>ERZ773059.959-NODE-959-length-14934-cov-31.362592_pt1 | contig 14934 bp, 14 predicted proteins | sample MGYA00580514_ERZ773059 | MGnify/ENA primary metagenome ERZ773059 (study PRJEB29015, sample SAMEA2737981) | human oral metagenome | biome: human oral; feature: human-associated habitat; material: dental | place: China | collected 2056 ...
CCGCTTCCTGAACGCGAAGGCGGAGAAGATTCAGGAGCAGATCGGTGCCGGCCCGCAGAAGACCGACGTCGCGAAGATCACCGCGAAGGCCCAGCGCACGGTCACCATCCTGTCCGGCGTCCTCGACGTCTTCGACACCGCCTCCACCGGTGACGCCCGCACCCGCATGCGGATCGTCTTCCCCCGCCTGGAACTGGGTGAGCGCGGCGAGGTCGCTTTCAAGGTGGGCGAACTGACCGCCTGGAGTTACAAGCTCTCGGTGCTGGGCGACTACGTCATCTACTCCAACGCGAAGTCGCTGATCCCGGCCTGATAGGTCTTCATTCTCCCTGCCCCGGCGCGGATGGTCGGTCCCTGCGCCGGGGTGGGGTCACCACTACCTGGGACCGCCAACACCGAAAGGGACCGACAGATGACTAGCAAGAAGACGAGCAAGACGGCCGAGCACGCCCGCGAGATTGGGGCCGCGACCCCGAGCGACTTCCAGGAGGCTGAGGCCAAGGGAGGCGGCATCGTGGAGGTGACCGTCGACGGCCTGACCGTCGCCGTCGACCCGACCGCTTTCCAGTCCGACTGGGAGGTGATCGAGGCGCTGGCCGCCATGGAGGACGGTAGCGCCTCACCGGCCGCGATGATGCGCGTGACTCGCGCTGTCCTGGGTGACGCCTACGACGACGTGAAGAACCACGTCCGCCGGGACGGGAAGGTGTCGGCTGACGCCATGGGTGAGTTCCTCCAGCAGGTCTTTGAGGTCCTGAACGCGGGAAACTGATGGCCCTCCCCGCGCTCCTCAGGGAGCATGGGGAGGAGATCGAGGCCGACCTGCTCAGGGTCTATGGCGTCGACCTGCTGGACCTGTGGCGCGGCACGCTGACGCCTCGCCGGCTGCTGGTCCTCATCCGCGGCCTACCCCCAGGCAGTGCCCTAGGGCGCGCGATGGGTGGGGATGTCGCCCTCTCCGATGAGGTCACGGCCGTCAGGATGGCCGCCTGGCAGATCTGCTGCTACATCGCTAGCGCCGTCGGAGCCAAGCAATCCGACCTGCCGAAGCCGCCACAGCCGCCCGAACCGGGCTGGCAGGCGAAGGCCAAGGAGGCGCAGGAGCGGCAGGACGCCAAGGCCCGCCGCTGGCTCGCCAGGCACCCAGAACTGGCAGCCCAGGCCAGCACATAACCAAACACGAGGGAGGCCCCACAGCACGCCGCTGTGGGGCCTCCCAGCATATAGAGGAGGACCTGGATTGGCTGGCTACAACATCGGAACCGCCTGGATTCAGGTCGCTATCTCCGGCTCCAACCTCACCCGCGAGGTCGAGGGCCAGCTCAACCGCGTCAATACCTCCAAGGCGGAGAACAGTATTGTCTCCGGCCTGGGTGGGGCGTTCCGCAAGGTCGGGAAGATCGCCGCCGGGGCGCTAGCCGTCACGTCCGCCGTCGGCCTCGCCGCGGGTTTCTCGGACATTGCCACCCAGGCGATCACCGCCTCCGACGCGACGAATAAGTTCAAGAACACCCTGAACTTCGCGGGGAAATCCGCGGCCGACGTCGACCGGCTCACCAAGTCCACGAAGGACTACGCGGACAAGACCGTCTACGGCCTGTCGGATATTCAGTCGATCACCGCCCAGTTGGCGTCAAATAATGTCCAGGGCTACGACAAACTCGCCGAGGCTGCTGGCAACCTCAACGCTGTCGCCGGTGGAAACGCCGAGACTTTCAAGTCTGTTGGCATGGTGCTTACCCAGACCGCTGGTCAGGGGAAACTCACCACCGAAAACTTCAACCAGCTCGCTGACGCTGTCCCCGGCGCATCCGGGAAACTCCAACAGGCCCTCCTAGAGGCGGGTGCCTACACGGGCAATTTCCGTGAGGCGATGGAGAAGGGTGAGATCACCGCCGAGGAATTCAACGCCGCGGTGATGGACCTCGGCATGACGGACGTCGCCAAGGAGGCGGCGACGTCGACCAAGACGATTGAGGGCGCCTGGGGTAACCTTGAGGCGGCCCTGGTGTCTGGGGCGATGGGTATCGTCGACCAGATCAAGCCCGCACTGACGGACTTCATGGGGAATGTCGCCACCGGAGCCGAGGCGGCTTTCGGGTGGATCAACGACAAACTTGTCCCTGGAATTCAGGGCGTTTGGGATATTCTCTCCAAGGGAAAGTTTGACGGATCCGATAAACTCTTCGGCCTCGAAGAGGATAGCGGCATCGTCGACTTCCTTTTCAAGATAGGAGAGTCCGCTCGCGCTGCCGGTGACTGGATCACCGGGACGCTGGTGCCCGGCCTACAGGGTGTCGCCAGCGTCCTGTTCTCCGGCGACTATCAGGGACCTGACTCGCTATTCGGCCTCGAAGAGGACAGTGCCCTGGTGGATTTCCTCTTCAGTGTCCGTGATGCCGCTATCGAGGCTGGCACGTGGATTAACGACACGTTAATTCCGTCGGTGCAAGGCCTCGCGGAGATCATCTTCACTGGGGAGACGGATAAGCCACTGTTCGGGCTCGACCCGAATTCGCCGCTGACCGGTTTCCTCGAGGGCCTGCGTGACGCCATCGTCAAGGTCGGCGACGCCCTCCTGACCGCGACAGCCTGGGGCATCGAGCACAAGGGAATGCTCTCCACCCTGGCCGTCACGGTCGGCACCGCGGCAGGCTCTTTCTGGGCCCTCCACAAGGCGTCGACGGCGATTGACGGCATCAAGCAGGCTGGCAGCATCCTGAAATGGGTGACCAGTCTGAAATCCATGGAGAAGGCCGTGGACGCCGCGAAGAAGGCGCAGGCGGCGTTCAACGTGGTTTCCGAAGCCAACCCGTATATTCTCATCGTGACGGCTATTCTCGCTGTCGTCGCCGCCCTGGCGTGGTTTTTCACGCAGACGGAGACGGGTAAAAAGGCGTGGGCTGCGATCACAGAGGAGTTTCAGAAGTTCCTGGCTTGGATCGCCCCTTACTGGGATGCGACCCTGAATGCTCTCAGCTCGGCCTGGAATACGGTGTGGAACGCCGTATCTGGTTTCTTCACCTCCTACGTGGTGCCGGTTATTACGGGCGCTGTGAGTGTCCTGGGGAGCATCTGGAACGGGCTCGTGAGTATCGTCTCCGGCGTCTGGTCTGGTATTCAGACTGCGGTGCAGACGGTGGCCGACTGGTTCAGCACCTATGTCGTGCCTGTATTCGAGGCCGTATGGACGGCTATCAAGGTCGGGATTTGGGCGCTGAGTATCCCGTTCATTGTGGTGTGGACGCTTATCCAGGTCGCCGTCCAACTGGTTGTGGACTGGTTCATGGCCTACGTGGCTCCGACGCTCGCGACGGTCTGGTCGTGGATTGTCACCGGGGCGCAGTATTTGTGGACCGGGATCCAGGCCGTGTGGACCGGGATCATGGCCGCCGTCGGTGTGGCCGTGGATTGGTTCAACGCTTATGTTGCCCCGGTTCTAGCCGCTGTCTGGTCGGGGATCCAGGCGGGTGCGCAATTCCTGTGGAACGGAATCGTGACCATTTGGAATGGTATCAAGGCGGCCGTGCAGGTTGTCGCCGATTTCTTCACGGCCTATGTCATGCCTGTCATTTCCGCAGTGTGGACCGGCATCCAGATTGGGGCACAGTTCCTCTGGAATGGTATTGTCACGATCTGGAATGGAATCAAGTCGACCGTGCTTACGGTCGTCAGTTGGTTCCAGACCTATGTGCAGCCAGTCATTTCCACGGTGTGGAATGGCATCAAGAATGGTGCCGACCTGCTGTGGGGTGGAATCAAGACCGTCTGGAATGGCATCAAGAGTACCATTAATACGGTCGCGTCTTGGTTCCAGGACACTCTGAAGCCTATTTTTGATACAGTCACGACGAATATCAAAAAGGCCTTCGAGAATATGAAGTCCGGTATTCAGACCGTGTGGGATTCCGTTAAGGGGATCGCTGCGAAGCCGATTAACTTCATCATTAATACTGTTTACAAGAATGGTATTAAGAAGACGGCTGATTCCATTGCGGAGAAACTGGGTCTCTCGCTCCGTCTCCCGGACGTCAGCCCGATCCCCGGCTACGCCAGTGGTGGTGTCCTACCCGGATACTCGCCAGGCAAGGACATCTACCACTTCTACAGCCCCGACGGTGGCGGCGCGATCGCCCTGTCCGGTGGTGAGGCCATCATGAGGCCGGAGTGGGTGAAAGCTGTCGGCGGCCCTGCCGCCGTCCACCGGATGAACGCGGCCGCGCGGGGCTCGAGCGGGGCGCACATCCCCGGCGGGGACACGGGCGCGAAATTTGCCGCCTTCGCCAAGGGCGGCATCTGGGACAAGATCAAGGGCACCGTCAGCTCGGGCTGGGACACGGCCACCGGCTGGATCTCCAGCGCGGCGGACGCGGTCTCCTCGATCATCTCCGACCCGCTCGGGGCGGTCGATGCCCTGATGCGCGCCCCCATGAAGGCCGTCATGGCCGGGCTCCCCGGCAGTGGCTTCTTCAAGGACATGGCGGCCGCCCTGCCGGGGAAGTGGGTCGATGGCTTCGGCCAGTGGCTCAAGGGTAAGACCGCGACGATGGCCGCCAGCGACATCGTGAACGCCGCGAGGAAGGCTATCGGCGCGACCTACGTGTGGGGTGGATCGAGCATCCCGCCCGGCGTCGACTGCTCGGGTCTCGTGTACTGGGCGGCCCACCAGATGGGCTCCCAGATCCCGCGCCTGACGGCCGCCGGCTACCAGGCAGGCAGCACGCCCGGCGGGTCCTACAACACCCCTGGGACCCTGTTGTTCTGGGGTGCACCCGCGCACCACATCGCCATCGCCTCCGGCAACGGGATGATGGTCGAGGCCCCAACGTTCGGCATCCCGGTCCGCGAGACCCCGATCTACGGCAGCCCGTCGACCGGGCTCTACAAGTTCGATAGCGGCGGCCTGTTGCAGCCGGGGATGACGACGGTCCTCAACGCCACCGGCAAGCCGGAGCCCGTTTTCACTGGCGGCCAGTGGTCCAAGATCGACGACCTCCTCAGCAAGGGCGGCAACACGCCCTCGGTGCTCGAGGTGCGCGACGTCGACGGCGAACTAGTCGGCCGAATGCGCGTCGAGGCTGAGCGGGTCGCCGTCGAGGTCTCACGCAACGACTGAGAGGAGCCAGCATGGCGCTCAAGGGGTGGATCGGCACGACGTCCGGGCTCCCGTCACTCCTCGTGGACGGGTCGGTCACGGTGACCGCTGGTGACCGCGTGCTAGCCCGCCTAGGGGAGGGGCAGCATCTGGTGGCTGACGGGCTGGCCGCGCCCGGCGTCGAGACCACCTACAGGGCGGGGGGCGACAGCGTGTCGCTCACCCGCCCCGTCGGGGACTGGTACGGCGTCTACGTGGCCGGCCGGGACGGGAGATCCGCACCCGGCTTGATCTACGTCAGCAATGAGGATCCCGTGGAGTGGTCCTCGAAAGCATCCCGCGTCGGCGGGGTCACCAGGTGGGCGCTCAGGGATGAGCCCGAGACGGGGGCCGGTGTCATCGCCTGCCACCCGGACTATGAGCCCTACCTGTGGTGGGTGCTCCAGGCCCATCACCCGATCATGCTCATCCCCTCCGCCCCGACGGCGGGGGTGCCTCCGAGGATGGTCATCGTCACCGGCGTCTCCCGGAAGCGGCTCATCGATGATCTGATCGAGCTGACGGTGAAGTGGACGGCTCACGAGCCCCGCGAGGGGGACTCTCCGATGGGGGCTGTCCCGGTGACCACCTGGGGTGAATGGGCGGACTACGGCGAGGCGCACCCGGAGACTCCGGGCTGGCAGGCGTGGTCTGCGCTCGAGGTCGCCAAGCGTGTGCAGGGGATGCCATGAGGCCGGGGCCTAGCACTGAGGCCCTGTCCGGGCCCGTCGCCGTCGGTGCCAGGGTCGACGTCCACCTAGGGCGGACCGTCGTCGCCCTGGACATCCCGTGCGAGGACGTGCAGATCGACTGGGCGTCCGACCGGGTCGTGCCCGGCAAGTTGTCCTACACCTGCCCATCAGGGTGGGTGCCGGAGTCACCCGCGAGCCCGCTCAACAACTATGGGCAGCGCAGCCACGTCGTCGCCATCCTCGAAACCCCGGCCGGCCGGGACGAGGTGGACCTCGGATGGTGGCAGCACCAGTCCTGGGAGGAGGACACGTCCGGGAAGGTGAAGGTCGAGGCGCTGGACCTGCTACAGGTGCTCGAGCAGGATCCTATGGCGTGGCCGTCATCGCCGCCACGTGGAGCGACTGTCCTGTCTGAGACGCAGCGGCTCGCCGGCACCCTCCCGGTGGTGCTGGACCCTGGGACCCCGAACCCGCTGGTGCCCGCGTCCACACAGTGGGGCCACTCGCGGACTGAGGCGATCCGGGACCTGTGCCACCCCAGGGGGATCAACTGGGCGGTCAAGGCCGACGGGTGCCTGCACCTGTGGGCGCAGACGACAGCCCGAAACCCGGTCGCCCGCTACACGGGCCGGGACATGCTCATCGAGGCTCCCCGCAAGAGCGTGGAGCGCCGCCCGAACCGGTGGGTGACCGTCGGCAGCCCGCAGCAGTCCAACGACAAGAAGCCGGCCGTGAAGTGGACAGGCGTCGCCACGGCGGCCTCCTGGCCTTACGAGCCCGCCGTCTACGGATGGGTCACCGAGCGCAAGGAAATCAACTCCGCCGACAGCCGCGCCACCGTCCACAAGGCGGCGCTCACGAACATGGAGACGGACCTGTCAGCGACGTCGAAACGCTCCGTGGAGATCGCCGCCGACCCCCGCCTGGAGGCCGGCGACGTGATCGCAGTCCACACCGACGCGGGAGAGGTCATCGTCGGCAAGGTCACCGCCTACAGCCTGCCGGTGGACAAGCCGGCCGGGCAGATGCGCGTAGACATGGAGGAACTGGCATGGTGAGACCGAACCTGTGGATCGACCGCAAGCCGTCCCCGCGCACCGCCGTCGCCAGCCAACAGGCGTCCTACGGCTCCGGCAGCCAGGCGGGCACGTGGGCCACTGGCCGCGTCACCGACGTCATGGACGGCGGCATGGTGCGCGTGGAACTCCCGGCCGATGATCCCGTGAGTGAGGTCGTCGCCCCGGCCGACGGCGGAGTCACCGCAGTGGGCGCGGAGTGCGTGTGCCTCCAGGACGGCACCGGCCGCGTCTACCAGGTGGTGAGCCCGGCCTCCCTGCCCGAGGGCGGCCAGGCCCGGCCCACCGGGGTGACGGGGCAGATCGCCCTGGAGGCGGCCGGCACCAAGGCAGAACTGGACGCCGCCAAGGCTGAGATCGAGGCGGCGCAGAAGCGCCTGTCCGAGGAGGTCAAGGCCGCGAAGGACGCCGCCACCACGTCGGGTGAGGCGGCCGCCAACGCCCTGAAGCGGGCGATCGGCCGCGTGACCGTCGCCGGGACCGCCCCGGACTCCCCCGTGGACGGGGACCTGTGGGTGGTGACCGGCGCAGGCCAGCAGGCCACCGGCGTCAAGGTGTGGTCAGGTCAGGCGAAGGCGTGGCAGGACTACATGCTGGTCGCCGGCAAGGTCCTTGTCCCCGGCTCGGTGGGCGCGGTCCAACTGGCTGACGGGGCTGTTACCGCCCCCAAGATCACCGCCTCGGACGAACTGTGGGCGAAGGTCGCGACCTTCGCGAAGGTGACGACGCAGATGCTCCAGGCTGGATCCGCGAGGATCACGGGTGAGTTGCTGGCTGACACGATCCGCCTGTCTACGCGGATCGTGGCCGGTGACCCCTCCGGTGACGCGGCGATCATGGACTCCACGGGGCTCCACGTGGTGAAGGCCGTCGGGAACCAGCCCACGGAGGTCGTCACGCTGGGTACCAGCGGCTCGGATTTCCTGTCGATCACCGGCACCGACGGGCTCGCCAAGGCGACCATCACCGGCGACGGCGAGGTCACGACACAGTCGCTCTCTGTCGCCGATCGGATTACCTGGCGCGGCACGGACCTGGCCGACACTCTGGCTGCCCTGCCTAGGGGTGTGATCGGCTGGGGTGAGTGTTGGTCCTGGGGAGACAACGAGAACCATATCGTGCGCTCAGTCGACTCCATGTATGAGATCGTCGTCGACCTCGAAGCCGGGAGAATCTACCAAGCGGCCACGATGCTGACATGGTACAGCCAGAAGGCAAACGCCATGCTCGAGGCCCGCATGCAGGGCGAGCCAGTAGGCAACGGCGCAAAGGGCACCTTCGAGTACCGGGTGCGCCTAGTGTCGGAGAACCGGAACCAGCTCCAGACGTCGCACGCGGCGTTCCAGCCGTTCACGGTAGAGGCATCAGGCACGTACCGGCTCATTTTCCTGGCCGCGTCAGCCTACGGCTCCGAGGGCGTCATGCTGACGAAGAGCGACGCATCCCTCCCGACCCCCTATGTGCTGGTGCAGGACCTCGGCCTGGCCCCAGAGAAGACAGTCCAGCCGAACCACACAGTGATACTGGGTGCCCCGAAGCCATCGGAGCAGCCACAGCCGAAACGCAACTACGTCAGGAAGTACCGCTCGAATTGGTGGAAGGCGTACTCCAACGGCTCCCCGGATTCGTCGTGGCCGGACACTATGCCGCAGGGCCGCTACGGCAGCTGGGCGTATAACTCCTTGATCGGCTTCCCGAACATGACGTCCGACCTGGCTGGTGCGACGATCACGAATATGCGCGTGTACGCCTACTCGAAACACTGGTACGGACAGACCGGCGTCGCCAGTATCGGCTCGCATGGTTTCCAGTCCGCGCCGGGCTCCTATTCCGGTGGCGGTAACCGATGGTATGAGTCCGGTGGCTGGGGGCGTGGTGATGGCCGTTGGATTCAGATTCCCCGAGACCAGTGGAACAGTTGGCGCGGCGGTTATTTCCGCGGCATTTCCTTTGAGACTAAGGGGAATGCCAGTTACGGCTACTGGTCACACGACCTGACTATCGAAGTCTCCTACACCAAGTGAAAGGCGAGACGAATGCCAACAACCCATTGGAAGGGCGTGCCGGTCCCGGAGGCCGGGGATGACCTACTGTCCGCGTGGCCGAACGCTCTAGACGCCGCGGGGATCATCTTCCCCGCCCAGTCCGTCGCCGCCGGCCGCGAGATCCTGTCGAAGGCCGAGGCCGCCGGCCACGCCCCCACGGCCACCCACCCCGCCTACCTCGACGTCGGCGGCATCCTCTACCGCTCCGACGGCTCCAAGAACGGCGGAACGTGGATCCTACGCCCGATCAACGAGGTGCAGGCCGCAGAGGCCAGCGTCGTCGTCGCAAACACCCTGAAGCTCGGCAACAACCAGTACTCGGGAGCAGCCCAGGTTGACCTGGGCGTGCGCCCCTACGACCGGATTGTCCAGGTGTCATTCACGGTGTGGGGGCGTGTAAGCGCGGGCGATATTGACGCGACCGTGCTTCTCCTGGACCGCCCCTACCGGGCGCGCTTCCCCAATGACTCCACGGGCGCGTCCGTCACCGTCACCGGGATTCGCGTGGTGCCGGCCGGTCAGGACCCGAAGATTCGCTGCGGTTTTACCGGAGCGTACGGAACGGGCGGCACATTCTCCATTAGTGGGGATTCCGCCTACTCCACCCTATTTGCAACCGCACTACCAAGGAGTATGGGCTAATGCCTGCTGGATATCTGGACACGTCAGAACGCGGACTCAGGGCTATGACCGACACCGACTTTAACGGCCTGGCCGAGCGAGTCTCCGTGGAATTCTCCCGCCGCGAGTACCTGCGCAACTGCAAGGAGGAGGTCGACAAGCGCGTCGACGCCTACATGCAGTCCGTCTCCGGGGAGGCGAAGGACATCAAGAGCCTCCGGCCGGACGCGATGGTGGGTCCCGGTGAGCGGATCATCGTCACTGGCAAGTACTACAAGAACGTCTCCCGCGCCTGGTTGTCTCCTTTCAAGGCGGGTCCGATCAACTTTGCTGCCGGCTGGGAGGAGCAGCAAGGAGGCGTGGCGTGAGCGTAGGATCCATCACCGCTGAGATCGCCCGGCGGATCTGCGACAGCGAGAACGTCGGCTACAGCCAGCCCGAGCGCCGGTCATGGTACGCCGCGGCCGACGCGCACGGGCGCGTCTCTAGCCCGCAGAACGCGGACTGTTCGAGCCTGGCGTGCGGTGCCATCTCCTACGGCATCCACCACACCTACGGAGTGCCGTGGGGCCACGCCACCCTCCTGGAAATTAATGACTACTGGACCGGCAATATGCGTGCCGGCATGGAGTCGCACGGCTTCAACGAGGTCAACTGGTCGGATGAGAACCTCACCCCCGACGGCGGCTTCCAGGTTGGCGACATCATCCTCTCGGCCGCGAACGAGGGTGGCGTCGGCCACGTCGTGATTGCCGTTGAGGGAGGCAGTGACCCACTCGTCTCCGAAGCGTGGATCGCCGAGGACGGCAGCATCGACGGCTGCGCGGGCGACACCACGGGCCAGGAGACCCGCACCGTCCGCTACTCATCGCACCCGCACACTCAGCGTGGCGCGTGGACGTCCTGCCACCGCTTCAGCGAGGGCAAGTTCTTCCAGCAGTGGCCCGAGTTCGCGAAGGGGAAGCCGGCCTCCAAGCCCGCCGCCCCTGCTGTCTCCTCGGCACCGGCGCACGCTCACGGCATTGACATCTCCAGTCACCAGGGCGGGCTCAATATCGCCGCAATCTGGGCGGACTTCGTCATCGTCAAGGTCACGGAGGGCACCGGCTACGAGAACCCGTTCTGGCGTGCCCAGGCGGAGGCGACGCTGGCTGCCGGGAAGAGATTGGGCCTCTACCTCTTCGCCAACGACGAGGACGCGAACGAGCAGGCCCGGTTCTTCCTCGACCGCGCCAAGGGATACGCGGGAAGGGCGACGTTCTGGCTGGACTGGGAGGCTGACGCCCTCAACCTGGCCCCCTCGGACGCCCTCGTGATCCTCAGCCAGATGGCCGCCGAGACCGGCTCCACTCCGGGCATCTACCTGAACGGGGCGGGCCTGGAGAGCGGCAACTGGTCCGCCGTCGCCGGCCGGTTCCCGCTGTGGTACGCCGGTGGGCCCGAGTACAGCGACTATGGCCGCGCTTACAGTGACCCGCCCATCCCGAACGTCCCCTACTGGGGGGGCAACGTCCTCATTCACCAGTACACCGAGGACGGCTACCTGCCTGGCTACAGCAAGCGTCTCGATCTGGACCGTCTGCGTGACCGGGCAGCCTGGGACACGATGAAGGGCGGCGGCCAGGTCGCCGCATCCGCCCCGGCAGCGTCCGCGCCGTCGGCGAGTCCGTACACCGGGAAGAAGAACAAGTCGGACGGGCAGGCGGAGCTTGTCTGTAACGGGAACTTCGGCATCGCGACGATTGGTCGTCTTCAGCAGGTCATGGGCACGGCCATCGATGGTGTCCTTGATGAGGACGGATCCCCGGCTGTTGAGAGGCTTCAGTCGTTCCTGAACGCTGCCGTTAAGCCGGACCAGCAGCAGGCGCTCAACGACTCCCCGGCGCTCGACGTCGACGGCGTCCTTGGGGCTGACACGTGGAGGACGTTGCAGTTCCTCATCATGGCCTGGCACCGCGAGTACCTGCCCGATGGCTGGGACTTCGTTGACTGGGTCGACGGCGAGCCCGGAACTGCCACTATCGGCGCTCTCCAGCGGGCACTCAACAACTCCAGGGCCGGCTCCGGCCGCCTCTGGTGACCACCACCCATCTAGGAAGGATCATTTATGGGAAAGCATGAGGCTACCGCCTCCCAGGTCACTCACCCGTCGCGCGCCGTCATCCGGACGGTCTTCCAGGCCCTCGTGGGCCTGTGCGCCCTGGCTCCGGTGGTCTACACGGCCGCCAGCCAGCAGGACCCGGCTGTCGCTACTGGCGCTGCCGCCGGCGTCCTCGCTATCACGGGTGCGGTCACCCGCATCATGGCTCTGCCTGGCGTGGACGCCTGGCTGCGCATCTACGTGCCGTGGCTGGCCGCCGAGCCTAAGCCAGTCGACACCGAGGCCGCCTGATGCGCCTGGGCCGCCGCATCTGGGGGACCCTCCATGAGCCCCGTATCGTCACTGCCCTGATGGTGGCGACGTATGGGGTCGTGGCGGCCGCCATGGCCCTCATCCTCACCAGCCCCCGCATCCAGCCCTGGGACGTCACCCTAGGGTGTGTCGTCACTATCATCGGGTGCCTGCTGGGCGCCCCGTCCGCGTGGCGGGGCTGGTGGGGAGTCGAGGGGCCAGCGGCGGCCCTCACCGCCCTCGGCCTCCTCGCCGTCGCCGTCGAGGACACTCTGCGCGCGCTCACCACTGACCGGTGGCCGGGCTGGCCGCTCCTCATCATCATCGCTCTCCTCCTCATGATCGCCCAGCGGATGGCCCGCACCTGGGGTCGCGCGTGGGAGCCCGGCCGTGAGCCGGACACCCCACTCCGTCGGGCACAGATCGGCGTGACTGTCGCGAAAGCTCACGAGGCTGACGCAGCGGCCCGCGCCGCAGAGAGAGGAGACACGGGATGCGAGCAGCCGACCTGATCGCCGTCGTCATCACGAGCGGCCTCGCCGCTACTCTGGTCGGGCAGATCGGGTCCGCTATCCGGGCTCTCTGGCGCGCCCGTCAGGGGCGGGAGACGGAGGTGCAGGCCGCCCGTCGAGAGGCCGCTCAGTGGGAGATGGTTGCGCGTAGGACGCGCGCGATCGCCCTGGACCGGGGAGCCCCCTTGGGGGACCTGCCTCGGGGCCCAGGGGAGACCCCCATCGGGGACCTCGCTGACGACTGAGAGGCCCATATGAGGCCTAGGCGCCCCCACTACCCGAGTAGGTAGTGGGGGCGCCTTTCGTCGTCTCTGCGGGCTGTTTGTGGCGTGACTCCGGGGGTTTCTCAGTGTCTCGGAAAGATGGCTAGTTGATGGCTAGTTTCGTGTTGGCTGGCCGGTGGCTTAGTGAGTGTTTTCAGGGGGTCACCCTTGGGTTGGCACCTGCTTTGGGAGCAGGGGGCCGCGGGTTCAAATCCCGCCAGCCCGACCGGAGTCCCGCGGAATCAAGCCACATCGTGGGTTACCTGCTTGCCCCCTCATATGCTATCCTGGGCTACAGATGGCTAGCCGAATGGCTAGCCGCCGACCAGGAAGGGCTATCCGATGGCATACGGGGAAGGCACCGTCTACCAGCGCAAAGACGGCAAATGGATCGCCAGCGTCGAGGCTGGCTACACGCCATCCGGCGGCCGACGCCGCATCACCCGAGCGCGAGCCACTGAGGCCGAGGCCAAGCGCGCCCTGCGCTCCATCCGCCGGGAGGTCCTCGCTGAGCAGCAGTCCACCGTCGTCAGCCCACGCACCACCCTCAAGGTATGGATCGACACCTGGGCCGTCGACTACAAGCGCACCGCCCGCCCCCGCACCTACAGCAACGACCTCGCCCTCCTCGGTAAGTGGGTCATCCCCACCATCGGGCACCGCCGCCTCACTGACCTCACCGTCACCGACCTACGCAAGGTGGAGGCCACGATGAGGCGCGACGGCCGGTCATCGACGTCGATCCGCTACGTCCGGCTGATCCTCCACCGCGCCCTCAGGGCCGCCATTGTCGAGGGCCACCGGATCCCCGACTCCGTCATGCTCGCCCCCAAGCCCAAGGCCGCCGCCTCCAAGCGGCAGGCCATCCCCGCCGCCGCTGCCGCCGCCATCCTCAAGACCGCCACCGAGAAAGACACCTGGCCTCCCCTGTCCGACGCCATGAGCGCCCCAGCCCACCGCGCCCGCCGCCTCGCCACCGAGCAGGACGCCAGCCGATGGGTCGCCGCCCTCCTCCAAGGCATGCGCCAAGGCGAATGCCTCGGCCTCACCTGGGACCGGATCGACCTCGACGCCGGCACGCTCACCGTAGACCGCCAGCTCGTCGAGATGACCGCCGCCGAGGACGTCTCCGGCACCGACGGCGTCACCTATGAGCACCTGATGGACGGCTACTACTGGGGGCCGGTCAAAACCGCGGCGGGCTCCCGCGTCCTGCCCCTGGTGCCGTGGATGGCGGCCGCCCTGACGGCCTGGCGCGACCAGTGCCCTGCCTCGCCCTACGGGCTCGTGTGGCCACGCCCCGACGGCGGCCCATGGTCGAAGAAGGACGACCGCCTGGCGTGGCGCGCCCTCCAGGACGTCGCTGGCGTCCACAAGGAGGACGGGGGGTACTATCTTGTCCACGAGGCCCGCCACTCGACGGCGACGCTCCTCATGGCCGCCGGCGTCCCCGCCACCGTCGTCATCGCCATCATGGGCCACACCGCGATCACCACGTCGATGGGCTACCAGCACGCCGACCTGGATCAGGCCCGCCAAGCTCTCGAAGCCGTCGCACCCCGCCTCGGCCTCACCTCCACCCCAACCCCATGAAAGGAAACCTCACCATGTCACTCCTCGACGCTGCCTGCATCAAGACCGACGACGGCACCATCCACGTCGCCCCGAACGGGGTCATTGGCCTTCCTGGCCTCCTCACCCCAGACATCCCCGCCACCGACGTCGTTGACATCGCCGTCGAGGACGGGAATGAGGCCAGCAAGCGGGTCACCGCTGCCCGTGTCGCCGCCGTCGGTGTCTTCGCCCTCGCCGTCAAGAAGAAGGTCGACGCCACCAAGTTCATCATCATCGAGACCACTGAGGACATGCACGTCTTCGAGATCAACGCGAAGCGGCACCGCGAGGCGCTGGCGTTCGTGAAGCGCGCCAAGGTCGCCGTCGCCCGCGGCCAGGAGTACGCCGCGAAGGAGTCCGAGGCGCCCGCCGTCGAGCCGGCCGACGACGCCGCGCCAGAGCCGAAGCGCTGGTGGCAGAAAACCACCGGCGACCTCATCAACGAACGCCGCGCGAGGAAGGGTAAAGCGCCCCTGTCCTTCGGTGCCGCGTGACCGATTCTTGACGGAACCGTTACTGTCTGACCGGCCGCCGCCACCGACAATCGTCGGTGAGGTCAGATGACTAGAGCCCCGCCCAGTGAAT
>ERZ773059.960-NODE-960-length-14929-cov-6.097082_pt1 | contig 14929 bp, 11 predicted proteins | sample MGYA00580514_ERZ773059 | MGnify/ENA primary metagenome ERZ773059 (study PRJEB29015, sample SAMEA2737981) | human oral metagenome | biome: human oral; feature: human-associated habitat; material: dental | place: China | collected 2056 ...
TCCTACGGACGAGAGAGGGGCTCGTTCGTCGAATTGTCAACAGCACCTATGACCTGCCCCGCATATAAAGCACCCGGCCATCGCCGCCGACAATCAGGCGGCAGGCGGGGCTTTGAATACCGTAGCAGCCGTTGGCTTCCTCAATATGCAGCGGGGCGGTCGGCAGATGATAGCGGGTGAGCAGCGCGGTGGCATAAGCGCGGGCGGCGCGGATGGTGAGCAGTCTCATGACAAATCCTCGCGTTTTTTCAAGTCGTACCAGTCGAAATGGCGCGTGCCGTACATGGTGGCGGCGAGCGCGGCAAAAAGCAGCAGGCTGCCCAAAAGCAGGGTAAAGCGCGGCGTTTGCAAAAGCAGATAAAGCACGGCGTAGGCGATGACCAGCAGCCCGCCAAGAACGGCAGCGCGCCGCATCCCGCCGAGGACGGCGCTCAAATAGCCGGTAATCAGACCGTTGCAGGCAAATGCGGCGATGAGATAGGCGGCGGTAAAGCCGGTGTATTCGCCAAGCGAGAGCAGCAGAAGATAAAAAATACAGACCGCCGCGCCGACGAGGGTGTATTGCACCGGATGAATGCGCAGACCGCGCAGCGTTTCAAAGAGGAAACAGCCACCGAAAGTGATGAGCAGGAACAGCACCGCGTATTTACTGCTGCGTTCGGTGAGGCGATATAGGTCAAGGCGGTTGCCAAGGGTCGCACTGGCCTCCGCGTGATCCACCTGGGCGATGACATTTTCCTGCGCGATTGCTGCGTAATGCGCGCGGTCGCGCACCAGACCGTCAAACAGTTGCAGTGCAATCAACAAAATGGCGCAGATAACGGCGATGATGACAAGTTTTTGCGTGGTTTTTTCCATGAATAAGCTCCGAAGTTTGGGAGCCCATAGTGTCGCGCGACGGACCATCGGCTGCTTGAAGCGATGGTGAATTGACGGTGAATTTGGCGGCTTGCCCGGCAAAAGCAGGAGCGCAATGAAAGCAAACACGGCAGCAAAAATGAGCGCGGCATAGAGGTCATAAAAATGAAACGTGGATGAAGAGAAAAAGATAATGCCGCACCAGGTTATTGCGCCAGCTATTGCTGCTACTGCCAGCCCGCGCAAATTGCGGTGGCATTGCAATTGGGCGAGCATAATGCCGCAGACGAAAATGGGTATGGCACAGGCAGAGGCAAAAATGAGTGCGCAAAACGTGGCGTCAGGCTCAGGCATTCCAACAGGCAACGAAGCCAGAATAATAAAAATCAGCATAAACAGCACGATACCGACAATAACCGCACCGGCGGCAAAGCGACGGATAACTGCCCTGCGCGGATAAACAGGATGCGGTGGCGGCGGAACCAGTGGAAACAACGCGGTAGTGGTGCGATAGCGGTATTGCATAAAACCTCCAGAAAATCAGGAAATGGCAGTATCACGTGACATTCGCCACTTTGCGTGAAGGCGGGGTGAAATATGCGGGGATTATTCATTAGCCATCGCAGTATTCACCTACCGCTTTTTCCCAGAGCGACACTACTGCATCATGCAGAAAAGCCTTTCTGCACGCACGCCCTACTTTCGCGCTATATGCCCGAAAAAAAAGGCTGCATGAGCAGCCTTTGATTTCTCTAAGTTATGGCAAAAATGGATAATCAATATATCCCTGCGCGCCGCCGCCGAACATGGTCGCGCGATCGGGTGCATTTAATCCGGCACCGAGTGCGAATCGTCGCGGCAAATCGGGGTTAGCAAGAAATGGCGCGCCAAAGGCGATTAAATCGGCAATGCCTTTTTCCAATTCTTTTTCGCCGCTTTCTGCATTGTAGCCCGTGCCGGCAATCAGGGTTTTTTCTACCATTTTGCCGAAGCGTTCGATTTCATCATCCTGCGGGTAATGCGGCAAAAGCGGAAAGGCGGGCGAGCGTTTCATGATTTCCACAAAAGAGAAATCCAGTTTGTTTAATGCGCCAATCAGGTAATGGTATGTGGCGACCGAGTCATTAAAGGCAATGCCGGCATAGGGATGCAGCGGGCTGATTTTAATGCCGACTTTGTCGCCACCAATGGCGGCAATAATGGCCTGCATCGCTTCCAGGGTAAAGCGCGCCTTGTTTTCGATGCTGCCGCCGTATTCGTCGTTGCGCTGGTTGCTGGAATCGGCGAGGAATTGTTGCGGCAAGTAGCCATTGGCGGCGTGGAATTCGACGCCATCGAATCCGGCTTTGATGGCATTTTTTGCCGCTCGGGCGTAATCGGCAATGATTTGCCGGATTTCGGCGCGCGTGAGTTCTCGCGGGGTCAGGTATCCGCTGTCTGGGCGGGCAACCTGAAAGGCACAGCTGGGGCATCGGATTATCGTCCACGGGCGCGATCCTGCCAAAACCGCCGCCTCAAATTCAGCCCCCGCCCCTGCAACGGCGGCTCAGCGAACACGACGCCAGCGACCAAACCCTGCTCGATGCCGTCCGCCTTGCCGTCGCCCGCCAAATGCTCGCCGACACCGCAATGGAAAACGGCGAAATCGCCTTTTATCTCGACTTTAACGAAGCCAATTCTTTCCACCGTTTCTTTATCGGGCAAACAGGCAAAACGCCGAACGAATGGCGGGCAGAGAAGCGGGCGTAAGCCAAGCAAGGCGTTGCGGGATTAGAAACGGTGCGCGTTATGCAGGGTGCGCGCCGACTTGTACTGCGGTCATGGAGAGCGAGCCGCCGATGATCTCGTCGTTAAAAAGGCGCACCGGCTCGCCGGAATCGCGTTGGGCGAGGACGTAGAGCAGCGGCAGGTAGTGTTCGAACGGCGCGGGTACGGCGCGGCGGGCATCGTCAAGCGCGAGGTAGTGGATAAGGGTGTCGCGGTCGTCTGCAAGGATGGCGCGGTTGATGCGGTTGCGGAAAGCCTCCGCCCAGTCGTAGGCAAAGGGTTCGTCGACGCGGGCGAAGTCCAGCTCGCGCAGGTTATGCACGATGTTGCCGCTGCCCATGATCAGCACGCCTTCGTCGCGCAAGGGGCGCAGTTTTTCGGCGAGCGCCCAATGCCAGGCGGCAGGCTGCAAGACGTTCAACCCAAGTTGGACGACCGGTACGTCGGCTTCGGGATAGAAGTGGCGCAACACCGCCCAAGCGCCGTGGTCCAGGCCGCGGTCGGGGTCGGCGTGCAGCGCGTATCCTGCCAGCAGTTCGCCGACGCGCGCGGCGAGTTCCGGCGCTCCCGGCGCGGGGTATTGGGCTTCGTAGAGTGCGGCGGGGAAGCCGTGGAAGTCGTAGAGGATGGGGTTATGCACGCCGCTCATGATGCGCAGGTCGCGGCCAATCCAGTGCGCCGAAACCATCAGGATGGCTTGCGGTTTGGCGATGGCGGCGGCGGTTTGCAGGAAGGCGCGGTTGTAGCGGCTGGCGGGGTCGATGGCGTTCATCGGGCTGCCGTGGCCGAGGAAGATGGCGGGGAGGGTCATGGTGGCTCCGGTTTTTTTAGGGGATTTCTGCCCAGCGTTGCGTCTCGCAGGCGTGGTTTTGCCAGAGGGCGGCGAAGGCGTCGCTCGTCAGGTAGCGCCATTCGTTTTCGCGCGCGGGTTTGATGTCGTCCTGCCAGTCGTCGCCCGGCACGGCGGGGTGGCACATGATGACGCTGCCGTCGGGTGCGGCGGCGAGCCAGCGTTGCCAGTGGCCGGCGAGTGTTGCCGCGTCGGGTTTGAAGTCGTAAACGCCTCCGAAGCAGGGGTTTTTGCGCCAGCCGTCGCTGTGGCGGTCAAGGTGCTGGCCGCCGAGGGTGTGAATGAGGCGGGATTTGTGGTCGCGCGCGAAGGGGCGGGTGCTGCGCAGGGCGGGACGTGCGGGGTAACGCGCCGCGGCCTCTTGTAGCAGGGCTTCGCGGATTTGCGGGAATTGGTGGACGTGCTGGTGGCCGTCGATGAAGGCGGGCGCGTGGCCGGTGAGGTCTTCAAAGCGGTCAAACTGGCGGCGGATGAGGTCGCGCAATGCGGTCGGCTCAAAGCGGCGCAGCCAGGCGCGGGCGAGGGTTTGTTTCAGCGTGCCGCCCACGGCGGGATATTGGCGCGCAGCAAAGCCGGTGAGGTCAAGGTGCAGGCCGATGTCGCAGTCGCTGGCGTGGAGGCGGGCGAGGGTTTCGTGCGGCAGTTCGCCGAGGCTCATCAGGCTGGTGGACTGGATGCGGCGTAGTTCGGCAAGGTGGCAGACGGCTTCGTTGACGGCGGGCGAGAGGCCGAGGTCGTCGATGTTGAGGGTGAGTTTTTTCATGTAAGCGGCGGGGTTGGTGGGTGATGTGATATTGGTGGCAAGGACGTGTTTGCCATTCAAGGTGTGTCGTCGCTGCGCGGGTTTTCACACCCCCTCCCCAACCCGCCCCCGCTGCGCAGGGGCGGGGGTTTTGCGTGAAATGCCCAGTATTTGCCGGCGATGAAGCTGAAAGCGGTGACGGCAAGGGTGACGGCGAACCACAGCGGCAGGTAGTACGCCGCGCCCAGCCAGGCGAGGCCGAGGGCGAACAGCGTCTGGTTGGCGGCAAAGCCGGTGAGTGATACGGCCAGCCAGCGCAGGACGCTGTCGCGCCAATGCGCGCCGCTGTGCCGGAAGGTGAGGCGGTAGTGGCCGGCGAAGCTGACGCAGAAGGCGACGGCAAAGGCGATGAGGTTGGCGCTCAGCGGCGGCACGTGCGCGCCTTCAACGGCGAGCGCCAGCACGGCGAAATGTACGGCGGCGGCGGTCGCGCCGACGAGGAGGAAGTAGCCGCCTTGTTTGGCGTTGTGGGCGGCGCTCATGGTTGTACGGGTTCTGGCGGCGCTTGCCAGATGGGTTTTTGCGCGCTGCCGTAGGTGATGTGTTTCGGCTTGCCTTGTACGCTGATGGTTTTATTGAGCGCGCCGCTGTATTTTTGCTTTGCCAGCCGTTGGTAAAGGGTGATGTTCACGGTCCCGCCATCGGGGGCTATTTGAATGTCTGATGCGGTGATGCCCATCGCGCTGTTGGCGAGCAGTCCGGTCAGCTGGATTTGGGTGGCGTTATTTTCGTTTTGCACGGCGATGTTAAAGTCCAGCCATTCTTCTGGGGTGATTTCTTTGGGGAACAGGCTGTTTTTCGCGGCAATGGCGGCGGTGGCGAAGATGGCAATGGGCAATAGGGTCAGGAGTGTTTTTTTCATGGCGCGTGTGGTGTGGCGTGGTTTACGTCCGTGTCGCTGCGCCATTCATCCGCGACGAGATAGAGCGGGCGCTGCTTCACTTCTTCAAAGATGCGGCCGATGTATTCGCCGATGATGCCAAGGCAGATGAGTTGCACCCCGGCAGAGAACATGATGCCGGCGGTGACGGTCGTCCAGCCCGGCACGTCGCGGCCGAAAAACAGCGTTTCCAGCACGACCCAGATGCCGTAAAAAAGCGAGGCGAGCGAGACGAGGATGCCGGTGCGGGAAATCCAGCGCAGCGGCTTCAGCGAAAACGAGGTGATGCCAACAATGGCCAGCTCAAACAGGCGCGGATAGTTGTATTTGCTTTCGCCGGTCTGACGCGGTGCCGCCTGAAACGGCAGGTAAACCGTTTTGAAACCGACCCAGGCGTACAGCCCTTTCATGAAGCGCTGCCGTTCCGGAAGCGCCAGGAGTGCGGCGACGACTTTACGCCCCATGACGCGGAAATCGCCCGCATCCGGAGTGAGCGCGTAGCGGCTGCCGTCCTGCATGAAGCGGTAGAAACCGCGTTTCAGGAAGCCGAGCAGGCGGTTTTCGTGGCCGCGTTTCGCCTGCACCGCCGCCACCATGTCCGCACCCTGACGGTGCAGGGCAAGCATTTCGGCGAGTACCGCCACCGGATGCTGGCCGTCGGCATCCATCATGGCGACCGCCTCGCCGCGCGCCGCTTGCAGTCCGGCGCTTAACGCCGCCTCCTTGCCGAAATTGCGCGACAGCGTCAAAAGGCGCAGCACGACGTTCTCCGGCAGTACGGCGGCGGTGCAGACGGCACGCACGTCGTCGCGGCTGCCGTCATCCACGACGATGATTTCCGCACGCGCTTGGCTGGCGAGCCACGCGGTCAGTTCGGGGAGGAAGGCGGCAAGCGCGGCGGCGTCGTTATAAACAGGAAGAATGAGGCTGAGGGGGAGGGTGTTCATGGTTGGTTCTTGAATACTCTCCCTCCCTCGCAGGGCGAAGCCCGCAGCGGGGGAGGGTTGGGGAGGGGGTAGCGTACCGTGCTTTCAGGAGAAATGCTGACAATATTGCCGGATTTCCGCCAACACGCTTTCCGTTTGTTGCAACACATCATGATTCCAGAAGCGTAACACTCGATAACCCTGACTTTGTAAGAATGCGCTTCTTTGCTGGTCATAGGCTTGCTGGATGGCATGTTGCCCGCCATCCAGTTCGACAATTAACCTGATTTCAGGGGCGGCAAAATCAGTAATGTAGTTGCCGATAACGTACTGGCGACGAAATCTGATGCCATTTAACTGTTCACTACGCAAATAGCGCCACAAACGGCGCTCAGCGTCCGTCATACTTTTACGCAGTTCACGCGCGAAGTTTTGCAGTTTTAGATCGCGTGTTGTTCTCATAGTTTTGATACCGCTACGAGGAAAATCAGCATTGTCACCCCCTCCCCAACCCTCCCCCGCTGCGGGCTTCGCCCTGCGAGGGAGGGGGGAAGGCTTCAATTTTCCAACATTTATTGCCTCAATGGCGCCACCCAATACACCACCGCCCGCTTCTCCTGCGGGCGCGGATAACGCCAACCCTGCGCGCGGTAAACTATTTCCTGCCGCTGCACCGCTGCGCCACGTGCCGCTAGCCACGCTTCCGCCTGCGTTTCGCAAGCCGCATCATCTCCCGTGCCATACGTGCCGGTGCAGAGAATCGCGCCGTGTTCGCGCGCCCACGTCGGATGCGGATTGACCAGCGCTGGCATGGCGTCCGGCACGCCGGGCAGGGCGCGCGGATGCGACGGTGCAAAGAAGGCGAACGACGCGCTTTCCGCCCAGGTACCGCCGACCCAGCGCAGCGTCGCGCCGGGATAACGTTCGGCAAACGCCGCCTCCACCGCCGCCACCAGCGCTTGCCGCGAATAATAATAGCTGGACTTGCCGCGCAACGCGGTGCTGGCCACATAACCCGCGCTGCCGACGAGAATCAGCAGCGCCACCCCATAAACCGCACGGCGCGCCTGCGGCCACAGCGGTGTTTCCGGCAGCTTCGGCAGCAGCCACAGCGTGAACAGCGCGGGCAGCGCGAACCACAGCGGAATCGCCCAATGCGTCGTCAAATGGATGCCGAGCAACACATGCAGCGCGAGGGTAATCGCCGCGGGTAACAGCGTGAGCGCGACGAGCGACGTGTGCGGAAAAACCGGCGCGAGCACGGTTGCATGCCGCTGCCACCGCCGCCACAGCCAGGCGAAAAGCAGCCACGGCAGCGCCCAATAATAAAAAGCGGAAAGGGCGAAGGACACCATGCGCGCCGCGCCGTCGCCACCGGCGAACTTGCCGGACAGATACTGGCGGAAGGGAAAATCCAGCGTCCATTCCCAATACACATGCGGCGCGAGCAGCGCGGCAAAAACTGCCAGCGCCACATACGGGCGCGGGCTGGCGTACCAACTGCGCCACGGCCGCAGCAGGGAAATCAGGAACAGGCTCAACAGCAGCACGCCGGAAAAATACTTGCCGAGCATTGCCGCCGCCGCCAACACGCCGAGCGCCACGCTCCAGCCGAGCGCCGCGCCCGGCCGCGCCGCGCGGAAAAAACAAAACGCCGTCCACGGCCACAGCGACAGCAGCACGGTATCGGCGTTGAACTTGGCAGCGAGGTTGGCATAAGGCAGGGAAGCGAGCGCGAACAGCAGCGCGAGCAGGCGGGCGTTGTCGCGGCGCACATCATGGGAAGGCGGCAGCCACAGCGTAGCGAGGGCGACGATGCCAAGCGCACCGACGGCGGCATTTACATAAGAAAGCAGAAAATACGCCCACACTTCCGTCGGGAAGACGCTGAACCACAGCCGCACCAACCAGGCAAAGAGCGGTGGATGCTTGAAAGAGCCCCATTCCCAGGTCTGCCCCCAGGCGTAGTTCTCGACCATGTCGCCGTAGCTGTCGAGCGAGGGCGAACGCAGCCACGACGCCAACAGCCACACCGTTATATAAACCGCGAGTAATAGCGCCCACGGCGTTTTTCCGTTTTTGTGCATCGTGTTCTCCCTGCATGAAAAGCGCGGATTTTACCGTCGCGCGGCGGGATGCGGAAATGAATGCGTCACCCCGTGGGGTCAGGCGGGCGGCGTTTCGTTTTGCATGCCGTTATGAAAACACCCGCCGGAGCGGGTGTTTGTGATGGGGGACGATTCAAGCGGTTACGAATTGTCCGTAGGCGCGGATTTTGTCCATCCGCTTTTGCATGCGCGTGGCGCTGTCGAGTTTTTCCAGCGCGGCGAGTTCTGTGGTGAGGGTCGCGCGCAGGGTTTCTGCCATGGCGCTTTTGTTGCGGTGCGCACCGCCCAAGGGTTCGGCGATGATGCCGTCAATCAGGCCGAGTTTTTCCAGTTTGCCGGAGGTGACTTGCATGATTTCTGCCGCTTCCGCCGCTTTTTCCGCGCTGTGCCAGAGGATGGAGGCGCAGCCTTCCGGCGAGATGACGGAATACATGCCGTATTGCAGCATCAGCACGCGGTCGGCCACGCCGATGGCGAGCGCGCCGCCGCTGCCGCCTTCGCCAATGACGACGGCGATGGTCGGGATGTTGAGTTTTGCCATTTCGTAGAGGTTGCGCGCGATGGCTTCGGACTGGCCGCGTTCTTCGGCGCCGATGCCGGGATAGGCGCCGGGGGTGTCGATGAAGGTGATGAGCGGCAGGCCAAAGCGTTCGGCCAGTTTCATCAGGCGCAGCGCCTTGCGATAGCCTTCGGGGCGCGGCATGCCGAAGTTGCGCCGCACTTTTTCTTTGGTGTCGCGGCCTTTTTCGTGGCCGATGATCATCACCGGGCGGCCGTTCAGCCGCGCCAGACCGCCGACGATGGCATGGTCGTCGCCGTAGTGGCGGTCGCCGTGCAGTTCGCGGTAGTCGGTGAAGGCTTCTTTGATGTAGTCCAGGGTGTAGGGGCGCTGCGGGTGCCGCGCCAGTTGGGCAATCTGCCAGTCGTTGAGGCCGGCGAAGATGCTTTCGGTCAGGGTTTTGGTCTTGTTTTGCAGGCGGGTGATTTCGTCGCCGAGATCGACTTCGGTCTGGCTGCTGAACTGGCGCAGTTCGGCGAGTTTGTATTCCAGTTCGGCGATGGGTTGTTCGAATTCGAGGTAGTCGGGGTTCATGCGTCAGCTCATGGTCAGTTCGGCTTCCAGTGCCATCAGGTTGGGGAGGACGATACGTTTGCCGTCTTCGTGCCCGGCGAGGTTGACGTAGCGCGTGATGTAGCGATGGCTGCCTTTGCCGAGCGCGGGGATGTCTTCTTCGCCTGCGTTCATGATCAGCGGTTCGCCGTGCGCAAGGATAGCATATTGGCGGTATCTGCCCTGCGGGTTGACGGCGTTGACCAGGATGACGCGGTAGTGGCTGCGGTCTTCGTCTTTGCGTTCGGCGAGCGGTTTGTTGGTGAAGAAGTCCAGGAGCGGGATTTTGTCGTTCTGGATGAGCAGGCCGCCGATGACGTATTCGCTGCCGCTGTCAATCAGGAGCGGCGGCGCGTAGGGGAAGACGTGCGCGATGAGTTCGGCCGGCAGGATGAGGTAGTCCTGCGCGGTCGGTACGAGCATGACGTTGATTTGGTTCATGACAGTTCTCCCCGTCTTTTCAGCAGGTGTTCGAGGGTCTGGATGAGGACTTCTTCGCTATACGGCTTGCCGAGGTAGCCCTGGACGCCGATGGCATCCGCGCGTTCGCGGTGTTTGTCGCCGGTGCGCGAGGTGATCATCACGATCGGCACGTCGCGCACGTTGCTGCTGTTGCGTACGTGGCTGGCGAATTCGAAGCCGTCCATGCGCGGCATTTCGATGTCGAGCAGGATGATGTCCGGGGTGAAGCCCGCCAGCACTTCGATGGCGTCCAGGCCGTCTTTGGCGGTGGCGACGTTGTAGTGGTGGCGTTCCAGGAGGCGCGTGCTGACTTTGCGCATGGTGACGGAGTCGTCCACCACCAGCACGTTCGGGATGCGCGCTTCTTCGGCGGCCGCGACTTCGTCGTGGATGGGCGTGAGGTTCGCAATGCGCCGCGAGAGGTCGAGCAGTTCGAGTACCGGGACGACGCGGCCGTCGCCAAGGATGGTCGCGCCGGAGATGCCGGGGATGTTCAGCACTTGGCGGTTGACGTTCTTGACGATGATTTCCAGGCGGTTCTGGATGCGGTCCACGTGGAAGGCGACCGGTTCGCCGCCCGCGTTGATGAACAGCACCGGCGCGCTCTGTTCTTCCACGGCGAAGCTGTATTGCTCCGGCTTGAAGTAGGCGCCGAGGATGTACTGGCGGTAGTCCTGGTCGTTGTAGTGCTGGTACACGGTTTCGCCGTCGAAGCTGCGTTGCAGGCTGTCGCGGTCCACCTGGCTGATGGCGGCGATGGAGGACATCGGCGCCGCGAAGGTTTGTCCGGCGATTTCGACGAGCAGCACTTCGGCGATACTCATCGAGAACGGCATGCTCAGGGTGAACTGGGTGCCTTTGCCGCGCAGCGAGTACACGCCAATCTGACCGCGGCGCTGTTTGACCATTTCATTGACCACGTCCATGCCGACGCCGCGTCCCGCCAGTTGTGACAGGGATTCGGCGGTGGAGAAGCCGGAGCGCAGGATGAGGGTGCTCAGGTAGGCTTCGTCGTTGGCGCGTTCGGGGTCAAGCAGGCCTTTGGCAGCGGCTTTTTCGCGGATGCGGTCGTAGTTCAGTCCCTGGCCGTCGTCGATGAGGTCAACGGAGAGCTCGGCGGCATGGACGGAGACAACCAGCTTGATGGTGCCAGTTTCCGGCTTGCCGGTGGCCAGACGCGCTTCCGGTTTTTCGATGCCGTGGGCGAGCGAGTTGCGGATCATGTGCTCCAGCGCGGGCAGGATGTCTTCCAGCAGGCGGCGTTCGACTTCGACTTCGCCGCCTTCAAGGATGAAGTTGACGTCTTTGCCGACGCTTTTCGCCGTTTGTTTGACCAGGCGGCGCAGGCGCGCTTCGTGGACGTCAAAGCGCATCAGCTGCGTGGTCAGCAGGTGATCCTGGATGCTGCGCTGGATGATGCCCTGCTGCGTCGAGAGGTTGCGCAGGATGATGTTGTCCTGGCTCAGCGTGTCTTGCAGGTTCTTGAGGTCGTCAATGGCCTCGGAGAGCTGGCGCGAGAGTTGCTGGATTTCGGAGAAGCGGTCCATTTCCAGCGGGTCGAAGTGGGTGTCGTCTTCGCCCTGCTGTTCGCGACGGTAGAGCATCTGCGCTTCGGTTTCGCTGTCCAGACGGCGCATTTGTTCGGCGATGCGGGTGGCGACGCGGGTCAGTTCGTTCAGGTTGAATTCCGCTTCGCTGATGACGTTTTCCATGCGCGAACGCATGATGGCGGTCTCGCCAGTCATCGCAATCATTTCGTCAAGCAGCTGCGCATCGACGCGGACGTAACGCGGCAGGTTGTCGGCGTTGCCGTCCTTGTCGTCTTTCTTCGCTTCCGGTTTTTTCTCGTCTTTTTTCTCCGGCTGGTCGTTGCCGTATTCGATGACGGATTCGACGCCTTCCGGTTTGCCGTCAAAGCCTTTGTCTTTTTCTGGCGGTACAGGCGGCGGCGCGACCGGGGGTTCGGCCACTTTTGCCGCAGGCGCAGGGCTATCCGCAGGCGCGGCAGAAGCGGCGCTTTCCGCGTGTTGTGCATGCGTGCTGTGGGCAGCGCTATCCGTCGCCGGCGCGGCAGCGCTTGCAGCGGGTGCGGTGCTGGCAGACGGTGCCGTTGCGGGTGCGGCGGGCGCTGTGCTGGCAGCACTGCTGTCGGTATCGCTGGCGGCAGGTGCTTCGGCGGGAGCGGTTTGCGGTGCTTCGCTTTGTGTCTCTTGCGGCTGCTCTTGCGGTTGTTCGCTGCTGTCTGGTGCAGGTTCTGCGTTGTCGCCGGCTTTTTGTGACGGCGGACGGTACACGCCGCTATCGGCAAAGGTTTTCAGCGATTCGTTTACTTCCAGCGCCGGTTGCGGCATTTCGTGGCGCAGGACGCTGTCGAGCATGTCGTAATGTGCGTCCAGACCGAAGTGGAGCAGGGTCTTGGCTTGTCGCACTTTGCTCTCCGCCAGCTCCGGCACTTTGTCGATGACCGATTCCATCAGGTGCGCGGTGTCGCCGATGGCGGTAAAGCCGACCAAGCGTGCGCCGCCCTTCAGGGTGTGCATGGTGCGTTGCAGTTCTTCCACCACTTCTTTTTTGCTGAAGTCGTCTTCAAGCAGCTGGCTGGTGGTTTGCAGCAGCTCCTGTGCTTCGTCGGTGAAGATGTCCACCAATACCGGATCGATGTTGTCGTCGAAATCGGTGACGATCGGCACTTCTTCTACCGACGGCTCTACCACCGGCGGCTCGGCTGCGCGTTGTTCGGCTTCGCGCGCTTCCTGCAACTGCGCCAGACGCGCCGCTTCGGCCGCTTCGGCGACTTCCGGATACGGCAAGGGCTGGTCGAGGTAGCTGTGGATGTTGTTGAGGATGTAGGGGTCGGTCTGCGGCAGGTAGCCGTCGCGCACCGAATCGAGCATGAGCATGCCCTGCCACATCGCGCCGACGAGCAGGCCGGTCGCCTTGCTGCTCGGCTCAGCCTGACCATTGACGATGCCGTCAATCAGCGATTCCACGCCGTGCGTCAAATCACCGATGGCGTTGTAACCCGCCATGCGTGCACTGCCTTTCAGCGTGTGCATGTCGCGGCGGATGGAATCGAGACGGCTCAACTGACTGCGGTTTTCGTCCCAGCGCTCCGCTTCTTCCTGACTGTGGGCAAAGAGCGACATCGCCTCGTCAATGAAGGTTTCCGCCAGCATGGTGTTGGCGTTCGGGTCTTCCACCAGTTCGCTGCCCAGCGGATCGCCGCTGTAGGGCATCGCCCCCGGCGTGCTGCCGGGTTTGCCGCCGCCCAGTTCGCGGCGGCTGTTCATCAGCGCGTTGATGACTTCGATAGCGTCGTCTTCGTTCGCTTCTTCTTCGTAGTTTTCAATCAGGTTGGCGCTTTGGCGCAGTACGGCGGCACAGCTAAGGCTGACCGGCGTGCCTTCTTGTTTGTGGGTGAGCAGCAGCTGCTCGATGGAGTCCAGCAAACGCCAGACCCACGGCGGCGCCGCATCGCTGTCAATGCTGTCTTCGATGTCGTACACGGCATCAATCAAGTCATCAATCAGCTCCGGCGATTCGGTTTTGTCGGCAAGCTGCGACAGGGTATCGAACTGATCCACCGCGCGCAGGAAGCCGGCGCGGTTGCTCTCAACGGATTTTTCCGCATGGATGGCATTATCCAGCCCCGGATGCTGCGCCAATGAGGCAAGCTCCTGGCTGAGACGTTCCGCCGGATTGGCGCGGCGCGGCATGCCCGCCAGAATGTTGTTCAAATCGCCAAGCGAGATGGCGCCACTAACACTCGCCGACGGCTTGCTGCTGGCGGGAGTATGGTTGAAGGAAACGGGCATATCGACGATTTGCGCGTCATCCAGTTCGGGGTGGTCGCCCGGCATGGTCGCGGTATCAATGAAACCGCCCGCGTCTTCGCCCTGCGCGCCCGCATCTTGCGGCGGGATATCAACGAAGCTCGCATCCACCACGTCATGATCCGCGGCGGTATCGACGAAGCTGTCGCCATCGGCGGTCACATCGACAAATTCCGCTCCGCCTGCGGGGGCTTGCGCCTTCAGCGTGGCCGCATCGGCAGGCGCGTCGCCGTCTTGCGACAACACCGCCTTGACCACCATCGCCGGTGCTTCCGTCTGCAAGCCCGCATCCGCGAAGACTTGCGCCACCTGCTGCGGCGCAAAACCCTGCACGGCGAGCGACTCGCCTAAATGCTGCTGCACCGTAGCGACCGCGGCCGGATCTTGCGGCAGGCCGTGCTGTTGCCAGTTGCGCTGCAACGTAGCCGCCAGCGCCGCCTGCGTATCGGCGTCGCCCTCCTGCAAGCCGCGGCGCAACATGCCGAGCAGGCGGTTGTAAACCTCCGGCGACAGTTCTTCCGGCAGGCGTGCCGGTTCCGCCGCTTTCTCTGCGGCGCGGTTCAAAATGGATTCAATCGTCGCCGCATCGGCCTTGTCGCCCAGCGCCTCGCTGATACGCGCGGCCACGGTGGCGCGGGTATCGCGGTCGTAGAGCGAATGCGATTCCGCCCATTGCGCGCCAATACTGGCGGCGAGCATCTCTTGCGCGACGGCGCTGTCGCCCTGTGCCAGCCCGGCACGCAGCGTTTGCAGCATCTCGCCGTAAGCCTCGTGCTGCACGCCCTGCGGCAGCGCGGCGGCCTGCATCGCGGCGCGATGCAAAATATCTTCAACCGCGGCAACATCTGCCTTCCCACCAAGCGCGGCGCTGATTTGCTGCGCCACCGCGGCGCGTGCGGCAGAATCCTGCAAGCTGTGCGGCTCCTCCCATTGCGCGGCGATGAGCGTCGCCAGCGATTCCGCGGCTGCTTCATCGCCCTGAACGCCTGCCAGCTCGGCATGCAGCGTTTGCAACATCTCGCCGTAGGCTTCGTGCTTGACGCCTTGCGGCAGATTGGCAGCCTGAACGGCAGCGCGCTGCAAAATCCCTTCAATCGTTGCGCTATCTGCTGCACCGCCTAACGCGGCACTGATGCGTTGCGCGACGGTTGCGCGCGCGGCGGGGTCTTGCAGCGAGTGCTGCTCTTGCCATTGTGCGCCGATGGTTGCCGCCAACGCTTCGGCCGCGGCTTCGTCGCCGCTGGCAGCGGTGATTCCGGCACGCAGCGTTTGCAGCATTTCGCCGTAGGCTTCGTGTTTGACGCCTGCGGGCAGCGCAGCGGCTTGTACCGC
>ERZ773059.970-NODE-970-length-14836-cov-5.135241_pt1 | contig 14836 bp, 27 predicted proteins | sample MGYA00580514_ERZ773059 | MGnify/ENA primary metagenome ERZ773059 (study PRJEB29015, sample SAMEA2737981) | human oral metagenome | biome: human oral; feature: human-associated habitat; material: dental | place: China | collected 2056 ...
CAACGTTTAAAAAGAGAGCAAAGGAGCTTATCTCGTAAATATGAAGCAAATATGACTGATAAGGTTTATTATAAAACTGGTACTAAGAAAGGTCAACTCAAATCTTATGAGTGGCTGAGACCTTTATCTAGGTGTAAGAATATTCAAAAGCAGAAGTTGAAAGTAGCTTGTATCTATGAAAAGTTAACTCGAATACGAACAGAGTACAATCGAAAGGCATTGCGCTCTTTAGTCTTAGAACGAAAACCAAGTTCTATCACTATTGAGGATTTAGCAGTGCGTAATATGATGAAGAATCGTCATTTGAGTAAGGCCATTTCAAAAGCCCAGTGGTATCAATCTCGTATTTACTTAGAAAATTTATGTAAAAAATTAGGAATTGAATTGAGGTTGGCAGATAGATTTTACCCATCTAGTAAAATCTGTTCTGATTGTGGTTTTAAGTACAAAGATTTGAAACTAAATGAAAGAACTTGGATTTGTTCTAATTGCGGTAGTGAACATAATAGAGATATGAATGCAGCTATTAACTTAGGACAATGTAAAGACTATACTGTATTGACTGCAGTATAAATAGGTCACTACCGTGGGTTACACGGGAAGTTAAGCTTGTGGACTGTTATATCAAATGAGAGTAGATTTTATAACTCAGAGTATAAAGACAAAATCAGACAGGATGAAGCAAGAAAATTTCTAAAAAATAATTTAGAAAGGTCATGAAATGTACGTTTAAGTATATTTTGTGTAACAGACTTGACAAAAAAGAAGTAAATAGAGCTTTTATTGAAAATATTATTGAAAAGAAAGCAAAGGAAACTATAACTTAATGAACATTGATGAAGTAAATGACTTTTTTAACAAGAAAGCATTAAAAATTAAATTTCAATTCTCTACTGAGCCATTTTACTGTACAGTGAAAGAATGGGATAATCTTGCAAGATATAAAGCGATTCCACTTGTTGATAGAAGTAAAATCTTGAATTTGAAAATTATCTCAAAGTCTGATAAATTTAATGACTTTTATATTAGTATTATGAATGATAAGAAAACTGATACATTTATCATTTTCTATCATATGTACAGAAAGTACTTTACTAATTATACTTCTTATAAAGAAATTTCAACTAAAGATGATTTATATGGCACTATTCTTTCATTGTTGAAAGAGAATGAAGCTGACCCAGAAGCTATTGAAGAAAAAATTATTTTTGAATAGAAAGAGAATACTATGCTAGATTTATATAAAACACTTAAACCAAGAGATGTTATTATTAAGGAAAAACTTGAAGAAACATGGTCAAAACTAGAATCTGATTACTTAACAAATCCTTTAGAAACAATAAAACATTTAGTTTTGAATGATTGCCAAATTATAGATGATGATGAAGATTTTACTTCCTATTTTGAGGAAATCAAAGCGAATAAGCTAAATGATACTATTGTAAATCATGTAGTTTTTAATTTAAAAAAGGGTATTGGATATATTCCACTTAATTTTCAATTTCATTATGACCATTTGAATGAAACCTTAGTAGAAAATTTTTATACAGAACTTACGGAAGAAGAACTTAATTTAATTAAAAGATTTATTAAGCGCTTTTTTACAGACAAGTTGGATTTTGATTCTAGGTCTTATCTTATTGATTTTGAAATGTGGCGGGAATATGATGAAGAAGATAAGAGAACTGATACTATGAAAATTATTATCAATATACCTTATTGGATGGGTTATTGGCGCCATCATTCATAAAAATTTAAAAGGGACTGATAAAGATGAAACAAGAACATATAAAAAGTTATAAAAAACTACTAGATAAAATAAGAAGAAATACCTACAACATAAAAAAAGAAGATTATCAACGATTTAAAGAATTAACCAAAAACAATACTGTTTATAGCTTCTTCCATTTTTCAAACTTACTATTTCAAGACAAAGAAGAAGTTGCTATTGTTAAAGAACTTTGGGAAACTAATAAAATCTCTTATAAAAAATTTAAACAACTTAGATTAGCTAACTTCTATCATGATTTATACTCTTCATTAACTCCATTCTATTCTACTTTTATGCAATACAAAGTAGATGAAGCTCTACAAATTGCTTATCACACAAAAGGCTCTTACCAAGAAAAAGCTCGTGCAGCTTTTGACTACTTAGATAAATAAAGGAATTACTAATGCGCTCATTACTATTAAATAAAATTGCCAAAAAAGAAAAAGAACTTGATTGTCTTTATTCTGAACTTAAAGACTATATTGATTCATTAACAATCTCAAATCAAGCAGTAAAAGACTTTGTAAATTATTTGTTAATTTATATTGAGCAACCATCTTGTAAAAGAATACTCAAACAATTTATGGAAAACTATTGGTTTTCTTTAAACGTAAACAGAAGATACCCCAATACACCAGATGGCTTTGCTTTTGCTGTTGACAAATCTGATAATACAGTTAGAGTAAACGGTGATAAATCATCAGCTCTTGTTTCATTTAATTCTTTAGATTTTGAAAAACAAGGCCCATTTATAAACAAAAACAATGAAACAATTACTCCAGTTGGAAGAATAGTTTATGAACTTATTATTACTAAAGATAAGAATGGACTTATTACAGCTATTGACTTCAATTCTTATTAAATACTAAAAGAACTTTAGAAAAATCTAAAGTTTTTTATTTTTTTTGTAAAAAAGTGTTGACAAGTTAAAATCTTTGTTATATAATTAAAATGTAAATACGAAATGAGGAAAAACAAAGGAGAAAAACAATGAAACTAACTGACAAACAAAAGAAACAACTTAGAAAAGAAGTAGAACAAGAAAAACGTCCACGTATTCTTAATTTTGAAACAGAAATCAATAAGAAGAAGAATCAAAATAAAACTATTGACGAAATCATGAAAATGGTGGAAGATTCTAAAGCTGCAGCTAAAAACTTTATCTTTGATGATGAAGAACGTTTTAACAAACGCCTTGCTGAACTTAAAATCCAAGAACTTGATAAAGTTCGAAAAGATTACAATAAAACTCGCTTCACAAACTTTACACTTAAAACTTTCAAACGTTTTAATGGTATTATTGCTGACTTTGATGAACTTACTTTTTTCCTAGATGAGTTTATCAGTCTTGTTAATGTTAATGACCGTACTGTTAATGAAAACTGGCGAATTTGGGGTGAACTAAAGGAAGCTATCAACACTAGTGATTGGCGTAAAGCTTGCAAAAAAGTAAGAAAGGATATTCCAAAAATTACTCTTAAACAATTCATGCTTCAAAACAAAAATCTTACTGTAGCGCAAGCTAAAAAACAATTTGAAGAACTTGTGGCTACTGTACCAGAACCTACATTCCATGAATTTACTATGGAACAAATGGAAGCTATCTTTGCTAAAATCACAAACAATCCAAAACAATTTATCGAGCTTATTACTCGAACTAAATTGAAACGGGATATTACTAAAGAAACTTACAAAATTGAAAAAGATATTGACCAAATTGTCAAATTTGGAAATCTTATCTTTAATGCACTCATTAAAAACTAATAAATTACAAGCATTATCAACAAAAAGATAATGTTTTTTTATTTAAACTTTTTAAATTTAATTGTTGACAACTTATGAAATTTGTTATATAATTAGATTGTAAATAAGGAATGAGGAAAAACAAATGAAGATTTCTTACACAACTGAAACCTACTTGATTAAAGAAATTACAAAAGATACACCTGCTACAAAAGCTGTTGAACCAAATGATTTGGTGCAATTTGTTGCTTATAAAGACCGTAATGATTACGGTGGTAATTTTACTCAATTGTTTCGACTTGTTGTTAATGGCAAGAAAACAAAGCATATCCTTACTGAATCTAAAATGATTGACTTCTTGAACTACTATACTGAATCAATCAATATGGACTCAATCGACCTTGAAACTTTTGAAGCAAAAGATAAGATTGAAGTTCCTCTTAAAGATGAATTTATTAAGGTTGAAACTTTTGCTAAGAAATTAAAATGGAATAAATCAGATTTGAAAACTTTGTTAGAGCTTACTTCTGATGAAATAATCATTGATTTTAACTATGACCGTTCTGAAAACTGGGAAACTAAGGAATATGATTGGGTTTATAAAATTGAAGTTCTCTACTTGATTGAAAATGAACTTTATAAAGTGGAATATACAATGTATAAACTTTATGGTGGAACTGCTTTCAATCCATCTGCGATTGCTTATAAAGCTATTTAAAAAGGAGAAATAACAATGAACTTTAAAGAAAGAAAACAATTAGAAGAAAATTTGTTGAAAAATATTTATAAGAATTTGAAAGGCGAATTACAAAAGATTGGTGAAACAAGCTTTAACTATGAAGATTTTGGACCAAAAATAAAAGTTGAGGATACTAAAAACTATAGAATTATTTATATCCTCTTTGATGAAAACAAATTGTCAATTATGCTTTGTTATAACTATGGTAGCTATTCATTTACTCTTCATGGAGCTAAAAAACTATTAGAAAACAAATACATCTTTTCTAATAACTATCAAGACGAGCTTGTTATTGAACGACATTTGAATGATTCTAGTGAAATCCTGCCAGAACTAAAAGAGAATATGGTACAACCATCAAGATAGCACTAAACAAAAGGAGAAATAACAATAAAAACAGAAAATAAAACTCAACTTGAAGCTTCAATGCTTAATAACATTTATGAAAATCTAAAACAAGAACTACAAAAATTTGGAATAGTGCGATTTATTGCTGATGATTTTGGCTCAAAAATCGAAATCGAAGATTTGCAAAATGATAACCTTATTATGGTTACTTTTCAAGGCGATAAATTAAAAATTATTGCTACTTATAAGTTCGATTACGATTCAGAATTTGATTCTACTGATGCTGAAAAGTTGCTAAAGAATAAATATAGCTTTGCTATCTTTAAAGATAATCTTGTTATTGACAAAGTCTTAAATAACTCTAATGAGATTGTAACTGAAATCAAAAACAATATTTATCAAAAATTTTAAAATAAAATTTCATTTTATTGTTGACAAAATAAAAACTTTATTATATAATATAACTATAATAAAGAAAAAGAGGAAATAAAACAATGATTAAACTAAACGAAAATTTTAAACAAGCTTATGATACTATTACTGACAATCTTAAACGAGAACTTGCTGAATGGGTATGCTATGAAAAAGATGCTAATGTTGTTGAAAATGTAGTTGCTTCTATTTTGACTGGTAATCCGATTTTCGATGTAGAGCAAGATGGGGTTGATTATTCTAACAAATATAAGAAAGCAACAATCAAAGAATCTTTGCAAAATTATGTTTTGACTCAACTTAATAATGGAGTTAATGATGTTCCACTATTCTTTATTTTTGAATTAAAAGAATTTGGTAAATTTGATTATTCTGATTTTGTTGATTCACTTGACAAAGATGTTTTGAAAATTATTCCTACCAATCTTAAAAAATTCTTTGAAGAATACCTTGAATTTGACCAAACTTCCTATACTCTAAACACAATTGTTGAAGCAATCAATGACCCAATGGAATATGGTGAATTGATTAAAGTTACTGCTACTATCTCAATCAAAATGGTATAAAAAGGCAATATAAAATTGCCTTTTTATTTTTATAAAACTATTTACAAACAGAACTACTTATTGTACAATATAATTATAAAGAAAATATGAAAAGAGGAAAATTTATGATTACTGCAAAAGAAGCCAGTGAGCTATATAATGGTATTTTAATATTGCGAGATAAATATATTAGTGAAGTAATTGAGCCTCTAATTAAAAAAGAAGCACCAATGGCTAAGACGGCAAAGCTACCAATGATTGGACGCTATGCGTGTGAGCCTATGATTTATTTTTCAAATGGCTATGACAATCTTAATTATGCAGACCAACTCGAGCTAACTGAAGAAATTATTAAAACATTAAAAGAGAATGGATATAAAGTACAAACTTCTTGCGGTCTTGGAACACAAGAATATAATAGTAATGGCTCACTTGTAATCAGTTGGGATTAAAACTCAATTTTATATTGCCTTTTTATTTTTATAAAATCGTTGACAAAATAAAATCTTTATTGTATAATATAACCATAAAGGAAATATGAAAAGAGGTAAAGTCAATGATTATCATTAACAAAGAAACAAATAAAACTTACGTATTTGAAGAACCAAACAAAATCGCTTATGATGGCTGCCATAAAATCTACATTTGTGAAGATGATGAAGATTTGAAAGAAGCAAAAGAAATTGGCTATCAAATCCATAATATTGATGAATTGGAAACTCTATATAATCAATCTTGCTCACTCGTATTTATTCACAATTGGAAATTAACTACCACACCTGTAGGGCAATTTGAAGATGTTAAATTTATCCACTAAAACTCAATCATACAAAACAGCTTAAAATCAGTTTTAAGCTGTTTTTTCATAAAGTCGATACAATTATCGAAATCCAGTTTAAACTGTTTTACTGTTCCACTAGTGACGATATAACAACATTCAAAATCAGTTTGAGCTATATTGTTTTTACCGAAAAATAAATAGCTCATTTAATTTATAAAAATATTGACAAACTAAGAGTATTATTGTACAATATAACTAGAAAGAAATGAAAAGAGGATTACAAAAATGTCTTATGATAAACTTAAAAAACTTAACATCAATTTGAAAGATTTGACTATTAAATATGCTTACTCATCAAGCAATGTTCGTGATTATCGTGACCGTATGGTAACAACAGAAGTTGAAAAGAGCTTCAAAAGCAAAAAAGAACTTGAAGATTTTCTATTAGGTATTGTTTCTGGCCACTTTGATGGCTGTACAAGAGTTTCACGTTCTTTAACTTTGTATAAACGAATCCAATACTTAGCAGAGAATAACTTAATTGAAAATGGAATTGCTAAAGATACTGAAGAAGTAAGACAAATCCTTACTGGAGAAAAGAAAGTAAAAGTTAAACAATTCATTTTGGCTTCTGAAGTATATGTCTTGAAATCAACTAAAATGGGTGTACAACTTCTATACAAGACTCCTAAAGCAAAACCAACTAAATTTTTCAAATCAGAACTTGAAGAAATCAAACAACAGTATAAAGTATTTCTTACACAATACAAGATTAAAGAAGTAGAAGCAAATTAAAAAAGGAGAATAACAATGAAATTAGAAAATATTAACTTTAAGGGTGAAACTTATAACTTTTCATTCTCTCGCTATTCATCAAGCAATTTTATTGCTATCTTAATGGGATTACCAAATGATGAATACCCAGACATTATTACAACTAATAACTCAGTTATGGAAAAAGATGAAAATGACCCTACCGAATATGTACAAATCCGAACTGATAATCCTGAGTACGTGAAATTGCTCGTTGAGAATGGATTGATTGAAGAAAAGCCTGATTTCATTATGCCCCAAGGGTATATTGGCATTATGTTCTTTGCTCCTACTGAAGAATTTGCTCAATATATTAAAGAAAACGTAAAATAGAAAGAGAATTACTATGAATCTACAAATTGCTGAAAAAATTATTGATGATTTAACAAAAGGAAAAGAAAAACTACGTGTAAAGAAAATTGATGATGATTCTATTTTTATTAAATATGGCTCATTAAAATTCTTGTGTGATTTTGAGAAGAAGAAATTACAATTTATCTTTAAGGTTGATGTTCCTACAACTGCTACACAACCAGATAAAGCTAATTCTTTGCTTAGTACTTTAAATAAGTTTCAAGAGCCTTATGTTCAATTAGGGTATCAAGTAACTCATATTGAATTTATTTACATTCCAAACAATGAAGAAGAAATGAAATCAGTATTCAAAGAAATTATTGAGCAATACAACTAATTAGAAAGAATTACTGCTATGAATAAAGAACAAATTTTAAGTGTTGTTAAAAAACTTGCTGAATCTGGTTATAAATTCCAATCAGAAGAAAATAAAAGTCATTCTCTTAGAGAACGTACTTCTAGTGGCCAAATCCTATTAACTTTTAAAGATGGATTATTAGATTTATGTGTGGTAAGAATTAGGCGAAAACTTAACTGCAGCCGAGCTGAATGTGAATTTCTAAATAATATGGCTCATTCTCTATTCTATTTTCATACACATTATATAGATTTTGAATACCAACCAAAAGATGAAAAAGAATTAGAAGAAACTTTTAAATTCTTACTTGATAACTATAACTAAATTCTGCTAATACTAGAAAGATATACTATGAATAAAGAAACTATTGAAATGATTATTGCTAATCTTGCTAAACAAGGATATGAATTTAAACCAGAAAGAAAAGAAATTAAGGATGAAACTATCTTTGTTGATTATGGCGATTGTATGTTTTACTTTAATTTTGAGAAAGCTGGATTAAATATTAGAGTAGTACTTAAGCTTGATTATAAATTAACATTTGACCAAGAAAACGTGGATTATCTGAACTCTATTACTTCTTATTGGTCAATTTATAAACACTGGATTGAATTTAACTATAAACCAAATAATGAAAATGAATTAAAATCTACACTTCATCAACTTCTTGAAAGCTATAACTCATAAGTTATGTTTTGCTAAATATAGAAAGAGGTATTACAATGACTAAAAGATTTACTCTTGCTGATTATATAAGCACATTGCGATTAGGAAAACGAAACCGACAAATCTATTTTTCACTATATGATTGTGGAGATGGCAAAACTCAAAAAGCAAAACAACTTTTTGGTTGGAAAAAATTCCCTTTCGATAATGAAACTAATAAAATTATTGCTCAAAACCATGATAGATTTATTGCTACGATTGATAATACCAATCATACTAATAAAAGATGGTATGAAGCAGAATATTCAGATACTTGTGTAAAAATTTATCTATCACATAAACGAAGAAATTATAAGAATAACTTAACTATTTATGAAGTCTTTATCAATGATAAAAAATGTTTTATCTCAACTGATAAACTTGAAACCGAACTTTGGCTACAAGAACATAAAGAACTTTGGCTAAATCCAAAGCAAAGACACAAAGCTTTTGGTGTTATTCATAGAGCTCAAAACAATGAGTTTGAAAATATGCGAATTGAAACGATTGTACTAGATGCTTATGATAAAGTTATTCAAAAAGAAAATTAAAAGGTAAAATTATGAACAAAGAATTATTTGAAAAATTTATTGCACTAGCTAAAGAAAAAGGATTTGCTCCTAACTTAGATGAAGTTAATTACGAAACTGCTAAGCAATTAACTGAACTAAATAAGAAATTTAACAGTATTGATATTTAATATAAAAAGATATAAAGGTGTAGAAGAATAATGAAACGATATAAAGTTGGAGAATTTGCCAAGCTCCTAAATGTAACTGTTAAGACTTTACAAAATTGGGATAAACAAGGAACTCTAAAAGCTTATAGAACTCCTACTAATCAAAGATTTTATACTGAAGAACAACTAAATCATGTGCTTGGATTGAGTAATGGAAATCAAGTAGAAAAACAAGGATTGAAAATTGGTTATTGTCGAGCATCAACAAACAATCAAAAAAATAGCTTACAAAATCAAGAAGAATTTTTAAGAAATTATACTAATGCAAAAGGTGTTATTTTAGATGAAGTTTTCACTGACATTGGTAGTGGAATAAATTACAATCGAAAGAATTTCAATAAAATATTAGAATTGGTTGAAGCTGGTGAAATTTCTGAAATATATGTAACATATAAAGATAGATTTGTAAGATTTGGATTTGATTGGTTTAATAATTTTTGCGAGAAACATGGTGCCAAAATCATTATTCTAAATCAACCATCAACATCACCAGAACAAGAACTTGCTGAAGATTTATTAAATATAGTAACTGTATTCAGTGCAAGAAGCCATGATTTAAGAACATATAAAAAACAATTGGAGCAAAACTTAAATGAAACGAACAGTAAAAATAAAAGCAAATTGCTCGAATAACGAAGAAGAAATATTGTTAATAGGTACAATTCAAAGAAATATTAAAAATTATGTCTGGTCAAGATATAGTGGAATTGGCTCTTTGCTTAAACAAAGTGGGTGGACTATTAGAGATGAACTAATTCAAAAGGATTTGCTATCAAAGAAAATCCCTAAAACTTTTTCAAGAGCAGCAATAGAAAAATCCTCTTCAACAATTAAGAGTAATTGGACTGCAACAAAAAAGAAAATCAAAAGAGCAATAGCACAAAATGAGAATCTAACTAAAGACGATAAACGGTATTTGTTTCTATGTTTAAAACATACACCAACCTTATATAATATTTTAAATTATAAAAAAGTTGATTATGCTATTGATTATCTAAAAGATTTAAAAGTTGATGTTCATAGATTAAACAATCTTTTAAGAAGATATGTCCGAAGATATAAAACTAAATCCTATACAAATAAAGCAAATATTATACTAACTTCAAGTCTTTACAAATTCGACTTAAACAATAACACATTTTCTTTTGCAGGTAAAAAGAAAAATTCACGAATAGTAATTACTTTAATTGGGAATGTTCCAAAATCAAATAGCATTTTAGAATTAGTAAAAAATCAAAAAGATAATCAATATTATCTTCATGTGCCATTAGATAGAATTATTTCTAAAAAGGAAATGACAGCAGAATCTGAAATACTTGGATTAGATGTGGGTATGACTGATTTAATAACATTAAGTAATGGTTCTGTATATGGTGCTAATTCTTCTGAACTCTTTTATACATTATCTGATAATTTAGTTAATAAAAATAGGTCACGATTATTTTCTTATAAAAGAAAATTAGAGCAAAGAATTTTAATTGAACAAGACCAATCTAAAAAAGTTATACTAGAACAAAAATTAAAAAATTTGGAAGAAAATAATTTAGGTTCAAAAAAGAGAATTTCTAAGATAAGTAAATATAAATCAAGAATAGTTAGTCATATAAATCATGAACTGAACAAAATGGTAAAAGAAGAAGATATAAAAGAAATTGTACGGGAAGATTTGAATTGGAGTAGTAAGAAAAAGAATGTAAGTAAAAAACAACAAAACAGATTTTCTACATGGACTAAAGGAGTACTACTTGAAAGATTATCAGTAAAATTAGCAGAGAGAGGAATAAAAGAAACAATAGTTAATCCAGCTTATACTTCACAAGTTTGTTGTAAATGTAATCATTTAGGAGAGAGAAAAGGAAAAGAATTTAAATGCCCGAATTGTAACTTAAATATAGATGCAGATTTTAATGCTTCTATAAATATTAAGAAAAGGAAATTTATTAAAGAAATAAATATTGACACACCATATAAAGAAGTTAAGAAATATTATGAAAACATATCTGTTTAGTTTTTGAACTAAATACAAAATGGACGATAAAAGCGATTTTAACATCAGAAATGATTTTAAAATCTAACTTTTCAGCTCGAAATGTGTGAGCACTTCCATTAACGTTTATTTTATTAAATTAAACTTATAAAAACGGTCTGCGGAAATTGTTTCAAACTTTAGAGATTGAAATAATACTGGGTAGTCCAAGGCTTTACTTTACATATTCTATCTATATGTAAATAAGTGCGAAACCTCATAATATTACTTAATTCATATGATTTTATATTTATTTCGTAATATTATGAACCAGAAGAAAAAATAACACAATTTCAAATTGTCCTATTTAGTAAAATACCATATTGGAATAGATAATACTCATAAAGAAATGCAAAAGATAAGAAAGCTAATCTCAACTAAAACTACAGTTAATGACGCTAAACAAACTCTAAAGGAATTAAACCTTATTAAATAAATTAAAGAATGATAAAAAAAGAAATTATCTAATCTGTAAAAGAGCCATAGTTATATAGCTCTTTTTCTTTTTCAATAAATTTTAAAAATTTTTACACAAAATCGTTGACAAACTATATAACTTATTGTACAATATAACTATAATAAGACAAAAGGAAATCTACTAAAATGGAAATCACAAAACAATACCACACTAAAATCAATACTACTAATGTTAAATCTGCTTATAATGTTTCTACTGTAACTCGCTCTCTTAGCGATACAGTAAAAGAAGCAAAATTAGTTCTTCATTCAATCAAAGTTCTAACTGAAACGCCTAAATCAAATAACCTGAAAGCAGAAGTATTAGATGCACATACTTACCGAATTACTTGGCAAGGAAAACTAGATACAGAACTTATTCTTCTAGTAAACCTAACTAACGCAAACCAAGTACTAACTGCTGAAGATGATTTTGAAAACATGGAACTCACTAATTCAATCACTCTTGAACCACGTGACCTTGTTCGTATGGTCGAAAATGGAGAACTCTTCCTTGAAGCTGAATACCAACGTGGTTTTGTTTGGACTCAAGAACATAAAGAAGAATTTTTGCTAGATTGGATTAAAGGTAAAGTTATTGTTACACCTTATCTTGTAAGTTACTACAAAGATGATAACTATATTTACGAAGTGCTTGACGGAAAACAACGACTTCAAACTGTTTACGAATTTCTTGCTAATAAAATCACTGTAAATGGATTGCTTTTTGAAGAACTTCTAAACTATGACAAACGTAAAATTCTACACCGAAATATTTTTGGACTTGTCCTTACTCAAAAATATGGTGAGAATGCTTATGAACGCCCAGATATGAAAACACTTGTAAATGCTTTCGTAAACTTCAACAAAGGAATTACTGTTGATGAAGAAGTAATCGAAAATGCTAAAAAATTGATTGAAGAATAAAAGAGCTATATAACAATAGCTCTTTTTTTAATTTTTTAACACAAAACCGTTGACAACCCATATAACTTGTTGTATAATATAACTATAATAAAACAAAAGGAAATATGAATCATGCAACTACAAAATATTACTTTCGAAGATTCACTATTCAACTTGCTACTTAATCGCTACGAAGATACTAACGCAATCGCTATTATGATTCAAGAAGTTGATGAAGATTATTGTGAGCCAGTTACTGTAAGTATGTTACCTGATGAAGATGAAGTATTTGAAAATGAAATCGACTCAGAACTTGTGGGTATTCCAGTTGACAGCTTCGAATTGGTAAATACTCTAATTGCATATGGTCTGATTGAAAAAGGACCAGAAATTGTAAACTTCTTTGAAGGTGTTTACTTCTACAAACCAACTCAAGAATTACTAAGCTATATGGAAGAACTTAAATCAAAATATAATAAATAAAAAACTACTAAGAAATGGAGAACTAAAATGGGCTTAGATGTGGCTATCTATAAAACAAAAAAAGTTAATGATTTCTCTTCTATTGACTATTATTTCGCTAATGAAGCTTTTGATTACTATGCTGAAAAAGAATTAGCTAAAAGTAATGGCTGGAAATTTGATTTCTCTTTAATAAAGGATTGGGGTATTCCCGAAACTATGACTGAAGAAAAAATTAAACCACTACAAAATATTTACTCAAAAAAATCTACTATCTTTGAAACTGTTGCTTCTTTGGAAAAAGCTAACCAAATCCATGCTTGGTTTGTTAATAATATTCAAAATGGAATTGATGATAATTCTTATTACTTCGTAACTGAAGATGATTTCCTAGAATTGAAAGAAATTTGCGAAAAAGTACTCAAACTTAATCCTTATAATCTTAATAAAGATTCATATTTGTTATACTATAGTGCTAATGGCCTAATTGAAAAAGGAATTATCACTAAAGAGCAATATGCTAAACTAGAAACAGAACTAAATAAAATTTTACCAACTAAAGAAGGTTTCTTCTTCGGTCCAATTGATTATGCTGTATCATATTTTCTTAATGTAAAAAACACTTTGGAAATGCTAACTAAAATCCTTGATAATGCTGATTTTGAAAATGAAGTTTATCTCTACCACTCATCTTGGTAAAAACTAATTATAAAAATACTGCAAACAAAACCAGAAAGGAATTTCTTATTATGACTAAAACTTTTCAATTGATTTTATCTCCAATCTCTCTAAATAACAGAAATATTTACCATGTTATCTATGATAATCTACATAAATCTGATGCTACTGTATTTGCTTTTGTGGATTGTGATAAAACCGAACTTGATTTCTATTGTCAAGCTTTTAAATCATTCTATGAAGAACCTAATATTCATTTTATTGGTATTGAAAGTGACCCTAATAACATTACTGAAGAACTTATTGATGTGGCTATTGAAATTCTAAATAAATCAGATTTGCCTCTAAACAATTATTCATTGAAAAATTTCTATATTTCTAAAAGAAATCAGAAACTGCTATCTGAACTAAAAAATGAATTAGATTCACTTGATGCTTCAGAAGAAGATAAAGAAAAATTTTATCAAATGTTTATTGGAAATAAAACACACTAAAATCAAAATGCGTAAAAAAAGAAAGAGAGATTTAACTATGAATATTCCAAAAGAAATTATATTAGATGTGATACAAGAAATCCATACTTCTTTCAATATTAAGCTCAATCAGCTCGATATTACTGATTGTGGTAATTATATGATGGGTGTTTGGCGAGATGAATATGGCTATCGAGAAAAATTCTCAATTGTTTATGATGAAAATTTTAAACGGCCCGACTTAGTTGTTACTAATCAACAATTCTCTTATAACAATAAACTCTATCAATTGTTGGTAACTGAACAACCAACGTACTAAAAGAAAGATGAAATTATTATGACTTCAATCTATGACACTCTTGCTAAAAATGAAAACTATACTAACATTAAAAATTTTCAACTTGGGTTACATTTTGATGATGAACTATTTCTAAACCATTTCCTTGACCCAAATGATAAACGACTTGATATAGCTACAATTCTCTTTGATAAATATAAAGAAAACTT
>ERZ773059.971-NODE-971-length-14801-cov-6.760342_pt1 | contig 14801 bp, 8 predicted proteins | sample MGYA00580514_ERZ773059 | MGnify/ENA primary metagenome ERZ773059 (study PRJEB29015, sample SAMEA2737981) | human oral metagenome | biome: human oral; feature: human-associated habitat; material: dental | place: China | collected 2056 ...
GCCCTTCGTAGCGGATGACGACCACGTCGCCTTTGTTTACCTTGCCGCTTGAGATCCCCTCTATCGCCTCGTCTTGGCTGTTAAAGCACACGGCCTTGCCGCTAAATTTGCGTTCGCCGATGATGCCCGCGGTCTTGATGACACAGCCCTGCTCGGCTAAATTTCCAAACAAAACCGCCAGTCCGCCGACCTGCGAGTAGGCGTTTTCGACCTTGCGGATGACAGATTCGTCTTTTATGACACTAGCTCCGACGCGCTTGCCCAGGCTTTCGCCCGTGGCCGTTAGCGCGTCTAGGCCCAGTAGTCCGTTATCGCGGCGCGAAATTTCATTTATCACGGCGCTTAGTCCGCCCGCGCGGTCGATGTCCTCCATATGCACGCTTGGCAGGCTCGGGCTGATTTTGGCGATGTGGGCGATCTTGCGGCTGATGTCGTTTAGGCTTGCGATCTGTAAATTTACCCCCGCTTCGCGCGCGATAGCCAGGATATGCAGTACGGTGTTGCTGCTGCCGCCCATCGCCATATCGACTACGAGGGCGTTTTGGATCGATTTTTCGTTCACGATATTTCGGATTTTGTATTTTTCATCCAGCGCTATCTCGCAAATTCGGCGTCCCGCCTGCCTGATAAGCTCCTCGCGCTCAGGCGTAAGCGCAGGCACCGTGCCATTGCCTTTTAGCGCGATACCCATCGCTTCGCACAGCGTATTCATCGAGTTTGCCGTAAACATCCCCGAGCAGCTGCCTCCGCTCGGACAGGCGGCGCACTCGATCTCTTTTAGCTCCTCGGCGCTGATCTCTTTGGTTTCAAATTTACCCACCGCCTCAAACGCCGTAGATAGGTCGATCGGCTCGCCTTTTTTGGTGTAGCCCTTTTTCATCGGGCCGCCGCTGACGAAAACCGTCGGCACGTTCACGCGAAGCGCGCCCATCACCATGCCGGGCACGATTTTATCGCAGTTTGGCATGCAAACGAGGGCATCTAGGGCATGCGCGTTCATCACCGTTTCTATGGAGTTTGCGATCAGCTCGCGGCTAGGCAGGCTGTAAAGCATCCCACTGTGCCCCATCGCGATGCCGTCGTCCACGCCGATGCAGTTAAACTCAAACGGCACGCAGCCGTTTTTACGGATCTCGTCTTTTAAAATTTCAGAGTATTTGTTGAGGAAAAAGTGCCCCGGGATGATCTCTATGAAGCTATTTGCTACGCCGATAAAGGGCTTTTCAAAGTCCTCGTCTTTTAGCCCGGTCGCTCTTAGCAAGCTTCTGTGCGGCGCACGCGTATAGCCTTTTTTGATGATGTCGCTTCTCATTTTATGTCCTTGAATTGAAATTTTCTCCATTTTAGCATAAAATTTTATCGCTGCGGGGTGTTTTAAATTTTAGCGCATTAAAATTTAAAGAGGGACTATTGAGCTTAATCAAACCGAATCACTCCTGTTTTTGATATAATTGCACATCGATTATCAAAATCTTGCCATTTGGCAGGAAAGAAAAGAGGAAAAGATGCAAAGAAGAAATTTCTTAAAACTAACGTCTGCGTTGGCGGCTAGCGGGCTTGCTAGCCCTCTTTTTGCAAAGGAGACTTTTACTATTTACGGCGCGCCTGCGATGCCTAGCCTCATCATCGGCGTTGCGTGCATGCAGGGGCAGATCGGCAAAAAATACGACGCGAAGCTTGAGCTTTGGCGCGATCCCGATCAGCTTCGCGCTGGCGTGGCAAACGGCGAGTACAAGGTCATGATGAGCCCTAGCAACGTGGGGGTGAACCTCGCAAATCAAGGGCGCAAGATCGGCATGGTAAATATCCTCACCGAGGGGCTAAATTTCGTGATGAGCAAGGGCGAGAAGATAACGGAATTTGCGCAGCTGAAGGGCAAAAAGATCGTCATGCCTTTTAAAAACGATATGCTGGACATCATCGTGCGAGCCATAGCGAAAAAGCAGGGCATTAGCGGGCTAAACATCGACTACACCGCCAGCCCCGCAGAGAGCGCGCAGCTGTTTTTGGCTAAGGACTACGACGTCGCGATCACGGTGGAGCCGCTAGCAAGCGCCATGATCTTAAAGGGCAAAGTATCGGGCATCGCCGTGCAACGAGGGGCAAATTTAAGCGATATGTGGGCGCAGGCGTTTTCGGTAAAGCCCATCATCCCGCAAGCGGGCATCATCGCCGATACCGATTTTTACGCCGCGAAAAAGGCGGATTTTGAAATTTTAAATGCCGATCTGGCAGACGCGCTTGCGTGGATCAAAGCGAACAAACAAAGCGCCGCGGCGATCGGGACGAATTTCTTTCCCGCGCCGCCGCCTGCGATATTTATGAGCATCGATACGTCGAATTTGTGCGTCAAAAAGCCTAGCGAGATCAAGGACGAGCTTTTGAAATTTTATGAAATTTTGATGGAATTTAACCCTAAGCTCATCGGCGGCGCGATGCCTAAGGACGAATTTTTCCTATGCTAAAAATCGATAAAATTCGCAAAGCTCAAAACCCCGCGTTTTACGTCATAGACTATCTGTGGGGCGGCTTTGCGAGCCTAGGGGCGGTGTGCTTTTTCATAGCCGTCTGGCAGGTAGCGAGCGAGGCCTATGGGCCGCTTATTCTTCCCCAGCCTGCGGCGGTTTTTTCTAAGGCGTGCGAAATTTTAAAAAATTTCGCCGCAAACGATCTAGCTCTGTCGCTTAAACGTGCGCTTGTAGGCACCTTGCTCGCGCTTTTTGCGGGGATTTGCAGCGGGCTTGCGGCGGGATATTTCAAAAGCCTGCGAGCCTTTTTAAACCCGCTAATTACCGTGCTTCTTTCGACGCCGCCCATCGTTTGGATCGTGCTTGCGATATTTTGGTTTCATTTCGGCGATACAAGCGTGCTTTTTACCGTCGTTATCGTCGTCGCGCCGATGACTTTTGCGTCCGCGGCGCAGGCGATGGCTAGCGTGAGCACCGAATACACCGAACTTTTCGACAGCTACAAAAGCTCGATTTTAAAAAAACTGCGCTACCTCTACGCGCCGCACCTAATCGAGCGGCTGCTCCCCGCGATCTACGTCGCGGTCAGCAACGGCGCGAAGGTGCTTGTGATGGCGGAGCTTTTGGGCGCGAACGACGGCATCGGCGCAAAGATCGCCGAAGCGCGCGTCAATATCGATACGGTCGAGGTCATGGCCTACGTGTGCCTGGTCATAGCCTTTACGGCGCTTTTCGATTATCTCGTGACCAAACCGCTTCAAATTTTACTGATGCCGTGGAGCAGATGATGCTAAAAATTTCAAATCTGCGCTATGAAATTCTGCGCGACGTTATAATTTCAGATTTTTCGCTGCAGCTACGCGCAGGCGAAGTAAAGACGCTCTTTGGCCCCAGCGGCTGCGGCAAGACCTCGCTTTTGCGGTTGGTCTGCGGGCTGGAGGATAAAAAAAGCGGACAGATCGAAAACGGCTTTAAAAAAATCAGCTTTTTGTTTCAAGAAAACCGCCTGCTACCAAACCTCACGGCGCTTAAAAATATCGAAATTTTTAGCCCTGCGGGCGTGAACGAAATTTACGCCCTCGCCGCAAAGATCGGGCTAAGCCCGAGCGATCTGAATAAATTCCCGCGCGAGCTAAGCGGCGGCATGCAAAAGCGTACGGCGTTTTTACGCACGATCCTTAGCGGCTGCGATCTGGCGCTGCTTGATGAGCCGTTTGTAGGTCTGGATCGCAATCTGCGCGGCGTGCTGATCGAAATTTTAGTCTCAAAGATCGAGCGCGAGGGGCTTGCCTGCCTTTTGGTGACCCACGACCGCTTCGAAGCCGCACGCCTAAGCCACGAGATCATCGAGCTCGAGCCCAAAGGGATGGGGCTTAGACGCGTCGTGAGGCTGGATGAGCCGCTAAGCGCGCGCGACGAGCGGTACGAAGAACGCGTGGTAAGCGAGCAGTTTGGGGGAGTGAGCTATTATGAATAGAAATTTTATCTTTAGTGCGCGCAAGCAGGGAGACTCCGCACAAAATTTGAACTTACGTTGCAGCCCAGACGCGAGCAAGCAGGACTTTGGCGCACAGCGTGTTCTGGGCGCGTACGGACACGGACTATTGCGGAGCGCCGAATACTGCGATTTAGGCGCACGCGGGCATGAGTTTTTACAAAGTACTAAATATCGCGATGTCGGAGCGGGCGGACATAGGCTCTTGCGAGATGCTAAATGTTATGATTTCGTTGCTTGCAGAGACAAGTTCTTTCGGGACATCGGACGCTGCGATCTTAGCGTAAGCGGATATAGTCTTTCGCAGGACATCGGGTGCCGTGGTTTTATCGCACCGAAATACGAACTGCGCAGCCGCGTGAACTGCGATTATAGCGCGAGCGTGCTCTTGAACGGCGTAGTGTGCTGCGGTTTTACCGCGCGCAATTTAGCGCAATTTAGCAGCGATATTTACTGCGGCTCTAGCGCGAGCGCTTGTTTACGGCGCGTTGACGCGAACCGAGATGTCCACTCGCGCCGCGATCCCAGCGCGAACGATCGTTTGCGACGCAGCTCTAGCAGGAGCGATCGTTTGCAATCTAGTATGAACGGACGCTCGCAGCGCAACTTCAATGCAGGCATTTGCTTACAGCGCGTTGGCACAAAGCAAGGCGTTCATTTGTACTGCAAATTTGGCGCGAACCGAGACGCCTTTTCGCGTTGCGGTTTTGATACATGTGGATTGAGCGTTCAGTTCAGCGCCCAAAAAGCCGTTTTTAGCGCCTATCGCTCGTTGTTTTGCGATGCAAGTGGGCTAGGTAGCGAGCAAAATCTAGCTCTAGACACGTTTTGTGCGGTGCGGAATTTTTTGAATTTACATGTCGCGCGCGATTTTAATAATTTTGGCTCCATAAATTTGAAGAAATTTGACCTCGCCGCGCTGCAATTTGCAAATTTAAAAAAGCGAATCCGCGCCGATAAAAATTTCTATAAGAGCGCCGAGCCACACAATTTGACGAGTTTTGGGCGCGAGACCCGCACGCCGGGCAGATCGGGCTTTAAAAGTAAAATTCTCGCGACGCACGGATTTCTCTCTGAGGGCGCAGTCGGTGCGTCGTGCGGACCCAGCCTCGGATACAGAAATTGTGAATTTGCGCAAAATTCTAAAGTTTGTGCCTCGGATTTTACGCGAAATTTTAAAAATTCCGCTCGTGATAGAGAAGCCGAGCCTGCGCAAAGCTTCAAAGATCAAAACCTCGCGCAGGACTTCTCACAAAACGGTAAAAGCTACGATCAAAATTCCACTCAGGGTTTTTCGCAAAGCGGCAGAAGCGCCAAGCCAAATTCCAAACCGAGTTTCTCGCAGAACATTAAAAATTCCGAACGGAATTTCCCGCTAAGCTTCTTACAAAGCGCCAAGAATTCCGATCAAAGTCAAAATTCCAAACACGCCTCCGCGCAAAGCCGCGCCGAGCTAAATTCTAAACCGAGCTTTTCGCAAAGCACTAAAAATTCCAATCCGAATTCCAAAGCTAATTCCACGCAAAACCAAACCGAGCCTATTTCGCCACAGGAGCTCAAAAATTCCGAGCCGTGCTCGGCGCAGCGGCTGGGCTTTTACGCGCCTAAATTTAAAGATGAGCGCGCGAGGAATTTTTTCTCCCATCCGATGCGCGCCTTCGTTCTTTGCGCCTGCTTTTTTGCGGCGCTGGGCGCGCTTAGCTTTTTAGCACCCGATGCGCTGGCGATCGATTATGTGAGCGCTCATAAGTTTTACTTTCTGTTTTTGGCGCCTTCGTGCATCTACGCGGCGTTTTTGCTTACCGCGCTGCCCGATTGGACGAACTTCGAGGGCTCGCTAAAGCCCGTCTCGCTTGCCTTTACCGCCTGCCTGATCGCGGCTTTTATCGCGAGCTTTTTAAATTTACGGCTTGCGGCTGCGATTACGGCGCTGTTTTGGGCGATATTTTTCATCTTTGCGGCGCTGCTTTTGTGGCTGGATAAAAACTCGAATAATTTTAGCATCCTGGCGGTCCTTGCGGCGTTTTGCGCCTGCTCTGCGGCCTACGGCGCGAGCGGGGATGAGAAGTTTTTGCTTAGCTTCGTGCATATCAACGTCGCGGCAATCGCCGTCGTAAGCTACCGCATAAGCGTCGTCATCGGCAACGAAGCGCTAAGAGAGGCGGGGCTAAGCGACGCCGTTTTTATTCCAAATTTTATCTACAAAAATTTAGCCGCTTTCCTCTCCTTTGCTTTGGCGCTCGCGACGCCCTTTTTAAGCGAGGCGGCATGCGGATTTATCGCGCTTGGCATCGGATTTTTGTTTTTGGCGAAACTTCGCGAGCTGCACTACGTCGAAATTCTAAGCCGCCACTATATGGCGTTTTACTACGCGTTGCAGGCTGCGTGCGCGGCGGGCTATGCGTGGCTGGGCGCGGCGCTGATCCGCGGGGGATACGCTGCCGCGCCGCTGCACGTCATCGCGATCTGCTATATGTATGGAGCGATACTTTTCGTAGGGATGATCGCCGGACAGCGCCACAGCGGAATTTCGCCGTTAAACTTCCCGCGCCTAAGCCGCGCGGCGCTCGTTTTGGCTCTGCTCGCGGGGGCTTTAAGAGCCGTTTTTGCGGGCGAGAGCTTTGTTTTATACGTGATGATCCCCTCGGCGCTTTTCATCGCCGCGGTCGCGCTATATCTGATAAATTTCATCCCGATCTTTCTGAAAAATCCTTTCAGCGCGGATCCGGATTGATAATCATCAAAGCGGGCTTGCTAAATTTTAGCTACAATCGATCAAATTTCATTTCAAGGAGAGCTTATGCAACACATCAAAAATATCGACGCCGCAAAGGCCGTAGAGCTTGCTTCGCTAGTCGAAGTATCCCCTCATAAGGTGATTTCGCGCACCCTCGCGCAAAATCCTGCGCTGAATATGACCCTTTTCGCCTTCGACGGCGGCGAGGAGATCAGCTCGCACAAATCCGACGGCGACGCGTTCGTTTACGTGCTTGAGGGCGAGGGCGATTTCACGATCGACGGGCAGAAGCACCGCGTAAAAGCGGGGCAAAGCATCGTCATGCCTGCGGGCTTGCCGCACGCGATCTTTGCTCCGGTGCCGTTTAAGTGGTTTTTAGTGGTGGTTTTTTAGCCTCTAAGTTTAAGGGCGGGTCAAATTTTAAAATTTAGCCCGCCCGCCGCTTAATAAAATTTTATCCGAAATTCCATTTACAGGGTCGTTCTGTTTGTTTCTGACGGCTATCGCTCGCCCTCGCAAAATTTTAAAATTTAGAAACGTTTAAATTTTACTTTTACCGCGCCCAAAAATTTCGTCTGTTTTGCAAACCGTGCGGGAGCTGAAAATAACGCATCGCGTTTGCGCGCCGTGCCGAGCCCCGAAATCGCACGCTTGAGTTCGCATCGCAAGTCAAATCCATAGCTCGCGCGTTAAATTTCAAAGTCGCGCCAGGCGTGCAATACATATCAGGCGAGTAGAGCAGACGGGCGCTGTAGTAGGGTAAACCTGCCGAGTGCCGAGTATGCAATGTGCGCCGAGCGCATAGATTGAGCGTTAAATTTAAAGGCCGTGTCCGGCGCGAAATGCACGCCAAGACAGCCTAAATTTTAAAATTTAGCTTTCGCTCGGGGTTAGCTCCTTGATGATGAGCTCGGGCGTGATCGTGCCGCGGAAGTTGTTTTTGCTAATCGTAAAGATCGCGTCCACTCGCTCGCCGGCGCGCGGCAAAAAGTCGTAGTTGAAAAACAGCGCCTCGACGCTGCCGCCGTTTTTATCAAGCGCCATTTTGATATGCTTGCCCTCCTTGCCGATCTCTCTGATATTGCGGGCGCGCGCGCCTTTGATACAAAAGAGCGGGCGCGGATTTTTCTGCCCGTAGGGCTCGTAAAATTCCAAAATTTCAAGCAGCTCGAAGTCTATCTGCGACGCGTCCAGCTCGCCCAGCAGATCGTCTTGCGCGCTAAAATCGCTCAGGTCTTTAGGCGTAATGCGCTCATTTACGCGCCGCTTAAACTCCTGAAGTAGCGCAGGATCGATCCCCACGCCCGCAGCGCCCTTGTGCCCGCCGAAGGTCGTTAAAATTTCGCTTTGCGAGGAGATCAGCTCTAAAATGTCAAATTTACCGATGCTGCGCGCGCTTCCTTTGGCGCGCGAGTCGCTTACGCTAAAGACGATCGCGGGCTTTTTGTAGGTCTTGCTTAGGCGGCTTGCGACGATGCCGATGATCCCTTCGTGCCACTGCGGACCCCACACGACGATGACGTTGTCGCTCGGATCGACGCTTTTTACGATCTCGTCGTAGAGGTTTTTCTCCTCCTCTTTGCGCGAGTTGTTGATCGAATTTATCGTCTCTAGGTAGTGGTTTGCCTCTCTGATATTTTTGGCGCATAGGAAGTTATACGACATCGTCGCATCGTCCATCCGCCCCGTGCAGTTGATTAGCGGCGCGATCGTGTAGCTGATATCGTCGAATTCGAAGTGCTTTTTAAAATAATGCTCCTTAATCGCCTTGAAGCAGGCGCGGTTTGAGCTATTTAGCCGCTTGATGCCGAAGCGCAAAAGCGCGCGATTCATATCGCGCAGCTCCATCATATCGGCGATTATGGCGATGATGAGGATATCCATCGAGCTTGCCATATCGTAGTTCACGCCGAGGGTTTCTTTTAGCGCGCCTACGAGATACCACGCTACCTGAGCGCCGCAAATTTCGATATTTGGGAAGGTGCAGTCAGGCTGCTTCGGATTGATTATCGCATAAGCTCTAGGCAGCACGGGCGGGGGCATGTGATGATCGGTGATGATGAGATCGATCCCCTTTTGAGCGCAAATTTCGGCGGCTTCCGTCGCGGAGGTGCCGTTATCTACCGTGATGATGAGATCCACATCCTCAAGCTCGCCTATGATCTCGCTGTTTAGCCCGTATCCGTCGGTGAAGCGGTTTGGGATCTTAATGACGTACTCCGCGCCTATTTGATTGAAAAAATCGCTCATTATGACGGTGCTTACGATACCGTCGACGTCGTAATCGCCGACTACGGCTATGCGCTGGTTTTCTTCGATGGCAGTTTTTATGCGCAAAGCCGCCTTATAGGTATCTTTCAGATCGCAGGGTAAGGGAATTTCAGAAATTTTAGTATGCCGATCGTTCGCAAATCTCGATTTTAGAATTTCCCTTATCTCATTTTTACCTAGCATTTTTTATAGATGCTTCGATAAAGCCCAAAATAGCGGGATTTGGGCGCACTAGACGGCTGGTAAATTCCGGGTGAAACTGCACGCCCAGAAAAAACGGATGGTTTTTTAGCTCGACCGCTTCGATAAGCCCGTCGCTCTCGCCGCAGACGATAAGCCCGTGCTTTTCAAACTCGGCGCGGTACTTCGGATTGGCTTCGTAGCGGTGGCGGTGGCGCTCGCGGATGGTTTTTTGCTCGCCGTAAATTTTACCCAAAAGCGAGCCTTTTTTGACGTCGCAGTCATAGCCGCCCAGCCGCATAGTGCCGCCCATAGGGGATTTGTGCGTGCGGATCTGCTTTTTGCCGCTTGCGTCGATAAAGCTATCGATGAGGTAGATCACCGGATCTTCGGTCTGCGGGTCAAATTCCGAGGAGTTGGCGTTTTTCAGTTTTAAGACATTGCGCGCAAACTCCACCATCGCAAGCTGCATCCCCAAGCAGATACCCAAAAACGGCACCTTATGCACCCGCGCGTAGTTTATGGCTAAAATTTTACCCTCCACCCCGCGCGAGCCGAAGCCGCCCGCGACCAAAATTCCGTTTACGTCGCGGAAAATTTCATCCACATTGCTCGCTTCAATTTTTTCACTATCTACCCACTTTAAGTTTATCCGCGTATCAAGCGTAGCGCCCGCGTGGATGATCCCCTCGGTGAGGGATTTGTAGCTTTCTTTCAGATCGATATATTTGCCGACGAAGGCGATCGTAGTTTCGTTCGTAGGCACGATGACGCGCTTAACGAGGCTGTCCCAGTTGCTCATATCGACTTCGAGCTTATTTAAGCTTAAAGTCTCCGCGATCGGCGTTAAAATATCCTGCTTCAAAAACGCAAGCGGGATCTGATAGATGCTCGCGCTATCGGGGCTTTCGATGACGCAGTTTTTATCCACGCCGCAGCTTAGCGCAATCTTGTCTTTAAGCGCGCGATTTAGCGGCATTTCGGAGCGGCAGATTATCATATCTGGGCTGATACCGATGCGGCGCAGCTCGCCTACGCTATGCTGCGTGGGCTTTGTTTTGAGCTCGCCCGCTACCTTGATGAAAGGCACGAGCGTGAGGTGGATATTCATCGTATTTACTCTACCTAGCTCCACTCTCATCGCGCGGATCGCCTCTAAAAAGGGCAGTCCCTCGATGTCGCCCACGGTGCCGCCGATCTCGACGATCAGCACGTCGTTGCCCTCGCCCGCCTTTTTTATGCGGCGCACGATCTCGCCTACGATGTGAGGGATCACCTGGATCGTCTTGCCCAGATAATCGCCCCTGCGCTCCTTTTCGATGACGGAGCTGTAAACTTTGCCCGTGGTGAAGTTGTTGTCTTGGCTTAAATTTTCATCCAAGAACCGCTCATAATGCCCAAGATCCAGATCGGTCTCCGCGCCGTCGTCGGTGACGAAAACCTCTCCGTGCTCCAGCGGGCTCATGGTGCCGGGATCGACGTTGATATAGGGATCCGCCTTTAGGATGCGCACCTTTTGCCCCGCATGCTTTAAAAGCGTCGCGATCGACGCCGCCGCAATGCCCTTACCCAGCGAGCTCAGCACTCCGCCGGTGACGAAAATATATTTCGTTTGTTTTGCCATAAGTTTTCCTAAATTTTGATATTAATGTCGCGATTATAACTTCTTTTAGGTTAAAGCACACTAAGCTAGAATTTGAAAATTTTAGAAATTTACGGCAAAATACGCACCCAAATAAATTTTAAATTTAAAGGAGAGATGATGAAAAAGATCATCGCGGCTTTAGTGCTCATCGTAGCGCTTATAGCGGGCGTTTTTGTGGCGACGAAGGACGCCAAAACGGGAGTAGCTAAAAGTGTAAACGATAGCATAACCAAAACGGTTGACGGTGCGGTCGGCAAGAGTGCCAGCGCCGCGATTGAGCAGCAGATTGCGGAATTTATCGCTAGAAACGAAATTTTCGAGACTAAGAGCGCTAAATTTTATCCGGGAGATAGCAACTCAAGCGGCTTTATCGAAGGCGTAGTAAAAAAAGAGAAACTACAAAAAAGCCTTGCTGAAGGCTTTAGCAAGCTAAAGGAAAAAGCAGGCGCGCAAGATAGCAACGATACGGACGAGCCGGATCCTGCTAAAATTTTCCCGGAGGATTTTGCTTTTCGCTACGACTACACTATCAAGCATAGCGTAAAAAACGCTGCGGATGGATTTGAGAGCGACGGAATTTTAACGATTAAGACGCCATATTACGCAGAGCCTTGCAAGAAGCTGTTTAAGACTGACGCGCCGCTTAGCACGCATCTAAACTACGGACCTACAGAGGTTAAATTTAGCGCAAAGCTAGCCGATATAAATGTGCTCGAAGATGGCGGAATAGGACGTCTTGCAGGCCTTAGCCTAAACGGCACGAGCGATATGAGCGGTAAAACGATAAAAGCCTTGGGCTTTAAAATCGGTGAAATTTTTATAGACGACGGCAAGGATTCGGGTCTTGATGTGAAGGATCTCATCTATGAGGCAAACTTTAAAAACGGTATCCAAGATCTAGACGATAATATAACTAAGCTCTTTTTGAATGACATAGATTTTGCAGGCAGCACAAAAGAGCTCGTCGTAACTGTAGATAAGCAGCGCTTCGTCGTAGTTACGGATATGAGCACGGAAGGTAGCTACCGCGTAAAAGATGGAATTTTAAATTTCAACGAAAGCGATAAAGCCCAAAGCCTAAAAATCGCCGATGTGCTAGTGCGAAACATCCATTTAGGCGTCGATACCAGCTTTAGCGCCGCACTTTTCGAAAAATATCTGTCTGTTATCTCAAATCCGCAAGAAGGCGAAAAATTAGCGGAAAATAAAGAGCTTTTTATGAAGCTGCTAAAAGATGATATGAAAATCAACGTGAATGATTTTTCGTTTGAAAATAGCCTCGGCAAGAAATTTGCTTTTAACGCAAGCGCGCTATTAGGCGGCTACATCGACGAGACGCAGCTTTTTAAGCGCATGAGCTTGGACGGCAAAGCTACGATAAATACGACTATCACGGACTTCCTATCGCCTTATGACAGCCTGCGCGATTTTGCGCCGATGGCGGAAGTTTACGGCTCGCAGTTTCTTAAGCCTGACGGAGATGGAGTTAAGATGGAGTTTAGCTTCGATAAGGCAAGCAACTCTATGATCTTAAACGGAAAGCCTATCCCGCTACCGCACAATTAAATTTTTAAGCTTTGCGAGCAAATTTTAAACCTGCTCGCAAAGCTTTTTTTGTTTCTTACTTTTTCGGCGCAGAATTTCGCAAAACTCCGCGCAAATTTTTACCTACAAAATTCCGTGGCGGCGCCATAAAATTTCGCTCGAATTTTACCGCATCATTGCCGCCCGCTTCGTTAAATTTTAAAACTTACAAGCCAAAATCTCATATTTGCAATGACAGATAGGCTTAAGCAATTTTGGCTATAATGCGCGCTTTTGCAGCGCAGCTAGCGTAAATTTAAAAGACGGCATTATGAGCGGCATTTATTACGCCGCCTCTTTTGACGACGTATTTTATATTGGGAAACTAACGCTAAATTTGCATTTTTAAATTTCAAGGAACGATATGAAAGTAATCAAACGTAACGGCAGAACCGAGGAACTTGACGTAAGCAAGATCAAAAAATACACGAGCGAGGCGGTAGAGGGGCTGGAAAATGTAAGCCTTAGCGAGCTTGAGGTGGACGCAAAGATCCAGTTTCGCGATATGATCACCACGGAGGAGATTCAGCAAACCCTCATCAAAACCGCAGTCGAGAAGATCGACGTGGACCGCCCGAACTGGACCTTCGTCGCCGCGCGGTTATTTTTATACGATCTATATCACAAAGTAACGGGCTTTAGCGGCTACAACAGCCTGCAAGATTACTTCGCTCGCGGCGAGGCGGCGGGCCGCATAATGCTCGGCTTAAAGGAAAAATACGATCTAGAGGATCTAAATTCCTATCTGCAGCCGCAGCGCGATTTGCAGTTTAACTATCTTGGCATTAAAACGCTTTACGATCGCTACCTCATCAAGGATAAAAGCGGCGCGCCGATCGAGCTTCCGCAGCAGATGTTTATGGCGATCGCGATGTTCCTCGCGCAAAACGAGCTTGACTGCCAGAGCTGGGCGAAGAAATTTTACGATCTCATATCTAAATTTGAAGTCATGCTCGCCACTCCGACGCTCTCAAACGCCCGCACGACGCGACATCAGCTAAGCAGCTGCTACGTGGGCTCCACGCCCGATAATATCGAGGGGATTTTTGATAGCTACAAGGAGATGGCGCTTCTGAGCAAATTCGGCGGCGGTATCGGCTGGGACTGGTGCAAGGTGCGCGCGATGGGCGGCAGCATCGACGGGCATAAAAACGCCGCGGGCGGTATCATCCCGTTTTTAAAGATCACAAATGACATCGCAGTCGCCGTCGATCAGCTGGGCACGCGCAAAGGCGCTATCGCCGTGTATATCGAGCCGTGGCACATGGACGTGAGCGACTTCCTCGATCTGCGCAAAAACTCGGGCGAGGAGAGGCGCCGCGCGCATGAAATTTTCCCCGCGCTGTGGATAAACGATCTGTTTATGAAGAGACTTCAAAGCGGCGGCAAGTGGACGCTATTCGATCCTGCAGAAGTAAGCGATCTGAGCGATCTATATGGCGCGGAATTTGAAGCGCGCTACGAGCAGTACGAGGCCGATGATAAAATTTCAAAATCCACCATCCTGGCAAAGGAGCTTTGGAAGAAAATTTTAACGAGCTATTTTGAGACGGGAATGCCCTTTTTATGCTTCAAAGATAACGCCAACCGAATCAATCCAAACGCGCATCAAGGCTTAATCAGGAGCTCAAATTTATGCACGGAGATCTTTCAAAACACGGCGCCGAACCACTACAAAATCAAAGTCGTTTTTGCTGACGGCAGCGAGAGGCTGTTTGAGGAAAACGAAGATGTGGCGACCGACGCGGGCATCGTAAAAAAGGCGAAAAAGATCACCGCGCTAGACACGCTGGGCGGCAAAGAAATTTTTATCGTGGAAAAAGGCTGCAGCGAGGGCGCGACGGCGGTTTGCAACCTCGCAAGCGTAAATTTAAGCAAAATCAACAGCCGCGAGGAGATAGCTCGCGTGATGCCGATCGCCGTGCGGATGCTAGATAACGTCATCGATCTAAATTTTTATCCGCACGCCAAGGTCAAACACACCAATCTAAAAACCCGCGCGATAGGGCTCGGCGTGATGGGCGAAGCGCAGATGCTGGCCGAGCGCGGCGTGAAGTGGGGCAGCTACGAGCACTTCGAGCTGATCGATAGGATAATGGAAAACGTGAGCTTTAACGCGATCAAAGCAAGCTCAAATTTAGCCGTAGAAAAGGGCAAATACCCTGATTTTGCTGGCTCGAAGTGGAGCGAAGGAATTTTCCCGATCGATTTAGCGAACGAAAACGCCAAAGCGCTCGTTAAGCGCGGCGGGCTTTTTGAGCAGAGCAGCTGCGACTGGGACGGACTGCGCGAGAAAGTAAAGCGCGACGGCATGCGAAACGGCTACCTGATGGCGATCGCGCCGACATCGAGCATCAGCATACTCGTAGGCACCACGCAGACGATCGAGCCGGTGTATAAGCGCAAATGGTTCGAGCACAA
>ERZ773059.976-NODE-976-length-14763-cov-5.234430_pt1 | contig 14763 bp, 13 predicted proteins | sample MGYA00580514_ERZ773059 | MGnify/ENA primary metagenome ERZ773059 (study PRJEB29015, sample SAMEA2737981) | human oral metagenome | biome: human oral; feature: human-associated habitat; material: dental | place: China | collected 2056 ...
GCGCACGCTTTTTCCCGAAAAAAGGATGCTGCGTTCGGCTGGACGTAGGGGAGAGGGCGGCAGCATTAAACAGTTGTGATGATTAGGCAGCCTGAAAAGAGCTGTTGTATGGGAGACGGCGTGCGTGGCAAAGCCATCCACACCCTGCTTGTGTTGTTTATATTTTCAGGCTGCCTTGGATGATGTGTGCAAAAGGCAGCCTGAAAAGGCAAGTGATGGCTTATCCAAGGCTCGCCGAGATTGTGCCAACCCGTAATGTTTTGAACCTTGCCAGACCGTGTATGGCAAAGCCGCACACTACGCCGATTGATTAGGCAGCCTGAAACGCCATCTCCCAGCCAAACAGCCCTTTCCATTCTACCAAATAAAGGCAGCCTGAAACCCGCATAAACCAGTTTTCAGGCTGCCTTTTGTGCCGCACGATGGGCGCAAACAGGCTTGCATCACGCTTGCGGCTGTTCCCCTGCCGCAGGCGCGGCAGGCAGCTCGTTTGCGTTTTCAGGCTGCATCTTATCGGTCGCGTTGCCGCCTGAGCCTGTGTTGTCGCCATTGCCGTCGCCGCTCGGCGTTTCATGCGCGCTGGCCATCACTTCACGATACCATTTGGGGTGGTGTTTTTTCGCCCAAGTTTGCGTAACCACGCCTTCGGTCATGGCGCGAACCGTGCCGCGTATCCAAATGGCGGCGTAAACGTGCACAATAATGCCCGCAATCAAAATCGTTGCCGCCCATGCGTGCAGCAGCAGGGCGATGCGCACGGTGTCAATGGCAAAATAGCCCGAAAAATACTGCCGCCAAGCGATGATGCCTGTGATGCCCAGCACCAGCATACAGCCCGTCATCAGCCAAAACATCCCCTTTTGCCCGCCGTTGTATTTGCCTACATCGCCCACTTCATGCCCGTTGAGCACTTGCGGCACCGCCATCATCCATTTGATGTCTTCTTTGTTGATGAAATTGTGCCGCCAATAGCGCAAAAACTGGCGGAAAAAGCCCAAAAACATCACCACGCCGATAATCGGATGCACCATGCGCGCCAGCTGCGGCGTGCCAAAAATGCCCGTGAGCCAGAAAAACGCGGGGTAGAAAAACGCCAAGCCCGAGATGGCCAGCAACACAAAACAGCCTGCCACCACCCAGTGATTAAAGCGTTCTGCGCGTTTATAGCGTTGGATTAAGCGTTCTTTTTTCATTATGCGTCCTCCTCACGTTTCAAGATGTCGCCCTCTTTGCCGATGACTTCGGGGGCTTCTTCTTCGGCTCGGTTCGGGCCTACGGTGATGTAGTGCAGCCAGCCTGTTGCCACAGCGGCGGCGATACCGAAGGTTGCCAATGGTTTGAGCAAGCCTTTCCACAGCTTAACGGTTGCGCTGATGTGTGGATTTTCAGGCAGCCCTTTATACAAGGTGGGACGGTCGGCATGGTGCAACACATACATTACATGAGTGCCACCCACGCCTTGCGGGTCGTATAGCCCCGCATTTTTGTAGCCGCGATGGTTCAAATCTTTGATGCGCTCGGCAGCCAGCAGTTTCATGTCTTCCTTGCTGCCAAACTGAATCGCGCCTGTTGGGCAGGTTTTCACGCAAGCGGGCTCTTGCCCCACCGCCACGCGGTCGGAACACAAAGTGCATTTGTAAACCTTGTTTTCCTTTTTATCCATGCGCGGGATGTTGAACGGGCAGCCTGCGATGCAATAGCCGCAGCCAATGCAGTTTTCTTGATGAAAATCCACAATGCCGTTTTCGTATTGAATAATCGCCCCTGGGGATGGGCAGGCTTTCAGGCAACCAGGGTCGGCGCAGTGCATGCAGCCATCTTTGCGGATGAGCCATTCTAGCTTGCCGTTTTCTTCGTGTTCGGCAAAGCGCATCACCGTCCACGATTTTGAAGTCAAATCAATCGGGTTGTCGTACACGCCGTGGTTGGTGCCGATTTCATCGCGGATGTCGTTCCACTCGGAGCACGCCATTTGGCAGGCTTTGCAGCCGATGCAGGTGGTTACGTCAATCAGCTTGGCTATTTCAATCGGTTTGCGCACCCCTGGGGGCGGCGTGATTTCTGCCGTTGCGGAACGGCGTTTGATGTCTAATGATTGCAGTGCCATGGTGCCGCTCCTTATGCTTTTTCAATGTTTACCAAGAATGCTTTGTATTCAGGCGTTTGCGTGTTGCAGTCGCCCACAAATGGCGAGAGCGTGTTCACGATAAACTGTTTTTGCCCAGATACGTTTTCCCAACCGCCATGCAACGGAATGCCGATTTGATGTACGGTTTTGCCGTTGATGGTTAAGGGTTTCACACGTTTGGTAACCACAGCACGCACTTTAATCCACGCGCGTTTGCTGATGATTTTCACCCAATCGCCTTTTTCAATGCCTTTTTCTTTTGCCAATTCTTCGCTGATTTCGCAGAATTGTTCAGGCTGCCCAATCATCAACAATTTCACGGATTTCGTCCAAAATTGGAAATGCTCGGTTAGGCGATAGGTGGTGGCAACATAAGGGAACTCTTCGGCTTTGCCGATGCGGTCTTTGATGCTGTCAAACACACGCATGGCAGGCGTTTGCACGATTTTGGGGTGCAAGGGGTTGGTGCCGATGGGCGATTCCAATGGCTCGTAATGCTCGGGGAACGGCCCGTCCACCAGTTTACGCGCGGCAAACAAACGCCCCACGCCTTCTTCGTTCATGATAAACGGATTCATGCCGCTATCGGGGGCAGCATCGGCTTTGAAGTCGGAAACATCTGCGCCTGTCCATTTTGCGCCATCCCATCGGATAAGCTGGCGATGTTCGTCCCACGGCTTGCCGCTGGGGTCGCATGAAGCGCGGTTATACAAAATGCGGCGGTTGGCTGGCCAAGCCCATGCCCATTTGGGCGTGTTGCCCAAGCCGCTGTCGGTATTGTCGCGTCTATCCATTTGATTGCCCGCTTGCGTCCACGAGCCAGAGAAAATCCATGTGGCGCATTCGGTAGTGCCATCATCGCGCAGTTGGGCAAAGCCATCTAGCAATTCGCCTTTTTTGCGGATGATGTTGCCATCGGCGTCTTTCAAATCTGCCAAGGCATAGCCATTGGATTCTTTTGCCATTTCGGCAGGGCTAGGCGCGTGCGATTTGGCGTATTTCCACGACAATTTAGTAATTGGATCGGGGAATTTGCCGCCTTCTTTTTCATACAAGGCTTTGATGCGTTGATACAGCTCGCCCATGATGTCCAAATCGGGCAGCGATTCGCCGTAGGGATCTGCGCCAGGGTGGTGCCATTGCAGCCAGCGCGAAGAGTTCACAATAGAGCCTTCTTCTTCGGCAAAGCATGGCGTAGGCAGCCTGAAAACTTCAGTGCCGATTTTGCTGGGGTCGGTGGCGTGTGCATCGCCGTGGTTTTCCCAGAACGATGCGGTTTCGGTTTTCAGCGGATCCATCACCACCATGAATTTGAGCTTGGAGAACGCTTCGGTTACGCGATGCGCATCGGGGAACGAGCCTTGCGCGTTAAAGCCTTGCACTAACAAGCCTTTCATCTTGCCTTGATACATATCTTCGGTAATCTGCAAGATGTCGTACATTTTTTCGTATTTGGGCAACCAGTCATACGCCCAGTTGTTTTCGACGGTGGCGTTATCGCCATACATCCATTTCAGGAAGCTCACGAAAAAGGCGGGCGTGTTTTTCCAATAGTTCAATTGGTTAGGCTGCAAGGCTTTGGGCGTGTTGGCGTTGAGATAATCTTGCAGCGTGGCTTGTTTTTCGCTGGGCAGGTTCAGATAACCTGGTAAAGAAGTGGACAGCAAGCCCAAGTCCGACAAGCCTTGGATATTGGAGTGTCCGCGCAGGGCGTTCACGCCGCCGCCCGACATCCCAATATTGCCCAGCAGAAGCTGAATCATCGCCATGGTGCGGATGTTTTGCGCGCCGTAGGAGTGTTGCGTCCAGCCGAGGGCATACAAAATTGTGCCTGCTTTGTTGGGCGCGGACATTTCGCCCCATGCTTGGGCTACTTTGAGGAAATCTTCTTTGCTGGTGCCGCAAATGGTGGTCATCATATCCAGCGTGTAGCGGGAATAATGTTTTTTCATCATTTGGAACACGCAGCGCGGATGTTGCAACGTGGGGTCGGTTTGGGCGTAGCCGTTTTCGTCTAGCGCGTAGAACCATGTTTCTTTGTTGTAGAACGAGCCGTGGGTGTTTTCAGGCTGCCCATTGGGGTCTTTTGCGCCTGTGAACAAGCCATCGTTAAAATCAAAACCATCTGCCACGATAAACGAAGCATTGGTGTAGTTTTTAACGTATTCCCATTGAATTTTATCGTTTTCAATCAGCCAGTTAATCAGCGCACCCAAAAAGGCGATGTCTGAACCTGCTCTGATGGGCGCGTAAAAATCGGCAACCGACGCGGTGCGGTTAAAACGCGGGTCCACCACAAACAGCTTGGTGCCTTTGCGTTTTTTCGCTTCAATCACCCATTTGAAGCCCACGGGATGCGCTTCGGCGGCGTTGCCCCCCATCACCATAATGAAATCGGCGTTTTGGATGTCCACAAAGGTGTTGGTCATCGCGCCGCGCCCAAAGGTGGATGCCAAGGCGGATACGGTGGGACCGTGGCACACGCGCGCTTGTGTATCCAGCGCAATCAAGCCCAATGCGCGGGAGAATTTAACGGTGAGAATGCCTGTTTCGTTGGATGATGCCGATGCCGCCAGCATGCCGATGGTTTCAAGGCGGTTTACGGTTACGCCTTGTGCATTTTTTTCTTGGAATGATGCGTCGCGCTCGTCTTTGATGAGGCGGGCGATGCGGTCGAGCGCTTCTTCCCACGAGATGCGTTTCCATTCGTTGCTGAACGGTTCGCGCACTTCGGGATAGGGAATGCGGTTGGGGCTGTTGACAAAATCAATCAGCGATGCGCCTTTGGGGCACAGCGAGCCGCGCGACACGGGATGGTCGGGGTCGCCTTCAATGTGAAAGATTTTTTTCTTGGCGTTTTTTGCGCCATCGCCCATGCTGTATAGGATGGTGCCGCAACCTACGGAACAGTAGGTGCAGTTGTTGCGCGCTTGGGATGCGCCTGTGAGCTTGTATTGACGAACTTCTGCAAACGCATTGGTGGGCATTAAGCCCACGGCGGCAAGGGTGGTTGCGCCTGCGCCCGCAGCAGTTACTTTGAAGAACTGCCGTCTGGTTACGTTCATGGTGTAGTTCCTTGTGTTGGCGGCTTTTTCAGGCTGCCTTTGTGGCGGGTTTATCACTGGGGTTGTTCTTTTGGCTTAGTTGAGCAAACCCCGCTGGTGAAACTCGGCTTATTGGTGTAATTGGATGTTATTTTACTTGAATTGTTGATTTTTGTTAAAAGAATATGTGCGGTTTTTACGCTTATTAACTCTTTGTATTGTGGTGAACTAGTTATTTGGGTGGATAAGCAAGGCAGCCTGAAAACGCACTCAACACGTTTTCAGGCTGCCTCACATGGTTTATCAAACTATTTCCGATGCCCCGCGCTAAACCGTTTTTCCAGCCAAGAGAAGAACGTGGATAAGCAAATCGTCATCGCCAAATACACCAATGCCACGGTGTACAGCGGTTCTTCGTAAATGGAATACCGCCCCGAAATGGTTTTTTGCACATACGCCAACTCGGGCACGGCAATCATCGCCAGTAGCGAGCTGTCTTTCAGCAGCGTGATAAATTCGTTTGCCAAAGGCGGCAGCATACGGCGCAATGCTTGCGGCAGAATAATAAAGCGCATGGCTTGCGGGTAAGTGAGCCCCAATGAGCGGGCGGCTTCCATTTGCCCTTTGTCAATGGATTGAATGCCTGCACGGAAGATTTCGGTGATGTATGCGCCTGTGTTCGCTGTTAAAGCCAAGCAGCCTGCAATCCACGCGCCATATTCGCGGCGCAACGCCACTGCTTCTGACCCGCTCACAATCAAGCCGTGCTGCGGATGCACCAACGCCACAAACCACACGAAATACCAAATAAAAATCTGCACATACATCGGTGTGCCACGGAAAAACGTTATATAAAGCCAAGAAATCGTGCGACAAAGCCACGCAAACGCGCGCATAAACACATTGCCATTTTCAAAGCGCATAATCCGCATCAGCGCGCCAATCGTGCCCAAAATGGTGCCAAACAACGTAGCAATCACCGTAATGACCACGGTGGCGACCGCCCCCGTTAAGAACATATGGCGATATTCGTAAATCACATCGCAGCGAAAATTCAGGTTAGCGCAAATATCTGCAATCATAAAAAACCAGCCAATACAAACAACGTAAAAACGGATGATTTTACCTGAAAACTTGTAAGCAAGCATCCACAAAACCCACCAACTCCCTTACAATTCTTTCTTTTTTTAACCTAAATTAACTATGAACATCTGGTTTGGACAACAACTTCCCGCGCCGCTGCCGCCCAGCGCCGTAACCATCGGCAATTTTGACGGCGTGCACACAGGGCATCGCCACATTTTGCAACGCCTTGCCCGCGAAGCCCAAGCGCGCCGGCTACACAGCGTCGCCATCATTTTTGAACCGCAGCCCAACGAATTTTTCAGCCACCAAGCCAACCGCCCGCTGCCGCAACGCATCACGCCCCTGCGCGACAAAATCCAGCTTTTGCAGCAAACGGGCAGCGTAAACAGCGTGTGGGTGCAACGCTTTAACCCGCAATTTGCCACGCAAACCGCCGAGCAATTTATCCAAACCATTTTGCGCGAGCAGCTCAACACGCGCTATTTGCTGATTGGCGACGATTTTCGCTTTGGCAAAGGGCGCGGCGGCGATTTCAACCTGCTTGCCGCGCAACGCGATTTTGAAACCGAGCGCACGCCCAGCATTTTGATTTCGGGCGAACGCGCCAGCAGCACCGCCATCCGCCAAGCCCTGCAAACAGGCGATATTGCCGCTGCCAACCAAATGCTCGGGCATCCCTACACATTAAGCGGGCATGTGAAACACGGTAAAAAACTGGGGCGCACCATCGGCTGCCCCACTGCCAACGTGCATTTGCCGCTGCACCGCTATCCATTGAGCGGCGTGTTTGTGGTGCGCGCCAAGGGCAGCTTTGGCGAATGCGCGGGCGTGGCATCGTTTGGCACCAACCCCACCGTGTCGCACACACCCGAAGCCAAGCTGGAAGTGCATCTGTTTGACTTTTCAGGCTGCCTATACGGCGAGCGCATCCAAGTAACCTTTTTGCACAAGCTGCGCGATGAAGCCAAGTTTGACAGTATTGCCGCCTTGCAAACGCAAATTGCGCAGGATATTGAAACGGCGAGGGCGTGGCATCAGGCGCATCGGGATGCAGAGGCAGCCTGAAAATGGGGTTACACGGCTACACATGGTTTCAGGCTGCCTAATCAGCATCAAAGGCAGCCTGAAAACAGGTTTGCGTAGCGTTGCACCGTTTCAGGCTGCCTCATCCTATTTACAGCCAAAGGCAGCCTGAAAATAGGTTCGTCCAGCGTTGAGCCGTTTCAGACTGCCTAACCTTGTTTACAGCCAAAGACAGCCTGAAAACAGATTACGCGATGGAACGGCGACGGTTCATCGCCAAATGGTTGGTTTGCAAGTAAAGACAGCCTGAAAACAAAGTTCGCCACGGTGCTGCAACAATGGCGTATCGCCCCATCCACCTCACCATCCACCATGCCAGCGCACGGCGTGCCAGCAAGCCGTAAGAAACGCGGATAAGCGTTTCAGGCTGCCCAACATCTGCGCTCGCGTTCACGCGCCCATCCATTTCCAGGCTGCCTAGATATACCCATCCGCAGAGGCAGCCTGAAACCATATTTCCCCCCTTCCGCAAGCCACCCAAAACAAAGCAGCAACGGTGCACCGTTCATATTCCATCCCCGCTTTGCTCAAATTCGTTTGGGCTTCATTGCCATTGTCATTGCAGCCCGCGGTTTTCAGGCTGCCTCATCGCCCCACCGCGCCCCCAATCCAGCGTATAATTTTCCCGTCTCAACCCCGTAAACAAAGGAACCCCCATGTTTTTTGACTCAATCCCCGCCGCCCCCGCCGACCCCATTCTAGGCTTAGGCGAAGCCTTCAAAGCCGAAACCCGTGCCGAAAAAGTCAATCTCGGCATCGGCGTGTACAAAGATGCCAACGGGCAAACCCCCATTCTCCGCGCCGTCAAAGCCGCCGAAACCCGCCTGCTCGCCAGCGAAAACAGCAAAAACTACCTCGGCATCGACGGCGTAGCCGCCTACAACGCCGCCACGCAAGAGCTGCTATTTGGCGCAGACCACGAAATCATCGCCAGCCGCCGCGCCAAAACCGCGCAAAGCCTAGGCGGAACAGGCGCATTGCGCATCGCCGCCGAATTTATCAAACGCCACACCGCCGCGCAAAACGTGTGGATTTCCGCGCCCACATGGCCTAACCACAACGCCATTTTCAAAGCCGTCGGCATCAACATCCGCGACTATCGTTACTACGACGCCGCCGCGCACGGGCTGGATTGGGACGGCATGATGGCCGATTTGGCGCAAGCGCAATCGGGCGACGTGGTGCTGTTGCACGGCTGCTGCCACAACCCTACCGGCATAGACCCCACTCCCGAGCAATGGGCAACGCTGGCAAAAATGGCTGCCAAGCAAGGCTGGCTGCCGCTGTTTGACTTTGCCTATCAAGGCTTTGCCAACGGCTTGGAACAAGATGCCTACGGCTTGCGCGTCTTTTTGCAACATAACCGCGAAGTGCTGATTGCCAGCTCGTATTCCAAAAATTTCGGTATGTACAACGAGCGCGTGGGCGCGTTCACGCTGGTTGCCGACAACGAAGAAACCGCCGCGCGGGCGTTCAGCCAAGTGAAAACCATCATCCGCACGCTGTATTCCAACCCCGCGTCGCACGGCGCATCCGCGGTGGCAATGGTGTTGCAAGACGCGGAACTCAAAGCGCAATGGATTGCCGAATTGGACGAAATGCGCGCGCGCATCAAAGCCATGCGGCAAAAATTTGTGGACTTGCTGCAAGAATATGGCGCAAAACAAGATTTTGGCTTTATCGTGCGCCAAAACGGTATGTTCTCGTTCAGCGGCTTGACCGCCGAACAGGTGGACAGATTGCGCGACGAATTCGCCATCTATGCCGTGCGCAGCGGGCGGATTAACGTGGCGGGGATTACCGAGGCGAATATCCGCTATCTGTGCGAGTGTATTGTGAAGGTGTTGTAAAACACGGTTGAGGCAGCCTGAAAGTCGGTTTTAGCTTCGCAGAAGCTCGTAAACTCGCTTTCAGGCTGCCTTATCGTTATCATCAGGCAGCCTGAAATCCCAATCCCAACAGAAAGGAAACCCCATGGGCATCATCGCCAACTACACCGCCTATCCCGCCGACTATATTGATGCCGTTATCCGCGATGGCGACGGCGAAAACGACACCGAACTTGCCGAATACGGCTTGGAAAAAGACAGCCTGCTGCTGCACCTTGCCTTAACCGGCGCAGATGATTTCATCGGCGGCAACCCGCTCAGCGAAGCCGTTATCGGCAGCGTGCTTTTGGGCGCGGACGATGAAGACGATGCGTTTGACGCGTCCATTTTCGCCACGCCCGCCGCGCGGGTTGCCGAAATCGCCGCCGCGTTAGACCGCGCCGATATAAACGCGCTCATCACGCAACACGCCGCCGCGTTGCAAGGCTACGACCGCCAAGACGATGCCGCCGGCCTGCGCGCGTTGCCAAGCATGTTTTGCCGAACTGCGCGCGTTTTACCGCCAAGCCGCCGATTTGGGCGCGGGCGTGATGGTGTCGCGGATGTGATGCGGATACGGTTTCAGGCTGCCTTTGCGATGTGAGGCAGCCTGAAAACAAAACCGTTTGGTGTCGTGCCAAACGGTTTTTTTGCTGAATGGATGGGTTTTCAGGCTGTCTTGAATGCCAAAACCGCTCAGGCAGCCTGAAAACGCCCGCAGCCTGTTTTCAGGCTGCCGCAAGCAAAAAGACCATTTGAATGTTGAGCGTTCAAACGGTCTTTTGCATGGCGCGTGCGGGTTGATGCTTACTGGCGCGTAAACGTGCCGTTGAAGGTAACGGGAATCTGCTCGTTAATCGATGCCAGCCCCATCACTTCCACCAGCTTCGCCACGCCCCCGCTCATGCCCAATTTTTTCGCGTCCACCACAACAGGCTGCGCGGTTGCCACGCTGATGCTGTTGTCGGCGCCGCGTTTGAGCGTCAGCTCGGCTTCAATGTCTTGTTTGCTGCCGTGCAAATCCAGCGTGAGCGGCTGTTTCAGTTGCAGGCTGTCGCCCGTTTTCAGGCTGCTGATGGCGTTCATGTCAATCTTGCCGCTGATTTCGGCTTTGGGAAACTTGACGACTTCAAACACCCAATCGCGCAGGCGTTCGTCGCGCAGGTCAATATTGGTTTTCACGCTGGCAAGGTCCACGCTCATGCTAAACGCGCCATCGGCAGACAATTGGGCGGCAGATGTGGCAAAAGACGATTCTTCGTCAATGGTTTTGTTTTGCTTGTTGGTTTTGCTGCTGGTGAAGCGCACTTGGTTGTCGTTAGAAACCCAGTTGCCCGCGCCTTGCGTGGCGTTGCCGCTCATGGACGCGCTGCTTGCCGCCATCGGCTGGCTAGTCATGGCAGACGAAGCCGCTGTTTCAGACGCGTTGGCTGCGGGCTGCGGCGGGTTGCAGGCGGCTAGCGCCAGCGTGCACAATAAAGAAAGCGGGAGAAGTTTATGTTTCATAACGAGGTCCTTTGCAGAAATTAAAAACTAAAAACATGCCGCATTGCTGCATTTTATAGCGGCAAAACATCTAATTGCGACATGAAAATTTTTACACACTATCGGTATCGTTATAGTTTTTATTTTTAAATATCGCAATAGTGATAAACAAAAACTGTTGTCCCGCGCTAAAAACGGCTTATGGTGCAACGCAGAAGATTGCACTATAAGCCGTTTTAGCCATGTGAAAAACCCTATTTTCAGGCTGCCTTTGCCATCCCAAGGCAGCCTGAAAACATATTACCAGCCCTGTTGCAGCCATTCCTCCAATTTCAACTGCACCCGCGCGCCCAAGCCGCGTTGCAACAGCGATGCCAAATCGTTGTTTTCAGGCGTGTAGTCCACCAAATCGGGCGCTTTCACCACATCGCGCGCCACGCTGTAAATATTGCCCAAATCGTCCACCAAGCCTGCTTTTTTCGCCTCGATGCCGGTGAACACGCGCCCGCTAAACAAATCGGGATACGCTTTTTCGTTCAACTTGCCGTTGCGCCCCTCGCGCACCGATTTGATGAATTCGGCGTGCACTTGGTCAAGCATTTGCTGGAAAATCGCTTGCTGCTCGGGCGATTCGGGCGTGAACGGGTCGCCCATGCCTTTGTTGTCGCCCGCAATGCGCACGCGGCGCTTCACGCCGATTTTCTGCATCAGCTCGGTTACGTCAAAACTGCTGCCAATCACGCCGATGCTGCCCATCAGGCTGGACGGGTCGGCGTAAATCTTATCCGCCGCCGCCGCGATGTAGTAGCAGCCCGAAGCGCACACATCCTCCGCCACCACATAAACCGGAATATCCGCGTGTTCGCGTTTCATGCGGCGAATCTCCTCAAACGCGATATTGGACACCACGGGCGAGCCGCCGGGGCTGTTGGCGCGCAGCAAAATCGCTTTCACGTTATTGTTTTTATACGCCGCTTCCATGCCCTCGCGCAGAATATTCACTTGGTCGTGCTCGTCGTTGCCGCCAATCACGCCTTTCAGGTTCACCACCGCCGTGTGCGGTTTCTGCATATTGGTGAACTTGCCCGCCGACACATTCGGGTGGTTGCCGTTGCCCGTGCGCGAACCCGCCACAATTGCCAAGAAAACCAACACGCCGATGCCGCGCCAAATATTGCGCCACAAACGCGCCCGCCGCTGCTCTTGATACGCGGCAAACAGCACGTCTTTCAACGTGGTTTGCGCCCATTTTTCATCATCAACGGGCAAAGATTGTTCGGGGTTACGGCGGCGAAAGGGCATGATGCGATTCCTTAAAAAATGAAAAAAACGCTATTGTAATGATGTTTCAGGCTGCCTGCATCAGCCAATCGGCGGGGCAGGGCGGGCGAACCCTGTTTCCGCATCCGCAACAATGCTAGAATGCCCCTCCTTTTGGCAGCCTGAAAACAGGAAACACACATGATAAAACGCTTGGCCGCATGGATTGTGATGCTTGATTTGGCGTGGAATGTCGCGCTCAACGTGAAAAACGCGCTGCTGCCCGCCGCCACGCCAGCGCCCAACGACGGCTTGCCCGTTTCGCCCGAATTCGCGTTTGGCTGGATACAGGTGCTGGTGAACGGCGGCATGGCGCTGCTCGTTATCCTGTCCATTTTGTCGCTGTTCAAAATGCACAGGCTCGGCCGCCACGGCTACCTGCTCGCCCCCACCATCCCGCGCGTGAGCGCCATGCTCGTGGTGCTTGCTTTTTCGCTGCCGTCGGTGTGGCTGTGGGGCTGGGCAATCGCCAACGCGCTGCAAGGCAGGCTCCACATCGCCGCCGACCCGCTGCGCTATCTGATTGTTGCCGCCTGCCAGCCTTTTCTTGTGTTGCTGGCATGGAACGTTTGGCGGCAACAGCGGCGGCTGCGCAAACGGGTTGCCTTTGCCGTGCCGCCGCACAACCGGCAGCCTGAAAACCCCGCCCAAACCATCCTGCACACGGATGGTTAAACGCAAACGAAAAGGCAGCCTGAAAACGGTATTTCTCGTTTTCAGACTGCCTTTTTTGTTTTAAAGCGTTAGATTACGCGCCTTTTTTGCCGCTCACATTGGCAATTGCCAAATTGCTGCCGCGTTTCAAAGCCACACTTTGCACGCCCTCGGGCAGTTTCAAATCAGACAAGTGCAAAATGTCGCCCGCCACCACGTTTTCGCAGTCCAGCTCAATCGCCGCAGGGATGTTTTTCGGATCAACAATCACATCCACCACGGTTGTCAGCAAAGCCACGCGGCCGCTTTGCAATTTAACCGCTTTGGATTTTTCTGCGTTCACAACGTGAACAGGAATGCGCATGCGCAAAGGCTCGTTTACGTTTACCGCTTGGAAGTCAATGTGTTGCACTTGGCGTTTAACAGGGTGCATTTGGTAATCGCGCACGATGACATCTTGCTCTTTGCCGTTGATGTTCAGTTTCAACAGTTGGGTGAAGAACGATTCTTTTTCCAACGCGTAGAACATTTGTTTGTGGTCCACCGCAATCGCTTGCGCTTCGCCCACGCCGTAAACCACGGCGGGCACCAGACCTTCTTTACGCAGACGGCGGCTCGCACCCGTACCTTGCGTTTCACGAACAGTTGCTTGAATTTGAATAGACATTGTCAATCCTTAAAAAAATAAAGTTAAAAAAAGAAAAACCGCTACCGAGCTGCGACCAACTCTGCGGTGTGTTAAACCCAAGGGCTTAACAAGATTAAGGCAGTCTGAAAACGAGTTTCAGCGCAGCTAAAACGGCATTTCAAAGCGTTTCAGGCTGCCTCAATAAGCGTCAACTTGGCAAAAACAGCGAGCCAGGTTGAACCAATTCTTCATTAAAGAGATACGAAACCGATTCTTCGTTGCTGATGCGGCGGATGGTTTCCGCCAGCAAGCCCGCAATGCTCACTTGGCGGATGCGGTTGCTGGCGCGCGCGGCATCGGAAAGCGGGATGGAATCGGTTACGACTACTTGGTCAATATCCGATGAGTTTAAGCGCTCAATCGCCGCGCCTGAAAAGACGGGGTGGGTGGCATAGGCCAGTACACGCTCTGCGCCGCGCTCTTTTAAGGCAGATGCGGCTTTGCACAAGGTGTTTGCCGTATCAATCATGTCGTCCACCATCAAGCAGGTTTTGCCTGATACATCGCCGATGATGTTCATCACTTCGGCAACATTGGCTTTGGGACGGCGTTTGTCAATAATCGCCAAATCGCAGTTGAGCATTTTGGCAACGGCACGCGCGCGTACCACGCCGCCAATATCAGGGCTGACCACAATCAGGTTTTCAAAGTGTTGCTTGGAGGCATCGTGCGTCAAAATGGGGGTGGCGTAGATGTTGTCCACAGGAATATCAAAGAAGCCTTGGATTTGGTCTGCGTGCAAATCAACGGTTAACACGCGGTCTATGCCTGCGGTGGCGAGCATATTGGCAACCAGTTTGGCGGAAATGGGCACGCGCGCGCTGCGTGGGCGGCGATCTTGACGGGCGTAGCCAAAATAGGGGATGGCTGCGGTAATCCGTGCGGCGGATGCGCGTTTGAGAGCATCGGCCATGGTGAGAATTTCCATCAGGTTGTCGTTGGTGGGGGCGCAAGTGGGCTGCAAGATAAATACGTCTCGCCCGCGCACGTTTTCCAGCAACTCAATGGCGACTTCGCCGTCGGAAAATTTGGTTACGGATGCGTTGCCTAAGGGTGTATCCAAGTGTTTGGCGACGCGGTGTGCTAACTCGGGATTCGCGTTGCCTGTGAATACCATTAAACTGTCAAAAGCCATTTCTTCACCTGCGGTTTGGGTTTGGGTTGAAGTAGGAAACATGGCGCTTCCTTTTACAGTTGGGTTACTTGCTCAGCCGAGCGCAGGCATTATACGCGAATTGGGTTAGGCTTTGTTAGGTTTGTTAATTTTCCGTAAACGCTTTGTGATGGCGGGCATCGTATTCAGGCAGCCTTAAAAAGGGCTAAGCGCATATAGTTGCCTATACGCGCTTAATTTTGGCTGGGGAGGAAGGATTCGAACCTTCGCATGCTGGAATCAAAATCCAGTGT
>ERZ773059.983-NODE-983-length-14707-cov-8.368755_pt1 | contig 14707 bp, 7 predicted proteins | sample MGYA00580514_ERZ773059 | MGnify/ENA primary metagenome ERZ773059 (study PRJEB29015, sample SAMEA2737981) | human oral metagenome | biome: human oral; feature: human-associated habitat; material: dental | place: China | collected 2056 ...
TGGTCATGTCGGTCATGGTGCCTCCTCAAGGGCTGACGACGTCGGCGCTGCCGCACCCTAGCTCATCGCGAGTGAGCCTCGGTCCCGCATCTGGGGTAACTCTACGGGCTCCCGGCCTACGGCGTTGCCGGGAGCCGGACTGCGGGCAAAAGAACTCAAAAGAACTCCGAAGAACTCTTCCGGAACCCTTCTTTCCGCGTCATGACACCCTTTCGGGCACCTCCCCCGGCCCCGCGCCCATCCACGAGTTCTTGGGAGTTCTTTCGAGTATTCCGCAAGAACTCCTCATGAGCCGAGAGCAAGCGGCAGCAGATCCGTGCCGGCCGCCATGCGGGCGGCATCGTGACGGCGAGCCGACGCAACAGGCGCAGCACCGATCTCACGGCGGACTGCGACCGATCTCGGCGCGGAGTACGACCGATCTCGAGCCGGAGTACGACCGATCTCGACGCGGAATGCGACCGATCTCGAGCGCTTCGCTCGCCGCACCGTTCAGGTGAACAGCTCCCGGGCCCGCGCAGAACGCAGGCGCTCGCAGGCGGCGGCCACCCGCTCGTCGGTGCCGGTCAGGCTCATGCGAATCCGCTCGGCGCCCGCCTCGCCGTAGAAGTCTCCCGGAGCAACAACGATCCCGAGTTCGGCGAAGGCGCCCAACAGGTCGGTGCTCATGGAGTCGGGACCCTTCAACCACAGGTAGAGGCCGGCGACCGAGGCCGGGTCGTTGGTCAGGCCCACCGCGGCCGTGGCCTCCAGGAGCGCCTCCCGACGTCGGCGGTAGGTCTCCCGCTGGACCGCCACGTGGGCGTCGTCGTTGAGGGCGGCGACGATGGCCGCCTGAACCGGGGCGGGCACGAGCAGGCCGGAGTGCTTGCGCACCTCGGTGACCGCCTTGACGAGATAGGGGTCGCCGGCCAGGAAGGCGGCCCGGTAGCCGGCCAGGTTCGACTGCTTGGACAGGGAGTACAGGGCGAGGAGCCCGACCGGATCATCCTCTGTACCACCGATGGAGGCGGTCACACGCGGATCCAGCAGGCTCGGCACGCCCTCGGAGGCCCACGGCTCGGCCCAGCCGAGCTCGGCGTAGCACTCGTCGGCGATGACGATGGACCCGCGGCTCCGCGCCCAGGCGACGATGCGCGCCAGCTGCTCCACGCCCAGGACGTGGCCGTCGGGGTTGCCGGGGCTGTTGAGCCACACGATGACCGGCGCGGCGGGGGCACCGTCGGGGCCGGCGGGCAGCTCCCAGGTGTCGGGATCCGCATCGGTGTCGACGGGCACGGGGGTGGCGCCGGCCAGACGCGCCCCGACGTCGTAGGTGGGGTAGGCGGCGCGCGGGTGAACGATGACATCCCCGGGACCGGCACCGAGCTGCAGCGGTAGAAGGGCCACCGACTCCTTGGAGCCGATGGTGGGGATCACGGCGTCATCGGTCAGGCCGCGCACCCCGCGCCGACGCTCCATCCAGGCGATGATGGCCTCGCGGACGGCCGATGTGCCGACGGTGGCCGGGTAGCCGGGCGCGTTGGAGGCCGCCACCAGAGCGGTGCGAGCGATATCGGGCGAGTCGTCCACGGGAGTGCCGATGGCCAGGTCGACGACACCGTCCGGGTGGGCAGCGGCGAGGGCACGGACGGGTTTCAGGGTGTCCCAGGGGAAATCGGGCAGAGTGAGCGGCCGAGGCAGGGTGAGACGGAGATCGGAAGGCAAACCAGGCCTATCGGGCGTATCAGGCATGTCGGGCGCGGCAGTCACGCGTCCGATTCTCCCCCATGACGCACCGGGCACGCGCTGCCGTTCCGGCTCCTGACACGCATCGGCGATTCCTGCACATGGGAGTCTTACTCGGACTGCCGCTGGAATCTCACTTCCTCATGATTCCGCGGTTCTGCTCAGGACGATTCGCAACCGAGTGTGCAACCTCGCGCGCACGTCAGTCGAGTCCGTTGGCCTCGCGATAGTCCTCGTTCTGCGGGGGAAGAGCGGCGACCATCGGATCGTCGTAGGGCTGGGGACCGGCACTCTGGGCACCGCCGGGAGAACCCAGCCCCTGCAGCTCGAAGAAATCGATGTTGGCGCGCGTGTAGTCCTCCCACTCATCGGGGACGTCGTCCTCATAGAAGATCGCCTCGGTGGGGCACACGGGCTCGCAGGCGCCGCAGTCAACGCATTCATCGGCGTTGATGTACAGGGAGCGTTCGCCTTCGTAGATGCAGTCGACCGGACACTCGTCCACACATGCACGGTCTTTGACGTCGACACATGGCTGGGCGATGACGTAGGTCATGGGTGGATTCCTCTTCTCCTGGAACGCGTCGCGGCGGACGGCAACGCAACCATGGCCACAGTATTGCCCCGCGGCCCCGCACCGCCCAATAGGCTGAAAACGTGGGCCTGAGCACGAGAATATGGGGGCTCGCGCCGCTTTATTTCGTCATGAGAAGGGAACCGAATCCGGTCCGGGATCCTGGAGCGCGGACCGAGTCATCCGTTTATGGCGCTGTCGCCTCAGCCCTCTAGGCAAGCACTCCGGCCGGAGGAGAGGCGCCTGTCGCAGAGGAGCCGAGCAGGGAGCCGACGATGTTCGTCAGCGAGAATTCCGGACCGAGCACCATGGGCAGGCCCCAGATCAGGCCCGCCAGCACAACCAGCAAGACGATGAAGACGATCGCCATGACCTTCACGGCCGTCGGAACTCCCCGCCGCTTCGCCTTGCTGTCTGCGATCGCGTCACGTCGAGAGCTCGGGCGGCCCTGAGCATTCCTGGAGGCATCCGAGAGCGTGACCCAGGTGAGGTCCTCTCCCCTGGACCACACCTCACGCCCCTGTGGACCCGGTGTCGTCGGGGCAGAGGCGGCACGCGCGGGTACCGCGGGCTGGGAGGCCGTCTCAGATGACGGCGCCGATGCCGACCTGGCCGACGCGGCTCCCGTCACTACCGGCCTGTGCGGGGCGGCCGGAGCCGAAGGAGCAGAGGCCGCGGATCGTGAGGAGGGCGACGACGCCGGAGACGCAGGCGCCATTGGTGGAATCTGCCCCGTGGTCCGCGGCGGCGCAGAGGCAGCGCGAGCCGGAGAGGCGACGCGGGACGCACCAGGAGCATCGTGAGCGGCAGTGACGGCGACCTGCTGGTTGGCGACGACCACTCGGTACGTCGCCGTCCCCGAGGCGTCCGCCCCGGCCGATGAGGGGAGAATGCCGACAGAACCGGTGCCGGCGGATGGCGCCGATGAGGCGCCCGGCGCGAACACGGGACGACGACGCGCAGCGCCGGGGGCTGACGCGGCAGAGGGAGCCGCTTGCCCACTAGTCGTGGGAGTGGCCGTCGTCCGCATCGCGGGCGCGGCGGACCGCGCCCGCCCACCAGTAGCGGCCGAGGCCGACGGAGCCGAGGAACGCCCAGAAGCCGCGGGGCGGCTGGGGATAGAGGCAGGAGACACAGCCCGGGAACGATCCGTCGCACCGGCATTCGGGGCCGCGGAACGCCCAGAAGCTGCGGGAGCCGATGAGGTAGCGGCGGTGGCCTTCTGAGGCCCCGCCTGGGGCTCCGACTTCGTCTCACGACGGGCCGGGGCTCCGCCGAGAAGCAGAGCACTGAGCTCCGCCTCTGTGGTGGACAGGTCGGGTCCTGCAGGCCCCGTGGGCGCAGGCGTCGCAGCCGCCGCAGCAGCGGGGCGGGGCCGGACTGCGGGCTGCTGACCGGTTGCCGCGTGTCCGGGAGATGGAGGCTCGCCGCCCCTGGAGCCAGTACCGGAGCCGAACCCGGACGGACGGGGGCGGGGCGCTGACGCAGTCCTGCCGCCCGAGGCGGCAGCAGGCCGCGGACCGGGAGTCCGAGAGCCGGGAGCCTTGGCGGAGGCCGGGCGCACCGGCCTGTCCTGGGAGGGGGAGCGTCGAGGAGCACGGGCGGACTCCCCGCCCGACGCGGAGGCTCCGCCGGTGTCTGCGGCACCGGGCGTGCTAGGCGCACTATGAGCACCACGGGCGCTGTGAACAGTCGGCTGGGTCCCCGTGCTGTGACCCGCCGTGCGATAGACCGGGACGGCATCGGCAGGACGGGACCCCGAGAACATGGAGTAGGACTGGAATCCGGCTTCGGAGGCGGGAACGACCGAGGGCGAGACGCGGTGTCCCGCCCCTCCCCCGGCACCCCCAGAGGCGGGAGCGCGGTGGCGCGCTGCATCGGCCTCGGCAGCCGCGTGGTGCCGAGCGGGCCCCGCCTCCGCCGGGAGACCCGAAGCGTTGCGAACGACGGAACGGTCCGATGTCGTCACAGTCATATACGTTCTCCTCATAGGAAGGGGACAACGATGCTCCATCGCCCAGACAAGCGTAGTGGGACGCCAGCAGCCACGCCCGCCGATACGACGGTGAGATCAAAATGTTACGATATTGCTATCCACAACCATTTTAAGGGTTATAGGCCCCACATGTGTGGGTTTGCGTCAGTAAGCGCACAAAACCCGGAGAACCGCCACAGGGATACAGGGATGGCGGAGATCGTGGAGAAGCGGAGACGATGCGGAGGCTACGGCGTTCCGGCCGGGGAGCCCCCGTCCGAGGAGCCCTCCGGCGCCCTCGGCAGATTTTCTTCCGCGCCCGTGGCGTCCTGAGGTTGAGCGGGCTGCGGTTGAGCGGCCACCCCTCCGGCGGCCGGCGTATCGGCCTCGCCGATCGGCTGCGGCGCCGCCTCCCAGCTGCTGCGGCCCTGATCCGTCGTCGAGGATCCGGGTTGGAGGGACTGGGAGGGCTTGGCGGACCCCGTGCACTCGATATTGTTGTCGGCGTCGTAGGTGGTGGTCAGGACGTCGTCGGGAACGGTCTTGTCCGGAGCTGTGCGGGTGCGGGTGACGGTGATGTCGAAGCCCGGGTTCCCGCCGTAGTACGACTGACATCCTGAGCCCGCCGGGCGGGTGAGAGTCTGGACGGGCCGGTAGTTGTAGCGCTCGGAGCTGGTGATGGAGACGTCGTAGTAGTGCGTGGACCAGATGCGGGTGTGGACCTGGCCGTCGGCGACCCAGGCCTGGATGAGCGCCGCGTAGGGAGTGGAGTTGGTGAACTTGACGTCCTTCTGGCCGGTCCAGAGCGTCGCCTCGCGCCCGGCCGGGTACCGGTCGAAGTAGTAGGAGTGCGGGTGGTGCTCGACATCGTCCATGCCGGCCTCGAAGCCGACGTTGAACATGGTGGTGCCGATCTGGGAGAGCCCGCCTCCCAGCGCATCGACGTGCTGGCCGTTGGAGATGACGCCCGCATCGGTGAAGCCGTGCTCGTAGTCCACCGGGCCGAGCGCCTCCTCGACGGAGAAGGTCTGCCCGGACATGACGACCTGACCATTCATCTGCTCGGCGCCGCGTATGAGGTTCTGATCGCGGCCGGGCTCGGAGTTGAAGGGTGTGGCGAACTCGCCGGTGACCTCGGTAATGCCCCAGTCCGCCTCAGGGGTGGTGGTGTCCGGCTCAGTGGTGGTCATGGGGATGGCGACGGTGCGGTCGGCGGATGCGGACTTGGTGGTTCCCGTGTCGATGAGCTGCTGGGTCAGAGCCGCCATGTCGATGCCCTCGCCTGAGGACGGGGCCACATACTGGGGCTTGGCCCCGGCCGCACCGGTCGCGGAACCGTCGATCGTCCAGCCCGCATTGACGGCCTGCGTCTCGATCGGCCCCATGGCGGCGATGAGGTCGTCGTGAAGCCGCTGGGAGTCGAGGACGGCGGAGAGCTCGCCATCGGCGGTCGAGATGGTGGTCAGACTCGCGATCTGCTCAGGCGAGAGGACGAGCTGCTTGCCGGTGGCGTTCTTCTCAGCGCTCGTGCCGACGGCGGTGATGGTGAGGTCGTCCGCGAGCAGGGGCGTGAGGACGGAATCGACGAATGTCTGGGCGTCCTCGTCGGTGATCGCCGGCTTCGCGGTGCCGCTGGCCAGGGCGATGGCCTCCTGCCCCAGGGGCCAGTCCGCGCTTAGGGACTTCACGGAGGCGTCGACGTCCAGGCCGGTGCCAGTGGCGCCCGGGGTCACAACGGGGGTTGTGCCGTCGAGGGTGACGACGGCGTCGGCCGTACCGGTGGCGAGCGTGTCGAGCCGCTCATTGAGAGCGGCGGTGAGCGCTTCGGTGTCAACGGTGGTGACGGCGTCGACATCACTGCCGCTCAGACGCTTGATGAGCGTCACCGGGTTGAGGGTGGGGCCGACCAGACGGTCGACGCTGGCGTCGGCGTCCACGGCCACACCGGAGTCGGCGGGCACGAGCGTATCGGTGGAATCGTTGACAGTGAGGATGACGGGATACGTCAGGGCGGCGCCGACCTGGTCGTCCACCGCTTGACGCGCCTCAGCGGGGCTCATATCTCCGACATCGACGCCGGAGACGGTCGATCCGGCGAAGATGTGCTGGGTGGTGGCGACGGCGGCGCCTCCCCAGATCAGGACCAGCAGGCCCAGGCCGATGATGCAGGCCATCATGCCGCGGCCCGGCCCGCGACCGTGCAGCAGCTCCGTCAATGCCGCCTTGGCTTTGGCGAAAGCCGCTTTAGCCCTGGCAGAAGTGGAGTCGGCGGCTGCCTCTGGGGCGGCGCCGTCGGAAGAGCCAGACGAGTCGGAAGCACCAGCGGTGCGGGCGGCCTCGTCTGCAGCGGGCTCATCGCCTGCGGGGGCGGGGATCTCGTCGGGCTGAAGCGCTTCGGCCGGTGTGGGCGCCGACATGGCGGCCAGGGCCTCGCCGACCGGAGCCGCGACGGCACCCTTCGACTCCACCCCCGCCTCTTCGGCCTCCGCCTCTTCAGCCTCCACCGAGGAGCCATCCTGCGAAGCCTCTTCATCTACGGATGCGGACTCTTCAGCGGTCTCGTCGGTCTCGTCCTCGGGTTCGGAATCCGTGCTCTCGCCATCAGCGGGCTCGGGCTCGGACTGCTCATCCTCGTCCTCGCCGACGGCAGGCTCGCCCTCGGCGGCCCCCTCCGGAGAATCCTCTCCGTTGGCCGGCTCGCTCTGCGCGGCATCGTCTCCAGAGGCAGCCCCGGCGGCCTCGACCTCGTCAGCTTCAGCCTCGTCAGCTTCAGACTCATCAGCTTTATCGGCTTCAGCCTCGTCGGTTACGGCACCGGGCTGATCGTCCACGGGTCCGGAGGTCTCGTCGGACTGAGAGGCTTCGGCCGGTGTGGGCGCCGACATGGCGGCCAAGGCCTCGCCGACCGGAGCCGCGACGGCACCCTTCGACTCCACCCCCGCCTCTTCGGCCTCCGCTTCTTCAGCCTCCACCGAGGAGCCGTCCTGCGGGGTCCCGTCAGCGGCGGCCTGGCCGGCCTGGGGCTCCTCCTCGGATGCCTCGCTCTCCTTCTCAGATGATTTTGGCGCGTCGGGCTCGGTGGGTTCGCCCTCACCGGCATCGTCCACAGACTCGGAAGCGTGCTCCTCGGCCTCATCGGGCTCGGCCGCCTCAGTCTCCGGCTCAGCAGCTTCCTCGACCGCCTCGGCCTCATCCGCAGACGAGGACTCCCCGGACTCGGCAGCAGACTCGCCCTCACCGACCTGAGACTCATCCGCCTCAGCCTCGACCGACTCAGCTTCCTCAGTCTCGCCTGCCTCAACGTCCGACTCGGTCACCTCCGAATCCTCCGCCGAAGCACCGTCCCCCTCGTCCTCATCCGACTCGGTCGACTCAGCCTCCGGCTCAGCAGCTTCCTCGACCGCCTCGGACTCGTCCGCAGACGAGGACTCTTCGGACTCGGCAGCAGACTCGCCCTCACCGGCATCGTCCACAGACTCGGAAGCGCCCTCAGCAGCCTCGGACTCGGGATCAGTATCGGAGTCGGACTCAGCACCATCGGCTTCGGGTTGCGCGTCCTCATCGGTGACGGACTCCCCCTCGGAGAGCTCATCCTTCGAGTCGCCCGACCTGACGACAGCATCGCCCTCCTGGGGCGCCTCAGCCTCAGCCTCCGCCTCCTCAACCGGAGCATCGTCCTGGTCCGACTCGGCCTCCGATTCCGCCTTCTCCTCCGCGGAAGGCTCAGGCCCATCCCCTGCGTCCGACTCGGCGTCCGACTCAGTGTCAGTCTCGGTGTCAGCGTCATCGGTATCCGCATCGGCCGATGCGGCCTCGGCCGCAGAGCCCTCAGCAGGCCCCGCACCGTTGGAGTCCGCTTTCTCCGGGTGCGGGTCATCCGCGATATCCGGCGTCTTGGCGCTGAGAACTTGGGCGATATCCTCGAGCGAGGAGGTACGGGGATCGGTCACCTGCGGGATGTTCACGGCTTCCTCGGTGTGACGGGTGCCGTCGGAAGTGGGGACGTCGTCGGTCATAGTCGCATTCTTACTCAAGCATTGGCACGGCGGCGGCGGGCAGCGTCCTTGAAACGCTCCTGGGAGTCGAGGATGACCTTGCGGATGCGCACCGCATCCGGAGTGACCTCAACGCACTCGTCATCGGAGGCGAACTCGAGGGCCTCCTCCAGGGTCAGCTTACGCGGCGGCACCAGGCCCTCAAAAGAATCGGCCGTGGCGGAGCGCATGTTGGTCTGCTGCTTCTCGCGCACGACGTTGACGTCCATGTCCTCATTGCGCGGATTCTCGCCGACGACCTGGCCCTCGTAGGTCTCCTGGCCGGGCTCGACGAAGAACGTGCCGCGGTCCTGCAGGCGGATGAGGGCGTAGGCGGTGACGGCCCCGGCACGGTCGGAGACCAACGACCCCGTGATGCGGGCCATGATCTGACCGGCCCAGGGCTCGTAGCCCTCGGCGATGGACGAGGCGATACCGGTACCGCGAGTCTCCGTGAGGAACTGCGTGCGGAATCCGATGAGACCGCGCGCCGGGACGAGGAACTCCATGCGGATCCATCCGGTGCCGTGGTTGATCATGGTCTCCATGCGGCCTTTGCGGGCGGCCATGAGCTGGGTGACGGCGCCCAGGTACTCCTCGGGAACGTCGATGGTCGTGCGCTCGACCGGCTCATGCCGCCTGCCATCGATCGTGCGGGTGACGACCTGCGGCTTGCCGACAGTCAGCTCGAAGCCCTCGCGACGCATCTGCTCGACCAGGATCGCCAGGGCCAACTCGCCGCGCCCCTGGACCTCCCATGCGTCAGGGCGTCCGGCGGACAGCACGCGCAAGGAGACATTGCCGACCAGCTCGCGATCCAGGCGGTCCTTGACCTGACGGGCCGTGACCTTGGCCCCCTTGGTACGCCCGGCCATGGGAGAGGTGTTGATGCCGATGGTCATCGAGATGGCCGGGTCATCCACCGTGATCAGCGGCAGCGGACGCGGGTCGTCGGGGTCCACCAGGGACTCTCCGATGGTGATGTTCTCAATACCGGCGATGGCGACGATATCTCCGGCATGGGCCTCCTCGGCGGGCCGGCGGTCCAAACCCTCGGTGATGAGCAGCTCGGAGACTCGCGCTGTGGACAGGGATCCGTCATGGCGGGCCCACGACACGGTCTGCCCCTTGTGCAGAGCGCCATTGTGGATGCGCAGAAGGGCCAGCCTGCCGAGGAAGGGCGAGGCGTCCAGGTTGGTGACATGCGCCTGAAGAGGAGCTCCCTCATCGTAGGAGGGGCCGGGGATGCGCTCGATGATGGTGCGGAAGAACGGCTCGAGATCCTCACTGGCCGGCAGCTCGCCGTCGGCGGGCTGGGCGGTGTCGGCACGGCGGGCCTTGGCGGAGGCGTAGATGACGGGGAGGTCGAGGACGGCCTCCAAGTCGATGTCGGGCTGCTCGTCGGACAGGTCGGAGGCCAGCGAGAGCAGCAGATCGGTGGACTCGGAGACGACCTCGCTGATGCGCGAGTCGGGGCGATCCACCTTGTTGACCACGAGGATGACCGGCAGATTGGCGGCCAGGGCCTTGCGCAGCACGAAGCGCGTCTGGGGCAGGGGGCCCTCCGAGGCGTCCACGAGCAGGACGACGCCGTCCACCATGGACAGGCCGCGCTCGACCTCACCGCCGAAATCGGCGTGCCCGGGAGTATCGATGACGTTGATGGTGATGCCCTCGGGGAGCCCGGCGGCCACGGCCGCAGGACCGCGGTAGTGGACGGCCGTGTTCTTGGCGAGAATGGTGATGCCCTTCTCGCGCTCGAGCTCGCCGGAGTCCATGACGCGCTCGCCGGTGGTCTCCTCGGTGGCGCGGGCGCCGAAAGCGCCCGCCTCCCAGAGCATCGCGTCGACGAGGGTGGTCTTGCCGTGGTCGACATGGGCGACGATGGCGACGTTGCGCAGATCCTGGCGCACAGTCATGTGAGGCACTTCTTCCGTCCGAGGGGCGCCGGAGCACGGTCGAGACGCGGGCCCACCGCTGGCGCACAGCGGGGCAAGGGTAGAGGCTGCCGTTCAGCAGTCGCCATGACGGGGGTGACACGAACGCTGTGCGCCCGCTCACGCTTCCGCGATCCCCTGCTGAGGCCCAGCCTCAGGTGATCGATTCCGATCTGGAGCCGGTAGGCGAAGCAGGCCGCACCCCGACCATTGGTGACGGTTTACGACGCCGACGGAACTTCGGCAGGTGAACGTACTTTTCTCTCATCCTTCTGAGCTCAACCCGCAGAAGGATGAGAGAAAAGTACGTTCACGCCGGAAAGGTACGTTCATGATCCGCCCCGCCCGTACTCGGGCTCCCCTGGACCGATCTCGATGCGGAACCGGACCGATCTCGATGCGGAACCGGACCGATCTCGAGCCGAGTTACGACCGATCTCGATGCGGAATGCGACCGATCTCGGCGAAGGGAACCGCCCGCGACGGCCTCAGCCCTCGTTCATACCCTCACGCCCCGCACAACTCATGCTCCGTACGGCTCACGCCCCGCACAACTCATGCTCCACAACTCCTCATGCCCCGTACAGCGCGATTCTGGAGCCGGGAACGGCGTCGATCAGCTCGCGGGTGTAGGTCTCGCGCGGGTGGGCGAACAAGTCATCCGCATGGCCGGACTCGACCACCCGCCCCTTCTCCATGACCACGACGTCGTCCGCGATCTGCCGCACGACCGCCAGGTCGTGGGTGATGAAGAGGTAGGTCAGGTCCAGCTCTCGCTGAAGCTCCGCCAGCAGTCGCAGGATCTGCGCCTGGACGAGCACGTCGAGGGCGGAGACGGCCTCGTCCAGCACCACGATCTCGGGCCTCAGGGCCAGAGCCCGGGCGATGGCCACGCGCTGGCGCTGGCCCCCGGAGAGCTCATTGGGGTAGCGCCGCATGGCCGAGCGGGGCAGGGCGACCATGTCGAGAAGCTCGGCGACGCGCTCACTGCGCTCCTGACCACCTCCCACATCGTGCACCCGTAACGGCTCCTCAATGATCCGGTAGATGGAGTACATCGGATCCAGGGAGCCATAGGGGTTCTGGAACACCGGCTGCATGATGCGCCGCAGCTCGAACAGCTGCTTGGGTCCCAGAGTCGACAGGTCGACGCCGTTGTGGAAGACCTTGCCCTCGGTGGGATCGATCAGATTGAGGACGATGTTCGCCACCGTGGACTTGCCCGAGCCGGACTCGCCGACGAGCGCCGTCGTCGTGCCTCGGAGCACTCCGAAGGTGACGTCGTCAACGGCCCGGATATGCGCGTCCGCGCCCTTGGCGCCGCGCACGTCGAAAACCTTGGTCAGATGCTCGACCCGCAGGATCTCGGGAGTGTCCTTCGCGATCTCGTGAACGCCCAGTTCGTCCTCCGCGACCTGGATGCCCTCGGCGTGGGCCGCCTCGATGCGCTGAGAGGCCAGCGACGGCGCCGCCTCGACGAGTCGGCGGGTGTAGGGGTGGCGCGGGTTCTGGAGCACGTCCAGACTCGGCCCGGACTCCACGATGCGGCCGCGGTGCATGACGACGACGTGCTCGGCCCGCTCCGCCGCCAGGCCGAGGTCGTGGGTCACGAAGAGCATCGCCGTTCCCAGCTCGTGGATGAGGCGCCCGAGGTGGTCCAGAATGCGACGCTGGACGGTGACGTCCAGGGCGCTGGTCGGCTCATCGGCGATGAGCAGCCGGGGGCGCGCCGCCAGGCCGATGGCGATCAGGGCGCGCTGCCGCATGCCTCCGGAGAACTCGTGCGGATACTGCTTGGCGCGTCGGGCGGCGTCGGGGAGTCCCGCGTCCTCGAGCAGAAGCGCCACCTGCTCGGCGGTGGCGATCCGACTCTGGCCCTGCCCTCTCGATCCCCCCGATCCCCCCGAAGAGGCCCCATCCGAGACGTCGGAGTCATCCGGGGCCTCCTGTCCGGCGGCGAGCCTGGCGAGACGGTCATCCGCCACCCCCGCCAGCCCGTTGGCGCGCAGCGCCTCACGAACCTGGAAGCCGATGGACCACACCGGGTTGAGATTGGTCATGGGGTCCTGGGGGACCAATCCGATCTCGCTGCCGCGCAGACGCTGCATCTGCTTGTCGGAGGCGTGCGCGATGTCCTCGCCGTCGAACAGGATGCGGCCCCCGATTACCCGCCCGGTCCCCGGCAGCAGGCCGATGACGGCATTGGCCAGGGTGGTCTTCCCAGAGCCCGACTCCCCGACGATGGCCACGCTCTGCCCGGGATAGATCGTCAGATTGGCCTGGCGAACAGCCGGAACCATCCCGGTCGAGGAGCGGAAGGCCACCTCGAGATTCTCAATGCGCAGCAGCGGCGCTTCAGCGGGCGCAAAGTCTTCAGCGGCAGAAGCGGAGGCGGCAGAAGCCTCAGAAGCATCAACGGCGGTGTTGTCGGTAGTCACTTGCGAGCCTTCGGATCGAGGGCGTCCCGCACCACATCGCCCATCATGACGAAGCCGAGCACGGTGAGCGCGAGAGCGCCCGCGGGGTACAACAGGACGGAGATGTGGTCGCGCAGCGCCACGTTGGCCGTGGAGATGTCCGCACCCCAGGAGACCACCGAGGCCGGCAGCCCGATCCCGAGGAAGGACAGCGTCGCCTCGGCGACGATGAAGATGCCGAGCTCGACGGTGGCGGTGACGATGATCGGAGCGGCGGCATTCGGCAGGACATGGCGCAGCAGGATGGCGAGCCGTCCGCTGCCGAGCGAGACCGAGGCGGTCACGAAGTCCTCGTTCTTGACACTCATGACCGCGCCCCGGGTGATGCGGGCGATCTGCGGCCATCCGAACAGCGCCAGGACGGCGACGACGGTCAGGATGGAGGACCTGCCCTTGAACATCTGCATGACGACGATCGCGGCCAGCACGAAGGGCACGGCGAAGAACACGTCGGTGATGCGCGAGAGCAGCGCGTCGAAGAAGCCCCCGAAGAACCCGGCGAGAGCGCCGATGAGTCCGCCCAGCAGCGTGACCAGGAGCGTCGTGAGCACGCCCACGGTCACCGACGCGCGGGCGCCGTAGATGGTCCGGGCGAAGATGTCGCAGCCCTGCCGGTCGAAGCCGAAGGGGTGCTGGACGGTCGGAGGTCCGTAGGATTTGTTGAGCTGGCAGTAGGTGGGCGTGGCGCGGGCGATCAGTCCGGGGGCCACGGCGAGCAGGACGGCGACGGCGATGAGCAGGGCGGAGACCCAGAAGATGGGGCGACGGCGCAGCTGCTTCCACGCCTCCCCCCACATCGAGGAGGGGGCGGAGTCGTCGGCGACGGCATCGACCGCGCCCAGCCCCTGCTCATCGGTATCGGCGACGAAGTGCTCCTGCCCGATACGGACAGCGGTTGCACCGGCTGCACCGGTGGCACTGGAGGCGCGGGGGCCGTCGGACGGCCGAGGCCACCGAGCCTCGGGCTCGGGCTGCTCGTGGGTCTGAGCCTCGAGCGGCTTCTGGTCCTGTCCCTCAGCGCTCTCAGTGCTGTCGGGAATGTCGAGGTTGTCAGGCATAGCGGATCCTCGGGTCGAGGGCTGCGTACAGAAGGTCAACGAGCAGGTTGGAGACGATGAACACCAGGATGAGCACCGTCGTGAAGGCGACGACCGTGGGACCCTCCCCGTTGATGATGGCCTTGTAGAGGGTGCCGCCCACGCCGTCGATATTGAAGATCCCCTCGGTCACGATGGCTCCGCCCATGAGTGCACCCAGGTCCGCGCCGAGGAAGGTGACGACCGGCACCAGCGAGTTGCGCAGGACGTGGACGACCATGACCCGCCGGCTCGACAGGCCCTTGGCACGCGCCATGCGGACATGGTCGGCCGAGAGATTCTCCCCCACCTCCGTGCGCGTCAGGCGCAGGACGTAGGCCAGGGAGACCGCCCCGAGCACGATCGCGGGCATGAGCAGTTCCTTGAACCCCGGAGAGCCCCCGGCGGTCGTCGGCAACCATCCGAGCTTGACGCCGATGAAGAACTGCAGGAGGAAGCCGATGACGAAGGTCGGGACGGCAATGACCACCAAGGACAGGATCAGGACCGTGGCGTCGAAGATGCCGCCCTTGCGCATGCCGGCGAAGAGCCCGATGCCGACGCCCGCCACCGCTTCAAAGACGAGCGCCATGAGGGCGAGCTTGATCGTGACCGGATAAGCGCCGGCGAGCACATCGACGATCGGCCTGGACCCGCGAATGGTGGTGCCCAGGTCGAAGGTCACCAGCCCCTTGAGGAACAGGAAGTACTGGACGAGGAAGGGCTGATCCAGGTTGTACTGGGCGCGTATCTGAGCCTGAAGATCGGGGTTCAGGGCGCGCTCACCGCCCATGGCGGCGACAGGATCGCCCGGCAGGGCGAAGACCATGGCGTAGATGAGCAGCGTGGCCCCGAAGAACACCGGGACCATCTGCAGCAGCCTGCGTGCGACGTAGCGAAGCATGT
>ERZ773059.984-NODE-984-length-14707-cov-4.376263_pt1 | contig 14707 bp, 12 predicted proteins | sample MGYA00580514_ERZ773059 | MGnify/ENA primary metagenome ERZ773059 (study PRJEB29015, sample SAMEA2737981) | human oral metagenome | biome: human oral; feature: human-associated habitat; material: dental | place: China | collected 2056 ...
AAAAATTAATAAAATTTGCTTGGGGTTTAATCAAATTTGAAAGGGAATATAAAATTTAACTTAAGCAGTTAAATTTACATAAATATTAAACGTGTTTAAAATTTGTAGATGTTAAATTTACAGCCGTGCAGACAGCTCAAAATATGCCAAAAACAACCACAAAAAGCAGCTATTGTTTTGATTGTAAAAAAGGACGGCCAAATTTAGCCGGCTTTACCGCGCTAGTGTGCCGCCCCTTTACACAACTTTAATCAAATTTGAGGCTAGATTTACTTTTTCTTACCGTCTTTTTGTTCGCTTGCAGCATTAAATTTCTCAGTCTCTTTTGCGCTAAAATTTGACGCGTCTTTAGCTTTTTCGCAACCGTCCAGCAGGGGCGAGGCGATATTTTGTATCCCGCCGTTTAGATCGATGCCGACTTGTTTCATTAGATCGTCGATTATCGGTGCATTTACTTTATAGTTTAGAGACGCATTTACGATTTGATCGGAGAGAGATGCTCCAGCGTTGCTAACGCCGCCGTTAGCATTTGAACCCGCACCGCCCTGATTTGCGCCGCCCATGCCCGCCATTTGCACGATTTTGATAGAGTCGATTTTCTCTGCGGGTTTTACGACCTGGGCGATGATTTGCGGCATAAACTCGATCAAGGCGAGCTTAAATCTATTTTCCAAAATCGCCGCCGAGACGATGTTTTCGGCGTTATTTATCTCGGTTTTACCCTTAGCCTCGACCTCGTAGTTTAGCCTGTTGGCTTCAGCCGTTATCTTTATGGCTTCGGCTTCTGCGGTAGCTTTGATCTTTAGCGCTTCGCTTGTGCCCATCGCTTTGATTTTGGCAGCTTCGGCTAGGTTTTCCTCGGCCTCTTTTTCAGCCTTTGCGGCGACGGTTTTTTCGATAGATAGCTGCTCGGCGTCTTGCTGTGCTTCGATTAGAGCTAGCTTTTTGATACGTTCGGCTTGTTCTATTTCGGAGGCGGTTTTGATCTTTTCCAGCGATGCGGCTTCTAGCGCCTTTTTCTCGTTGGCTAGGGTTTTAGCCACGGCTTCTTCTTCGACTTTTTTAGCGATTTCGATATTTTTGCTCTGATTTGCCAGCTCAATGACTTTTTCCTTTTCTATCTCAGCTTCTTTGACAACTCTGGCCTTTTGCACCTCCACCGTTTCTATGGTTTTGGCCTTTTCGATTTCAGCCTGTTCGATGGCTTTGTGAGCGGCGATCCTGACCTCTTCAACTTCTTGATTTTTCTTGGCTATCTCGATGTTTTTGTTTTGAGTGGCGATTTCGAGAGCTTTTTCCTTTTCGATCTCGGTTTCTTTGATAGCCTTTGCTTTGTTTATCTGCGCCTCTTCGATAGCTTTGTTCGCGACGATCTTGGCTTCTTCGGCCTCTTTTCGCCTACTTTCGGCCTCTTTTGCTCTTAGCGCTTCTTGCTCGGCTTGGAAATTCGCTATCTTGGTTTGTTGCGTGGCTTCAGCCTCGGCTTGTTTTCTTTGGATTTCAAATTTCTCCGACTGCGTTTCGTAGTTTTTCTGCGCGATTTGCACCTCGGTCGAGCGCTCGATATCGTTTCGTAGCTTTTTACGCTCCTCGATAGTTTGGGTTAGGCTTGTTAAACCTTCTGCGTCAAAAGCGTTGTTTTCGTTAAAAAACTCTTTAGCCGTTTGATCTAGCGACGTGAGAGAGACGGACTCTAGTTGAAGGCCGTTTTTAGATAGATCGGCTTCGATAGCATTTTTGACCTGTGAGCTAAACTCATCCCTTTTTTCGTGTAGTTCCTTCATCTCCATCGAGCTTGCCACCGAGCGGAGCGTAGCGATGAGCTTGCCTTCTATCAGCCCGGTTAGCTCGCGCAGATCGATCGTCTTTTTACCCAGCGTTTGCGCCGCGCGCGAGATAGACTCTCTATCCTCGCCCACTCTGATATAAAAATCAGCCGTAATATCCACGCGCATTCTATCTTTGGTTATGAAGCTATCGCTTTTAGAGCGAGCTACGGTAACTTTCATCGACTGCATATTTATGTCGATATAATCATGCAGTATCGGCAGTATCAGCGCGCCGCCGTCCACAACGACCTTTTCGCCGCCAAAGCCCGTTCGCACGAACGTAAGCTCCTTTGTCGTCTTTCGGTAAAGCCTTGAAAAGACGATACCCAAAATGATGATAGAAAAGAGTCCTATGCCGACAAATACGGCCAAAGAAGTCATCCCGTCAATGTTCATACTATTCTCCTTAGATTAAATTTACTGTTTTTTCTTGATGTAAAAGTTATTTTTATCGATCCTAACGATGAGCGCGATATCGCCTTTTACAAGCTCTTTTTCATCGGCAGCCCTTGCAAAAACGAAACGTTCTTTTCCGTTTTTATCCGCAACTTTAACGTCGCCGCCTTGCTCTTTGGTTATTTTATAGTCCTTGACTTCGCATTCGCAGCCAAGAAGCTCCTTTTTACTAAAGGCCGACGTTTGCACCTGAGGCAGGTACTTTGCCGCAAGCAAGCTCACCCATCTAGTCCAAGCCAAAGCGGCAAAAAACGAAACCGCGGCGATAACCGCGCTCATATACCACGCAGGCGAGGCTAAGCCGTAAAAAACGCTAACGATAAAAAGCCCGCACGCTCCAAAACTCATAAGCAAAATCCCGTAGAAAACGGTGCTAGGCACGCCGCCTTTGTTCGCCCAAGCTAACAGCTCTGTGCCGGGCGCATCTATGCCGTCCGTTCCATCAAATAGCCCGTTTATCGGCTCAAGCACCGAAAATCCAGTCATCATCAAAATAACCTCAAGCAAGGCGAAAACTACAACGATAACCAGCGGAACGGAAAATATGAGGTTATTGCCGAGAAGCTCTAAAATTTGATCCATCTTTTACCTTTTGTTTTTAAATTTTGCCGCTTGCGAGGTCAAATTTGACCTTTACTCCGCTCTACTCTATGCTATACACGTCACTTTGCTCGATCTTTTCGAGCTTATTTACCTTGCTTTCCAGCGTCTTACTCATCTGCGATATTTTGGCGATATTTTCTTTCATCTTCGGCAGCGCCTCGTTTTTGAAATTTTCTATCTTATCTAGCGAATCTATCATCAAATTTATCGCTTTTTCAAGGTTTTGGTTATCTAGCGCACCGCCTGCAACCTTTGCCATCACGTCTGTTGCCGTATCGTTTACGTCCTGCGCATTTTTTAGGATAACGTCGCTAGCTAGCTTGTCCATCTCAGAAACCGCTTTTAGCTGCTTTTTGCCTTCTTGTGCTGCGCTTGCGATATAGACGTTGGTTTTTAGCGCCGTGATACTCGTTGTGATCGTGTTTTGCGTGGCAAAACTCAAAAGCGAGTTATTGTGCCTAATAGTAGCGTAGTTTGCGAGACTTTGCTGCATCACGACCAGTACCTGTTGCAAATTTTGCAAATGCATACGGATGTAAAATAGCGCCTCTTCGAGGAGAAATTTTTTCTGTTCTTCGTCTGTTTGATTTGCCGCTAAATTTTCGATGAGCTCGTCTGTTTTGCTTAAAATTTCTATCTTGCCTTTTAGACTTTCTATGATGAGCGAGAGTTCCTTTTGTTTTTCGGAGATTTCTGCGTTTCTAGCTTCTAAAACATTTATCGAGTGCTTTAAATTTGCCGTGATTTCTTCAAACAAGCTTGACACGCTTTGATATTTGCTAGCAAGTTCGGCAGCCAGGTCTTTACCGAGTAAAAAATTTATAAATTTCGCGCCCAGCCCGCTCTCCTTCATCTTGTCGCTTGCTTTTATAAGCTCGGCGGAGTATTTTTTGACCGACTTTAGCGACTCGCCGACCGAGCTTCCCACGCTTTGACTCATACTAAGCAAGTCGCCGACCTTCATATCCATATCGCCGTTTAGCTTTTCAAACTCGCCCAGTTCATCCTTGCCAAACGATACGATAAATTCTTTCGGATCGTCAAATTCTTTCCTTTTTTCGATAAGTAGAGCAACGACGTCTTGTGGAGTTTTAGCGATCTGCGGCTGATTCACGGCTGTTCCTTTGCTTAAATTTAAGGGTTATTATAACTAAATTCGTATGCTTTTTGCTGTCCTAATGGTAAACTTCTATGCTTTATTAGCATAATTTACGATTAAATTTAGTAAAATCGGCAAAAATTATTCAAGACAAAATAGGCGTAGTTTAAATAAATTTTTCTTGCCCACAAAGGAGCGGACTGGTCGTCCGTGACTGCGGCGGGGATGGAAAAATTTATTCTAAAATCCGTCATTTATGGGGAATTATAATGTTAGTTCATATTTGCTGCTCCGTCGACAGTCACTATTTCCTGCAACGCCTGCGCGCCGACCGTCCGCACGAGCGTCTCGTCGGCTATTTCTACGACCCCAACATCCACCCGTATAGCGAGTTTTTGATGAGGTTTCGCGACGTAAAAAGAAGCTGCGAAAAGCTGGGCGTCGAGCTCATCTGCGGCGAATACGAATATGAGGCGTGGCTAGAGGGCGCAAAGGGCCTTGAAAACGAGCCTGAAAAGGGCAAGCGCTGTGCTTATTGCTTTGATTTTCGCGTGGGAAATTCGGCCCAAAAAGCGCGCGAACTAGGCGAAAAATCCATCACTACGACGCTGCTGATGAGCCCGAAAAAGGATTTCTCGCAGCTAGAAGCGGCGCTAAATAAGGCCGCTAGAGAATACGAACTAGAAACATTTGCCGTTGACTACCGCGCGGGCGGCGGCACGAACGCGCAGTTTGAGCTTGCAAAAAAAGATAAACTCTATCATCAAAACTACTGCGGCTGTATTTTCGGGCTTAGCAAGCAGCGCGAGGCGCAAAAACTGCCGCTTAGCGAGCTGATGAGCGAAATTAGCGGGCGAGTGATGCCAGGCGGCATCGAGGAGCGGCTGGAGCTTTATGAAAAGGTGCGCGAGTGCGAGGCTGCGGGCGCGCCGTTTCATCTATCGCGCAAGTATTTTCTAAACTACCGCTTGCTGCGCGCCTACGTCAAATTTGACAAAGCCGCCCTACCGTCGTATTTTTTTATTTATTCGCATTTTAAGTGCGAGAACGTCAAATTTAGCGTGAGCGAGGCGGCTCAAATTTGCGACGAGTTGCGAGACGGCGTGACGCTACTAAATTTAGCCAAATTTAACGAACTCTCGGGCGAAAATTTCGCTAGCGTAAACGAGCTTTGCTGCCGACCTATCGCGGTACCTCGCGAGCTGGAAATCCGCCGCGAGCTGTGCGGAGAATTTAGCCAAAATCCTATAATCGTGCTGGATGAAATTCGCGCGGGCAGATATGAAATTTACGCCAAAGACGAGCTTTATAACGATAGTCGCGAGGTTTTGGTAACGCAAATTTGAGCTAAATTTAGCGCGCTCGAGATAAAAAGCGGGCGCGAAAATTTAGCGGCTAAATTTCGCCCCGGCCAAATCAATAATCTTTTTCTTAGCAAAATTTGGCTAAAATCGGCTTTAAATTTTACTCACAAGGTTTAAAGTGATCGACATCGTTGAAATCCAAAAAATACTCCCGCACAGATATCCATTTCTGCTAATCGACCGAGTTACCGAGCTCGAGCCAGCCAAGCACATCGTCGCGTATAAAAACGTAACGATCGGCGAGCCCGTATTTCAGGGGCACTTCCCCGGTCACCCGATATATCCGGGCGTGATGATCATCGAGGGTATGGCGCAGGCCGGCGGCGTACTCGCGTTTAAGAGCATGAACGACGAGCATCAAGCAAACATCGAAAATAAAGTCGTTTATTTTATGAGCATCGACGGAGCGAAATTTCGCCACCCGATACGCCCGGGCGATAGGCTCGAGTACCGCCTCGAAGTGCTAAAACACAAAGGTAATATCTGGGTGCTAAAAGGCGAAGCCTACGTGGACGGCACGCTAGCGTGCGAAGCCGAGCTAAAAGCTATGATCGTAGATAAATAAGCGAGCCAAAATGAGAAATATCCATCCGCAAGCCGTCGTCGAGGACGGCGCGAAGATCGGCGAGGACGTAACGATCGAGGCCTATGCCTACGTTAGTAAAGACGCCGTGCTAGGCGACGGCGTACTCGTAAAGCAAGGCGCCAGGATCGTGGGCGACACGCATATCGGCGAGAGCGGTAAAATTTACAGCTATGCTATCGTGGGCGATATTCCGCAGGACGTGAGCTACCGCGCTGAGGAAAATACGGGCGTTCGCATCGGTAAAAACGCGACGATCCGCGAGTTTTGCACGATAAACTCGGGCACTCACAAAGGCGACGGGATCACGCGTATCGGCGATAATGCGTTTATCATGGCCTACTGTCACGTCGCGCACGACTGCATCATAGGAAATAACATCATCCTAGCAAACAACGCGACTCTAGCGGGCCACGTGGAGCTTGGAGACTACAGCGTCGTGGGCGGAATGACGCCTATACATCAGTTTGTGAGAGTCGGCGAGAGCTGCATGATAGCGGGTGCTAGCGCGCTATCTCAGGACGTCGTACCGTTTTGCCTGGCTGAGGGCAACCGAGCCTACATCAGAAGCTTAAATTTGGTCGGTATCAGGCGCAGGTTCGACAAAGACACGGTCGAAGAGATAAACAGAGCGTATAAATTTTTATTTAGAAAAAGCGGGGATCTAAAAGCTGCGGCTAGTGAGCTTTTAGCGGGCGCAACGAACGAACAGGTGCGAAAAATGTGCGAATTTATCCTAAGCACTAAGCGCGGTATCCCATTAGCAAAAGGAAGAGAATAATGGCGAGAAAATGTAATTTTTGCGGCGAAGTAGAGTCTGCTGAAAGGAGACTGCTGGCTGATATAGACGGGGCTGCGTTTATATGTGAGCACTGCATCACTGCCGCTTACAAGGTGCTTTACGGCGAGGAGAGCCGCGAGCAAGAAAAAGAAGAGCGAACTAGAGACTATCAAAATTTGACGCCAAAAGAGCTAAAGGCGGTGCTCGATAACTACGTAATCGGTCAAGATAAAGCTAAAAAGGTCTTTAGCGTCGGCGTTTATAACCACTACAAAAGAATTTTTAGAAAAGGCGAGATAGAAGACGATACGGAGATATCAAAATCAAATATCTTGCTCGTCGGCCCTACCGGCAGCGGCAAGACGCTGATGGCACAGACGCTGGCTAAATTTCTAGACGTGCCTATCGCTATCTGCGACGCGACGAGCCTAACTGAGGCCGGCTACGTCGGCGAAGACGTGGAAAATATCCTAACTCGCCTTTTACAAGCTGCAGACGGCGACGTAAAGCGCGCCGAGCAGGGCATAGTTTTTGTCGATGAGATAGATAAGATCGCCAGAATGAGCGAAAACCGCTCGATCACGCGCGACGTGAGCGGCGAGGGCGTACAGCAAGCGCTTTTAAAAATCATCGAGGGCAGTCTCGTAAATATCCCTCCAAAAGGCGGCAGAAAGCACCCTAATCAGGAATTTATCCAGATAGATACTTCAAATATCCTATTCGTCTGCGGCGGCGCGTTTGACGGCCTGGCCGACATCATAGAGCGCAGGATCGGTAAAAACGTGCTGGGTTTTGGTCAAGACAAACGCTCTAAAGGCGATAGGGAAAATTTGCTAGACGCGCTTGAGAGCGACGATCTGGTGCATTTTGGACTCATTCCCGAGCTCATCGGTAGGCTTCACGTTGTGGCCACGTTAAATAAAATCACCGAAGACGATATGGTGCGAATTTTAACCGAGCCTAAAAACGCGATCTTGAAGCAATACCAAAAGCTTTTTGCGATAGATAGGGCAAATTTAAAATTTGACGATGAAGCTCTAAAAGAGATCGCAAGGCTAGCCATTGAGCGAAAAACGGGAGCCAGAGGGCTACGAAGCATAATGGAAGAGGTGATGACAGATATAATGTACGAACTGCCGGAGCTTGCAGGCTACGACGTGGTGATCACCAAAGAGGTCGTAAACGGCAAAGAAAAGCCGATTTTCGTAAAAAACAATAAAATAAGCGCATAAGGATACAGATGATTTTAGACCAACTAATAGGATTTTTTTCAAGCGATATGGGTATCGACCTAGGCACGGCAAATACGCTAGTTCTAGTAAAAGATAAAGGTATCATCATAAACGAACCGTCGGTCGTCGCGGTACAACGCGAAAAATACGGCAAGCAAAAAATATTAGCCGTCGGCCACGAAGCAAAAGAGATGGTGGGTAAAACTCCGGGCGACATCGAGGCGATCCGTCCGATGAGAGACGGCGTTATCGCAGATTTTGATATGACGGAAAAGATGATCCGCTACTTCATCGAAAAAACTCACCGCAGAAAGAGCTTCCTGCGTCCTCGCATCATCATCTCAGTGCCTTACGGCCTAACTCAAGTCGAGCGTAAAGCCGTGCGCGAGAGTGCGCTAAGCGCGGGGGCTAGAGAGGTATTTTTGATCGAGGAGCCTATGGCTGCTGCTATCGGAGCAAATTTGCCAGTACGAGAACCGCAGGGAAACCTAGTAGTCGATATCGGCGGCGGCACGACGGAGATCGGCGTAGTATCTCTAGGCGGTTTAGTTATCAGCAAGTCTATCCGCACCGCTGGCGATAAAATCGACATGAGCATCGTAAACTACATAAAAGAAAAATACAACCTCCTAATCGGCGAGCGTGCGGGCGAGGATATCAAAATCTCCGTCGGCTCGGCGATTCAGCTTCCCGAGGAGCTTAGCATCGTAGTAAAAGGTCGCGACCAAATCAGCGGCCTACTAAGCCGCGTGGAGCTAACGAGCGAGGACGTACGCGAGGCTATGCGCGAACCGCTAAAAGAGATCGCCGACGCCCTAAAAACTGTACTTGAGATGATGCCGCCTGATCTTGCCGGCGATATCGTGGAAAACGGTATCGTGCTAACCGGGGGCGGAGCGCTGATCCGCGGACTTGATAAGTACTTAAGCGATATCGTAAAACTTCCGGTTTTCGTTGCTGACGATCCGTTGCTAGCCGTGGCCAGAGGCACCGGCAAGGCTCTTGAGGAGATTAAATTTTTACAACAACTCGTAAATGAAGAGTAAAATTTTATTCGTCGCTCTTATCGGCGCGCTGGTATTTTTTTCGCTTGATAGAGGCGCGCTGATCTCCGGCTATGTAGTGAATTTAAACAACCGCGTAGTAGCCGCCTACGACGACGCGGTCAAATTTGTAAAAGACGGCGTAAACGAGCATTTTAGGCAGCGCGAGGAGATAAAGCAGCTTCGCGCTCAAAACGCCGAACTAGAAAAATCGGCGGCTCTGCTCTCAAGCTTTGCAAAAGAGCTAAATGAAATTTTGGTCGATAAAAACTCGACCGCCTACGAGCCTAGAGTCCAGCTCGTGCGGGCGCTTAGCTATGTAAATATCAGCGACTACGACAAGGTCTGGCTGGATAAATTTAGCGGCTACGACGAGTCTAAAATTTACGGACTCATTTATCAAGGCAAGAGTGCGGGTATCGTCGTGAGCAAGGACGGAAATCCAATGGCCTTGCTGCAAAACGATCCAAAAAGTATATTTGCCGTATCAATCGGCGAAGAAAAGATCCCAGGCATAGCGCACGGGAGCAAAGACGGAATAACGGTGAAATTTATCCCCCAGTGGCTCAGTCCAAAAGAGGGCGATGAGGTCGTCACGAGCGGGCTTGACGGGATATTTTTCAGCGGGATTTCAGTGGGCAAGGTCACGGGCGTGATCCAAGAGAGCTTGTATAAAAGCGCGGCCGTAAAGCCATACGTAAGCATAACCATCCCCTCGTATCTATACGTCGTAACAAAGGAAAAATAATGCCAAAAAGAACCGACATCAATACTATTTTACTCATCGGCAGCGGCCCTATCGTCATCGGGCAAGCGTGTGAATTTGACTACAGCGGCACCCAAGCTGCAAAGACGCTAAAGCAGCTGGGCTACCGCGTCGTACTCATAAACTCAAACCCGGCTACCATCATGACCGATCCCGATTTCGCCGACGCTACCTATGTCGAGCCGATAACCAAAGAGAGCATCAAACGCATAATAGATAAAGAAAAAGTCGACGCCATACTGCCTACGATGGGCGGTCAGGTCGCGTTAAACGTCGCTATGCAGCTATATGAGGCGGACATGCTAGGCGGCGTCAAATTTTTAGGCGCCAACCCGCAAGCGATCAAAAAGGGCGAGGACAGGCAGGAGTTTAAAAAGGCGATGCAAAAGATCGGCATGGATCTGCCGCAAAGCCAGTACGCCTACGACATGGACGAGGCGCTGGCCGCAGCCGCAAATATCGGCTTTCCGCTCATCATCCGCGCTAGCTATACCCTAGGCGGCGCAGGCAGCGGCGTGGCGTATAATATCGACGAATTTAAAGAGCTAGCCCAAACCGGCCTAGACGCCAGCCCGATACATGAAATTTTGGTCGAGGAGAGCTTGCTAGGCTGGAAAGAATACGAGATGGAGGTCATCCGCGACCGCAACGACAACTGCATCATCGTCTGCTCTATCGAAAATTTTGATCCCATGGGCGTGCATACTGGCGATAGCATCACGGTTGCGCCCGCTCTTACGCTAACTGATAAAGAGTATCAGGCGATGCGCGACGCTAGCTTTAAAATTTTACGCGAGATCGGCGTGGATACTGGCGGTAGCAACGTACAGTTTGCTATAAATCCAAAAACAGGCCGCATGATCGTGATCGAGATGAACCCGCGCGTTAGCCGCAGCTCTGCGCTTGCCTCAAAGGCCACGGGCTACCCGATCGCTAAGGTCGCGACGCTACTAGCCGTGGGCTTTAGCCTGGATGAGATCAAAAACGACATCACTGGCACTCCTGCTAGCTTTGAGCCGGTTATCGACTACATCGTGACTAAGATCCCGCGCTTTACGTTTGAGAAATTCCCGGGCGCGAACCCGTATCTAGGCACCGCGATGAAGAGCGTGGGCGAGGTGATGGCGATCGGCAGGACGTTTAAGGAAAGCATCCAAAAAGCGCTTTGCTCGATGGAAAAGGACTACTATGGATTTAACCTCGTAAATTTGGAGAAAAGCGCGCTTGTTTACGGACTTAGAAACGCGAATGAAAGCCGCATTTTATACGTCGCGCAGGCGTTTCGCGATGGGTTTAGCGTCGCCGAAGTGCACGAGATGAGCAAGATCGATCCGTGGTTTTTGGATCAAATTTGGCAGATCGTTAAATTTGAAGAGCGCATCGACATGGACATCCTAAACGACGAGCCGCTACTTCGCGAAGCTAAAACGATGGGCTTTTCGGACAAGATGATCGCGCATCTGATAAATTTAAAAGACAACCTTGATCTGGGTCAAAACGATATATATTTCGCGCGCGAGAAAATCGGCATAAACCTCGAATACAACGAAGTAGATACCTGCGCGGGCGAGTTTAAGGCGCTCACGCCGTATCTTTACTCGACGACGAATATCACGAAGCTGCCGTGCCTTTCGTCAAATTTTGCAGAGTCAAATTTGAGCTCAAATTCGGCACAAAAAGAGAAAAAAGTGATGATTATCGGCGGCGGCCCAAACCGCATAGGCCAGGGCATAGAGTTTGACTACTGCTGCGTGCACGCTAGCTACGCGCTACGCGACATGGGCGTCAAAACCATAATGTACAACTGCAACCCAGAAACCGTCAGCACCGACTACGACACGAGCGATATTTTGTACTTTGAGCCGATTGATTTTGAGCACGTTCGAGCAGTGATCGAGCATGAGAACCCAGACGGCGTGATCGTGCATTTTGGCGGTCAGACGCCGCTAAAATTCGCCAAACGCCTTAGCATAGCGGGCGCGAAAATCATCGGCACCAGCGCGCGCACGATCGACGTCGCCGAGGACCGCAAAAAATTTAGCGAATTTATCTCTAAAATCGGCGTCAAACAGCCGCGAAACGACACTGCAACAAGCGAAAAAGAGGCGCTAGAAAAGGCCGCCGCTATCGGCTATCCAGTGCTCGTGCGCCCTAGCTACGTGCTAGGCGGCCGCGCGATGAGACGCGTGCACAGCGACGAGGAGCTACGCCTATACATGAGCGAGGCGGTCAAGGTCAGCAACCACTCGCCGGTGCTAATCGATAAATTTTTACAAGACGCCGTAGAGCTCGATGTTGACGCGATCAGCGACGGCAAGGACGTCTATATCGGCGCCGTGATGCAGCACATCGAGGAGGCAGGCATCCATAGCGGCGACAGCGCGTGCATACTGCCTCCGCTAAATTTGACCGCGCAGATGATCGAAAAGGTAGAAAACCAAACCCGCGACATCGCGCTAAATTTGGGCGTTGTAGGGCTAATGAATATCCAGTTTGCCATCTACGAGAACGAACTTTTCATGATCGAGGTAAACCCGCGCGCCAGCCGCACGGTACCGTTTGTTAGCAAGGCGACAGGCGTTCCTATGGCAAAGGTCGCCACGCGCGTGATGTGGCAGGGCGATTTGCGCGAGGCGCTTAAATTTTACGACAACTACGGCGCAGTTTACGAGGAGCGCGGCATACTCAAGCCTCGCGTGAAAAACCACGTCTGCGTCAAAGAAGCGGTATTTCCGTTTAACAAGCTCTCGGGCGCGGATCTGATCCTGGGCCCTGAGATGAAAAGCACGGGCGAGGTCATGGGCATATCCGAGAGCTTTGCCAAAAGCTTTGCAAAAAGCCAGATCGCCGCGAGCAACTCGCTTCCTACGAGCGGCCTAGTCTTTTTGACGCTAGCCGATGCGGATAAAAAATACGCCGCAAATTTAGCGCGCGAGCTAATAAGCCTCGGCTTTAAAATCATCGCCACCGGCGGAACGTATAAAATTTTAAACGACGCAGGCGTAGAGAGCGAGTTCGTCTATAAGATCAGCGAGGGTCGACCAAACGTCGAGGATAGGCTCAAAAACGGCGACATCGCGCTTGTTATCAACACCAGCGACAGCAAGTCAAACAGCGAGGACGGCAAGAAAATCAGACAAAACATCATGCGGTTTAAGATTCCGTATTTCACGACGATGTCGGCGGCTCTAGCGGCAGCCAAGTCGCTAAAAAGCGTTCAAGACGGCAGCGCGCTGGAGGTTAAGAGTCTGCAGGAGTATTTAGGCGGCGAGTGAGGCTAAACTAAAATCGTTAAATTTGGACGTCAAATTTAGCTCACAAATTTGACGTCCGTAAATTCAGCCAAATTTTGAGCTTAAATTCGCATTCTAAATTTGGTCGAGCGCTACCATAGACTCTGCAATTTCAAAATCCTACCGCAAGGCGCACGAAATTTAAAATTTCTTTAGATTTCCGCTGTGCCGTTTGCGATCAAAATATAAAGCAAAAAAAACGATAAGACTAAAAGCAAGATTAAGATTGGCCGCAAGGAAGCTTGAAATCGCCTTTTTTGTTAGCCTGATCGCTTATGTTTTGGCTGCTTTGAGCCTATTTATAATACCCGAAGACATCTTGTCCGCTCACGTAGATTTTAGAGATTTTACGGCGTTTATGGCGGATTTTTATCCAGCTATAAACGTGGCACAGACTAAAACCACCTTTGGCGACGTAGCGGCGTTTCATCTTAGCTATTTGTGCTTTTTTATGCTAGTTTGTTTGGTGCTTGCGGGACTTTACGGCGTGGCAAAAGGAGCTACCGGCAGGCTTGAGGAAAACAAAAACAACGCCCAGGCGCTTTCGCAAGGCATTATTTTATTTGCGCTTATCGTATGCTTTTTGGTATTCGGCGGACTTGATGATTTTTTCTCGGGTTATAGCATATGGCACACTTATCGGCCGACGCGGGAGTTTATAATGCAGACGAGATTAGGTTTATTTTTGCGTTATGAGATAATCGGCTTTAGCATTGCAAATTTTGGTATGATGGTGTCGGCGTATCTTATTATGCAGATTTGCAGGCAGCTGCTGGCGTTCATTTTGCTTAGGGCTCGCCAAACGGCTGCGTTTTTCGGACGGATATTTAGGCGAGGCTAGCCGACTCGTTAAAGCTTGTTTAAATTTGATCGTACTCGTCGATAAATGAGCGCAAATTTAGCTCAAATTGACGCGTGAAACGCTAAATTTAAACGGCTAAAACCATAAATTTAAGCCGCACGACGCGCTTGCTTCGTTTCCATACGGATAATGTTTGCTTGCAATAACGCTTCCTCCTTATCGGACGAGTTTGCGAGCCGCTCTAGCGCCTCTTTGGCTAGTTTTTTTTGATTCGCTTAAATCATTTTTTGCGCTCAAATCATCTAGCAGCTTTGCGTTTGCTTTCGCCGCGCTTAGGCACAAAAAGTCAAAACATACGCAAAATACGAGTAAAATCTCTGCGCAGGCGAGATAAATACTAAAAATTTTCGTCGAAAACAGTGCGATATAAAGCGATAACATACACGCGGGCACAAACATGGCGGGGCTAAATTTAGGGTCTTACAAGCAAAGGCGCGCGGCAAATTTGATAAAAACATAAAATTTCGCCAAAACCCCGAAAGCAAAGTATCCTACAGCCGACAAAAATAGTACGCAAGCGCAGTAAAAAAAATATAATCATAAAAGTCGTTTCGCTTAAATTTTCTCCTTTTTCTTTTTAAATTTTAGAGTTTTCGCCGTTTAATTTGGCTTAATCAAATTTAGCTTTACCCTGCTAGCTCTCGCCCAAATTTAACCCCAGCTTAAGCATAAGCTTATATACTTTGGCTTTAAATTTAAGGCGGCAAATGAGATCACAGAGCGAATTTTTCGGCGTTTTCATCACGCTTCTTGGCGGCGTATTATGGGGATTTAGCAGTGTTTGCGGGCAGTATCT
>ERZ773059.985-NODE-985-length-14706-cov-84.486042_pt1 | contig 14706 bp, 10 predicted proteins | sample MGYA00580514_ERZ773059 | MGnify/ENA primary metagenome ERZ773059 (study PRJEB29015, sample SAMEA2737981) | human oral metagenome | biome: human oral; feature: human-associated habitat; material: dental | place: China | collected 2056 ...
AGGTGGAGCGGGTGATGTTGCGCCCACGTATCCATTCGCCCTTACCTGTCAGCGTCAGTTCGTCCGTGGGCATAGCCGTCAGTGTCACGTCTCCACCGACGAATCGGCAGTTGTCCTGCTCGAAAGCGAAGATGGGATAGACGCCACTCCAGTGGACATGGATACCATTCTCGCCCTTCGCCTTGTTAGGAGCGTCGTAGATATAATTGTCAATATGCTGGTAGAAGAGGCTTGGCTCGATGGTCAACCAATCACGTTGGTACTTCACTGCGAAGACTGCTTTGTAGCCTCGCTCGCTCTTCAGGTTGCGATTGCCCAGTGACCAGGAGCCACCATGATGAAGTCCGTTGCTGTATAGCTCGTTGACGTCGGGGGCACGCCAGGCAAGTCCGAGGCTGGCACGTGCTGATAGTTCGTCTGATATATGGTAGTGGGAGGCGAGACTACCTGTGATGTTGGTGTAAGTATTCTTATCTCCGTAGCGAAGTCTACGCCAGTCACGGCCAGCGGCATCGGTGATACGATGGTCGTAGCGCAGGCCAGCTTCGAGGGCAAGTGCATCAAAGCTCGCCTTCTGCACCAGATAAGCACCGAGGTTGAGTGTCGCAAAGTTGGGGATGAATGGCGTAGCTGCCGTGCCGGGCTGATTGGTATTCTTCTGGAAGAGATGGGAGAGTCCGACCTGCGTCTCCCATCCACTTCGGCGCCACTGCAGGCGCCACAGGAGATCTGTCGTGTAAGTCGTCAGGTGTAGATCCATCACGGGAGTCTGGGTCCAAGCCTCTACCTTGCGGTTTTCATATTCCTGACGGTGGTTGTCTTGGTAAGCGGCCCAGAGATGTAGCTCTTGTTGGTCTTGGATTTGCCAGAGCACGTCGCCTTTGACCAGCGTATGGCGGGACTTTTGTCGGGGAGCTTTGATCTTGTATGCGAATGGAGTGATGTTGATCTCATTGGGGCGTCCGGTGTCGAATACTTGTTGGAGCTCGAAGAGATCACCTATATGCGAGCCGATGAAGATGCCACTCTCGGTGGAATAGAGGCTACCGTAGAGGGTAGCACGTAGTCGGTCGGTCTTGTATCCAGTGTAGACCGAGCCGCTCCATTCCTCTAGTCCAGTGTTGTTCAGTAGATATTCGGCTGTGGAGTAGTCGCCGGCACGGCGGTACATACCATGGAGTCGAAGGCCGGCACCACGTAGTCCGGCTTCGATACTTCCGGAGGCATCGAAGCCTCTGCCGTTAGAGACGTAGCCGACATTGGTGTGTCCTCGGTAGGATAGCTCTTGACTCGAAGGTAGTGGCGATGGATTCACCAGGACGACACCACCAAGGGCGCCCGCCCCATAGCGCACCGCCTCGGCGCCTTTGATGACTTCGACGAGCCCAGCACCTGTATGGTCGACCTCGGGTGCATGATCTGCGCCCCAACTCTGGCTCTCTAGACGGACGCCATTATTGATCAAGAGGATGCGGCTACTATGCATCCCCTGGATGACGGGCTTGGAGATGGTCGCTCCACTCTTGATAGAACTGACGCCGGGGATGGCTTCGAGCAGGCGGGCCAGCGACTTGTTGCTCTGCGACTGAAGGGTAGCGGTGGAGAGGGTAGAGGTATGTTGGATTCGGTTGATGCTTTTGCCTTGACCGCTGACGGTCACGCTCTCGATGTGCTTTTCGGCTTCAGGCTCTATATATATGGTGAGCGTCGAGCCGGGCTTAGGGGTAGGGAAATGACGGTTTCGTATGGTCTTGTAGCCAGCGCCCAGCAGAGTGAGGCGGATCTCTTTAGAGTCGTCGGAGGGCAGTGGTAAAGAGCAGGCGCCATCTTGGTCGGTGATCCGGTCGGCGCTTTGTCTCAGGTGGACGGTGATCGCAGGTACTGGGCGCTTCGTTAGGGCGTGAAGTACGAGCACTTGGAAGGTCCGTCCCTTCTGCGCTTGGGCTCGTGGGGCGATGCCCAGCGAGAGAAGGAGCAGGAGGGACAGGCAGATGCGTAGAGCTTTTCTAGACATAAGTTGTCTTAGTTTTCATTTAGATGTGAGGCCAGCAGCTGATACGGGGGAGGAAGTTATCCTGTATAGCTAGGGTCTTGGATCGGTTTGTGTCGAGGGCGAACGTGTACGTCTCTTATCCTCTTCACGGTCACAAAGGTAGCTCAATTTTCTATTCGGTCAAGAGGTGCAGTAGGTTTCCCTCCGGCCATAAGGTTAAGCCCCTTCGGAGAACCCAAATGCCAAGCGGGATCTACCTGATTTCTCCGCTCAAGGTGCAGGAGAATCGAAGGGGACGAACGGTTAATCTGCTCCGACGCTTCATGTAAAACCGATCGACTCATAAGGAGATGCCGCTCCAGATATAAGGAGAAAAGCTGGGAAGTATCCGAAGAGGCAAGGCAGGGTCTCTTCTGTCGAGGGACAAAGTATTCGAAGTCGAAGGGCAAAGTAGCTGAAGAGGCAAGGCTGGGTCTCTACGGTAGAATGTCAAAGCGCCTGAATAAAACCCGTAAGGCATCTGAAGGAAAAGCCAGAAACCATTGCATATAAATGAAGAAGTACCTTATGAATAGTTAAATCTACGCTCGTTGCTCTATAAAGCAACGAGCGTAGCTTAATAAAACCACGAGCGTAGTTTTATGGAGCGACGGACGTGGTTTTAACTTTTCATCCTTCAGTTGCTTACTTTTTCTCCTTCACTCTCCAAGTTTTCTTACAGCATTTCGCCATTTACATTCGACTGCTTCCTGCTTTCCCTTCGATTGGTTTGGCCTCCGACTTTGGGCGCTTTCACCTTCCCCGTCGGCTACTTTGCTCCGCCTCTTCAGTTACTTTGCTCAGTCTCTTCAGCTACTTTGCCCCGTTTCTTTAGTTACCTTGCTCCGTCACTTAGGGCATTCTCCGCCTTTTCTTCAGAAGCTTTGCCCTTTCCCCTCAGGACGTTTGGGGCGCTTCTTCGGGAGGGGCGAGGACGAAGAGAAGAAGGAGGCAGGTGGGCCGGCAAGAAAGTCCCTTCGGAAGTGACGCTACGGGGCGAGGAAAGTGCAGGCGGATCTTGCTCCGAGAATTATCGTTTACGGGGTGGAGTAGAGGCTATTAATTCGTATATTTGAGGCATCATTTACATAGAAACGCAAGGCTATGAAGACCGACATCGAAATCGCCCGCTCGATTGTGCTTGAGCCGATCGAGAAGATAGCAGACCAAGTCGCTATCCCCACACACCACTTAGAGCACTACGGCAGAAGTCTTGCCAAGGTGGATCTAGCAGAACTCAGTTCGCCTAACAAGCCAGGCAAGCTCATCCTTGTCACAGCCATCACCCCGACAAAGGCCGGTATTGGTAAGACTACCGTATCGATCGGCCTGGCGCTAGGGATGAATCGCCTCGGAAAGAAGGCCGTCGTCGCCCTCCGTGAGCCGTCACTCGGTCCCTGCTTTGGGATGAAGGGCGGAGCCGCTGGAGGTGGTTACGCCCAAGTGCTACCGATGGAGAAGATCAACCTGCACTTCACGGGGGACTTCCACGCGATCACTTCGGCGCACAACATGATCACCGCCCTCCTGGACAATTACATTTATCAGAACCGCAATACCGATAAGGGCCTCAGTGAAGTCCTCTGGAAGCGCGTCCTCGATATCAATGACCGAGCCCTACGCTCCGTTGTCACGGGCCTCGGCGGTGCGATCAACGGCGTGCCCGCTGAATCAGGATTCGACATCACACCAGCATCGGAGATCATGGCGATCCTTTGCCTCTCCACGTCGCTGGACGATCTGCGCCGCCGACTTGAGAATATACTTCTCGGCTACACCAAGGCGGGTGAGCCCTTCACCGTACGTGATCTCGGCGTGGCTGGTGCCATCACCGTCCTGCTATTAGACGCCATCAAGCCCAACTTAGCACAGACGACCGAGCACACTCCAGCCTTCATCCACGGCGGACCATTTGCCAATATCGCCCATGGATGTAATTCGATCCTCGCCACTCGCATGGCACTCGCTCACTCGGAATATACGATCACCGAGGCGGGATTCGGTGCCGACCTCGGCGCTGAGAAGTTCTACAACATCAAGTGTCGTACAGCGGGACTCCAACCAGCGCTAACGGTGCTCGTCGCTACCCTCGGTGGGCTGAAGATGCACGGCGGAGTCGACGAGAAGTCACTGAAGGAAGAGAACCTCGAAGGCGTACGTCAGGGCTTGACTAACCTCGATCGGCACATCGCTAACCTGCAGAGCTTCGACCAAACAGTAGTAGTGGCCTTCAATCGCTTCGCTACCGACACCGACCGAGAAATAGAACTCGTCCGTGAGCATTGCCAGAAGCAAGGCGTTGGCTTCGCAGTGAACACCGCCTTTGGCGAAGGCGGGAAGGGAGCAGAAGCTCTTGCCGAGCTCATCATCAATACCATCGAGGAGCAACCTTCTGCACCGCTCCGCTTCACTTACCCTCTCGAGGCTTCGATCGAAGAGAAAGCCACCGAGGTCGCACGGCAGATCTACGGCGCTCGATCCATCAATTTCTCCGCCAAAGCCCGTAAGCAGCTCGACCGTATCGCACGACATGGCTGGTCACGATTCCCCATTTGTATCGCCAAGACTCAGTATTCCTTCAGCGATGACCCGACAGCCTACGGCAGTGTGTGGGACTTCGACCTCGAAGTACGTGATGTCGTCATCAATACCGGCGCAGAGATGATCGTCCTTGTCCTAGGGACGCTCGTGCGAATGCCTGGTCTTCCGAAGGTGCCACAGGCCGAGAAGATCGACTTCATCGACGGACATATCGAGGGACTTAGTTAGACTGCTACATTATAATCAATAGGGTTACCCCATATGTAATTAGCGAGACTACTCCATTATATATATACTTCACTCAACTCAACGAAGCGCAATGAACTACGACTTAGCTATCATCGGTGCCGGTCCCGGTGGAACGGACGCTGCAGAACATGCAGCTGCACACGGACTCAAAGTAATCCTCTTCGAGAAGAACAAGCTCGGCGGGGTCTGCCTTAATGAAGGTTGCATCCCGACAAAGACTCTTCTCCGCTCCGCTCACCTGCTCTCCGAAGCCCTCGAAGGGAAGAAATACGGCGTGACTATCCCTGAAGCTTCCTTCGACCTATCGAAGGTCATGTCCCGCAAGACGAAGATCCTGAAGAAGCTGGGCGCTGGTATCCGCCTTGGTCTCCAGAATCACGGCGTCGAGATCGTCACCGAAGAGGCTCGCCTCACGGGTAAGACGGCCGACGGCTTCACGATCGCAGCCGGCGAATCGAGCTATTCGGCTCGCCGAGTGATCATAGCCACGGGCTCCAAAGCCTTCATCCCCCCGATCGATGGGCTGAGCGACGTCCCCTACTGGACTGCACGCGAAGCCCTCGAAGTAGAAGAACTCCCCAAGAGTATCGTGGTACTCGGTGGCGGAGTCATCGGGATGGAGTTCGTCTCGCTCTTCTCTACGCTCGGCGTCGACGTGACGGTCGTGGAGATGCTACCTAAGATCCTCGGACCGATGGACGAAGAGCTCTCGACGGAACTACAGCAGTCCTTCGAGAAGCGTAAGGTGAAGTTCCACCTCTCTACGAAGGTGACCGCCGTGCGTGACGGCCGGGTCATCGCCGAACATGAGGGTGAGCAGCTGGAGATTCCCTTCGATAAGCTCCTGGTCAGCGTAGGACGCCGTGCCGTTACTGATGGACTTGGTCTGGAGACTGTAGGTGTCGAGCTCCAGCGTGGCGCTATCGTCGTGGACGAACATCTTGAGACTTCGGTGCCGGGTATCTATGCCGTCGGCGACGTCAACGGCGTGTCCATGCTCGCTCATACCGCAGCTCGTGAAGGACAGGTGGCTGTCCACCACATCACTGACTATCCAGATGCGATGAGCTATCGGGCTATCCCAGGGATCGTCTATACAGATCCCGAGATCGCTTCTGTAGGACAGACCGAGCAGGAGCTCCGTACTGCAGGGGTGGACTATCAGGTACATCGAGTGCCGATGTCCCTCTCCGGGCGCTTCGTCATCGAGAACGAGCAGGGTAATGGTTTCTGCAAGCTCCTCACCGATAGCGAAGGAGTGATCCTCGGCGCACATATGCTCGGCAATGGTTCTTCGGAGATCCTAGTCCCTGCTATCATGGCCGTAGAGCAGCGAATGACACTCGCTGAATTGGCCCGTATCGTCTTCCCACACCCGACGGTATCGGAGATCGTCCGTGTCGCTGCCCTCAGCTAGGGGCGCAAGTACTTGGGATGCGGGAGTTCTTTGCTCGTCCGCACCTCCGTCATCTATTGGGCTGGGCACCTTCCTCGGAGGGTGCCCAGCCCTTATTATTATGGAGTCGGCGCCTCAAGCAGTAGGATGCCTAGGTTGGTGTACGCCGTCCCGTTTTAGCTGGAAGAGGCAAGAGCACAAAGGTACTACGGCTTCCTCCTTGGCGTATATACTGATGTCTGTCGTCGGACTGCAATACAGTGGCGATAAATTCTACCGATAGCGTTCGGTTGATCTTTATAGAAGGTGCCTTCTTTCCTCGTTAAGCGAGGAACGAGGTGTAGAAGATGTTCGCTTGGTTTTCCTCTGGTGATGCTGAGCGTTTCCGTAGGCCATGCTTGGAAGTCAGGTGGATACGGCTCATCTTTTACGTCAAGGGAAATTCCCATAATTATGACATAATGCTTACTTTTGCCTGTGGGGAGGAGCTAAATGTCAAGCCTTTCGCTGTCATTGCTCCGCAAGATCAAGCGGATCTTGCACGTCTCAGGGTCGCTCTTTCGCAATGTGGGCCTCTTCTCAGGCTCTTGGAGGAAGGCCCTTGTCTCATCACTGCTCCCCAACCTAACCGATTCTCACACTTTAATCTTTGTCAAAAAATGGCCGCTTACACTACAGTCTACACCTACAGACCAATTGCCAATGTCGAAGTGGAGCTTACCTCTCCGCTCTCGGGACGGGTAGAGCCCCTCGAACTTACACTCTATGCCTACAAAGTAGAATCGATGTTGTACTGGGCGGTACGTAAGTCGCCCACTGCTTCTTATCGAGTCAAGAGTACGGGTGAGGAGATCCCCGCAGCTCATTGGACTGATGAGATGGAGACTTTCTATAAGGAACGTGCAGCCGCCTACACCCCAATACCTGACGCTGGTACGCATCTGAACTTCTTCGGTAAGATGATCCTAGGCCTCGTCGGTCTTGTCATCCTCTCCACTCTTTGGGGTATTCTCTCCGAACTTCTATAGGACTGGTCAGATCGCAGGGTGCTATCCTGACATCTACTACCCATATCGGTGGAGCTCATAGAGGCTCCTCTACCTCCACCCCTATAGAGATGGCGGGTGAGCACTAGGCTGATCTATCCTCTGTGTAATACTTTAATTCCACTTCATTAAGTAATGAACGACAACGACAACAAATTCATCTCCCGTAATATGTATACGGGATCCCGTAGCCGTAAGCCTATACTTGGGGCTATCGCTACCGCAGTCTTCGGGGTGCTTGTGATAGCTTTCGGAGCTTGGCGTTACTTCAGTATGACAGCTGCTTTTGATGCTGGCGAGACGGTTAGAATTCATCGCTATGAGAGCCTTATCTACGATATCGCTGGCTTCCTTGGCGTCGGGATCGTCTATCTGATCCTTGGCCTCCTCATCATCTACTACGCCTACAGCGAGTACAAGGATAAGACGAAGCTCGAGGATAAGAAGCCCGAGCAGTAGGCACGCCAGTGCACCGAGCGCTGTGCGCTAAACAGCCTCGCATCATAGACGCTCCACCCCAGCGACCGCAGAAGCGGAAGTCGGGGTGGAGCTCTTATTTTCCCTCGAGCTACAGGTGAGTGAGCCGATGTACTCTATTATATAAGGTAGGAGGTGATCGATACGGGCTCCCTCACCTCGGGATGGTGCGGAGCGAAGTTCAAGATAATGGCGTGCGGACTTCAGGTATTCTCGCGTGCTTCATGCCGTCCGTCTGGCTGGATGCTCTTGACGTTTGTCTACGATTCGGCCGGAGGTGAGTGGAGAGTTTTACGGAAGTCCGTGTCATTATCACAGGATAAGCGGGTCGGAAGTGCAGTAAAAGTGGATGCTTAATTATTTTAGTATGCTGTGTTTTAGAGGCTTGCTGACGGTGCTTTTTATCCGTATGTACAAAGGGTTTGTCAGCGCTTGCGATTAACCTTTTTATTGATAACTTTGCTGTGAGTAGAGCTAATGGTCCCGGTGTGCGCGACCACTTTACTCTCGAATACGTTTCTAAATATTCATCTACACAAATATCTGCTCTTATGAAGAAGCACAATTTCTCAGCCGGACCATCGATCCTCGATGAGAGCGTGATCAGAGACGCCGCCTCTGCAGTACTCAATTATCAGGGTACAGGTCTATCTATCCTCGAAGTATCTCATCGTGCAAAGGAATTCTCTGCTACGATGGAGGAAGCTCGTAATATCATGAAGGAGCTCCTCGACATACCTGAAGGCTACGAAGTCCTCTTCCTTGGGGGCGGTGCTAGCTTGCAGTTCGCTCAGGTCCCAATGAACCTACTCAAGAAGAAAGCTGCCTATATAGACTCAGGTACGTGGGCTAATAAGGCTGCTAAGGAAGCAAAGGCCTTCGGGGAAGTTGTCACGTTCTCCTCTAAGGATGACAACTATGTTTGGTACCCAAAGCCTTGGGAAAAGAACGAAGTCCCCAGTGATGTCGACTACCTCCACATCACGACCAACAACACCGTCTATGGTACTGAGCTTCGCTACGACCCTAATGTCAACGTCCGCCTCGTCGGTGACATGTCCTCGGATATCTTCACTCGCCAGGTAGATGTATCGAAGTACGACCTGATCTATGGTGGTGCTCAGAAGAACATCGCACCTGCAGGGGCTACCTTCGTCATCGTACGTCGTGATGCAGTCGGCCATATCGAAGACAATCGTATCATCCCTACGATGCTGAAGTACGATGTACACTTCAAGGATTCGATGTACAATACGCCTCCTGTCTTCCCAGTATACGTAGCTCTTCAGACAATGAAGTGGTACAAGGAACTCGGTGGTGTGAAGGTCCTCGAACAGATGAACCTCGAGAAGTCTGCACTCCTCTACGACGAGATCGACCGCAACCGCCTCTTCCGTGGCACGGTCAACGCCGAAGATCGCTCCATCATGAACGTCTGCTTCGTACTCAATGACGAGTACAAGGAGCTGGAACAGGAGTTCCACGACTTTGCAGTCTCTCGTGGGGTTTACAGCTTCAAGGGACACCGCTCTGTCGGTGGCTTCCGTGCTTCTCTCTACAATGCGCTTCCTAAGAGCAGCGTACAGTTCCTCGTGGATCTCATGAAGGAATTCGAACGTAAGCACTAATTCGCTCCCTCTCTCGTACGAGATCTATACGACGGCACAGATCATCCCGACCCTCCTCGCTGTGGGCGCGAGTGGTCTGTGCCGTCGCTCTACCCTAGTCTACACACAATACACATCAATACATCATGTCAAAGGTTCTCATCGCCACCGAAAAGCCATTCGCAGCACCTGCTGTAGCTGGTATCAAGCAGATTCTATCCGAAGCTGGATTTGACGTAGTCCTCCTGGAGAAGTACACCGCAAAGTCCGAACTCCTAGCCGCAGTCGCTGACGTCGATGCGATCATCATCCGCAGCGATATCATAGATAAGGAGGTCTTCGATGCTGCACGTCAGCTCAAGATCGTAGTACGTGCCGGAGCTGGATACGACAATGTCGACCTCGAAGCTGCTACTGCTCACGGTGTCTGTGTCATGAATACGCCTGGTCAGAATGCTAATGCGGTGGCCGAACTTGTCTTCGCTCTCCTGCTCTTCTCCGTGCGCAATCGCTTCAATGGTGCCTCTGGTACGGAGCTCAAGGATAAGAAACTCGGCCTCCTTGCTTATGGCAACACGGGGCGCAATGTAGCACGTATCGCTAAGGGTATCGGCATGGATATCTATGCTTATGACCCATTCACCCCCGCAGAAGTAATAGAAAAGGAGGGGGTACATGCCGTAGCTTCGCAGAAGGAACTCTTCTCTACCTGCGACGTCGTATCGCTACACATCCCTGCTACTCCTGAGACCAAGGGCTCGATCGGCCGTGAACTGGTAAGCCTCCTGCCTAAGAAGGCGATCCTGGTGAATACTGCCCGCAAGGAGATCATCAACGAACCCGAGCTCATCGCTCTACTGAAGGAGCGTGAAGACCTTCGCTATCTGGCTGACATCCGCCCTGCAGCACACGAAGAGTTTGAGGCTGCTGCTGGCGAACGTTACTTCTCCACGCCTAAGAAGATGGGTGCACAGACTGCTGAAGCTAATACAAACGCCGGGCTCGCTGCGGCTCGTCAGATCGTCGGCTTCATCAAGGAAGGCAACGAACGCTTCCGTCTCAACAAGTAGTTCGCCCGTAAGTATCACCCCATTCTCAATAGATACCGATCCTCTATGGCTATCATCAAACCGTTCCGTGGCATACGTCCTCCTCAGGATCTCGTAGAGCGTGTGGCTTCTCGCCCCTATGACGTACTCAATAGTGACGAAGCTCGCGCCGAAGCTGAAGGCAATGAGATGTCGCTCTATCATATCATCCGCCCAGAGATTGACTTCCCTGTAGGCACCGATGAGCATGAAGAGAAGGTCTATCTCAAGGCAGCTGAGAACTTCCTCCGCTTCAGAAATAATGGCTGGCTCGTACAAGATCCCAAGGAGAATTACTATATCTACGCCCAGACTATGGGTGGTAAGACGCAGTATGGCCTCGTAGTCTGCGCCGCTGTCGAAGACTATATGTCTGGAGTCATCAAGAAGCACGAGCTGACTCGCCGTGATAAGGAAGAAGACCGCATGAAGCACGTCCGTGTGAATAATGCAAACATCGAACCCGTCTTCTTCGCTTACCCTTCGAAGGACGAGATCAACAAGATCGTCGCTAAGTACACGGCTAAGGAGCCTGTCTATAGCTTCGTCGCTCCTCTCGATGGATTCGGGCACGAATTCTGGGTCATCGACGAAGAAAGTGATATCAAGCGCATCACCGAGCTCTTTGCTGAGATGCCTGCGCTCTATATCGCCGACGGTCACCATCGGTCAGCTGCGGCTGCTCTTGTGGGAGATGAGAAGCGCAAGCAGAACCCCAACCACACCGGCAATGAGGAATACAACTACTTCATGGCCGTGTGCTTCCCCGACGATCAGCTGACGATCATCGACTACAATCGTGTCGTCAAGGATCTCAATGGCCTCACTAAGGAAGAACTTCTCAAGAAACTCGAGAAGAACTTCATCGTCGAGGACAAGGGGACAGAGATCTACAAGCCTCAGGCTCTGCACAACTTCTCCCTCTATCTAGGTGATCACTGGTATTCGCTCACAGCTAAGCCCGGCACCTATGACGACCACGATCCGATCGGGGTACTTGACGTGACGATCTCCTCTAACCTCATCCTCGACGAGATCCTCGGTATCAAGGACCTCCGCTCAGATAAGCGCATCGACTTCGTCGGCGGTATTCGCGGCCTCGGTGAACTGAAGAAGAGAGTCGACAGTGGTGAGATGAAGTTCGCACTTGCCCTATATCCCGTCTCGATGAAACAGCTCATTGACATCGCAGATTCAGGTAATATCATGCCACCTAAGACGACATGGTTCGAGCCTAAGCTCCGCTCTGGTCTGATCATTCACGAGCTCGTCTAAGAGCACTCTCTTACGAAACCTCCGAATAGTGCCCTAAGCCTATTCGGAGGTTTGCTTTTCTCCCTACCTTCTTACTGACCACACACCCCATGATCATCATGAGACGCACTTCTTCCCTTCGATACATCCCAGCAGTCATCTGCTGTATTGCCCTCTTCGTGGGGCTTGTACTCACAGCTTGCTCTCATAGAGACTCAGGCTATCCACTACCACAGCCCCAGCCGAAGGGCTCGGTACTTCACCTCTCGATCGCCACGCCTCGCTCCATCGTCCTTCGTGGACTGGAGGCCGAAGATCCGATGCTTCGGATCACTTCTTTGAGATTTGTCTTCTATTCTCCTGAGAAGTCCGTGGTGACCCAGGTCCGGGAGCTCTCAGTCTCCCCGTCGACCAACCTCTCCGATCTCGTACTGGCTTTGCCCGAAGGCAATTATAAGCTCGTCGTCATCGCTAATCCTACGACCAAACTCGTCGCACGCACAGCCGTCGGGAGCCCGCTTTCCCAGCTCACAGGCTACGAGCACTATTATACGGACGAGCTAGCTACCCAAGGATCACAGCTCACGGTGAGCCTCCTCAACGAACAAGGGCCCGTCACCGTCACATCGGCTGCCTTCTCTAGTACCACACCTCAGGTCCGGATCCAGCTGGAGCCAGCGCTGGCCCGTGTGCTGGTCTACGGCGAGCCACGGCTAGCGGGCGGAGCGAAGCGTGGTAGCTCGCCTGCTGGCTACGTGGTATCTCCGCTGGCTCGCTATACGGCGCCCCTGCGTCCACTGGGACTTCTCCGCACCGGTGGTAGTGAAGTGGCGGGTGATGGATCGCACCCCGAGGACCGCTATCCCACGAGTCGCATGTGTCAGGAGTGGAAGGACAGCGCTCCTCGGTCGCTCACCGAGCTCCTCTCGCACTTTGCTCTGGATAGGATGACGAGCCACGAAGGCGGGGAGGATATCTATCTGGCTAGACTCCTACCCGATGAGCAGGCGCTCGCTGCGGCTGTCTCCAACATCCATGCCTATGCACGTGAGACGACGCTTCCGCCGACGGCTTACCTCGTGGGCGCTCTTCCCTCGCTCGTCATACGCTTCCCCTACATCCCTGGTGGGCTAACACTCCGGGAAAATGAAGGCTGGGTGAGCTTCCGTGGCAAGTACTATGCGGAGAGTCAGATGAAGGAGTGGATCCGTTCGGACGACTTCGACGACTCCACTCTAGCTGAAGCGGTGAAGGTAGCTCGTATCAATGAGGATTCATTCACCGCTCCATTTGAGAAGGGCGATCTACGCTTCTACTACCGAGGGTATAATTACTACGTCGTGCCCATCCGCCACTTCGACGACACGAAGGCGCCGACCAAGACCTCGATCGGTCGCTACGGGGTGGTGCGTGGCGCTGAATATCGCATCCGTCTCACGCAGATCCTTCGCCCGGGGACGCCTGTGCCACCCGATCTCACGGCCAATCTCACCCCCGTCACCGAAGAGAAGAACGTGCATGCCATCGTCAGCGTTCGCCCGATCGTCGTCCATTCCTCCGAAATCCACATTTAGCAGGGACGGCGAAGGGTAGCACTTGTCTTCGCTCTTACCTTGCCGAGATAAGGCCTCTTCCTTGCTGAAGCACCTTCAGCTCTGGCTAATCCACCTTCCGTCACCTGTGATCTCTCGTGCTATTACCTGCAATGGAGCGTGAGATCACAGGTGATTTTTTGTCTTCTTACGGCTCGTCATTCGGATGGTAAGCGGTGAGAAGGTCCGTATCTTCGATGGAGCGCCGAGTCCTTCACCTAGGAGAAGTCGGGGCTTTGCCCTTGGTCGTTCGTCGCCCTTCAGGTAAGTCAGGCTGGGTCTTCGGTCGAAGGAGGGCGTCCCCGATCGAGAAGGCAGGCGAGATTAGTCGCTCTTACATAGCGTTCCTACAGAATTGTCGTATCTTTGTAGGAACGAATAAGTAAACATTTCATCGTAATGAGCTCAATGATAAAAGTCACATTCCCTGACGGTAGTCAGCGTGAATATCCCGTAGGTACGACCTCTTGGGATATAGCTGGTGATATAAGTCCCCGCCTACAGCAGGATGTCCTGGCAGCCGGGGTCAATGGTCAGATCTGGGATCTCATGCGTCCCCTCAAGGAAGACACCGAGCTGAAGCTCTACAAGTGGGAAGATCCTGAAGGGAAATACGCCTACTGGCACTCGAGTGCGCACCTGATGGCCGAAGCGCTTCAGGCACTTTACCCCGGCGTAAAGTTCGGGATCGGCCCCGCCATCGAGAATGGCTTCTACTATGATATTGATCTGGGTGAAGGCGTACAGCTACGTGACGCCGACTTGAGTGCTATCGAGGCCAAGATGGCTGAGTTCGCAGCCCGCAAGGAACCCATCATCCGCAAGGACATCACGAAGGCCGATGTGACGGAGTTCTTCAAGCAGAAGAACGACGAATATAAACTCGAGCTCATCGCTGACCTACCCGACGGATCGATCACCACGTACACGCAGGGCGAATTTACGGACCTATGCCGTGGTCCTCACGTGCCAAACACGGGCTACATCAAGGCAATCAAGCTGCTGAGTGTGGCCGGTGCCTACTGGCGTGGCGATGAGAAGCGCAAGCAGCTGACCCGTCTCTACGGGATCACTTTCCCGAAGAAGAAGATGCTCGATGAGTATCTCACCCTCCTCGAAGAAGCAAAGAAGCGAGACCATCGCAAGATAGGCAAGGAGCTTGGTCTCTTTGCTTTCTCCCAGAATGTAGGCTCAGGTCTCCCTCTTTGGCTACCACGTGGCACCCAGCTTCGCCTGAGACTCGAGGACTTCCTCAAGCAGATTCAGAAGGAATTTGGCTATCAGCAGGTCATCTCTCCCCATATTGGCTCCAAGCAACTATACGTCACGTCGGGTCACTGGGCGAAGTACGGGGCAGACTCCTTCCGTCCCATCACTACGCCACAAGAGGGAGAAGAGTTCATGCTCAAGCCGATGAACTGCCC
>ERZ773059.986-NODE-986-length-14703-cov-13.710950_pt1 | contig 14703 bp, 7 predicted proteins | sample MGYA00580514_ERZ773059 | MGnify/ENA primary metagenome ERZ773059 (study PRJEB29015, sample SAMEA2737981) | human oral metagenome | biome: human oral; feature: human-associated habitat; material: dental | place: China | collected 2056 ...
AACAATTCCCGAACACATCAACTTACAAACTGGAAAACTCACAAACACATCCACTCAAATCTTAAATCATTATCTTTTATTTTACAATACCACTCTAATTTTCGCTCCGTTCTAGCGAAAATATAGGCCATAATGTAGGTAAATCGCCCCTATTTCTAGCCTTTCACGCCTTACAATATGTTCAATTTTAGGAAAGCCACCTGCATTTTGCACCATTTTACCTTTCCATTTTGGTTGCCAACCCATGATTTTTGAAGCCCAAAAACCCACTTTTAGACCCCAAAACCCCACTTTTTAACGACCATTTTACCCTTTTTTGCCATGTATTTCATGGTTCTTAAAGGTTTTGTTTATACACTTGCGGTGGATGTTTATGCTTTTTGCCTTGCGTTTTGCACCATTTTGCACTGCGTTTTGCACCATTTCACCTTGCATTTAGCACCAAAACGCACTGCATTTAGCACCAAAACGCACTGCGCTTAGCACCAAAATGCACTGCGTTTAGCGGCATATTGCACAATATTTTGCTATAAATAGCCCAAAAGTTGGTACAAATGGCGACTTCTTTAAATAAATATTCATTTCACGGCATTCACATGCTAACCTCTTTTTGCATCAAAACAAACCTTCGCGAGAATCGATTTTTTGCAGCCAAGTGAGCGATTGGTGGATAAAAAGGCACTCATAATGTTAAATTTATTACTAAAAACTATACAAAAAGAATTATGCCGTAAACACGCGCGAGTGGGCAACGACACAGAAAACATGTAGGCTTGCAACGGCCAGCGCGAGCGGTTGTGGGGGATGTTGCTCACCACCAACCAAGGCGACATCATGAAAAAGCAGAAGTAATCTGCCATTGACAGCCAGGCTTTCAACTTGAAGAGAACGCATGGAACAACTTCCGCCAAGTCGCATTCTGAAACACAAACACGATTTGCCACAGACAATTTGGGGCAATATTTCAGTTTTTTATCGTATCTTCGTCCAGTACTTTGTGCATGAGCAGAATGTTTATCTTGGTTTTACCACACAAAGAAAATAAACTCCACCCAATTCATCGAACCATTAAAAGTCAAGACGACTTCAACATGAACCTCAAGTTATTATTAGAAAATATAGTTGTGATTTGCTTGAAAAATCGTACTTTTGCAGTATCGCAAACAACGCGTTCATGATGATTTCTTACTTGTGAGTGAAAAATAGTCTAAAACATTTTGCAGTCTTCGACTTTATTGTTATATTTGCACGAAAGATGGCGGAGGTAAACGTGCCCAAAGGGCTTTGGATCCGGGTTAGCGCATTCCACCATCTTTTTTATTGCCTAACTCCTCGTTTCAAGTCTTTAGGCTTTGTGCTTTCAATTGTAACTATTCAGCGATAATGAACGTTGAATATCAATAACTTATAAACGTAACATTGTGGCAAAAAGGTTCAAAATGACATTCTTTACCCAAATTTGTATGTGTCTGTTTATGTAACTTCTTGATAATCAATAGTGGTTTATACGCCTTATCGCTGAATAGTTACTTTCAATTGTGTTGTGATTTGCTTGAAAAATCGTACTTTTGCAGTATCGCAAACAACCATATCTCCCGACAGGTCCGCGCCACTTGCGTTGTGATTTGCTTGAAAAATCGTACTTTTGCAGTATCGCAAACAACCAAAACCTACGCAATATTATCTTTTGCGGGGTTGTGATTTGCTTGAAAAATCGTACTTTTGCAGTATCGCAAACAACCTTGAAACGGATATTGTTAAGGCTTGTGTGGTTGTGATTTGCTTGAAAAATCGTACTTTTGCAGTATCGCAAACAACAGTTGGCTTAAAGATTACGAAAGTACAATCGTTGTGATTTGCTTGAAAAATCGTACTTTTGCAGTATCGCAAACAACAGTTGGCTTAAAGATTACGAAAGTACAATCGTTGTGATTTGCTTGAAAAATCGTACTTTTGCAGTATCGCAAACAACGAATGCTTAACATTAGGTACTGAAGTAATCGTTGTGATTTGCTTGAAAAATCGTACTTTTGCAGTATCGCAAACAACAGTACAGGCAGACCTGTTACGCTTGCAGAGTTGTGATTTGCTTGAAAAATCGTACTTTTGCAGTATCGCAAACAACAATAAAAAGTATGAGAAGACAAGAAATTTGTTGTGATTTGCTTGAAAAATCGTACTTTTGCAGTATCGCAAACAACTCAAGGGCGATTTGGCCGTGACATATGCCGGTTGTGATTTGCTTGAAAAATCGTACTTTTGCAGTATCGCAAACAACCCAATAACTTTTGGTTCAGTAACATTGTAGTTGTGATTTGCTTGAAAAATCGTACTTTTGCAGTATCGCAAACAACTATAAACAACTTCACCATCTCGACCTTCGGTTGTGATTTGCTTGAAAAATCGTACTTTTGCAGTATCGCAAACAACAATTCTGGATAGTATCCTTCTTCTTGGTGTGTTGTGATTTGCTTGAAAAATCGTACTTTTGCAGTATCGCAAACAACTATCTAACCATTCTGTGTATTTTGTACCAAGTTGTGATTTGCTTGAAAAATCGTACTTTTGCAGTATCGCAAACAACAGAGTTTGAAGAAGTTCTTTGTGACGAAGAGTTGTGATTTGCTTGAAAAATCGTACTTTTGCAGTATCGCAAACAACATGGCATCCAACGTTATCGCCTTGTGCGGCGTTGTGATTTGCTTGAAAAATCGTACTTTTGCAGTATCGCAAACAACAGGTCGCCATACTGCTATACGGCGACGTAGGTTGTGATTTGCTTGAAAAATCGTACTTTTGCAGTATCGCAAACAACCACCGAGGGGCTTATTAACACGCAGGCAAGTTGTGATTTGCTTGAAAAATCGTACTTTTGCAGTATCGCAAACAACGTTTTTTTTCTCACACATGAAAGGAAATGCGTTGTGATTTGCTTGAAAAATCGTACTTTTGCAGTATCGCAAACAACCACTTTGAGGGCATTTCGGACGATGTTCTGGTTGTGATTTGCTTGAAAAATCGTACTTTTGCAGTATCGCAAACAACGCAAATGCTCGATAATTCCAATCTTTCGCAGTTGTGATTTGCTTGAAAAATCGTACTTTTGCAGTATCGCAAACAACTTCCTCACTTGGCAGCCCAACACGAAGCCCGTTGTGATTTGCTTGAAAAATCGTACTTTTGCAGTATCGCAAACAACTGATGGCAATTGTGGCCTTGCGCTTGGCTGGTTGTGATTTGCTTGAAAAATCGTACTTTTGCAGTATCGCAAACAACTCGCCATCAATATTATCCCTTTGCCTGAACGTTGTGATTTGCTTGAAAAATCGTACTTTTGCAGTATCGCAAACAACTAGACAACCTGTGGTATGACGTGAACGCCGGTTGTGATTTGCTTGAAAAATCGTACTTTTGCAGTATCGCAAACAACGTGCTGTTTGAGCTGCGCCATTTCGGCATCGTTGTGATTTGCTTGAAAAATCGTACTTTTGCAGTATCGCAAACAACTTACTGACAGGTTCAAGGTATGTGGCTACGTGTTGTGATTTGCTTGAAAAATCGTACTTTTGCAGTATCGCAAACAACGCTTTCTCATAATCCTCGGCTGTCGGATTAGTTGTGATTTGCTTGAAAAATCGTACTTTTGCAGTATCGCAAACAACGTGCGGTAAGGGATATACGCGCAAACGGCCGTTGTGATTTGCTTGAAAAATCGTACTTTTGCAGTATCGCAAACAACGCCCGCAATCCGCTTATCGCCACACTTTGGGTTGTGATTTGCTTGAAAAATCGTACTTTTGCAGTATCGCAAACAACCGTAATATCAAACTTCACGCTACGCAGCGCGTTGTGATTTGCTTGAAAAATCGTACTTTTGCAGTATCGCAAACAACACCGCGTGCACGTTGTTCAGCCAGAGTAACGTTGTGATTTGCTTGAAAAATCGTACTTTTGCAGTATCGCAAACAACTTCGCCTCTATGCCAGCCATTCAATATGCTGTTGTGATTTGCTTGAAAAATCGTACTTTTGCAGTATCGCAAACAACTACTCCCTGATAATTCATAACCATCCCCTAGTTGTGATTTGCTTGAAAAATCGTACTTTTGCAGTATCGCAAACAACTCCGTAAATTTGTGTAGCAGGACGATTAAGGTTGTGATTTGCTTGAAAAATCGTACTTTTGCAGTATCGCAAACAACATTTGTTATACATGTTTATAACCCAATTCGTTGTGATTTGCTTGAAAAATCGTACTTTTGCAGTATCGCAAACAACAGTCAAGAGAAAGGACAGGCAACAATGCAGTTGTGATTTGCTTGAAAAATCGTACTTTTGCAGTATCGCAAACAACTCGCCAAAACTTGATGGTCTTGCCCACGTGTTGTGATTTGCTTGAAAAATCGTACTTTTGCAGTATCGCAAACAACTCTATCCTCATAATATGGATGGACTTCCCAGTTGTGATTTGCTTGAAAAATCGTACTTTTGCAGTATCGCAAACAACCTCTTCCTCTGCCCATACCCCAATGCCTTGGTTGTGATTTGCTTGAAAAATCGTACTTTTGCAGTATCGCAAACAACAGACCCAACAAATGCGGTATCTTCAATTTCGTTGTGATTTGCTTGAAAAATCGTACTTTTGCAGTATCGCAAACAACAGTCGCAATTTACTTTCAACTGAACGCCTTGTTGTGATTTGCTTGAAAAATCGTACTTTTGCAGTATCGCAAACAACGTGTAGTGTAGAATTTTGTCGGTGAACTCCGTTGTGATTTGCTTGAAAAATCGTACTTTTGCAGTATCGCAAACAACTTGTAGTCGTAAGTCTTGGACTACGGTTGGTTGTGATTTGCTTGAAAAATCGTACTTTTGCAGTATCGCAAACAACCTGTATTATCTTATTAGTGGCATAACCACCGTTGTGATTTGCTTGAAAAATCGTACTTTTGCAGTATCGCAAACAACCACACAATCGAATGGAATTGTTTTTTTGAGGTTGTGATTTGCTTGAAAAATCGTACTTTTGCAGTATCGCAAACAACTATTAGGTGTTAAGATAGCTATGTGTACTAGTTGTGATTTGCTTGAAAAATCGTACTTTTGCAGTATCGCAAACAACGTCAGTAAGAGTATTATGGTACCGAGAGGGTTGTGATTTGCTTGAAAAATCGTACTTTTGCAGTATCGCAAACAACTGCCAACCAAGCATGGAATGCTTAGTGCCAGTTGTGATTTGCTTGAAAAATCGTACTTTTGCAGTATCGCAAACAACGGATTTTCAGGATGACCTGTAACGGGGTCAGTTGTGATTTGCTTGAAAAATCGTACTTTTGCAGTATCGCAAACAACTCAATCTACTCGCGTTCGTAATGAGATAACGTTGTGATTTGCTTGAAAAATCGTACTTTTGCAGTATCGCAAACAACAAACTCAAATTTTGGAAACGGAGTACCGCAGTTGTGATTTGCTTGAAAAATCGTACTTTTGCAGTATCGCAAACAACTTTGGCGAGGATGATGGCAGCCAAGCAGAGGTTGTGATTTGCTTGAAAAATCGTACTTTTGCAGTATCGCAAACAACGTTTTTTTTCTCACACATGAAAGGAAATGCGTTGTGATTTGCTTGAAAAATCGTACTTTTGCAGTATCGCAAACAACGCAAATGCTCGATAATTCCAATCTTTCGCAGTTGTGATTTGCTTGAAAAATCGTACTTTTGCAGTATCGCAAACAACAGAAATATTGGCAATAATAACCAGCCCTGTGTTGTGATTTGCTTGAAAAATCGTACTTTTGCAGTATCGCAAACAACTATCAGTTTTACATAAGATTGGGCGATGTGGTTGTGATTTGCTTGAAAAATCGTACTTTTGCAGTATCGCAAACAACTGCGCGCGCTTGCTCGTTCACTTCGCTCACGTTGTGATTTGCTTGAAAAATCGTACTTTTGCAGTATCGCAAACAACTCACCGCTACCAGAAGAAGTACCTTTACCTGTTGTGATTTGCTTGAAAAATCGTACTTTTGCAGTATCGCAAACAACATGCAATTGGGCAGAATAGTCACCAATAAGTTGTGATTTGCTTGAAAAATCGTACTTTTGCAGTATCGCAAACAACCTCTCGATTTGAACTCTATTGCCCCTTATAGTTGTGATTTGCTTGAAAAATCGTACTTTTGCAGTATCGCAAACAACCTTGGCAATACTATCCACTTCATCAGCAATGTTGTGATTTGCTTGAAAAATCGTACTTTTGCAGTATCGCAAACAACCATGCGGGTTCAAATCAACAGACAAAATAGGTTGTGATTTGCTTGAAAAATCGTACTTTTGCAGTATCGCAAACAACGGCTCGGTATATTCAAGATGATACCGCTTGTTGTGATTTGCTTGAAAAATCGTACTTTTGCAGTATCGCAAACAACGAATTTGACAAATTAGCAGTGTTAGCAGCAGTTGTGATTTGCTTGAAAAATCGTACTTTTGCAGTATCGCAAACAACACTGCTTTTCAGCGGCTGCATTAAGACATGGTTGTGATTTGCTTGAAAAATCGTACTTTTGCAGTATCGCAAACAACTGCTCACCTTGCTCAACTTGTTCACGTTTGGTTGTGATTTGCTTGAAAAATCGTACTTTTGCAGTATCGCAAACAACTTTTCGGCAAAAAATCGTCATCATCAAATCGTTGTGATTTGCTTGAAAAATCGTACTTTTGCAGTATCGCAAACAACCGCTTCATGAAGTTTTGTATATCTTTTTTAGTTGTGATTTGCTTGAAAAATCGTACTTTTGCAGTATCGCAAACAACTCTTTATAGCCAAATGATATAAAGTTATAAGTTGTGATTTGCTTGAAAAATCGTACTTTTGCAGTATCGCAAACAACCCATCAAGGTTCTAGTTTCCAAGGAAAAGTGTTGTGATTTGCTTGAAAAATCGTACTTTTGCAGTATCGCAAACAACCGACTTGCGCAAGAACTACAAGGATGCCAGTTGTGATTTGCTTGAAAAATCGTACTTTTGCAGTATCGCAAACAACCGAAAATTTCCGACTTATCACTTGAAAGACGTTGTGATTTGCTTGAAAAATCGTACTTTTGCAGTATCGCAAACAACTATTACAGAATTTCCAAAGGTCTGCTAAAGTTGTGATTTGCTTGAAAAATCGTACTTTTGCAGTATCGCAAACAACATCTGCTGCGCGTTAACCTTATCCTGTTGAGTTGTGATTTGCTTGAAAAATCGTACTTTTGCAGTATCGCAAACAACGCGCCCTTCATGCCATCAAGGTTAAAAGAAGTTGTGATTTGCTTGAAAAATCGTACTTTTGCAGTATCGCAAACAACAACTCAATGAAATTATGCGGCCGCGCCTTTGTTGTGATTTGCTTGAAAAATCGTACTTTTGCAGTATCGCAAACAACTTATCGATAAGTTTCATAAGATTAATGCTCGTTGTGATTTGCTTGAAAAATCGTACTTTTGCAGTATCGCAAACAACATCATCCTATCAATCATCGTATCAACAAGAGTTGTGATTTGCTTGAAAAATCGTACTTTTGCAGTATCGCAAACAACCTGGGTAAGTGATATATTCGCAAACGGCCGGTTGTGATTTGCTTGAAAAATCGTACTTTTGCAGTATCGCAAACAACAAAGGGTAATCAGCATCAGGCACAGCTTTAGTTGTGATTTGCTTGAAAAATCGTACTTTTGCAGTATCGCAAACAACTTCGGGACGTGCCGGTGGTATTGGACGAGTGTTGTGATTTGCTTGAAAAATCGTACTTTTGCAGTATCGCAAACAACCTACAATGGTCACATCGTCGGGGTACTCCGGTTGTGATTTGCTTGAAAAATCGTACTTTTGCAGTATCGCAAACAACCTATTCAATTGGAATACTCTGTAAGGCGGCGTTGTGATTTGCTTGAAAAATCGTACTTTTGCAGTATCGCAAACAACAAATGGCTGATGCCCTTGGAGTTGGGGCGTGTTGTGATTTGCTTGAAAAATCGTACTTTTGCAGTATCGCAAACAACAAATGGAAAGAATTAACAAGAAAATTATGGTTGTGATTTGCTTGAAAAATCGTACTTTTGCAGTATCGCAAACAACGGATAAAGAGAAAAAAATGTATTTCGACGGTTGTGATTTGCTTGAAAAATCGTACTTTTGCAGTATCGCAAACAACCGCATACCGCACAGCCGACCACATGCGCTGGTTGTGATTTGCTTGAAAAATCGTACTTTTGCAGTATCGCAAACAACAAAAATTTAATGAATTAATAAAAACTATTGGTTGTGATTTGCTTGAAAAATCGTACTTTTGCAGTATCGCAAACAACCCATCAGGCGGTCTGTCGGCAATTGCCCCAGTTGTGATTTGCTTGAAAAATCGTACTTTTGCAGTATCGCAAACAACACTTCACTTTTTAAGGATGTGCTTGTATTCGTTGTGATTTGCTTGAAAAATCGTACTTTTGCAGTATCGCAAACAACAAATACTTCTTACCTTTGCATTGTGATTAAGTTGTGATTTGCTTGAAAAATCGTACTTTTGCAGTATCGCAAACAACAGGAAGATACAAGAGGCCGTTGACCACGCGAGTTGTGATTTGCTTGAAAAATCGTACTTTTGCAGTATCGCAAACAACACAAACGGCTCTTTGTAAGTCTTGCCGTTAGTTGTGATTTGCTTGAAAAATCGTACTTTTGCAGTATCGCAAACAACCGGCCAGAACCTGAAGAAGTGCCTTTACCTGTTGTGATTTGCTTGAAAAATCGTACTTTTGCAGTATCGCAAACAACTCACGAGTACCAGTAATAGGGTTTACAGGTGTTGTGATTTGCTTGAAAAATCGTACTTTTGCAGTATCGCAAACAACTAATGTCTTTTGTTCCTCTGTCAAGGTTTGGTTGTGATTTGCTTGAAAAATCGTACTTTTGCAGTATCGCAAACAACGGATAATTAGCAATCCAATCAGTTAAATCGGTTGTGATTTGCTTGAAAAATCGTACTTTTGCAGTATCGCAAACAACCCAACGTGCCTTGTACGTCTTCTTGTGCGCGTTGTGATTTGCTTGAAAAATCGTACTTTTGCAGTATCGCAAACAACGCAACCCAATTTGTTTAACTTGCCCATACTGTTGTGATTTGCTTGAAAAATCGTACTTTTGCAGTATCGCAAACAACAGATAAAAAGCGGCTGGGGGTGGCTTGTCAGTTGTGATTTGCTTGAAAAATCGTACTTTTGCAGTATCGCAAACAACATTTGCAAAAGAATAAACAATAAAAATATGTTGTGATTTGCTTGAAAAATCGTACTTTTGCAGTATCGCAAACAACGTGAATGCAAGCATTAAAGCCAACACGCACGTTGTGATTTGCTTGAAAAATCGTACTTTTGCAGTATCGCAAACAACGTTGCGAATAAGGAACAAAAAAGAATTCAGTTGTGATTTGCTTGAAAAATCGTACTTTTGCAGTATCGCAAACAACACGGAATACTTATGTTGAAGTATCTCATCAGTTGTGATTTGCTTGAAAAATCGTACTTTTGCAGTATCGCAAACAACTCGCTTCATAAAATTCTGAACATCACGCTTGTTGTGATTTGCTTGAAAAATCGTACTTTTGCAGTATCGCAAACAACTTAAACACCATATCTATCTGTACGACAAACAGATACAAAGATTTAAGAAATAAAAAAAATGAGACTGCAAAAAGAAATCCCACTCTGGGCGAGTGGGATTTCTTCTTTCTAATAATGCCGGGTGTTAGAACAATTCCAGCTGTTGCCCAGGTGCGTTAGGCTTATGAGGTTTAGTGCCATAAAAGAGCTGAATGTTGTCGAATTGCTTATCGGTTATACACAAAACACCTACCTTGCCATACTTGGGAAGCGAGTTTTTCACCCGTTTGATGTGCACCTCCGCATTCTCCATACTAGCACAATGGCGTAGGTAGATGGAGAATTGAAACATGGTGAACCCATCTCGCTGCAAAAGATTGCGAAAGTCTACGTAAGCTTTCTTATCCTTCTTCGTTTCTGTTGGAAGGTCGAAAAACACCAATATCCACATAACACGATATTCATTAAGACGGCTAAGGTTTGACATAAGCAAATTACATTTCAGGATAACTCACACGGCGCAGCTCGCCCGAAAAACATTTATAGAGCGAGGCCGTGGTCTGCTGAACAGCTATCATTAGCGGACTTCGTTTGCCATTAACGACCACATCCAGTGTGGGAATAACAAGCAACTGCGACTTCAACTCGCGAGTGAGTTGATCCACCACCCCATTTGTGCGAATGATGTTCAGCACTAGGCGGTCTACATAGGGCCGATAAGGCTCCATAATATCGTCGGCCAAGCAATAGGCATTGTAGCGATTGTGATGATGAATGCCCAAAGTGGGTAACAAGCCACTGCCAACCAATGCCCTTGCCACCACTGCACGCAGAATGGCATAGCCATAGTTCAGCAAATTGTTGGGCGGTTCGCCTTCGCGTACCCTAACAAAATGCGGCAGTTGGGGAAAAAGATGCTGCCAATAATGGGCTGCGGCACGCGCCTCGATGTTATCAGGGTCGCCACTTCGCACCTGTTCTGCCCACACCTGCATGCACTTTTCGTCGTTACCCGTAACGCTCCGCAGAACCGCAGCTTGGTTGGCAATCTTCTGCTTGATGGTTTGTTGCCATAGCTGCTTGCGCAAAGGCAGAGAAGAGTCTATCTGCTCGCGAAAGCGTTCGCTTTGCAAGGTGTTGCCGCTAAGGGGAAGAAGTAGCCCCACGGGGTGACCTTGCGCATTGCAGGTTATCACCGCACAATTGTTTTCGAGCAAGGCATCGAGTGCACCCGAAGTGATGGTTATGCGCCGATGGTCGAGCACCACCAACCCAATGTCTTCCACAGGGATGGTGCGCTCGGCCTGCTCTTTCAGCACATTGCTCAGACTTTCGTTCTCCTCCACTTCGGGCAGACGGATAACCAACTGGCATTGGTGCAGACTTAGATAGGCGGGATTAGTGAAACAGAGTGTCTTCTTAATCATTACCTCACGATTTTTGTGATGTTACCTAATCGGTCTACTTCCAACTTCCAGCACACGTCCTTTATCATAATCTTGTTAATGGTTGAAGACTCATATTGCTCAGTGTACTCCAACGCTTCTATCACACGGCCAACTTTGTTCTTTGCCTCAAACTCTACCTGATCTGCAATAATAGATGCTACTTCAAATGGCAAGAAGAAACTATTTTTATCTGTTGCACTCACCATCTTATATATCCTCCGCTTGTCTATTGAGGGACGTGCTGCGGCGCGGTCTTCGTCTGTGGGAACATACACCAAATCGTTCGGCGAGAGGTAGAATTTAAGAGGCTGGCCAGCATTGTTAGTTTCCGGGACAGGCGTTTGCCCCATTTTCAACCTTTCAGCCGCTACGTTAAGGGCAATGGTTTCAAAGTTCCGTTTTCCCTCCTTATCCTCATAAATGGCAAAATAAAGGTTAGTTCCAGACTGCGCTTCAACAAATTTGGTCTTCTTCGAACCCGTCTGTCCCACAGCAAACTTAGCTCCCTTAACCTCCGATACACGCACCTTCAATATGGGTTGATGCGGTTTTCCGTTATTGTATTCGGTAATATGCTCGTTCAAATAGGCGATACCTTCGGGCGTAAAGGCCTGTTCGGGAGAATTATCGTTGGCCTTTAAATAGTTTAGCAAAATCTTTTGAATGCCCGTGTCGGTAATGTCGGCAATGCGTTTGGCATTGAAAGACGTGTCCAACAACTTGCGCGTAGCCACCATGGGCGTAGATTTTTCCGAACTAACATACACTTCCACCTTCTTTATATCGCGCTTATCAAACTTAAAGTCCTTAGCTTTAAAGTTGGCCAAAACCTGTTGGAGGTTAAAGCCATCACGCAGAAGGCCCTTTATGCAGGCACGCAATTCTTTGTCTACAATGGCGTTGACATCATCCAAAGCGCGTTTCAAAGGCAGCATTTCTTTCCTGATAAGGTTCACCTCGCCGTAATAAGTTTCCTTGTGCATGGGTTTCCTTATGGCTTTCAGTCCTTCACCCTCTTGCTTAAATCGCTTCTTCTTCCCATCCTTATCATAACGAAGGTACGTGTTCGAGGCCTTATTTACCACGCGAACCGTGTTTTTAAAGCTAACAACAAGGTCTTCAAGTGCCGCTTGGGCATCTTGCGTAAAGGTTGGCCAAGGTTTTCTTATCTCGCGCTTTCTATCGCATAGCAGGCGCCGTAGGTCTTGGCGAGCGTGAGGATTGGCAGCCGATTGATTGTTGAGATAATTAACAATGTCGGGCGATGCGCAGGCGATAACCAGCGCATCCATAGCATGGTGACGATGGTCGATACGCTTTTTCACAAATCCGCGTTGGCATTCAGGAGGTAAAGTGATTTGGAACACTTTCCTACTATCTTCCCCTTTCTTTCTATTCTCCTCATTCAAGTATCTCCAATACCCAAAATCCTGACTACCTGTAAGATTGTTAAGCCTGATGAAACGCGGATAAACCAAATTGTGCCACACATCGTGCAAGCCCCAATCTTTTTTCAGCGTATCGGTAACGCCGCCCGAACACACCACCACATGTTTCGAACGCGTTTCTCGTTCTCCTTCCTCTCTAACCACATTAGAAAGCAGGGCCATCACCGTTTTACTGATATAGCGTGTGTCGTTGAGTTGTCGCGAATTAAAATCGGTGGGCAAGTCTTCCATCAACAGCTTGCTTCGCTTTGCGGGGTTGTGTGCATAGTTAGTCGTAACGTGCAGCTTATAGGCTTCCTCGTCAAGGATGCCCTTTGTTTTTCCACCGAATTTCTTAATAAACTCCATACCCAAATTGTTAGCTTTGAGCTTATTTACCTCGGCCTCACAAATAACCTTATTTGAGAACGAATTGTCGAAATAACGACTCTGCGGAATGATGTGTTCAATCTCGTAAGCAGGGGTAAACAGCTTGGCCAAAGGGATGGGCCTACCCGTATATGGCGACACATACTTTTGGTCGAGCCACAGCTTATAGCGCCGCAGTTCGCTAGCGGGTGGTTGTGCCAAACGAGAAATCTTAGCGATGTCTTCGTCTTGGTTGGTCAAGTTTTCCAATGCGCCCTCTTCGTATATTTTCAGCAATTCGCGCTGCGAAGGCGAATAAGGACGAACATCGCTGATACTGGGGTCGTTCTTCAATTCGGTAAGCAGCAAGCTTATGCGCATGTTGGTATTTTCGTTGCGCTGTATGGCTTGGGTGTCGCGCGCCCGTTGTTCGGCCGTTCGTTTCATATTGCGCCCAAGTTCAACGTGTATCTCGTCTATCTGTCCTTCCTGCTCCCACACATCGCGAACCGTGCGCAAGGTTTCTAGCACACATTGCTCTACGATGGGGTTGCGCATAGAATGTTGCTTAAAGTTGTTGATGAAGGTGTTCAGTTCGCCTGCATCTTTCCACTTGACTATTTCAGCCACTTCCGAATGTCGGCCATACACCACATAACAAGCATCCGAAACGGATAGGCCTTGGAAATGAGACAACTCCGTTAGTGGTCTTTCAGGATTAAGAAGCGCACCCATCAACCGCTCGTCTATATCCTCTTCGATGATGTTGCTGATGTTTTGCAAGGTTTGCTTGCAAATGCCCCGATTAGCCATTTCATCGTACACGGCTTGCTTATTGCCTTTCGTCCGCTTAGCAGGTTCGGGCAATTCGTCACCGCACCAATACTTGCCCAGTCGCATTACTTGTAACAGCTTTTTGGTGGCTTTCTCCGAATAGGCACCATACTCTTTCTTAAAGGGTTTCACCTTCAAAAATGATTCCACAAAGGCATCGACAGAAGAAACACCATGTGCAAGAGCAAAACGGCGCAGGGCACTGACAAGCTCGTTGCGGTCGGTAATGGAGTAGAGCAAGTTCCAAAGCATGTATTCCACGGCGGGCTGAACAAACAATTGCCCAAGCGTTTCTTTCTCCCCCTTATCCACGGCCATGCCCTTAATGGCTTTGTTTATGGCATGGCGCGTTTCGTTGGCAGGGTAAATCTTGTCGTCTACATAGTTCCAACGCAAGGAAAATTCGCCACCCTTTGGTTTCTTCAATTTCAAGAAGTCGCGCAAGATGTGTTCTTGCTTTATTTCGCCTTGGTTGTTGAGCATGTCGAAAAGTCGCTCCTTGTCTTCGTTGCCCTTGATGTACGCTGTGGTTACGTCCTGTCCATCGGCTTGGCGCAGAAGTCTAAGGTTGCTTATCCATTGCCACAGCCTGAACTCTTGGAAATAAGGGTTAGACTTGGCAATGCACTTCACGTTCACATCCTTTATTTCTCCCGTCCCCTTATTAATATATTGGCGTGTTTCGTACGGACAGTTGGCTATAAGCGACTTTTTGCTTTTCAGCGGACGCTGATAAAACAGCACGTCTTCTACAAGCAAGTGCTTAAAGTCTTTTGCGAGAAGCTGTGCACGGTGTGCCTCGTTGTTCCGATAGAGCTCTTCGGCACATGCTTTCAGCAATTCAGCATCACGCAATTCGGGATGAAACTCCATCTGTTTGGCTATTATCGCTTGCAATTCGCGCTTGTAATATTTGCGGTCGATGGTTCGCACCAATTGGCCACGCACCTTATCTGATGGGTTCGCCAAAAGATGTTGGTAAATAAATGC
>ERZ773059.988-NODE-988-length-14688-cov-17.109000_pt1 | contig 14688 bp, 7 predicted proteins | sample MGYA00580514_ERZ773059 | MGnify/ENA primary metagenome ERZ773059 (study PRJEB29015, sample SAMEA2737981) | human oral metagenome | biome: human oral; feature: human-associated habitat; material: dental | place: China | collected 2056 ...
TAACGCCACCTATACATTTGGCTTAACTCCTTAACTCCATAACTCCTTAACTCCTAATGGTGAAAAATGGTTTACCTTTTTACTAAGACGAATAAAGACATGATTTAATACTATTGAAATGAGAAGGCCGTTGAGAGTGAAGATGATTTTGCCATCTTTGGATGAGGCAAAGAGCCCATATTGGCGTCCTATTAAATATTCGCTATTTCCTCCAATAGGGTTAGCAACACTAGCAGGATATTTCCACGATGATGATGAAGTTGTGCTTTTAGATCAGCATGTAGAGAAGCTAGACATAACCGATACTCCCGATTTGGTATGTATTCAGGTATATGTTACAAATGCTTATAGGGCTTACGCCATAGCGGATAGTTACAGGAGTCGTGGGGTATATGTCGTTATGGGCGGGTTACATATTACTGCACTTCCCGAAGAGGCAGCCTTGCATGCCAATACCATTATAATAGGTCCTGGCGAAGAGGCATTTCCTAGATTTATCAATGATTTCAGAAACGGTTGTGCACAAAAGCGATATGTTGCACAATGGCGTTCTATTGAAGACATTCCTCCCGTTCGTCGCGATCTCATAAAGCGCAGTAAGTATTTTGTTCCTAATTCGCTTGTCGTATCAAGGGGATGTCCGCATCATTGTGATTTCTGCTATAAGGATGCTTTTTATGAGGGTGGAAAATCCTTTTATACGGCTCGTGTTGATGCGGCTTTGAAAGAAATCGACGCACTTCCAGGCAGACACCTTTATTTTCTAGATGACCATTTGCTTGGCAGTAAAAGGTTTGCTGCCGAACTGTTTGAGGGCATGAAAGGCATGAATCGCGTTTTTCAAAGCGCGGCAACGGTTCAATCTATCCTTGAAGGCGACCTTATAGAGAAAGCTGCCGAAGCAGGAATGCGGAGTGTTTTCATCGGCTTTGAGACATTCTCGCCAGAAAACTTAAAGGCAAGCAACAAATGTCAGAACCTTCAGCGCGATTATAGTGCAGCAGTTCAGCGGCTGCATAGCCTTGGTATCATGATTAATGGTAGTTTTGTGTTCGGATTAGACCACGATGATGCAGATGTCTTTCGCCGTACTGTTGATTGGGGAGTGGATAACGCAATAACAACTGCAACATATCATATCCTAACCCCATACCCCGGCACACGACAGTTTCAACGAATGGAAGCTGAAGGAAGAATACTCACCTACGATTGGAGTAAGTATGACACACGCACAGTTGTATATCAAACAAGGGGTCTTACCGCAGAGCAATTAAAAGAAGGCTATGACTGGGCATGTAGGTCTTTCTATTCGTGGAACAACATCCTTCGTGCGTGTAGTCATGATACGACCCTTACGCAGAGAATTACGCACCTTATGTACACAGGAGGATGGAAGAAATTTGAACAGGTTTGGGGAGCTCTTGTCAGGGTAGGTGGATTGAATAAGGCACTTCCGTTGCTTGAACAATTATTGTCACACACCAAATAAACTATTATATGAAATCGTCTTGCATGCCCTACAACCGCTCGCCTTGGCACTTGTAAGTGTACGTGTTTTCCGTTCCGTTGCCCCTACATGTGTATATGGGATAATCATTTTTTTGTCTAGTTTTTGGTAATAAATTTAACATTCTGAGCTCCTTTTTTGTCCACCAATCGCCAACTTGCCGCAAAAAATCGATTCTCGCGAAGGTTGTTTTTGGGGCAAAAAAGGGTTAGTATGTGAATGCGACAAAATGAATATTTATTTCAAAAGAGTGCTGTTTGTACCAGTTTTTGGCCATTTCCAGCAAAATAACGTGCGTTTTGCTGCTAAATGTAGTGCGTTTTGCTGCAAAACGCAGTGCAATTTGGTGCTAAACGCAGTGCATTTTGCTGCAAAACGCAAGGTAAAATGGTGCTAAATGCAGGGAAAAATGGTGCTAAACGCAAGGTGAAAAGCATAAAAATACACTGCTATGGTATAAATAAAACCTCTTAGAACCATGAAATACATGGTTAAAATGGACAAAATAATCGTTAAAAAGTAGGTTTTTAGGGGCTAAAAGTGGGTTGTTGGGCGCAAAAAATAATGGAAGGGCAACCAAACTAGAAGGGCAATATGGTGCAAAATGCAGGTTCTAGGCTTAAAAAAGACAGACCCCAAGGTGTGAAAGGGTAGAAAAAACGGCTTTTTACCTGTTTTTTAACCAATATTTTCGCTAGAACGGAGCGAAAATTTGAGTGGCTTTGTAAAAGAAAAAATAATAATTTAAGGTTTTGCGCTGGTGGGTTTTTGAGTTGGTACTCTTTTGAGTTGATGAGTTCTTGATTTGATTTGCGCGTGTTCTTTTTTTCCTTTGGCAAAATGAAAACATTTTTTCTACGAACGATTTGGGATAAACTAACAAACTCATTAACTTGCAAGCTAATGAATTTTATAAACTCATGAACCCATAAGCTGTTTTCATGTCTGTGTTGATGCCTTTGCGTAAGTATCGGTCGGCCAAAGCTAAGCCCAAAGGTTATGACCTTTATCTGGTGAGCGAGAATTTAAGGCTTAGGCCGAAGTCTTGTGTTGTGGTGGGGTAGCTGTTGCTACTTAATAGGGGCGTATTGGTTTGTCGGTCGTAGAAAAAGCTCATGGTGAGCAGGCGCGAGAGCGTGTAGTCGGCCGAGAAACTAATCTTAATGGCCGTGTTACCGCTGCTTGCCGCACTTGTTCGGGTGGCAATGTCGCGACTGATGCTAGCCTGCGACCTGTAACTTAGGTCGAGACGCATGTTTAAATCGTGGTTGGTGTTGCCCTGCGAACTACTATTTGTGGCTGTGTTTTCGTTGGTGTCGGTGCGCTTAGTCTTTGTCTTCTTGGCATGTGGCGCACGCATTCCAAAGAGTTTAAAGTTGTTGATGCGATAGCCCATGCCCACAACCCAGTCGCGACTGACGGCCTCGTTTATCTGAACGCTTGTCATGCTGAGGTTCAACACGCGCGTTGAGCGGTACTCAACCTTAGCGGTGAGGTTGTTGTTAAAGGTCATGTCTACGCCAAGCAGTGGCGAGAAAGCCTCGTTTATGCTTACATTGGCCACGTTGTACAGACTTCGCGGCAGGGGATTGCCCGTTGTAACGTCGCTGATGAAACCCAATCCGTTCATGTATTCCACGAAGGTGTTGTACGAAGCGTAGGCTCCAACGGCGTAAATGCTCTTGTAGCCGTGGTTGATGTTCACGCTTTTGAAGTGGTCGCGCAGCCAAGGCAGCTTGCCTAAACCGCTATAACGGAGGGTCCAGTTGGGCAGTAGGCGCGCCAATGTTGGGAAAATGTTGAGCGAAGAGCCGCCCATCGCCGTGTAAGTGTTGAGGAAAGCGGGTATCATTACGTCCGAACCATATCGGTCTACGGCTCCGTTGGCCGGATTGAACACTGCACCTGCCATACTTGTTCCTGCGGGATAGCGTGCCCCTACGTATTGCGATTCCACACGATTGCGGAAGGCATCGAGGGCATTGCAGAACCTTTCGAACGATGCACTGCGGTATCCGTTGGCCGCCGAACCCATTCCCTCAAACGCACTACGTATAGATATGGTGGTCATCATAAACGTTCCGTTTTGCGTTGTGGGTGTTCCGGCGTACATATATTGGATGTTTCGCGCCGTGGTTTGCGTTCGCGAGGCGTGTAGGTCTATCTTTAAGTTGCGCACGGGTTCGAGTGTCATGCGCAGTTGCAGGTCTTCGGTCTTGGTAGTTGCGGCAGGTGTGGCGATAGAGTCGTTGTCGAGCAACCATCCCATGTTGCGTGCCTTATTGATGTAAGAGTCGTCTGTTAGTCCAAAAGCAAAGTCTAAGCCGGGCGAAAGGGCGGAGGGAAGGCGCGCCTGACCGAACGCATCGCCAATGCGCGGCATGAAACCGGGTAGCGATATGGCGTATTGGTTGCGGTAAGAGATGCTTACGTTGCGCACCATCATCAGCACGCGCGCCACGGTTTGCGCCGTTTCGTACCACGATTGCTTTTCTTGTGGCTGCCGCGGAGTTACGGTTAGTTTCAGCCTTAGTGCCGAGTCTACCTTGCTAAGTATGCGTATGCTGTTCTCGCCACTGGTTTTAAACTTCAATGGGAAACGTTTGCCGTCTTCTGTTCGTGCCGTAACCATCAGTCGTTTCGAACGTTTGTTGTGGCTGATGGTGAGGGTTGAGTCGGGCATGAGGGTTATTTCTTGCTCAAAACTGTTGCGGTTTTTGGGCAATTCGTTGCGTTGTTGTTGCGCCAAAGTCTCGTTATTATCAATCTTTTGACCATCGGGCGTAACGCCTTTACCTTTCATTCGGGCCTCCATAGCCTTGCGTTCTTGCGCCTTTCTCCGCTGCTCGGCCTGCCTTTCTTCGCGTTTTCGGTTCAGTTCGGCAGTGTTTGGCTCGCGGTTAAAGCGTTCGTTGGCCTTTTTAAGGAAAGGTATTTGGTTGTAAAGGCGCACGAGGTCGAACGTTCCGTTGAGGTTGAAGTCGCGGTTGTTGGCAATGGTGTTGCCCAACGAAGAGCCGTCTTCGAGTTGTGTACCGCGTACCCAACGATAGGTGGCGTTATAGGTGAGGTCTGTGTTAACCCAGTTGAAGATGGGCAACAAGTTGAGCGGCGGTTGGTAAGAGAGCGTGAACGACTGGTTGTAATCTAGCGGCGTGCCGAAGTTTCGTATGCTGTTCCACACCGAGTCTTTCCAGGCTTGGTAGCGTTCGGCGTACAGGTCTTTGTTAACGGGTGTGTAAGGTTGCTCCACTTCGGCGTGTGTTGCACTTTGGAAGTTGGCGTGCAGGTTGCGCGTTAGGTCCCAACGGATGGCAAAGTCGCGGTTCCAAAGGAATTGCGAATTAAAGGTTAGCGGTAAGCGGTCGCCGCCCTTGCTCTCCATGTCGCGCTCTTGCAACTCGTAATAGCTGCGGTTGATGTCTGAGTTGAACGAGAGATTTTGAGGCAGCCAGTTCAGTCCGAACCGTTTAAGAATGTCTAACCACTTGCTCTTGCTTTTAATATTCTTAAATGGTTCGAGGGGTTTGTACACGGGAGTCCAGTTGTATGCCATTGCGGCACGCCAGTTGTTTTCGCGTTCGTAGACGGTTGTTTCGCCGCTAGTGAAACGCGAAGAATTGCTATACGAGAAGGAAAAGTTAGCCGGGTCGTAGGGCATGGGGTGGCGTTTGTTCTGTATGCCGATGCGAACATTAGACAACGAGAAGTTTGTATTGGTGGTACGCCGTATGGCAATGCTCTTAATTGAGTCGCGTTCTTGGCGGTTTGCCGCATCGAGAGCATCTTTAAGGCGCAAGTCGGTGTCGAGTGGATTGTACTTCGGACTGCTTTCTTCTTGTGTTCGCGAGTAGTAAAGTGGGGCCGAGACCTTGGCTTTTTCGGGGAAGAACTTGCCCAGTTCTAGGTTTGTTGTTACGCTGTAAGCCTTAAAGTTGTCTTTGGCGCGGTCGGCAACGCCGTCTTCCAGTCCGCCGAACCCTTCTGAAACGTATCGTCCTTGCAGGTTAAGCGTGCCGAAATCGGATAGTTGCACGTTGAGGTTTCCTTGTGCAGCCCATCCGCCTTCGTTCTCGTATTCCTTCAATCGCAGTTCGTTCACCCACACTTCGCCACTCTTTTGTGTGGCGGCATTGTTGCGTACACCGATGATAATGGTCTTTACTTCGCCCAAAGTGGGGTTACCCATGATGCTAACCTTGTTCTTGGGTTTATCAACATCGTAGGCACTGTATAGCGAAGTAAACGAGGCTAACCCCGTGGCACGTGCCTTATTGCGTGCCTTCTTTAAGTTGGTAAACACGCTGAGTGCAATGTCGAGCATGTTTTCTTCGGGCCAAACAGCACGACTATCTGCCCACAAGCGGTCGTTATAGCGGTGTGCTGGCGTGAGCGATAGGGGAATGTCGTATTCGTAGAAGTTGTTTTTGTAGTCGCTACCCAAGCGAATGAACACCGACAACTCGCCGTTGGCCAAGGCTGTGGCATTGGGTTCGAGCGCGTTGGCATGCACAAACATCTGCAAACGACGATATTGTCGCAGGTCGATAGTGGTGTTTTTGTACACGGCTTTCGCTTCGCCCTGACTTAGATTGTCCACAACAAGGCTCAGTGCTTGCTCATTGTTCTCCACCATTTGCGGCTGGTTGGGGTCGGATCCGCGTTCTATTCCAGGCGGAAGGATATAGTTGACGGGCGTTTTGTCGCTGTTTTCTTCGTAGCTTACGGCACTAACCGACATCCTTCCTGTTTGTGAAGCCGTGTTGCTAAGGTTTTGTTCGTAACTACGCCATTCGCCTCGCACAAGGTCTAGCGACCCGAAACGCAAAACGATGGGACGCTTAAAGCCTGTGAGGAACATACGCATGAAACGGATGCTGGAAAAGTCGGAGATAGCACCGAACCGCTTTTCGTATTCGCGAACGGGGATGCGGAACTGATACCAAGTAACGTTTTCGTTGGTGCCATTACGCAAAGATGCAGATGCCTCGCGCTTGTCAACAATGAAGTTGCGACCCACCACCATGTCTTGTGGGCGCAGCGATACGTGGTATTGGTAGTATTTTTCGTATTCGTTGAGCGTATAGTCTTGGTTGATGTCTTCCACATCGGGGGTAGACTTGTACGATGTGTCGTAGCTTTCGCTGCGTTGGTCGCTGTCGGGCGAGTTGCCTTGGGGGTTGTTTATGCGTTTGTATCGTTGCAAGATGGACAGCTCGGCACGGTCGTAATCAGAGCCGCGGAAGTAGTGGTAGTTGTCGTTGGCGGGGTCGGCCTGTATCGAATCGAATACGGCAGCATTCACCCTGCCCCTTACCGCGTTAAGGAACGACTGGTAAGCAGGGAACGAACGTTCCTCGTTATCGTTCAATCCGTTAAACCCAACGTCTTGCATAGCCCTCGCTCCACGCGATGTTGCGAAGGCGTAAGTTGTGGTGGCTTGGGTGGGTATCTTACCCCATTGGGTGGTAACAAAGCTTTGTGAGCCGTCCACAGGCATGCCGCTTTCGTAAAATTTCTTGCCGTCGCGCAGCACGTCTTCGCTCACTTCGCCCAGGTTGAGGTAGAAATCGCCGCCATAGTCGTTGGCGTTGGGCTGTCGGTTAGAATAGATAAAGGGGTCGAGCATCCAGAATTCGATGTACTCGATGTTGGCTGCTTCGAAGTCGTTTGTGTCTAGTTTGCGCATCATACCGCCCCAACGCTTGTCAGGATTGTCGAGTGTTCCGTCGGGATTAAGGTCGGGATTGAAGTTGTAAGGTCCTCTTTCGGCCGGATAGAAGGCCAAATTGAGCACCGATAGGGTTGAAACGCCGCCATAACTGTTTTGGTCGCGTTTGGGAAAAAGCTCTCTTACGGGCACTTCGCGCACGTAATGGTTGGACAATTGTTGCAAGTCGCCCTTGATATGCGAGGGCGTTAGCGAGCTACTTCTTCGAGTAAACAGCGGGTCTATGGTGTACCAAGCCAGTCGACTGCGGTTAAATCCGCTGTTAAGCGTGGCTTTGTCGTTGTGTTCGGCAAACATCGAGGGCGTGCTGGCCAGCGTCCACGAGGTGGGTGTGCTAACATCGAGCGAGCTTTTTGTGGTTTCAAAGTCGTCGAGATACGAGGCGTTGTCTTGCGTTCCCTTGTTACGGCCTGCTATGAGGTGGGCAAACTCGCCCGTAAAGCTAATCTGCGAGGGCTGAGTAACGTGCAAAAAGGGTATCTTGTTGAGCAAATTGGTAAGCCATTGGCTTTCTTTCTTCCAATTAAGGTTCAGTCCCCATAGGGTATTGTTCAGCGGTTCGGCACCCATATTCACCTTCGTGGTCAGTGCTTGCTCTGTCAGGTGCTGCAAGGTACCGCTTAGTTGCAGGTCTTTCGAAAAGTTGTATTCCCAGTTTAGGCCGAACATCGTTTTGCGTTGTTGGCCATAGTCGGTGTTGCTTTCTAGCGAAACGTTCACTGCCGTGCCTGCATCCAAGATGCTTTGGTTAAGGATGGTTACTTCGCCGGCATAATAATCCACGGTGTAATCTACGCCTTCGGTGAGCCTAACGCCGCCAGCCGTGACCACAACCGAACCTTGCGGCACGTTGTATGCGCCAAGCGAGATGACGTTGGCACTGGTTCCGCGGAATTGTCCGGTAAGAATAAACTTGTTTTTCTCGGCAATTTGTTTGGCAATGGTCTTGGTCGAGTCGTACAATTGGTCGTAAGTGTAGCTGCGGGCAACGGCATCTGGCACGCCCTTGGCCCGAAGATAGTTGTACAGGTGCTTGCCGAAGGGCTGCGTTTTGGGCAAGAACACGCGCCCGTTGCTTATGGTATAGCCCTCAACGAAGTCGAAATATCCGTTGGCATGCACCTTATTGTTGTTGTCAAGTCGGTCTGCGCCCATCACCCTAATCAAGGGTTGGTCTTTTACTTGCGTTTCGGGAATGTAAGTAAGGTAAACGCCAGTGGTATCGCTTTGATACTTGATGTCTAGACGGAAACGCTCTTTCTCAACCGAAGTTGCCAGATAATACACGTTCTTCATCATCAAATGCCAGTTGCCTTGCCGCGGGTTGTTACTGGTGTTTTTGAGCGATTTAACGAACAAAGCCTGATTGGTGTCGGTGTTGTCGGCAGCAAATTCGCCCACTTGATAGGTGTTTCCGCCGTAAGTGTACTCGTAGGCCACGGCCAAAACCTGGTCTGTTTGCAGACCTTGCCTTAGCGAAATGTAGCCCATCGTGGTGTTAACGGTGTACTCGGAGGGTTGAAGTAGTCGTGCGTTTTGAAGTTTTTCGTAGTCGTTTCCGCCCACGAAACCCGCTATTCCGTCGAGTGTTGTCGACGTTTGGTCGATGTTGCGGGCTGCAACGTATGTGCTAACCATCGCCGGATATTCGGAGTTGGCGTTGTTGGCAGGCACCAATCCCGATGCGCCCCACAGCGGATTAGAGATGTGGCTCACCTCGCCAAGGTCGGTAAGGGCCACGATATTGCGGGTGTTGGTGGTTGTTCCCGTCTTGTTTGTTACCCAAACCTCCACGCGATTGATGCTGACGCCACTCTTAACGGTGGGTAACGAGGCCATCCACTCGTCGTACTTGTCGCGGAAATAGTGCGAAAGAAAGAAGTGTCGGTTTTCTTCGTAGTTGGCTGCATCCAACTCGAAAGGCGTTAGTTGCACGCCTCCGCGCGAAGAAACGCTTTTCGACGACGATTTCTTTTGCGAGGCCACGAGTTGCAATTTCAATTTTCCGAATTGCAAATCTGTACGTATGCCGAAGAGCGAACTAGCTCCCTTGATGAGCGATGAGTTGGCTGGAAAACTCACGTTGCCAGCCTCAACAAGCTTTATTATCTCGTCTTCCTTACCGTCGTATTTCAGTTTAAGGCTTTGCGCATCAAAGTCGAAGGTGGCATCGGTGTTGTAGTTTAGGTTCATGTTCACCTTATCTCCCACCTTTCCGTTCATGTTGATGTTAATCTTCTCGTCGAAGTTCATCGTCGTAGTCTTGCGATTTCGGATGGGTATAGACGGGTTGTCGATGTTTTTAAGCGTAGCGCCGAAACGAATTTCTGCCGAACCTTGCGTTTTGATGCGCACACCGCCAGGTCCGAATATCTTTTCGGCAGGGCCTAAGTCGAAGTGCATGTCGGTAAAGTCGAACTTCTCTTTGCCTTTCGCCTTGTATATCTCGTCGTTCTTTTTCCTGAAAAAGCTGTTGCGTGCTTGTCGTTCGCTCCAACGCCGATATTCGTCGGGCGTCATCATAATAGGCGTTCCCAAATACGTCCTTCCCCATTTCGTTCCAAGCAGATAACGGTCAAGCGTGTCGTTATATTCCACCCCCTGTTTCATGTTTTCAGGCCGTTTCAGGTCCATTGCGTTTTGCCATAGGTCGCCATAAGTGGTGGGCGTAGTGGGCTGCACGCGCCAAAGCGGTGTTGCAGGGGCTGTTTGGGGGTTGTCGTTGGTTTGTGTTTCGGGTGCGTCTTCGTTGTCAATCACCAGCGTTGTGTCTTCCGGTTGCTCGTCTTCGGGTAGGGCGGGGCGTTCCACGTCGCGTTGAGGCGTGTTGTTTTGGGGCGTGTTGGTGTTTCTTGCAGGTGCCGTGTTGGCGTTTCTTTGCGTGCGGTTGTTTTGCCTTCGCCCTCTGTTGTCTTGCACAAAGGGCAAAGCGAGGGCATAACCCGTCAAGCAAATGACGAGCACCACCATCAACGTCCTTTTTATTTTCTTACTTCGCAGCACGCCTTTTAGGGTCACTTTATCATTTTCAACGCCGCTTTCACCACCTGTTCAACGGGCAGTTCGGGTTGTTCTTTCAGTATTTCAACCACCACTTTGGCCGATGCTGCCGGTGCAAAGCCCAACATGGTAAGTGCGCCCACGGCCTCGTCCTTCACGGCTGTGTTCATAACCGTGGCGTTTGCGTTTGTGGGTACCGACAATTCTTGGGCCACTCCGCTTGTAACAATCTTGTCTTTCAGGTCTACGATGATGCGTTGTGCCGTCTTTGCGCCAATGCCTTTAACGGTTTTCAGCATCTTGTCGTCGCCGGCGGCAATGACGTTGCACAGTTCGGCGGGCGACATTCCCGAAAGAATCATGCGTGCCGAATTGGCTCCAACGCCCGAAACGCTGATAAGCAAGCGATAAAGTTCGCGCTCTTGGCGCGTGGCGAACCCATAAAGCGTGTACGAATCGTCGCGCCCGCCCGTTACCAATGCCTCGTGAACAAACAGCTTTGCCTTGTCTTTACCTTGGATAGCGGTGTATGTATTCAGCGATATGTTGAGCGCATAGCCCACCCCGGCCGCCTCAATCACAGCCATTGCTGGGGTAAGTTCGGCCAAGTCGCCCTTGATATATTCAATCATTAATGATGTTTTTTATATGTGTACGTATACGTTATTATATAACGACTCTCGTTGCGCATTATTGTGTGTGCGCATAAAAAACTGCATTTGCAGGCGAAAGAAAGGGCGTAAGTGCCTTTGCGCAAGCCAATTGTGTACTCAAAAATGGCGTTTGCGGTTCTGCTCGCATCTTTTGTGCCTTTTTTGTGAAGTGAAATTGCAGCGTATATGCCGAAATGTAAATAAATCATAAACCATATAACGCAACGCTTGTAGTATAAAAAGAAATGTTTATCTTTGCCAACGTATAGGAATAGCCGAAGAAATTTAGAGGTAGTTTCTGATGTATTCGTCAGAGTTTGATACAAAGTATCGTTTATGGTAAATGGGTTTTACCATAAAGTAAACTTCTACGGCATTCCTATATTTTTACGATATAACCCTAGATAGCATGGCCCGAACTGATAGAGATGTAAACCTAAAAGCACTAATAGGCAACCAATTGCAATACATATACTCGGCCGACGAGCTGACCAATGTTCTTAATACCTTGGCCAGCAATATTGGTGTGTTTGCCGGTTTCAGGCGAAACCAGATGCTTTGCTTCGCAGATACCAGTAAAGACAACCGCCGGGCAAAACGCTACCGCATGCACAAAAAGCACGGCGGAACGCGTGCTATCGTGGCTCCCCATCAGAGTTTGTTGTACATGTTAAAGGGCTTTAATGCCTTGTTGCAGCAGTATTACGAACCCACAACTTGGTGTTACGGCTTTGTAAAGGGGCGTTCGGTGGTGCAAAATGCCCAACAGCATCTGGGCAAACGCTACATCCTGAACATCGACATCAAAGATTTCTTCCCCTCCATTACTAGGCAAATGGTGGAAGACGTTTTGTTGGCAGAGCCTTTAAAGTGCTCTGCCGAGGCCGCACGCCTGCTTTCGGGTCTCTGTACTGCTGCCGAACCGCAGGGCGATGTGTTGCCGCAGGGATTTCCCACTTCGCCAACACTCTCGAATATGGTGTGCAAAAAGATGGACGAAGAACTGGCTGCCGCCGCCCAACGCATAGGGGCAACCTACTCGCGCTATGCCGATGACATGTCGTTTAGCAGCGACAAGGATGTGCTGCGCCCAACGGGAAGTTTCTATTTGCAGGTTTCTGGCATTGTTGAGAAGTACGGATTTAGGCTGAACGACCGCAAAACGCGCTTGCAACGACGTGGACGAAGGCAGCAGGTTACGGGCGTTGTGGTGAGCAATAAGGTGAACGTAGCGCGCGAATATGCACGGCAGATACGTAGCTTGTTGTATATGTGGGAGCGATATGGCTATTGGGAGACTGCCAAAGCAGCCTTGCGCGGTTATTGTGAGCAGTATGGTAAGACTAGGGGACATGGTGAATACCTCACCTTGTATGCGGTTTTGCGCGGCCGACTGAACTATATGAAGATGGTGAAGGGCGAAACAGACCCCACATACCTTAAACTTTGGAACAAGTATAACCAACTGATGCAGCGGGATGTTCCTAAGCGCAGGAGGGGTGTTTACGGCACTAACGCGCATAGGCCTGAACCTTCTAGGGCCAACGATTATCTTGGCGAACCGCAACGAAAGGGTTGCGCGGGTGTTGTGGCACTCTTTGTGGTGCTTACGTTAGCGGGTTTGCTGGCTTGCAACTTGTTGGCTTAATGTCTTTTATTGGTTGCTGCACGCGTTAATCAGTGGCGTTTTAACCCGCATCGGGCATAAGTATTGCTAAGATTTGTATTGCATAGCCCCGTATGCCTTATGCTTATCTTTGTCTTGTTGAATGTTATGATTGCTAAGATTTGTATTGCATAACGCGAAATGCCTTATGCTTGTCTTTGTCTTGTTTAGTGTTAAACACATCTTGTCTTTTGGTAATGTGTAATGTTTTCAGTGCAAAATTTAACACAGAGAGTGTCCTCGCCGTTCACCAATTGCCCACTCGGTTGCAAATATTCAATTCTCGCGGAGGTTCTTTTGGGCTAAAATTGGCATTAGCCTGTATAATGTTAGCAAACCATTTTGCGGTGCATAAATGCGTATTTATACAGAATGGTGGGCAATTAACAACAAAAAAAGTGCTATTTGCAGCAAATTGCACTGCATTTAGCGGCAAAACGCAAGGTAAAATGCAGCAAAACGCAGTGCGAAATGCAGCAAAACGCAAGGCATTTTGCTGCTAAATGCAAGGTAAAATGCTGCAAAATGCAAGGTGGAATGCCGCAAAATGCAAGGTGGAATGTATATTCTTGCATCTTGTATGTTGGCTTTTGGGGAGCTGTGAATGGTAAAGAAGGATATGCTTAGAGGAAAAATGTGCTCAAAAAGGTGACGTTTTAACCACTAAAAGTCGTTTTTGAGGTGGTGCAAATTTGCGAGTCGGCGACAATCTAGAAAGGAAAAATGGTGCGTTTTGCTTGTGTTGTACTCAAAAATAGACAAAAAAATAAATGCGAAAGACCGAAATTTCTGCTAAATAGCATGCTTTTGGCCGTTTGTTTTCGCTAGAATGGGCTGGCGAGAATAATCTGTTTGTAAAATGTTTGTACTATAATTAACAATAAGCAGTCTTGGCTTTTAACATTTCTATAAATGGAGAGAAGTTTGTTATCTTTGTGCTACTAAACCAAGATAAGCACCCCTACCATGTACGAAGTACTGGGCAAAGATACAATGGCCGATTGAGGTTTAGCCTTAGTTTCATAAAACAAGTATCCCAAGACACCTTTTTAAATGGGGCTTGGGATACTGAGATATGCTTTGTGGGATGCCTTTTCACATTGTACCTGCCATTTTCATGGCTAACTCTTTAACAAACCGCCGTGAACGGATTAAAAGATGTTTAGCTAAATGACGTGTACTTGGTGCCGAGGCGATGATTATAACGTTTTTCCTTTTATCAAGTCGAAACGATAGCCGAGTGTGAATTGGAAAACACTAAATTGAGAACGTACCCTCACTTCGGTAAGACCGAAATTATAACGTGCATCTGCAACAAACTTGCCCAGTTCGTAGGATATGCCCAAAGGTAAGGCTACATCAACATCTCTAATGTTGTCGTTAACCCGCGAAGTTTCCCAACCTCTACTTTCAAAATAGTCTTTGCTACTCGACTTTAAACCAAGTTGTAAGCCCACTTTTAAGGCTAGGTTCTTTGCTACATAGAAATTGGCTAACACCGGAATGTTAAAATAGTTGTATTCGTAGTGGTGGTTTTCATCTCCAAGCGAGTATTTTGCTCCTTGTTGAGAGTAAAGCAAACCAGCGGACAAACCCAGTTTGGGCTTAATTTGATATTCGGTTTCAAAGCCAACCACAAGACCTGTTCTGAAATCGGAGTCGTAATGGTTGGTTAATTTTGAAAGACCAACACCGATTTTAGGTTGCAACGAGAGCGACTTTACATTGTGTTGGGCATAAACATTGCAGCTTAATGCGAATGCAGTGATTAATAACGAGATTGATTTTATCATTTTTACCTATTTAGTTTAACGACAATTCTGCTAACTAGTTTTTAGTAACCAAACTTTCGCAAGTGAATAAATCACCCCGCGATTTTATACTAATATGTGTTTTGTAGCGTATGAAACATAGGATTACTATTTACAGGATTAGAGCGTATCTCGCAAGCATTGGCGGAGCAAAACTCTACTATTTCCCAAACGGTATCCCATGTGAGTTCCCATATCTTGTTTGTAACTTTGTTCTAAATTTACATTAATATATGCTTGGGCTCAGCACTTGCGGAACTTTACTTAGGGATACTCAGTAAATATATAACTAATTGTTTGTCAGTGCAATATATTATTTG
>ERZ773059.989-NODE-989-length-14686-cov-8.696125_pt1 | contig 14686 bp, 12 predicted proteins | sample MGYA00580514_ERZ773059 | MGnify/ENA primary metagenome ERZ773059 (study PRJEB29015, sample SAMEA2737981) | human oral metagenome | biome: human oral; feature: human-associated habitat; material: dental | place: China | collected 2056 ...
ATAATTAAATAAGTACTCAAAAGACAATTCAATATTTCAGATTTTTAATTGAGATTTATTTTACCTCAACTGCCACAGTAGGTACAATTTTAATTTCTATTTCATGATGATTCTTTTCTAAAACTTCTTTAAATGAATATAAAATTTCATCATTTGTTAAAGAGCCAATTATTAATAATAATTGATAAGCAAATACAGTAAATGGGTAAAATTCTATCTTTAATGTTTGTTCTTTTTCCCCTATATTTTTTACTTGAAGCGTATGTTGATTAGATATACATAAATTAACTGTCTCATCCACCAATATTTGAATTGACATAGTTAATCCTTGAGGTATCTTCAACCAACCATAATCCTCTAGTAACAATAAATCTTCATATTTAATATCATTATGCTTTAAAAAATCTTCATCCCTAGGAATAAAACAATTATTACGTATTAATATGCTTTTATTCAATAATTTTTCTAGTAAATGTGCTTCTTTTGATGACATATTTTTTAATAGCTCTATGGTCTTATATGATATAGAGTTAGGCGTATTAATTTCACTAGCTAATAGCTTAGCCCAAATTTCTTGCATTTCTTCATTACTAACAGTACCAACCGCGTCATAAAATTTAATAAACCAATCAAAATCAAATTTAAGAATAGTATCTTCTGAAGGTTTATCTGAGATATATTTATCAGCTATTACTGCAATTTTCTCAAAATTTGATGCTTTATAAAACTCAGTATATGTAATTAACTTATTGTCTAGCAATGTTTGTGCTATTTCACCAAGCTTAGCAATTTTTAGTTTTTCAAACTCAACAGCTTCTGTATTTTTCCTACAAAAAATAGTAGCAAAGATTCCTTTAGCCAATACTGTTACAATTGGGGTAGCAGGTGCGAGTGCCTGCATAATCGGAATCATACTATTTAAATCCATATTGAATACTCCTATAAACCTATCAAAAGCGGATAGCTCATTACGAACTATCCGCTTATTTCTTTGGTGATCCAGGAGGGATTCGAACCCCCGACCCACGGCTTAGAAGGAACGATATAAAAATTTTATACAGTATAGTTAGTATTTATTGTATAAAGTCTCTATATAAACATCATATATTGTATAAATTTTCTTTTATTTTTAGTCCATCCACTCTTTATTACAAATAAAATTACCAACTAAAAAGCCTTCTCTTTTAACCGCTTAATCATTGGTACAATATCATCATTTTTCAGCTGCGGTTTAAATACAACATTTACACCATTACATTTTAAAGCTTCAAAAAATCTTTTAGCAGATTCAATCTTAAGTTGCTCCACTCTACGCAATGTAGTTTCCTTATCCACATCTTTAGTTTCTACTATTAAATTAATCTCGTAATTAGAATCTTTTTTTATAACATACATAAAATCTGGACTTGTTGTTCCTCCAAAGTAAAGAGGAATTTGTATACTTTTACGCGGAATTTTCCCAAAAACTACAACTTCATCAATAGCGCTATTTTTGATATTCTCTTGTTCTTTAGGACTATCAAATACAACTTGATCATATAAAAAATTGTCCGGCACTTTAATAGTATCATCTTTTTTTAGACCTATAACACCTTGAACAATTTCTTTCTTAGGGGCTCCTGTTATATCAGTAAGTGCAGTTCCTTTTTTATCAATCCCTAATGCCTTATATGAAAAGCGTTTTAAAAAAGCCTCATCAAACCAAACTTGAAAGCTCTCTACAAATTTCTTTATTGTTTTCTGATTAAAAAATTTATCATCTATTGCTTTAAATTTATGATATTCACATAGAGCTTTATGTATTATAGCGATCGGTACTCCTGTACCTTTATGAATTTGTTTTAAAAACTCACCATACGGCATCCATTCATCAATTTCTTTCTGATAACTACTGCTTTCCTCTACTTTTACTTGACTATCTTCAAACACTAAATTACTAATAAGTGTAGTTGCATAGCTCTTTTCTCCAACACCACGCTTAAGAATATCTAAAACCGCTTTAATTAAATCAGCTTCTGGAATAGGATCCATTACCAAGTAATACTTTTCATTAAGGCGTCGCCATAAGTCTTTAATTTCATCAAATTTTTCTGGTCGAATACCAACGTTATGTTTCTGAATATTATTTTTCTTCAGAACTTTATTTTGATTTAGTCCTGTATTAAAATCTGGATATTTAGCAAAGAAATCATTCCTAAATTCATCAATTATCATCCCATCAGTATCAATATATCCTGCAATCATAAGTTTGCCCATTAACTGAGCTGCAGTCATATTATTTTTCTTAGCAATTTCAGGAAGGATTTCTTTAATAGATACTTGTTTTACACTATCTTGATTAATTTCATCTATAAGAGAACTCACAAAATTTTGTTCTGAATAATCATATAAATAGGTTAAATAAAACTGTTCATCTGCCAATCTATTACCAAATTCATCAACAGGTAATCGTAAACCACGCCCAACCTCTTGCAATTTACTTATTTCTGACCCACTAGAACGCAATTTACATATCTGAAAAACATTTGGATTATCCCAGCCTTCTCGTAGTGTCCATTTGGAGAAAATAAAACGTCGAATATTCCATTTTCCATTTTCATCTTTAAAACTCAAAAGTGACTCTTTATCTCTTAGAATTTGGTCAACTTCTTTTTGTATGCCATCATCACTAGTTAAATTATCTTCAGCAAAATATCCACCACTAGTTTCTTCTAAATTTGTCAACGATACTTTAAGAAAGTCACTATACTCTCGTTCTATATTATTGGTAGAATTCATATATTGACTATATTCACGCTCTAACGCCGATTTCAACAACGCTTCAAACTTGCGACGTAAAGGTCCCCCATTACCATCTTCACCTCTGTAAGATTCAATTGAATCAATGAAAAATAATGAAAGTGTTTTTATGCGTGACTCCCTCAAAAAATTATTTCGTTCTTGTTCAATATGATTTTGAATTGCTTGTTCTATCATCAATTCTTGGTAGGTATTACCATATATTCCTGCATAAATTTGATCTCCTTTGGCTAAAATTTGACCATTCGATAGTGTTATACCTGTTTTTATAGTTTCTTCTTCCGTTTTTCCAATAGATTGTATGGTTACACCACGGAACGCATCACTAACAACAGATAGAGAGTCATTAACAGCTAAAGTATAACTTTTACCTGTCTTTTCATTTCTAACAATACACGACTTAGGTTTAGACCTTGTAATATCTAATACCTTAACCTTCGTTTCATTCAATGACTCTTGTTCAATCATTTGTGTAGCCACACCTTTAACTAGATTGTTATTAAAAGCCTCACATGGACCAAGATTAAATATCAAATTATTATAATCCTTTTTCCCATCTTTACCCGTCATAGGGAAAGTTGCTCCAAAGCGGATTACACAAAGAGGTTTTATGCGATTTATTAAACACTTATAAGCTGCATTATCCCTTTTAAATTTATGCGGTTCATCAATAATTACAATAGGTCTGGTTGCTTTCAAAACATCATACGGCCGGGAGTAGCAGCCTAATAAAGTCTGATCATATTCATAATCCATCGTTTTAATAGACGTAAGCATTCCACTTGTCATCAATAAAGCACTTATTTTATCTGTTTCTAATCGAGTGGATTGAGCAAAGTCAGAGATAGCTTGAGGAAATATCTTACGACCTTTACGAGATTTCTGCGGATTTAAAACAGATAATTCTATTCTTTTACCTGGGTATAAATCATTAAAATGTTGTTTTGCATAGTCAGCCCTAATAAAGCTTAATGTCCCTTCTTTAATAGGCGTAGTAGGAACTAAAATAATAAATTTATTAAAACCATAGAGTTTATTAAGTTCATACATAAGGGCTGTGTAACAATAAGTTTTCCCTGTACCAGTTTCCATTCTTATATCAAGCCCAAATTCATCTTCTAAACTTGACCTAAATTCCTTAGGAATAACACTCCCCCATTGGCCTTCTTGAATTTTTAATATATTATTTTCTAAATTGGTATCATCCAAAGCAAAAATAGGATTCGCACTAAGCTCCGTACTCTTATCAAATAAAACATTTTGAAATACAGCAGAGAGACTTTTAATACACCTATCTTGATGAGGTAAACTAGTCAACTTAATTCCCATATTAATACCTCTCTATCAATTCAATATGCTTGTTATTTTGTAAATTACTAAGATTCTTTTTCAATTCTTGTAATACACTAAATTCAATAGAATAGTTATATAACACTATTCTATTAACCTTAAGATCACGATTTTCTAAGCATTTAATCATAGTTAGTACGTCATCAGATGTTAAGCCCTGATCAACAATATATAAACTATCATTAATTTTATCTGCAAAATATGTATTTAACTGATATGGAATTGTAGAACTCGTTAATCCGTACCCATCCAGCGCAAGATAAGTACTTAAAATAGATTCTTTACCACAAGATGTTTCAGTATCAAATATTGAAACCATATCATCATAAAGTAAACTATCAGGATTAAATTTTTCAAGTTTATCTAATGTGTTATCCTTTAACTCTTCTAATCTATAAAGTTTAAATCCATAATCAATATCCGCACTAGTATCCTCTTTAATTTTTGTTGCAGCAAGTTTTATCCTCTCTCGGCCAATTTCATCAATTGTTCTATACCCCTCATTATATGCCGTTTTGTTTTCTTTTAATCTTTCTGACAACTGTACGAGGATATATTTTCTATGGCCACCATCCTCTGCATTTAACTGCATACATGCATGTGCTGTTGTTCCTGAGCCGCTAAAAAAATCAAGAACTATAGAATTCTCATTCATCCCCATTTCTAAAATTTTCTTGATCATATTCACTGATTTTGGAAAATCAAAAAGTTTCTTTCCATTGAATAACTCTTTTAATAGTAATGTTCCTTTTTCAGAATTATCATCCTTAGTATTCCAAACAGATCGCGCCATTACATCAGATTTTCTATACTTTTCTACAATCATATAACCGCCATCTTTCATTTTCTTAGCAGCTATATTTATATTTAAATTTTCCTTTGCTTTTTCTTTTCCCCAACGCCAAACGGTTTGTACTCCCTGTGATTCTTTTGGCAAAATGGAAACAAAGCCATCTTTAGCTTCTAAAGAAATTTCTAATAATCCATTATCTAATTCTCTATTCTCGTTTATATAAAATGGATAATATAAATTTGGTCGATTATCCTTATTAAATGCTATATTACGATTCCTTAGTTCTCTTAATTCAAATCCACTTATTCTATCTTGTAATGGAAAGACCTTATCAGGTTGTTTTAAATTGTTAAGATTCGCTTCCGAAGATTTCTGATATACGAGTAAATACTCATGCATGTTTGCAATACCGCCATAATCCCTACCTCTCGGATTGTTAACAACAGTAATTTCCCCCAGAAAATTACTTTCGCCAAAAATTTCATCTAAAATTAATTTTAAATTCATTTGTTCATTATCATCAATAGATATAAAAATGACACCATCATCTGATAAAAGAGTTCTTGCTAACACTAATCTAGGATATATAAATGTAAGCCATGCGGAATGAGAACTTTTCCCTGCAAGATTAATAATGCGATGGGCTTCTTCTTCATCAATATTTATTATGTTTACAAGCTCCTCTACTGAAAAAGAAAATTTATCTGGATATACAAATCCATCTGACCCAGTATTATAAGGTGGATCAATATAAATACACTTAATTTTCCCAGCATAAGAACCAATTAAATGCTTAAGTGCATCAATATTATCTCCTACAATATATATATTTTCACTATGTATATTTTCAGGTAAAACATTATGTTTCAAATCGGGAGCAATATAGGTCTCTGTTTTAGTGGCACTTAGATAACGAGCATATGATTTTCCTAAAAACTTTAATTCGTACCCTTCTTTATTTAAAGAAACATCGTTTTCTCCTAACATATCCTTAAATTGTTCTAATAAGAATTCCCCCTCTATATTAAAGAATTGAGGAAACTCTTTCTTCAATAAGTTTAACTCCCTACTATTAGGCTTCATAGCTTGATTATCTGTAATATTCTCTCTAATCATTTAAAAGCTCCTTTTTATAAAAACCTTTTTATCTATCTAATCATTTATTAATCCTATATAGATCAGCTAAATACATTCTTAATCCAACTTCATCAAAAGCCATATTTCTTTTAAATTTATCGAAGAATTCATTTTGATATATTTCCGACATTTTCATACCAGACATATAATTTCCATAAATATGATAATACTTACCTGGAACTTGAGGGTCATCAACAATTATATAAGTATTAGTATCAGCTTTATCCACAAATTCCCATCCTATTTGAGCCTCTATTAAATCAGTAAAATTCTTAAAGTCTCCATAAGAATAACTCTTATCTAATAAGTATTTAATAAGTGGCTGTCTTAATGATCCTATATATAAATACTCCATAATATTATTATCATCAGTTTTAAATGCGCCAAATCGATAATTAAAAGTATATATTTCTATTTTATTCGACCGTTGCATGTGATCAAATAAATTACTTTTAATATAAAAACACCCTACAGGATTATTTATATAATCATAATAGTCTGCTAAAAAACTATCTATTGGAACATAAAAGAAATCTGCTATTCTTTTTAATGTAGTCAAATTAGGCTCAGATGCACTAGTTTCATAATTAGCAACCTGACTTCTTGATATTCCTATCGCCTTTGCAAATTTTTCTTGACTTAATTTAAATACTTTTCTAAAGCTTTTCAAATTTTCTGAAAATCCCATACTCCACCCTTGAATAAAATAAATTTATATGATATATTTATTTCACAAATTATATTGTCTATTTTTTAGACAATATAAAGTTATATTGTTTTGTTTTATATCATTATTATGTTGTTTTTGTTTCATTATTTATTAATTTTATCATAAGAAAGGAGCATTGTCCTTATGGATTCTCTAAAAACAAGAAAATATTTATCAGTAAAAGAAGCAGCAACAGAATATTTTGAAAAACTTATTAGTGTTAGTGCTTTATATAACCTTATTAATTCAGGTCAAATAAAAACGATTAAACTAGGTCATAAAATATTAATTCCAATTTCTGAGCTTGATAACTATTGTGGTAAAGCTTTAAGCAAGGAGTAATTTATGGAAGCTCGTAGACTTACAATTTACATTATTGATACCCACTCTAAAAAAAGAATCACAACCAAAAGAATCATTAATAATGATAAAGCACAAGAAAGGATACAAAAGTTAAAATCACTCTATATAAAACAACCCAATATTATATTAAAAATATCTTCGTAGCGTAAGCACTAGATAAGGATTCTCCTTACTAGTGCTTTTTTTATCCTTTGCCCGAGAATATCAACATTATATTCTCGGGGCAAAAGATTAAATTAAATAGGAATCTGTATATATTCCTATAATAACACCAGTCACAACCTATTTCTAAACTAGTAATATACCTACGATACTTCATATAAAGTCGCCACAGGTAAAAATTTCTATTCCCACTATTAACTTAGTGAATTTCTTAAAACTAACCCCTGTTAGACCTTCGCATGCAGTGCGTATGGTGTATGAAGTAGATTAGGCACTATCTACTCTACTACTCCACCCTAAAATACAAAGGAGACCTTTTATGGCAAATACAGACCTAAATGAATCTATTAAAATCTATTGTACAGCACAATTAAAACGACAAATAAAGAATATTGCAGCTTTAGAAAATAAGAGTATATCAAGTTATGTTACAAATCTAATTGACCAACATTTTCAACAAAGCACTTGTATAGATTCAGAATCCTATAACTCTTTAAATCAAAATCTAGATCGACTTGAAGTTTTAACATTAAGCCTTTTTAAAGGATTATATGAATTATATAGTGCAGAAGATAAATTTGAAGAAATCTGCTCTACAATTTACAGAAAGGACTAACAAAATGACGAATATTAATAATAATATTGCTTTTAAAGAACTCAAAAGAGGAAAAATTACGTTTACCATCTGGAAAAAATATCTAAGAAATATATTAATAGGCCTATTCCTTCTTCAAGCAATTGCATCTACAGGACTATTTTATGGTTTTCTGTATCAATCAGAAAATATCATATCCACTCAAAATATTTATGTTACAAAAGAAGTAGCCTTAAATTATATTAATCCTATAAAGCCAGATACTTATAAAACTCAAATAGGTCAATTTATTGCAAGTCATACATTTGACTTTGAGGTAAATCCTAACAATAGAATCCCATTCAAAAATTATAAAGATGTAATCGACCATTTAACCAATAATCAGCTTTATATTTTAAAGGAAAGTTACAAAAAATACTGGCTCATAACGCTTTTATTAAGTTTAGGAATATCACTATATTGGAATTATAGTCAATATTTAAAAGATACTTCTATATCTAAAAAAGCACTCCATAAGCGAGGTATGCAACTATTATCTCAAAAGCAAATGAGTTTATATACCAAAAATAAACCTCATGTTTTATCTATTGGAAATATAAATATCCCTACGGATACCGAATGTAAACATATTCTTGTCTTTGGTGCTAGTGGCTCTGGTAAATCTGTATTGCTCAGTCAATTTATTAATCAAATTAATACATATAGCCAAAAATATAATGATAAGCGCCATTATATTATTACAGATGTAAAACCTGAGTTCGTAGGAAAATTTGCAAAACCCGATGACTACATTTTTTGCCCTTTTGATAAACGTAGTATTAGTTGGTCAATATTTAATGATATTGATGATATTTCAGATTATGATAACTTCGCCTCTATCCTATTTGAACAGGAAGGTGCGAAAGACCCATTCTGGGGATTAGCTGCGGGTACTATATTTGCAGACGGCTTAAAGTATCTTGATTTACAGGGACGTAAAACGAACCATGACATTCTAGAATTTTTTAAACAGTCTACAGAATATCTAACAGAAGCTATTAACTCCCTACCACCAACACTAATAACATCTAAGCAGTACTTAAACGCTCCAGATAATACCCTTACCTCTATACTTGCAACTCTTGCAAGCGGTCTAAAGCCTTTTATGCACTTAAAAGATTCAACCGATAACAATGCTCCATTTTCTTTTAAACAATACATTAGAGAAGAGTATCAACGAACAGATGGAACTATTCCAAACTTATATTTATTAGTTCCTGCTAACCGTCAACGAATCATGGCGCCATTATTATCACTAGTCATGGATATTATGATTAGCGAAGCACTTACTTTACCTGAAAGTCAAAATTGCAGACTTTATTTTATTATTGATGAAATTGGTAGCGTCAACAAGATTCAATTACTTCCTGATTTAATTACAAAAGGTAGAAGTTATGGCATTAGTATTCTTGCTTTAACACAAGATCCTGGTTTATTAAGGGAAAAATATGGGCCACAAGTAATGCAATCATTCTTAAATAACTTTGGCACGCAAATAGTATTACGGATTAACGATGCAGCTACTGCAAAAGAACTGGCGGATAACTTTGGTGTAGAGGAAATTATTGAATACAAAGAATCAATTCAACTACCTCAAAGCGGTAGTCCTATCCCCTCAATTAGTCAGGATACAACAACTAAATCACTTATTCTTCCAAGTCAATTACAGTCGCTACCACCATTCAAAGGCTATGGAAAAGTATTAGGTTTTAACCCTTTTAATTTAATAATTCCTCAAGTATTTTTTAATGAAAACCCTAATATCAAACACTTTGATCCTATTGATAAAAAAACAGTAAATTCATTTAAGCCAAATATGTACCCCCATAGAATAAAGTTTAATGAATATAAAGAACATCGTTATGGAGAGGATTTAATTAAAAAGTATAAAAAAGGAGAATAATCTACTATGGTTACAACATCCAATGTGTCCACCATTCAAGCAGGACAATACTATAATAAAGATGATTATTATAGTCGCACAATTACACAAGAGGACTTTTGGTTCGGCAACGGATTGTTATCCCCTATAGGAGATGATATTCCGAATCCATATAAAAGTACTATAACACCTTTATCTCAAGATAATTACGAACAAAAAGTAAATACATTAAAAGACGAATTGACTCCCGATGCAAAAAAATTGGCAATAGATTTAACCTTCTCTCCACCAAAATCTATCTCAATTGCAATGTTAAATCCTGCATTAAAATATGATCTTCTCGATGCACATAATCAAGCGGTTAAAAATGTCTTAACTTTTGTTGAATCTAATTATGTAGTATGGCGCAAGCATACAAATAAAGATAATCGAACAGAAAATGTAAAAACTAAAAATGCTTTATTTGCATGTTTGCAACATAGGGTATCTAGAGAACAAGATCCGCAATTACACACCCATTGCTTACTTTTTAGAAAAACAATGATAAATGACAAAATTATGACGATTGAGGACCGATTTATTCACTCAAACCAATATCTTTTCTCTTTAATGTATGACAATGAATTATCTAAAGCCTTACAAGAAAAAAGGATTCCCCTTCGGGAATCCACGAGCAATGATCAAAAAAACATACATTTTGAGATTGAAGGTATAAATGACACTCTAATCGATCATTTTTCAAAGAGAAAATATCAAATTCAGGATTATCAATCCAATCAAGGCTTTTCTAATACATGGGATGGCGCACACGCTGCAGGTCTGGCATCGCGGAGACCAAAGCCACCAGAAGACCTTGCAACTTTAGAGAAGGAATGGCGTAAATCTATTGATAATTTAGGCGGTTTTGTAATTAATAAATCTACACATCACAAGGATGCATCAAGACTTTTAAAAATTAATGATATATTAAAAAAATCCATTGACCAACTACAAGAAAAATCCTATGCATTTTCTAAGTCAGACTTAATGATTGAAGTATATAAACAAGGTATAATGCTTGGCGTAACTGTATCAGAATTTGAAAATATATTTGAACACCACTTACAAAGTACTTTAATACAAGTTGGTTTTCGTCAATTAAATAATGAGATATATTTTACAACTCCCAAAAACTTGGCTCGTGCCAAATATATAGATTTGCTCCTTTTAAGTCCCCAGATTGAAAATTATAGTACTTTAGATCAGAATGATGCTAACTCAAAAATTGATATACTTTCCAGCAATCTCAAACTAGCGCAAGGTTGGGAGCTTTCAAAAGGGCAAAAAGAAGCTATTAATTTAATGTTATCATCTTCTAACAAATATATTGCAGTAGAAGGTATAGCAGGTTCTGGTAAAACAACTATGCTTGAACAAGCTAAATTACTATACGAGGCTCAAGGAGTTAATGTAATAGGTATGGCATTTACAGGAAAAGCAGCAGAGGCCATGGAGTCAGAAGCTGCAATTACCTCTCAAACCATTCATAAATATCTAAATCACCTTTCCCCCACTACGACTCATAACTCCTGGGATTTTTCATCTGTAAAGAAAGCAGAAACACCAGAAGTCTGGGTAGTAGATGAAAGCTCCATGTTAACAGATCACCTACTAAGTAATATTCTAGAAGCCTCTGAAAAAAGAAATGCTAAAGTAGTCTTTCTTGGTGACCCAAACCAATTACTTCCAATTGGTACAGGTAATGCATTTGCTAGAATGACTAGAAAAGATAATGAACAAGTACCTACTGTTCGTATGAGGGAAATCAATCGGCAAGAAGAAGGTTCTAATCTTAGAAAAACAGTAGAAGCTTTATCTGGTAAATTCGAAAATATAGAAAAACAATCACCACTATCTTATATTGACGACAGTATTAAAGAAATTCCACAACGACAATATCGCTTGAATTCTGTAATTCATGAATACTGTAATTACACAGTTGAGCAGCAAGATAAAAGTGCTATTTTAGTAGCTCGCAATAATGATCGTAATGAACTCAATTCTGAAATTCATAACAGACTTGTAGAAAAAGGTATCCTAAAAAATGAATGTTTACTAACTAGCGTCAATCAGTATGGTATAGAAAGCTCTAATCCTTATGCCATTGGTGAAAAAGTAATCTTCACTAAAAATGACTATAAACTCAAAGATACTAATGGCGAAACAGTAGGAATAAAAAATGGTCAACTTGGCAAAATCATAAATATCAATGGGCCTAAAATTACTGTACAAACTAACACAAACCAAAATGTAATGTTTGATACAAGAGAGTATAAACATTTTGATTATGGATATGCAATGACTACATTCAAGGCACAAGGTATTACTGTTGATAATGCTCTAATCGTACATGATAGTACACAAAAAAACTCCAACACTCGCAATAAAATTTATGTAGATGTAAGTCGTGCTAAAAAAAGCGTAAAAATTTTTACTGATGATAAGGAAGCTCTAGTCAAACAGGCTAAGCGCTTCCAACAAAAGATTACTTCATCAACTTTCACGCCATCCATTGTTAAAGGCAAAGAAAGGAAAACTACACATGTCTCAAAAGAAAAATCTAAGGAGATCTAATGGAGAAGGCACATTCTTTCAAAGCCAGGGAAAATGGCGAGGCCAATTTAGTATTACTAAAGATAATAAGCTAATCCGCCGTGCTTTCTCTGGAAACTCAAAATTAGAAGTATATAAATTAGGAAAACAATGGATAGAGGCTACACAACAAAACACTTCTATTTTCTCATCTAAAAATACAAAACTAAAAGATATCTGTAATTACTGGCTACAAGATGTAAAGAAAGTCAGTGTAAAACCTAAAACATTTCAAAAATATGACTCTACACTGAGGCTATATATACTTCCCCTCTTAGGTGAAATAAAAATAGTTTCAATTACGCCACAACAAGTACAAACAGTTCTAAATAACTGGAGTAATGGAACATTGAAAGGTAAAAAAGGACATATCATATCTTCCAGTACCATACGTTGCACTAGACGTTATCTTTCAGAACTATTTGAGTATGCAGTAAATATAGGTTTATTGCTAAAAAATCCCATTAAATTAACTAAACCACCTAGATTAATAACTACAGAAATTCATACCTTATCACTCGATGAAATTCATCAGCTTACAGTCACAATGAAGCAACAAGTCAGTAATAATATATCCTCACCTTATAGGATTAATTATTACGCCGCCTATATCGCAACAAAAATTGCCTTAGGCACAGGAATGCGGCTAGGTGAAGTATTTGGACTATGCTGGGACTGTGTAGATCTAATACATGGACATATATCAGTAAGACGAACAATACAAACAGGTACTAAAGGGCAAATATTTCAAGATACAAAGACAAAAACTTCTCGTCGTTGTATCCCTATCAGCCAAGAATTACAAAGTGAATTGACTACTTATAAAGAATTCCAATCCAATTATGCAAAAGAATTAGGAGATAAATGGACTGATTCCTATGGAGTTGTTATCTCAGGTACCTTTGGAAAAATTCTATCAACAAGTAATTTCAAATCTAGATATTTTATACCAATATTAAAACTACTAGGCTTAGAACATATAACATTTCATGATCTTAGACATACCCATGCTACACTTCTACTATCTCAGAAAATAAACCCTAAAATAGTGCAAGAACGACTTGGACACTCTACAATTACTCTAACCTTAGATACATATTCACACTTGGTACCTGATATACAAAAAGAAGCAGTTAAAGCTTTAGATAATTTAGGGATTTGAAGAAAAAAATTGAATAATACTATCCCCTTTTCTAACCAATATATCAATAACTACAAAACCAACAACCGCAATTAATATTCCATACAACCGACTTTCAAGTTTATTATAATTAGATATAATCTTATCATCGAGTTTTTCACATTTAGAATCAATTTTATCGCACTTAGAATCTAATTTTTTTTCTACTCTCAAAATAGATGAATTTAACCGATCAAACTTATTATTAGTATCTTCTTTTAAGGATGTTATTTCAGATTCTTGATGGTTCAGTCTATATTCAAATAATTCATAGCTAAAAATTTGATTAGATTCTATCTCTCTAGGGATTTCTTGTTTCGGTATAAAACTATCTGATTGAATATTTTTATAAGACATCTTTATACCTCATCATTAATTTCACAAGAATCTTGAATCATAATCTCTAAAGTTCTAATAATAGCATTGACATCATTACGATCAACTTCAAATTCAAGTGCTTCTCCATCCATCCTGATTAATTTCAAAATTTTAGTTCGACTCATTGGAACCTGAGATCTAACTAATCCAGAAAATTTAAGGGGTTTAATTCTTGCTATCGAAGCTTGATTTAAATCTTGTTTAACTAACTCATAATAAATTTCTAATTCAGTAACAAACTCTTTTCTAATATTATCTGGCCATACTATATCATTAAAATCATTTTTCAATTTTCTATTTCTTTTAAGTTGTACATAATTTTCAATAAAATTTAATACCTCTTCATGTTTATTTCCAAACAAAAGAGAAATGGACCTATTTAAGATTTGAAAATTATGAGGCCAACTACTTTGTAACTTATAAGTATTAAATATCTGTAGAGCCTTACTAAAGATAGTAGAATCCCTATTATATCTCTCAATAAGTTCACCGATATAATCAACTGCTTTAGAATTCTTTTCTAATTTCATTCTTAATTACCTCATATATACTACTAAAATAACTACTAAAAACTATACGAAAAACGGATAGCTCATTACGAACTATCCGCTATTTTCTTTGGTGATCCAGGAGGGATTCGAACCCCCGACCCACGGCTTAGAAGGCCG
>ERZ773059.991-NODE-991-length-14681-cov-14.094079_pt1 | contig 14681 bp, 11 predicted proteins | sample MGYA00580514_ERZ773059 | MGnify/ENA primary metagenome ERZ773059 (study PRJEB29015, sample SAMEA2737981) | human oral metagenome | biome: human oral; feature: human-associated habitat; material: dental | place: China | collected 2056 ...
GGCGGGCCCGGGCGCCGGCGGCGCGGCTCCGGCCCACGGTGCTCACGCTGCCGGGGGCCAGGTGCCCGGAACCTCCGCGGCCGAGCTGGCCGCTCAGGCGCTTGAGGGCGCCGCGGCGACAGTCGCCCTTCCCTCGGGAGGATTCCGGTCTCCCACGGGGAATCCCGCTCCCGGCTCCCAGCCGGCGCCGCCTGACGGGTCCCGGCAGTCCCCGCCCGGCGGGTCTCAGCAGGCCTCGCCTGGTGGACCCGCAGGATACGGGGCGGGCGCTGCTGGTCCCGCCTACGGGCAGCCGACGCCGACGGCGGGCCCGGCGACCCCGGGGCCGATGGCGCCCGCGAACAGCTCCGATGCGGCGGCCGCGGCTGCTCACAGTCCCTTCTCCTCGGCCGTGCCCGGTATGTCCGGTTCCGCGCCCACGGGTTCGCCGCAAGCCGCTCCGCCTGCGACTCCGTCGATGGGGACCCCTCAGAGCGGCGGGTTTTCCGCTCCGCAGGGCAGCGGGTTCGGCGGGCAGCAGGGCGGTGGCCCAGCCTCCCAGCCGGGTGGCGGTTTCGCCGTGCCCGGCTCATCGGCTTCCGCGGGCGGAGTCGCGCCCATGTCGGCCTCCTCGGGCTCCGGCCCCATGTCGGCTCCGTCTGGTCCGGCTCCGGCCACCGGGCCCTCCTCGGCTCCGTCTGGTCCGGCTCCGGCTGCCGGGCCCACCTCGGCTCCGTCTGGTCCGGCTCCGGCCACCGGGCCCACCTCGGCTCCGGCTGGTCCGGCTCCGGCTGCCGGGCCCACCTCGGCTCCGTTTGGTCCGGCTCCGGCCACCGGGCCCACCTCGGCTCCGGCTACCGGACCCACGGCCTTCGCCTCGCCCTACCCGGTCACCGGGTCGGCCGCTCCCTCGCAGCCCATGGCGCCCGCCATGTCGGTGCCGTCGGCTGGAGGCTCGGCCCCGGCGCGCACGGAGGCGGCTCCGTCGTCCGGCGCGGCCTACTCGGCGCCGTCGACGGGGAACCTGAACGACTACTTCTCCGGAAACGCCGCTCCCGCTCCTGATGCTCAGCCGACCGGGCTGTCCGCCGCACCGTCGGACTCGGTGCTTGCCGGGGAGCCGGAGGATGCCGCGCCGCCCGGCGGCACCTTCGGCAGCTGGATGCTGACGATCCTCCTGGTGGGGCTGCCGTTGATCGGCATCATCTACCTGTTCGTCCTGTCCTTCGGCGGGTCATCGCCGGCCTGGCGCCGCAACTGGGCGCGCGCCATGCTCGCCTGGATGGCGATCGCCTTCGTGCTGGCCGGGATCACCGTCGTCGTCGCCGGTCAGGCGCTGTATCAGATGGTGGGCGGGTGATGCCGGCCTGGCGGGCAGAGGGCTGATCCCCGGCGGGAGCCCGGTCCTGCCCGGCCCCTGCGCCGATCGCCGACGGCAGTAGGTTCACGTCGTCAATCCCGTTGACAACCGGGGGCGCGGACCGCCTGGCCCGGTCCGCGCCCCCGGAGCCAGTCGTCTGAGCCCTGTTGAGGGGCTCGTTGCGCCTCGCCGACGACCGCGCGAGCCGTTCGGCCCGTATCCGAGTGCGAATGGGGAGGGATCCCTCGCCTCCCTCGCCCCAGTGTGCGAGTGGGAGCGGATACGGAGGCGGTTCGCACATGGGAGAAGGGCGGCCCGATGGAGTGGGTGCCGTTTTTCGTTGGGATTCCAGGGTTCCGTTCGGATCGCTGCGATTGATTGACGCGCTCCCATGTGCGCACAGGGGGGTCTGCGCACATGGGAGCGCATCAGCTCGTCTTGGCGGATGTCTGTGAACCGCAGAATCATGCGGAAAACCTGCCTCCGCCTCGGCAAGGTCCGCCTCTCCCATGTGCAATCCCCTCCTCCGGCCGGACGCGGTCCCGTCTTTCACACATCCACCTGCGCGCCCCGGAGACGCCGGGGGCAGAGATGGCGGCGCGGACGCGGCGGCCGCGCCCCGTTGGCCCGACGGGAGTGGGCCGGGTCGGCCGGGACCCGGCGGGACGACTTCTGGGGGCCGCCGGCAGCCGTCGGCCTACTGGACGGGGGAGAAGCGCACGGCGGTGCCGGAGGCTGTCACCATGAGCATGCCGTTGTCCGTGCCGAGCGTCTCGTAGTCGATGTCGACGCCGACAACGCCCTCGGCGCCGAGCTCCTGCGCGCGTGCGGTCATCTCGGCCAGCGCCGTCTCCCGGGCCTGGATGAGCTCGTGCTCGTAGGCTCCCGAGCGCCCGCCGACCACATTGCGGATGCCGGCGGCGAGGTCTTTGAACACGTTGACTCCGGCGATGGTCTCGCCGCAGACGACGCGCAGGTACTGGGTGACGGGATAGCCCTCGACGGTGGGAGTGGTGGTGACGATCATGAGCTTCCTTACTTGACGATTGGTTGCGGCCGCGTGCAGCGGCTGCGCGAAGCCTCCCACGGCGTCGGGACCCCGGCATCATCCTCGCGCCGGACGTGCGACCGCCGTCGTGTCGTCCTTCGGCACGAGGGTCAGGAACTCAGGCGGGCGACGGGCCGCCGCGTGAGGCCGGTCCTGACCGCGCAGGGGCGCAGGACGCGCGCGAGCGGGGCGAGGACCATGGCCGCATGACTGTGTACAACTGCGTGTGGCCGAGTATCCGGTATCCTTGCCGTCCTCAGCATCCTCGAACTCCCCTCCCCTTATTTAAGGAGCTCCCATGGCACAGCAGCCGTACTACGCCCCGACGGGCGGCACCGTTTCCCAGCCCATGTACGTTGGGCCCGGTCAGTCGCCGGAGCAGTCCGCGGACTCCGTGGGCTCATGGATGCTGGCGCTGCTGCTCACCGTCATCCCCGTTGTCGGTTTCATCTACGTGCTCGTGCTCGCCTTCGGCGGCTCGGCCTCCACCTCGCGCTGCAACTGGGCGCGGGCGATGCTCATATGGCAGATCATCGGCGTGATCATCGGCGTCCTCTTCGTCGCCCTGGGCGGCTGGGCCCTGTTCAGTCAGCGCTAGCGCTCTCGCGCTGCGGTCCGGGCGGGCCCGGGGCGCAGTGGCCCTGGCCCGGAGCGCTCCGGCCCTGGCCGGGGCCGGGCCCCTCCGGCCGGGTCACCGGAGGACACCGGCCGGGTCACCTCCGTCCTCGTGACCGGAGCCGGGCGAGGGCGCTGGCGTAGCGCGGTCCGATCTGGTCGGCGGCGACGGCGACGCCGTCGTGCTCCCAGCTGAGCAGGTTCTCGATCCGGAACGAGCGCGCGCACGTGGCGCAGGCCAGCGGGACCGACGGGCGCCGCATGCGAGTCACCGTGTGGCCCGCCGGGCACGTTCCCCGCCACCGCCCCTCCACGCGCGGCGCCTGCGGGTCGACCAGGCGCCGGCCGGTGGAGCCGATGCGCTGGGCCTCCACGCGCCACACAGCGTCGTGCCCGTGGCTGGCGCCGACGCGCGCGTGCGCGATCTCGTGGAGGATCGTCTCGCGGACCTCGGCCTCGTCGTACAGGCTCATCAGGTGGCGCGAGAGCGTGATCCGACGGCGCGTGTGGTCGGTCTGCCCGGCCCGCCGCCGGGCGCGGTCCAGGCCCAGCTCCCAGTCCCCGACGCCGTGGGCCGCCATGAGGGAGCGGGCCAGGGCCAGGACGTCGGGCAGGTGCACGGGCTAGAGCGTAGCGGGCCGGTGCCGGGCCGAGCGGGGTGGGAGCCCGCCCCCTCGCCGAGAATGGTCCGAGGAGTCCTGCGGGGCGTCTGACGCGCGCAGCCGACCCCGGAACTACTCGTCGTCAGGGGTACTGAATGCTGAGATCGCGGTGATGAGGTCGTCGATTCGCCGCCGGGTCCACTCGATCCCCGGGTCGGGCTCGATATAGCCTCGATACAGCTGAGGATGCTGGCGGCCATCATGTGGTCGCCGGTGTCCGCTGCGCAGGCGCGGTGGCGCCGAAGGGGCGCATCTGCCGGGGGCGTCCAGGCTCCGGTCGCCGAAGGCGACTCGGGCCAGGACTCCGGTCATGAGTGCTCCGGCGGCGCGGCTCATGAGCTCGAAGCCGAGATGCTCGGCGCGGTCGAGGACGACCCGGGTGGCGGGGCCGGCCGCGCCGTTGACCCGCGGCCCGGGCGGGCCCCGCCGTCGTCGGGCGGAGGACACGTTCGCAGCCCGATGGCGGCAACGGCTCGGTCCAGGGCTCCGACTGTGGCAGCATGGCGCCGATGCCTCAACGTCCCCTCCCTTCCGCGCGCCGCCGTCCCTCCCGGAGCCGCCAGAGCACCGCGGCGACGCGGTCCGCGTCCGCCCGCTCGAAGCGCTCGCCGGGCCCCTCCGGCGCCAGGGGGAGGGGTCGGCGCGGGCCGGGCCCGCTGGCGCGTCTGCTCCGGTCTCCGCTGGGCTTCCTGCTGGGGTCGTTCGTGCTCACCGTGGTGGTGGGGCTGCTCATGGCCAAGCTCCTCGATTCCGCGTCGTTGCGGGGCACGGGGCCGGCCCCGTCCCAGAACGGGCCGGCCCCCGTGACCACCGACATGACCGGCTTCGACGCGGCGCGCATCATCGACGACGAGGTCTTCTACGACTCGACCGCCATGACGGTCCAGGAGATCACCGACTTCATCGCGCGGGTCAACGCGGGCTGCCGGACGGGCGACGACGGCACGCTCTGCCTGGCGGAGGCGACCTTCGACACCGAGGACCGCGAGGTGACGACCGCCTGCCCCGGCGGATACAAGGGCGCGGCCGCGGAGAGCGCCGCGCAGATCATCTCCAAGGTGGCGACCGCCTGCGACATCAACCCCCAGGTGCTGCTGGTGCTGATTCACAAGGAGCAGGGGCTGCTCACGGCCTCGGGCGAGACCCTGACCGCCCGCGTCTACGAGGCCGCCGCGGGCTACGCCTGTCCCGACGGCGCGCAGTGCGACACCACGTACACGGGCTTCTTCCAGCAGATCTACGGGGCCGCCACGCAGTTCCAGACCTACCGGCTGACTCCCGAGGCCTACCAGGTGGTTGCGGGCGTCCCCGTGCAGCTGGCCTACTCCCCGGACCCCGCGTGCGGCACCGCCGAGCTGACGGCGGCCAACCAGGCGACCGCGGGCCTGTACGACTACACCCCCTACCAGCCCAACGCCGTCGCGGCCCACGGCGGGAATGACTGCACCAGCTGGGGGAACTGGAACTTCTACGGGTACTTCCGCAGCTTCTTCGGGGACCCGACGCCGTCGACCGCCGACGGCTGAGTCGTAGGGCGCAGGCGGACCGGTCTCGGCGCGGAACCGGACCGATCTCGCGCCGGAGTACGGCCGGTCTCACGCGGGCGGGAAGTGCGACTCGGCGCTTGCTGAGCGTCTCCAGCAGGCCGCCGTGGGAGGATGCGGCCATGGAGTGGCAGTCGGTCCTGGCGACGACCTGGGTCGTCGTGGAGTATGCGATCAAGATCGTCGCGCTCGGGACCGTTCCGGAGAACCGCCGCCCGTCGTCGTCGACGGCGTGGCTGCTGCTCATCTTCCTGCTGCCGGTCGTGGGCCTGCCGCTCTACATCTTCCTGGGCAGCCCGTGGATCCACGGCAGGCGCCGCGAGCAGCAGAAGGCCGTCAACGAGATCGCCCTGGAGTCCACCAGGGACGTGCCCTACGCGCCCGAGAGCACTGAGCGCTCACCCCACCTGGACTCGGTCCTGCGGATGAACCGCGCCCTGACGGGCCTGCCGTGCGTGACCGGCGAGGTCGTCGCCCTGCACGGGGACGCGGCGGCCACCTACGCCGAGATGGCGCGGGCCATCGACGCCGCCACCAGCCACGTCCACGTCGAGTTCTACATCCAGTCCTGGGACCCGGTCACCGACGTCTTCTACTCCGCGCTGGAGCGGGCCGCCGCCCGCGGGGTGGCCGTGCGCCTGCTGGTCGACCACCTCGGGTCGCGCAAGTACCCCGGCTGGCGGAGCCTGGGCAACCGCTTCACCGCCGCGGGCATCCGGTGGCGGCTCATGATGCCGCTGCTGCCGCACAAGCGGCGCTTCCGCCGCCCCGACCTGCGCAACCACCGCAAGCTCCTCGTCATCGACGGCGAGCGCGCCTTCATCGGCTCCCACAACATCATCGACCCGACCTACCGACTGCGCTCCAACGTCCGGGCCGGGCGCACCTGGGCGGACCTGAGCGTGGAGGTCATCGGGGACATCGTCGTCGAGGCCGAGGCGGTCTTCGGCATGGACTGGTACTTCGAGTCCGGCGAGGTGCTCGACATCGCGGACATCCTGCCGCAGGCCGGCGGGTCCAGCTCGGTGTCGCAGGTGCTTCAGGAGGCCGCCCCAGTGGGCACCCCGGCGCCCCAGCCGGGGCGGCCCGACGCCGTCGTCAACGCCATGCAGCTGGTGCCCTCGGGCCCCGGCTACCCCACCGAGCCGAACCTGCGGATGGTCCTGTCGCTCATCCAGAACGCCACCAAGCGGGTGTCCATCACGAGCCCCTACTTCGTCCCCGACGAAGCGCTGCTGGCGGCGATGACGACGGCGGCCTACCGGGGCATCGAGGTCGAGCTCTTCGTGGGGCTGGAGTCCGACCACCTCATCGTCAACCACGCGCAGCGCTCCTACTACCAGGTGCTGCTCGCCGCCGGGGTGCGGATCTACCGGTACCCGGCGCCGACCGTGCTGCACGCCAAGTACATGACGGTCGACGACGAGATCGCCGTCATCGGCAGCGCGAACATGGATTTCCGCTCCTTCGCCCTGAACTACGAGGTCATGCTGCTCGCCTTCGGCGGCGATCTCGACGACATGCTGCGCGCCAACGACGCCTACTACCGCACCGCCTCCGCCGAGCTCACCGCCGAGGAGTGGGCGGCCGAACCCTGGTGGCGCCGCTACGTCGACAACGTCTGCCGGCTGCTGTCCGCCGTCCTGTGAGGCGCGGCCGGGCGGCGCGCGCGGCGAGGCGGCCGGCCGCGGAGCTCCCGGTGCGCCGTTGATTGTCTCGACCTCCGCGAGGCGGTACGTCCGACAGGCCGGTCTGAGGCGGACGTGGACCGGTCTCGGCGTCAGGACGGGTCGTTGATGATCGCTTCGAACAGGGCGACGCCGGTGGACAGGTCCCGCAGTCGCATGACGTAGGGGCGGTCCACGTGGAAGTCCGTGATGGGGCCGAGGTTGGGGGCGCTGGCTTCTCCGCCATGCTCGGAGACGGCAGCTGCGACCGTGCCGTCCTCGCGCACGATGAGCCGCACCTGCTGCCTGTAGGCCGTCGTCTCGAACTGGGGGCCGATGCGCTCCATCGGGCGGATATCGGCGCCCAGGGCCTCCAGGACCGTGAGGACGTCGATGCCTCCGTCCGGGGTCGTCAGGTCGATGCGCGGCAGCCACAGGTTCACCTCGGGGGACAGGCCCTCGCGCTCCGCCTCGTCGAGCAGGGCGCTGGCCGCCGCCCATGTGCCGGCGGGAAGCGCCTCCGGCAGGGCTCCCTCGTCCGGCAGCACGATGTCCAGGGCGAAGTCCTCCGAGTAGGGCACGCGCAGGACCTTCCAGGTCACCGAGCCGGTGGTCCCCTCGGTGCAGACCATGCTGCTCTGCTGCCTCATCATGGGGACCCGGATGACGCTGCCGTCCGCGCGGGTGAAGTCCTCGTCCTGGGTGCTCTTCTTGTTGAAGAGCTCCTTCCACTGCGCGGCGAAGAGGACGGCGTTCTGCAGCGCGATATCGATCGTGGTGGCGTCCAGCGCCGAGGACTTGATGAGGCCCGCCGTGTTCTGCTTGACCCACTCGTTGAGGACGTCCTGGGCCTTGCCGGCCTCGGCGCGCCGCAGGTCCGCGGAGAACCAGTGCCGGACGTTGTCGATGAAGTCCTGGCTGACCTCGGTCGGCTCGTCGTGGTCGATGATGACGATCTGGTCGGCGACGTGCACCAGCGGGTGCTCTGGGGCCCTGCTGTCGGGTTTGAAGCCGGAGACGTCGCCGTCGTGAGCGAGCAGCGCGGTCTGGATCGCGGACCAGGTCGTGTTGCGGGACTCCTCATCCGCAGCGCCGAGGAGCTTGTTGAGCCCCTGGGCCTCCGGGTCCGTGGCGCCGAGCGAGGCCGCCGCCAGATTGAGGGCGAGGGACGCCGGGCTCGCCAGGGCGTTGGCGTGCGCGCCGTCGGCGAGCTGGGCCGACAGGAGCGCTGCGCCCAGGGCGTCGCAGGCGCCGACGGCGGCCTTCAGATCGGGCGCCTCCGCCAGGGTCAGCTCGGCGCGGGACTGGTCGCTTGTCAGCACGGTGCCGCCGATGTCGCGCTTCCAGAGGCCGCAGCCGGCGAGGGCGCCCGCGGCGACGGCGGACAGGAGCAGCATGGTGCGGCGGCTCGGGCCGGTCGGAGCCTGTGCGGATGTGCGGAGGGCGGGGCGACGGTCGTCGGCGCTCATGGGACGAGTCTGCGCCTGCCGATCGGCGTCGGGGTATGGGAAGAAGTCCCCGGGCCCGACGCCTCGCGCCCACCTGCTCGCCGGCACGCCCCTTCCCTCCTTCGCCGAGACCGGGCCGGCGCCGCTCCGGGACCGGTTCATGCCGGCGACCGCGCGCCGCGACGTCGCCCCGTCCTCCCGCCCGGACCCGGTCGGGACGGACTGTGATCGTTCTGCGACCACTGTGTGGACTCGCCGGGACAGAATCTTGGCCAATCCGGCGCGCGCTGCCACGATGACGCTATGGCACGCCGTTGGCAGATCATCTCCGTTGAACTTGTCTCCGGGCGCGGGCAGATCTTCGCGCCCCCGCCCGGTCGGGACCTCATCGTCCCGCCGTCGACGACCTTCGAGCAGCTCGGCGTCGCGATCGACCTGGCCCTGGCCCGCTGGGACCTGGGGCACCTGCGCGACTTCACGCTCGTCGACGGCACCCGCGTCATCGACGACACCACCGATCTCGAGCTCGGCTTCGGCGGCTTCAGCGGCGGCGCCCTCATCGACAAGGTCCTGCGCCACAACGCCAGGGTCAAGGACTATGTCGATGTCGGCGAGGTCTTCCGGTACGTCTTCGACTTCGGGGACGACTGGACCTGCCGCTGCACCGTCACCAGGTTCGGGGACCCCGAGCAGGAGGTCGGCGTCGTCGTGCAGGAGCCCACCGCGATCTGGGGCTGGGGGGCCCTGCCCGACCAGTACGGGCGCATGCGGCACGACGACGAGGACTTCCCCGGCGACGACGCGGCGCTGACGGCCAAGCAGATGCGCGCCGAGGAGAACGAGGTGAGCACCTTCCTCATGACCTTCGGCCAGGTCGAGCCCGAGCGGCTGGACCTGCGGGCCGTCCGCGTCGCCCGGGCCGCGGGCGATCCCAACGCGCTGATCGCGGCGCTGACCGGAGTCAACGCCGACCACGCGCTTCAGCAGATCGGCCAGGCCCTCATCGAGGCCTGGGACGGGATTCACGGGCCCGGTCGCGCGCGCGGGCGCAGCGCCGTCCGCGGACAGCTCTCCTCGGTCATGGCGACTCTGAGCAACCGGCTCCAGTGGCGCGACGAGGACGGCGACGCGATCCTCAGTGCCGAGCTCCTCGCCCGGGTCCAGGGGCAGGAGCCGGTCGGGCGGCCGCTGTCGGTCGACCTTGAGGAGCTCGCCGACACCATGGCCTCCTACGGCGACGTCAACGGCGGGTACCTCGACCTGGACACCGGGCAGGTTCTGCTCGCCGCCATGGTCTCGGCGCGCGGGATCGACCTCGATGCGGGCAACGAGGAGTTCGGCATCGAGCCCGGGCGCCGGTGGGTCGTGGTCGACGACAGCGCCAAGGCGATCACCACCGCGGACCGGCGCGGCTTCATCCGCCACCTGCAGAGCAGCGGGCGACAGGACGAGCGGGCCGCCGCGAGCACGCTGTCGGCGGCGATGCAGGTGCAGTCCGCCCGCGGTTTCGACGACGCCATCGACGAGCTCGGCCTGGCCCCCGTGTGGGTCGGCTACCGGGACGACCGCCGCTGGGGCAGGGCCCGCGAGGCGCTCGCGGCGCACGGGGTGCGTCCGACCGTAGTGCGCCCCATCAGCGAGGTCGTGAAGTAGCGCGGCGGGGTGGCGCAACGGAAGCCCGGGCCGGCGGGGCCGCGAGCCGGGACCGGTCGTCGCGGCGGACAACGGGGCGGCGCTCGGCCGCCGCAGGCGTGACTTCATGAGTCTCGGGAGCCCGTCCACTCGTGTGGCGGTGACACTCGAGACGGGAGGAACCTGATGATCCTGCGCCGGGCGAGGCCGCGCACGGCGAAGGGATCAGTGGAGACAGCGGCGATGATCATGTCGCGCGGCATGTCTGCCGCGATAATAATTCCTCCGGCGCGCGGATCCTTCCCGCCAGAGACAAGGAACAGGCCTGCTGCGTACTGGCAGTCAAGCCAATTCTTATGGGCGTCCAGCGCCGCATCTATCTCTGTCAGCGGGGCGGTGTAATCGATCTCGATCACGTGCATGCGCTCAGTTCAGCACACGACGATTGCGCGGGGAATGTCATGATCGCCTACCCGGGTGTAGGCTGCGGCCTATGCCTATGAGCGAGACTGAGGCGATGGATCAGATCAGTCTGCTGCATCTGCGCTACTTCCTGGAAGTGGTCGAGGCGGGCGCCGTGCGTGCGGCTGCCGACAGCATCGGGATCAGTCAGCCCAGCCAGCCAGCAGGTGGCTCACCTGGAGAGAAGGCTCGGTGTGCGCTTGTTCGATCGTTCTTCCACTGGAATGCGTCCCACCGACGCCGGGCGGCGCCTCGCCGATATTGCTGCGCAGACCGTCCGGACGATGGGTGGCCTGAGGCGGATGGCGACGAGTGTTCGGCGGATTGGCGTTCCCCGGGGTGTGGAAGGCGGAGTCCTGGACGCTCTAGAAAGCCGTTTCGGGGCCGCGACCGAGTTCGTCGCTCTTGATTCCTCGCGGGCGGAACGAGCACTTGGGCGGGATGTTGACGCGGCGATCGTCCGCGGCCCGGTGTCTCCGCCGACTCCTCGAATCGTGTCGAACGTGCTGCGTGCAGCGCCTCTTGGGGTGCTCCTAGGCGGCACCCACGTCCTTGCGACGCGCAAGGAGATTGAATGGTCCGAGCTTGCCGGGCAGTCTTTGCTCTGGTTTGACGAGCATCGGGCTCCCGAGTACGCGGCATGGCTCCTGGGCTTCTGCCGGGCTCATGGGTGGCGGCCTCGGCTGCGAAGACTCGACCCTGCCGGGACTCGGCTTGTGACGAACGCGCTACGACGAGAGGCCGACCTCGTCGCACTCCGCCCTGAGGGTGACGCATGTCTGAAAGGGCTGACGTGGGTTCCGCTGGTGCATCCCATCCACCGGAGGAGCGGCTCGTACTCCTTTCGAGAATGCCCCTGTAGATATCAACAGTTATCGACAGGTGCTGACGGTGCCGATAGTTGTCGATAGATGGCGATACGGCGCCGCCTCCTCGCGCCGACCGCGATGATGGTGCGGATCAGACAGGGGCTCAATGGTTCGTCGCTGAGCATGATGATCTCCTGCACGGTCCCATGAGGCGAAGAAGCGGATCGGGCAGGTTGTCGGTCAACGGCGTCGCGTCCCGCAGGGCGAAGGGAGCGGAAGCGGAGTGGGCCGACTGTTCCCAGCGCAGGGTAACCGCGAGCTACCGGTCCTATCGGCTGGATCTCACGGGCGGCTCGTGACGGACGGACCATTCGTCGATGGTTGATTCCAGCGGGGTGTGCGGCGGGCCGGGTGTCTGTGTGCCCGGTCCCCCGCTGCTTCTGGCGGTCGTTAGCAGCCCCTTGCCGCCGATGCTGCCCGGCTCGCGCGGGGTGGGGCCCTTAATACGGTGTCAATGTTCCTGCGGTGGTTGGTCGTTGTGGCTGGGGGCGGCCCCCGGGGTGCGGGTGATGATGCGGTCGAGACTCGTTCGGGCCCGCGGAGTCCGGGCGGGGCGGATCGTGGACGTACTTTTCCGGCGTGGACGTACTTTTCTCCCATTCTACTGGGGTTAAGGCTCAGTAGGATGGGAGAAAGGTACGTTCATGTTGGGGAAGTACGTTGACGTTGCGGGGGGGTGCGGAGAAGGTCACGTTCCCCGGGGGGTGCCTCGGACGCTCGTGTGTCCAGGCGCTCGAGGTGCCCGGACGTCGTCGTCACCGGCGGTGCGAATGATGGCGCGTCCCGCTGGTCGCCCGAGGCGTCCGACGCGGTGGTCCTGTGCGCGTACGCGCTCCGCGCCCGGGGCCCGGCGGGGGCGGGGCCGGAGGGCGGGCGTCAGTCGGAGTGCGCGGGCTCGGCCGGGATGGTGAAGTTGACGTCGGCCTCCTCAGCGGACCGCCACCTGCTAATCTAGCCCGAATTAGCAGCTGGTAGCAGGTGGGCGCGGGCCCAGGGCCGCGGACCTATCCCCACCGCCGCCATGGACCTACCACATCGTACTCCCGGCCCCGGGGCGCGAACCGATCTCGGCGCGGAATACGACCGATCTCGGTGAATTGGGACGGGAGGCCGGCGCTCCGGTCGGGAAGATCGCGTGTCGACGCCTACCTCATGAAGGAAATTGAGGTCTTGTGGGAGACCGCTAATCGGGTTGGAGCAGGCCCTTGTCTCTGTGCGGCGGCTCTCGCCCGCGATGGCGCGATTTAATCGATTTTCGGGCACGGTGACGGGATGATTCTATTATTTAGAGACTTCTACTATTGAAGTCGATCATCGGCGAGACTATCATAATCATATCGTTCTTCTCGATGATTAGTGGAGACTCGTGTGAAGAACGACGCTGTCACGAGGGCGCCCAGGCGCTCCTGTCTGGGCGTGAGCGAACCAGAAGGAGGGCTCTCGATGAACAGGACAAGCACGTTGGGCGCGTTCTCGCCTCGATGGTCGCCCTGGTGGTGACGATTGGAATCTCTCTGGGTCTCGCAGGTCAGGCTTCTGCTGCACCTCAGTCGCCCGCCGCGAATCCGGATCAGGCCAAGGTCGCTGAGCTTCAGGAGCAGTACAAGGCTGAGGCGTCTCCCGAGGACTATCAGAGGGCGGTTGATGCCTACGATCAGCTGGTTGCGGGGAAGGCGACGGACGTCGCAGCTGCTGAGCAGCCTCAGGGCGCAGTGGCGTCAGGTGAGGAGTATGCCATGTGTGTCAGCATCCCCAAGTGGGCTGTTGTCGCAGTCGCCTGGTATGCCATGGTCGGTGGCGGGGCCACCGCGGTTGTGGGGACGGTTGCTGACGCGACTATCGTTGGTCTCCCGGCAGGTACTGTGCTCGCTGCTATTGGTGCTGGAGAAGGCATCACTGCCAATGCACTTCTGTACTGGTCAGACCACACTGATTGGCCCAAGGATGCGTGCATCTGATCTGTGACCTGTGCTGCTGAGTGGCGGGAGTTTCGCTGACTTTACGGCGGAATTCTCGCCGCTCTCGGTCTCGATGTACTGGAATATGCTGGCGGCGGTTGTTGCGGTCGGCAATGAATCTGTCGATTCACGTTATGAGGAGTGTGGAATAATGGGCGTCCCGCAGTGGGTTCTGGGCTGGATTGTGTTCGCACTGTTTGCGGTGCTGGTGATTTACCTTCACCTCCGGAAGCGGCGCTCCGGGACGCGCAAGTACCGCGACGATCACGATCGTGGCTGATTACAATAAGCAGTCGCGTGCACAAATTCGACAGAAGCCTGGGAAGGAGGCAGTGCCAGTGGGCTTTCCGCAGTGGATGTGGGCGCTGGTAGTCGGGTGGAGCGGCGTGGCCATCGGCACTGGGGCCCGTCTGTACCGGACCCGGCGCGACTGGACGCGCAAGTACCGCAACGGTCACGACTGACTCTCAGAATTGGCCGGCGCGCGCGGGTGGTGAGCCCAGCGGGCGGGTTCAGGCGATGCGGGAGACGAGCCTGCTGATCCGCTGGATGCTCACCTTGCGGCTCGTGCCCAGCGTCTGGGCGAACAGACTTACCCGCAGCTCCTCGAGCATCCAGCGCGCCTCGGTCAGCACCGCCTCGCGCTCGACGTCGGGCGGCGTGGCGGCCGCGCGCTCCCGCGCCCTGTCCACGACGGCGGACGCCTCCGCCACCCGATAGGCCAGCGCCGCGTCCTGGCTCGGGGACGCCTCCGCCTTCTCCACGCGCAGCGCCAGCGCCCTGAGGAAGCGCGGCAGGTGCACCAGCTGCTCGGCCGGCGTCGCCGCCACGAACCCGTCGAACACGAGCTCGGCGGCGTGCTCGCGCACCTCCTGGAGCGTGTTCAGCAGCGCCAGGGACGTGTGCGCCCCGACGACGCGCTCCACCTCCCGCTGAGCGGCGAGCGTGCGCGCAACTGCCTGCGCCACCCGGTAGACCTCGTCCTCGAGCTCATCGCGCATGACAGCGACCAGCTCGGCGAAGACCGCGCGCTCCCGCACCGCGGCCAGGTCGTGACCCGAGGCCTTCGCCCACCGGCCGGCCACCGTGCGCGCCGCCGCCAGCTCCATGTCCTCCACGAGCGCCTCGGTGCTCCGGTAGGGGCTGGCGGCCAGGGTCAGGGACTCGCTCCCCGTCCACCGGCTCGTCACCCGACCGGTGGGCAGGAAGGTCTGCGCCAGGGCGAGCGCTGTGACGCCGCCGCCGTGCTCGCGCGCCTGGGCGGCGTCGTCGGGCGCAATGACCAGGTCCGCGCTGCGCGCACCCGAGGCCCGCAGCGTCGGGTAGCCGCGCACGACCAGCCCGGCCGTCCCGGTCGACTCCACCGTCGCCGGGATCGTCGACCGGTCCGGCGCCTCCAGGCCCGGCACGCCGCTCGGCCAGTCCGACAGGCCCCTC
>ERZ773059.992-NODE-992-length-14679-cov-4.341220_pt1 | contig 14679 bp, 10 predicted proteins | sample MGYA00580514_ERZ773059 | MGnify/ENA primary metagenome ERZ773059 (study PRJEB29015, sample SAMEA2737981) | human oral metagenome | biome: human oral; feature: human-associated habitat; material: dental | place: China | collected 2056 ...
GGCCTGCTGTTGCCCTTCCGCCGGGTCGGGCGCAACAGGATCAGAGCGGCGGCCAGCAGGCCCAGGGCCGCGACGACGGCCAGGACGATGAGGGCTACGAGGCCAGGACCAGTGCCGGTGGCGTGGTCGATGGTGCTGGTGATGGTGCTCATGGCGGATTGCTCCTTGTCGTGATGGCGAACGGTGGTGTCGTTCAGAATTCGGCGATGTCCTGGGCGGCGCTCAGGGCGTAGGCCCGGATGATGGCCTGGTAGTAGGGGTCGCCGGCGGGGGCGACCTGATGGACCTGCTCGGCCAGGCCGACCAGGGCGGCGGTGTTGTTCAGAGCGCCGGCGGCCAGGACCGCGCGGGCCTGATCCCTGGCGTGGGTCACCTCGGCCCGGCCGAGGATGGCGTCGGTGCGCCGGCGGGTGGCGCGGGCCACCGCCCGGGAGGAAGGAGCGAAGGACGCCAGGGCGTAGGAGTCGGGCTCGGGGGTCTGGGGGATGAGGCCGGTGGACATGATCGAAGGTTCCTTTCGGTGCTCCGTCCGGCCGCCGGGGAGCCGCCTGGTGCGCTCTCCTGGTGGTTGATAACGGCCGGTTTGGATGTAACGAAGGTAAACCGTTGGAATCCCAAGGCAAAGCATAAGCGTGATAACATCGGGCAGACCGCGGGATACCCCGGGTCCAGGGGCTCTCGGGACCTGGCGCTCGGCCTGGGGCGCGCCGTTGAGACCTCCGCGGAAGGGGGGCGTCCTGCCGGGATGGGAGCAAGTCCCGACCGACAAGTGCCGGGCGGCATGACGGACAGCCGGAGACGAGCGCGAGGAGAGTGAGCGGGATGATCGCGGAGGAGACGACGGGCGACGATGCCGAGGACAGCGGTGCCGGGGCGCGGGCCGCCGACCCGGCGCAGGACGAGCCGGATGCGGGACCGGCCGGCTCTCCCGTACGGCGCTACCTCGACTACCTCATGGACTTCCCTCCCGACCTGTCTCCGGAGCAGGTCCAGCGCTGGCGGCGGTTCTTCGACCTGCGCGAGGACATCCTGCTGGACTACGGCTACCAGACGGCCCGGGCGTACTGGACCGACCTGCAGGACATCTTTGAGTGGGCCGTCGCCCGCGACAAGAACGTCCTGACCCTCACCGATCGCGACCTGCGCCAGTACTGCGCCCTGCTGCGCAGGCGCAAGTACAGCGAAGCCACCATCCGACGCCGAATGGTGGCCTGGAGGAAGATGGAGGAGAAGATGAAGGAGGGGTGAGAGACGGCGTGTGACTGCGGTCTGAAGTCTTGCGTGTGGCACTTCGGGCGCTGTGGGACATGCGTGTCTGGCCGGCCTGGCAGCTCACCGGCTGGGTGGTCAACCCGCAGTACCTGGTGCGCCTCCAGACCTTCCGGCAGCGCGCCGCTGCTAGACCATCGCAGAATGACGCCAAAAAAATGTCGCGGATTCACGAGGAACCACTCGATCGACTATGAGAAGATCTCGAGAAACATGAACGTAACAAAGTCTGTTCAATCGTTACCATTCCGTGATGCCGCTGTTGTCGCATTGAGATCATGCCACTTGACAACGAGCACCTGTACCGCCGACTCGTTGTGGACACCCTCCAGTCAACCCCGCCTCAAAACCAGCATTGACCTGCGAAGTTGCTTCATCATCTGTCCCGTACCTATGGGAATACCTCGAAAATCGTAGACATGGCTGTTTTTAAAGCCGTTGGCACGTATGCTGGGATCGCCTGCACGGGGACGTGCACACCCCTGAAGGCTGAGCGCCGAGCAACGGTCCGAGCTCTGCTAGCCGGCGTTGACGAGAACACATATTGTGACAGAAAAGGGAACGCAGGGAGGTGATTTCATTGCGATGTGGTGCTCGTAACTATTACTGTGTGGCAGCGACAGCAACCGGGCGATCCAGTATCTCTGGAGCGCATTTAGTGCCTGCATCTCTTCCACCAATGTCACACAACCGCCTCTGCGCCAACGAGGCTGTTGCAAACAAAATAATCCGACAAACAGATAGAAACTCCTGCTTGCAACGTTGGCGCGCAAGAGTCCTTGCGGATCCGTGATTAGATTATAACAATTAATCACTCTACCATAAGAGTCTCATTCATGATATAATAGTATACATTATGAATGAGATAGCCAGATCATCACTGTCGTCAGAGCGACCAAGCGCAACTGACGATGCCGCAGCAGAGAACACAGAAAGAAAAGCCTCGATATGGTGGCGAGTTTCGCGACACATAGGTGCTGTGGCGGTAAAAGAAAAGGTACAGAAGGCTATGTCTGTTCTCGCAGCTCCCCTCAAAAGCAAGAGGAGCAAAGATAGGATTACACGTCCGGAAAATAAAAACGGTTATACCCCAATCGGGCATTTACTATCGTACGGCGTACGAGGTGCTCCGGCCGGAACATTTGTTAATGTTCCGAGTCAATTTCCTTTAACCGAAGAAGAGGCAATCTGCGAAGCGGAAGCATTAGCACTACTTCGTAGTGAGGAATATAGGTCGAAGCGGGACAGGCTCATAAAGGCGATGCGCGAAAAAGAACGACAACAGCAAGCAGATGTTGCCAAGACGGCGTAGTTTGCCTTAATTTGCCCCCTTTTGATCTGATCATAGCTGATCAGGTTTTCGGATAACGGGCCTTACATTACTGTAGGGCTCGCTTTTCTTTTTGCCTTTCTCGCTAGATTGGATTACTATGCTTGATAGATCCTATATGACTGAAGATCAGATCGACACGACAACAGACAATTGCAAGTACGAACGCATCAAAAAAATACTGGGTGAACACGACGATGAAATAACTCGAAATTGCCTGTATTACCATGATCTACATCACGATAAAACATGGATCCGCAGACAAGTTGATTCGATTGAGTTTGAAAGCGATAGGACTATCAAGCGAAAGCACTCGATCGACATTGATTTCGAAGAGGTAAATACATTTAGGGAACGCTATGCAATCTCACGAGACCGCTGCTATCTACCAATAATAGAACGTTTGGAACGGAGTCCGTTTCTCAATGTAGATTTGAACAGCCGCAGCATATCAGATGCGGCTCTCGCTAGGCGCTACGAAAATGCAACCCTGGGCGCCGCTCACATAGTTGGCTCATTACTGATTCCCTTGATCAGTGACGAGGTGTTCGATAAAATCGACAAGACCTGGCAACTACCGATGATTAGCCATCTAGTAGAATACGAGCGACATATAGGGAGCAGAGGCAATCAAGATGACAATGGTGCTGAACCTACATTCGCTGACTTTGTTTCAGCGAAAGCACTAAAACTCCCAGCAGAAGTAGAAAGCATCCTTAAGAACAGTCCCACCGAATTGGCCTTCCTGCGATATCGAAACTCGTACAGTCTCTATATTCATATCCCCTGCAAAACAACGGCAAATAATAATGACTTCACCCCTACCGATACTGAAACCATAGGAACTGTTAAATTCACTCGATATGAACGAGCGGATATTACAGACAGAGATAGCTCGGATACCCAGGACGCGCTTACTACTAACAGAAGAAGATTATCTCCATTGGTAGGTACCGAATACGTGCTTACCATGCCACTATTTGGACAAAATAGAAATCGGGGAGGGCTTCATACAAGAATCATATGCCCTACCGGAATGACATTTGATAGCGTAAGCGTCTTCCAGGGCAATGAGCCTTTCAGAATGGAGCGTCTGCCTGCCGGATGTGACAGTTCCAAACACTGGTCATTACATTATGGCTATGTTATAGACGATGGAAATTTGTCTCCTTCTGCGAACAATCCATTATCTGAGAATAATAAGGACGGCGACTCTGAGACACAACTTGGTGAGCAAACACCAAGAAATAAACGTGCCCAACAGTCGTCGTCTTTCGAAAAGCTTCCAGATCAACCGATCAGTAACGGCCTTGACGAAACTCAACATGATGAAAGCTCTCAGGTCAACGTTGAACGTGTGGCTCTAGAAATGATATACAATCGCCGTCGCGCTGAACTACACGATCTATGCCTACCTCCTGCCGGCTCTGACTTTGCCGAAGATGGTCGCACTGAACCTACTCCAGCGATGTGGCAGGTGCGAGTAAAGATGAGCAGCAGCCGAGCAAAGTTTCTTGTGCCTGCACTTGGCCTTCTCACTTGCACCATGTTTGCATTAAGCATCAACATCTTTCAACTTTGGCGAACCACTGCAGAAAAAGCGGCAAGTGATGGGCATCAAGGAATTTCAACCATCTCGTCCGTTAGCACGTTAAGTCTTCCCTTGTTGCTCGGCTTCTTGGTTGTTGGTGATGAGCATCTAGTTCTTTCTCAGGCTCTTGGAAACTTGCGTCGCTTCGTAGGAGCTACAACTGCATGCTCTGTCATCACTGCTTGTACACTGTCGGTTCTTGATAAGAACTCCATGACTCTTGGTTTACGACAAGGGCGTGTTGCCATGTTGTTGTATTCAGTTACCATTCTTCTCGGAATGATTTCAATCGCATTGATTTTGATTCACATTCGAAGGATTCAACGCTATCGAGCACCGGCTTTTGAATACTTGACTTACTTGAAAGATCGCGCTCAGTATAGAGTGTTGCAAGGAAAGCCGAACAAAAATGGACGGAGACCTAAACCTACAGCTATCAAGGTGTGGTGTAATCTACATAAGCATGGAGAGCTTGGGGAATTATGGAGTTATCGTCGTAAAATAACGAGACAAATGCTATCCTTGAAAGCCAGGTTCGGAATTCTATTCGTCATATTGCTAATTCTGACTGCATTCGGATGGGCAATCTTGTGGATTTAAAACTGTCTCTGCGTATTCTCCAGCGATTTGATCGAGTTTGCGTCGACCGGGCCTCCACTGACGGTTATCTCAATCATGTCTGGGAATAGCGCGTTCTGTGCAGGCAATTTTAGTAACCCACCAGAATACAGTTACTGAGCATTAGCTATGATCGTCGCTTCCCATCGGTCTCGTCTGCCGTGGGTTGGGCATCCTGACCGTATCGAGCGTGTAACGCATCAGCGGTGATCTCAGTAATCTCACGCAAGAAGCTGGGGTCGGTTATGTACGACTGGACTTCGTGAGCCTCCTGACAGGTCCTTAGTACAGCGAGACCGACCGTATTACCGAAGTCGGAGGACGCCTTGAGCTGCGCGGCGCTATTGTTCTTCGCCATTGCTTTGGCTTCCTCGTCGGCGTCGAGGAAGCCCCAGTAGGTAGTGATAAATCCGGCGATACTACCCTGGGTGACATCGACACCCTTGGCCCGGAACATCTCATTCACCTGGTCAATAACGTCTTCCAAGGGGCCACGGGTTGGTGGGTTGTCGCCTTGGAACTCGCTTTCGAACGTGGCAAGGTTGATCGCATCGTGACTACCCTCGGTCAGGGAATAATCTTCGTTGATAGCCGACGGGGTGAGTTTCACGCCGGAGAGCTGAACATTTTCGAGATAACTGTCGTCGAATTGATCTCCATCCATATGGAGGTTACGAGACAACAGGGTTGCCAGGATTGCGCGCTTGTGGAGGTCGACGTCCTGGTAGTCGACTATCTGGCTAAGAAACTGCCAAGCGTTACGGTAGCTGATAATGTCGGAACGGAAGCTCTGCAGCGATGCCTTGAGCACTTTATCCTTTTTTACTTTAGCCTGAATCCACTGTCCCTGCCAGCGGTTTTTGATCGGCCCCATAGCTTTGGCGATGGCCTCACCTCCCGCGTCAGTAAGGTAGGCATCCGCGACGGCCTCCATTTGGGACTTGGTGTAGATGTCTGCGGCGTCGAGACGTTCGCCGATCGTAATGAGTGCGTTCGGATCGACGTCTCCGTTCACGTGTGCATCCGAGTAGTACATTTTGAAGTCGTCCTGGATGCTGGCCGGGGTGTTCTGGAAATCTACGACCATCGGCGCGGTCTTGCCTGGATAGGTGCGGTTTAGGCGGGAGAGAGTCTGAACTGTAGCGATGCCGGAGAGTTTCTTGTCCACATACATAGCCATAAGTCGTGGCTCATCGAACCCGGTCTGGAACTTGTTGGCGACGATGAGTACCTTGTAATCATTTTCCTCACGGAACGCCTTGGCAGTATCGCTTCGCTTGTTGAGTGCAGTTTCCGTCACACTCGATCCGTCGTCGGCTGTCAAAGAACCGGAGAACGCCACCAGGGTACGCATGTCTGCATAGCCCTTTTTATCGATGTAGTCATTCATCTTCTGCGACCATCTGTAGGCCTCGATGCGTGAACTGGTGACAACCATTGCCTTGGCGGTGCCGCCAAGCGCGGGCATCACGTTACGGCGGAAGTGCTCGACAACAATTTGGACTTTTTGAGCGATGGAAGTGGGGTGTAGGCGGGCAAAACGCACGATGTTGGTCACGGCCGAGCCGGTGTCTACCAGCACGTCGTCGTCTGATCCCTTGATCTCGTTCTTGACGCGCAGGAACATGTCGTAGGTTGAATAATTGGTCAGCACGTCGAGAATGAAGCCCTCCTCGATAGCTTGTGCCATGGTGTAGGTGTCGAAGGCGCGCCAACTGCCGTTCGCGTCCTGGGTGCCGAACAGGCGTAGAGTCTTCGCTTTTGGCGTAGCGGTGAGGGCGATGAAGGTGATGTTGCTGGACACCGCGATGGAGGAGTCCTTGGCGGCGAGCAACTCGTCAGCGCTGATGTTTTCCGGGTCTTCAACCTCGATGTCAGCAAGCAGCGCCTTGAGAACACGCGCGGTTGAGCCAGACTGGGAAGAGTGCGCCTCATCGGCCACCACGGCCCAGTTCCGGCCGTGCAGTTCGGTGGTGTCCTCGATCAGCTTCATGACCTCGGGGAAGGTCTGAAGTGTGCAGGTGATGATGTGGTCGCCCTCAGCCAGTGCTTTCTTGAGCTGCGGCGACTTTGGGCCAGACTTCTCCCCGACAGTCACGACCAAGCCCTTGCTGGATTGGACGAGGTTCATGTCCTCGCGGATGTTCTCATCCAGCACAGTCCGGTCAGTGACGACGATGACTGAGTCGAATGTCGACTTTGACTGGGTATCCATATGACGGATAAGACGGTGACTCAGCCACGCGATAGTCTTGGTCTTGCCAGAACCCGCCGAATGCCAGATCAAGTAGCGCCCACCAGGTCCGTTTGCTTCGACGTCGGCAACCACATGCTCGACGGCACGCAACTGATGGAAGCGTGGAAAGATTAAGCGGCCCTCGCTCTTTGTGCCTCGCTTGCTCGGCTCGTACAGCGCGAAGTGCTTGAGGATGCGCATGAACATAGGCCGAGCGAGGATTTTGCACCACAGGTAATTCGTTGGTGAGCCCGTCGCTGAGGGCGGATTGCCCCCGTGACCATCATTGCCCTGGTTGAACGGTAGAAATACGGTGTTTTCACCCTCCAGCTTGGTCGCCATGAATACCAGGTCGTTGGAGACAGCGAAGTGTACCAGTGCGCGGCCCGGGGCCAGCAGTGGCCGGTTTTTCCCTGGTTTACGGTCATGCTTGTACTGGAGGATCGCATGGTTGACCGTCTGGGTGTTGTCGGTTTTCAACTCCATGGTGATCACGGGGATGCCGTTGATAGTTAGCACGACGTCAAGGGTTTCTTGCGTGGTAGTGTCGAAGCGCACCTGGCGCAGGACGCGTAGGCGCACGGCGTTGGATGCCTCCACCACCTCGGTGAGGCTCGGGTTCGCTGGTGGGAACTCCATCATGCGACCAAACTTTGCAACTGGGCGACCTACCTGGGCGTAAGAGAACCCATTACGCAGAACGCCGAGTAGACCACCCACCGGATAGCCGGAGTTCGGGTCCATGCGCGTATGCTTCGCCAATTCCTTGGTCAGGTGGATGAGCAATTTCGTTTCCGCAGCCGCGCGCGGCGTGTCCGCAAGGTCCGAAGGCACGGCTTTCTCGTACTCGTCGGGGTACTGCGTGGAGAGCCAGTGAAGCACGTCTTGAGGCACGAGGGCGAGGCCCACATCCCATCCTGCGGCAGTAGTATCCCCGTCTGCCTCGTAGAGCCAGCCGTGCTTGGAAAGCTCGGTGCAGATGTCGGACTCGAACTCTTCCTCGAGAGTTTGTGCGTGCCCCATCAGGCAACCTTCTTTCGTCCGGTAACCACATCGGTGATGAGCGCGGCGCGGCGCTCGATGAGGAGTGATTTCAGTTCTGATACCTTGGCGATCATAGCGTCGATTTTGCGAGTCACTTCGTCGAGGTGGTCGACAATTCGATGTTGCTCCTCGAGTGAATTATCATACGCGATATCCGTCATCCTTATCCCCATCACATCTAGAGAAGGAACAGGTCCGGGCTTCACTAATGAGGAAATGGAGACTTCTTCCATCGCATAAGCCAAAAAACGACTATCGATAAGTTTGCTGCGTGGCACCAACGCCTGCAGGTTGTTGTCAATACAAGCAGGACGACTGGTGACGGCGTAGCGAGCCAAGAGCAGCGCTGCACCGATTTTAGCCATAATGACACTTCCTGGAGGGATAATCCGCGCACCAACTTCAGCTGCCACATTGCGGCTAACAGAATTGTCTGCTTCGCGCAAGTAGCCTTTATCGGCGAGTGAAAGTGAGGAGACTTTATAGAATGGAAGCTCCTGTCCGCTAACGCCCTGAAATCTATCAGGAAATCCTGATCCCGAAATTATGTCGACGACAAGCGTAAGTCTAATCCGAACACTCATAGAGGCGAGAACGGACGCAATTATCGCATGTCTGCGAGCAGTCAGCACCTCCATTAGCTCATCCAACTTGGCGATCATCCCGTCGATCTCATCGGTCTCATGGTCAAGGTAGTCGGCGATAAAGCGCTGAGTATCGGGGTTTGCGTGGAGCACCTTATGTCCCTGCACGAATCGAGAGGTGACACGCCGGAGGTTTCCTACACCCTGAAGAGAGTGGGCCCCCTCATCGATAAACGGCAGACTTCGGAAACAGTACTGCAAAAACCGTGGATCAGTAGAGGCTCTGGGTCGCACAACATGAACTTCAGTGGATGCAAGACCGAGAGGAAGCGGGACTTTGGCGATCGTCGTTCGACCAGCCTCGAACGTAGGAGTGATCTTGGGCACCAAGATGTCCCCTCGGCGAAATTGTGAATAATTCCGTTTCGATGACCAAGGGAGCGTATTAGTGTAATTTGCTTTGTCACCTGGCCAAACGGCCTCAAGTGGCATAAAGGACACGTCGGTACCATCATCGAGAACTTTGAATTCCGGGGTGGCCGGGTTGACCTCGCCATACAGCCAGATGGGAGCAGTTCTAGTCATCAGCCTTGACTCTCTGAAACATGTCCGCCAATTCTCCCATGATGCGTTGCACATCAGCATCGATCTCGGCAAGTGGGCGTGACTCCTCGGGCACGTAAAAGATGCGGGTGAACGGGATCTCGTTGCCGTGCTTGGCTTTGGACTCATCCCACCTGGCCTCGGGTGCGAACGGCAACACCTCGCGAGCCATGTGTTCTTCAAGGTCCTCGCTCATGGGCACGCGCTCGGTGATCTTCCATCCGTCGGCCAGTACGGGGTGACCTTTGCGGTCGACGGATGGAGGGGCGGTTTCGTCCGGCACAGCCATGGCTGCCATGACGGCGTCGATGAGGCCAACGGGAGCTTTGAGCCCGGCGGCTTTGGCCATAATGGGGAGTCGCTTTGGAATCAGGTTCCACGGGGTACCGTCGAAGTCCTTCAGGATTTGGATGAATGCGTCGCTGAAGTCACGGCGGCCGCGTAGAGTATCGATTGCTTCCTCAGAGTAGCGGGTGACCAACCGGGCCTGTTTATACACAGGTACGTCGCGGAACATGAAGTCTTCGGGTGTGAGCACGCGGGAGATACCGGAATCGGTAAAGCTCTCGTAAGCCTCGACAACGGTGGAACGGTTGGATGTGCTCATCTGACGACGCTTATCTCCCAACGGCTTACGCATAGGCTCCCAGAGGCCGGATGCATCGATAAGTTGAATTTTTTCCTGACGCTCAGCCGGCTTGTTGTTGTCAAGAATCCAGACGTAGGTCGCGATGGCAGTACCGTAGAACATCTGGGTCGGCAGAGCGATGATCGCGTCGATCAGGTCCTCGTCGAATAGCCACTGGCGAATGGAGTTGGGGCCGGAGTCGGAATTGAACAACGGCGATGCGTTAGAAACCACGGCGGCGCGGCCGCCGGTAGGGCTAAGCTTCGAGGCACAGTGACATAGAAACAACATCTGGCCGTCGGACTTGCTGGGTAGCCCATGACTAAACCGAGAGCCGGGCGTCTTGGCCTGCTCTCGGACCTCCTTTGCCTCGACCTCCCAATCACCGCCAAAGGGTGGATTTGAGAGCACATAGTCGAAGGTCTGGTCGTCGTGGAGATCGGTAACTAATGTGTCCCCTTGACGGATGGATTCGGGGCGTCCACCTTGGATAAGCAGGTCGGCCTTACCGAGCGCATAGGCGGCGTCCATTAGTTCTTGACCGTAGACGGTGACCTTGATGTCGGGGTTTAGCTCTTTGAGCGCATTATGGGCGACCAGCAACATGCCGCCAGAGCCGGCGGTCGGGTCGTAGATGGAACGTAGCGTGTTCTCACCGGCCAGAGAGTCCTCATCGGCCGAAAACAACACGTCGACCATAAGCTTGATCGCGTCGCGTGGGGTGTAGAATGCTCCGGCTGCCTTGCCTTTTTTGTCAAAGGCCCGGTACATGACATCCTCAAAGATGTCGCCCATGGCGGAGTTCTCGACGTTGGTGGAGCCGAGCGGCAGTGTTGAAAAGTGCTTGACGACGGCGTGAAGCCGGTTCGCAGCAGCGAGTTTGGCGACGAGCTTCGGAAAATCGAAAGCCGTCCAGATATCTGCGACATTCTGTGAGAAACCGGCGACGTAGCTCAACAGTGACTTGTCAACGTTATCGTCAACCGAAGCAATCTTGGCGAGGTCGAGGTTCGAGACGTTGTAGAAACTGAGCCCAAACTTATTTTTGACGTCGATATCAATTAGATGAGGAGGTAGATTGCTGATGGTTGCGACGTGCTCGCAGACCTCAGATTTGGTCTGCTCAAGAAGGCACTCTAGGCGCCGTAGAACAGTAAACGGCAAAATGTAGTCGCCATACTCCTGGGGCTCAACAATGTTGCGTAGGAACTTGTCGGCTGTGTCCCATACGATTCGGGCGGTAGTCGTTGCGGCTACGCGCGTTGCCTCAGCTGTCATGGCTTGTTGCTCCTGTGTACCAGTTTGATGCTACTGTGTTGTATCAGATTCTTTGCATCTTGTCACGCTGGCTGTTGGGAGTACCTTGCCGTCGAGACCTGGTCATTTTTCGGCCAGGTCTTTGAGGCATGGGTAGCATGAGTCTGTGGTAGATGCTGGGGTGGGGATGGCGGTTCGCTTGCCAGTCAGGTATGTGTCTATGGAGCGATCCTACTATATATGAGGTGGCTAATCTTTTATGACTTAAGCAACTACCGCTGGATATTTCGATAGACTGCACGCAGCCGTTTGATACACATGAGAATGACGAGCAGATAGTGAACGCCTAGTGTGATTGTTACTGCAGCACCCCAACGACCGATCTGGTCGTGGCCGTCACCTACCGCAGCACACACCATCAGTGCCACTGTTAGAGCTAGCCCAACTAGCACCGAGTACAAAATGTTGTAGAAAAATTCATCAAGCAGACGAAGTTGCGGCGAGCCTTTTGTGGCAACCGTTGCTTGTCTTGTCTGAAAAGCGAAGATCGCGAGAGCGAACGAAAATGCGGTGAAGATGGCTGCACCTGCCAGAAGGCTGGATACACTATGGAGCGTGAGGTTGGTAGCAACTCCGAGGACACCTAGCATGATAGGAAGTCCGAATTGAATGACATAGTCCCATAGGTTGATGCTTGGTTTTCCGGATGCTCGTCCTTGGTCGACAAGGGTGTTGAGATGATCCTCCACTACAGGCCGAACATCAAGCTTGCTGGCCATCGCACACCTCCGTTGTCTAGTGTTCCCAGCTAGTATCCCACCGACCACCGACACGTTCCATGATGTCATTGACCTCTTGGATGCACCTGCGGATGTGAGCATCGTCACTTAGTGCGGGCATGCCATAATCCGAGAATAGCCAGCGTGCCATCGGGGTTCGTTCTTGATCGATGGCGAACGTCTTGGTTCTGCCACCGCCTTCCATCGTGACGGAGATCGAGTCGGGCTCTTCGCTGTCATCGCTGCGTCCGACAAGACGCCCAGCAAGTTTTTTGTTGTCTCGTATAAGCTTGAGCGCTTTTTTTGGGAAGTATTTGTTTTTTTGTGGTTTGAGGACAGAGGTGACAATTCCGGCGATAGTATCGTCTCCGTTATCTGCAATGTCGGCTTGCTGGTCGAGATACTTGACTTCTATTTGAGTCATTTCGGCAGTCTCAAGCCAGGCTTCCGACTCGGCGACGTTGTCGACCTTGAGAGTGAAGTCGGGGAACTTCATATTCCATAGTTCCCGTAAGGCCGCTAAATACGGTTGTTTTAGGCTGCCTTCCTGAATGATTTCTACGACCATGTAGGCTCGCAGGCAGGGGCGCGTGTTGGGTACGGCAAGCACAAGACGAGCCTCGGGTTCGTTAACGAGATTACCTTCATGCTCCGTGACGACTTTATCGTCGTCGATGTTGCGAATGCGGGCTGGTTGGCCATAGTGGCCGATTCGTCCTTTTAGCAGTGCCACACGTCCACGAATGATTGGATCCGCGATGTCGTACACCTTTTCACGTTTACGATCCTTCCCCGTGACTCCCGCCCATGCTTCGATGGCGAGGTCAAAGAAGTCAGTTTCGTCAGGAAGAGATCGAAGATCGCAGTCTGGCGCTCCTTTTTGGTACCTTTCGCCGTACCTGAAGGAGATCGCGGTTGCGCTGTGGCGCGGCATCTGCTGCCTTTCTCGTTATTGCGGGTGGACCATTAGGACGGCAATCACCATGGGATGTTATCGCGAGGGACTGGTCTAGCTAAGGTTGAAGTGATCAATCCGTAACATTAGCTGCTTGTGTGGCGTTGGTGTGCGGCTGTGTGGTGTGACCTACGGCTCTTGTAGGCTTGACTGTGCGATGAGCGCGAACGACGATGCGCCCCAAAGTGGCTCGTCGGTCGTGCTCTGCGTCCATAGATGGGCTACTGGTCGCGTTCGGCCTGTATGTGTTGCCTCGTGTTACAGGAGAGGCAGCCGTGCGTACTCTGGGAGCGGCCTGGGAGACTTGTTGGCGCGGAGATTACGTGAGCACCTCTGCTCGCTGGCGCTTGGCCTGCTGGATGTACTTGCCAACTGTGCTCAGCGCCACACCGTACTTCTTGGCGACCTCCTTGTAGGTCATCCCGTAGTCGAGGTGATCGGCCACCAGCTTCTCGACGCCTCGCCGCCCGAACCGCACCAGGAGGCTGCGCTGCTTGAGGTCTGTCCGCTGCTCAGCCTGCCTGCCCCCAGCCAGTGCAGCCTCTAGCGTGCGCCTAGTTGCCACCAGTGTGTAGCCGTATCTGGAGTAAGCCTGCAAGATCTCCGCTCAAGTATCGCAATACCAACTTAAACTCACCGAGATGTTATGAGTCAGGTGAGTTTGGTTGCGCTCTCGTTGATGATGCTCCCGGTGATCGCCTAGTGCAACCTGATGATTCTCCAGCCCGAGAGCCAGTCCCGCATCGTTCCGACGCTGCGGTCAACATCTCAGCAATGGCATCTACGTCAATAGTGGGAGAGTTGGGGAGCGGCCTCGACCTTAATGTGGTGACGACACCGTGACGACCAAGAGAGACACCTTCCGCGATACCGAACTTACGAACGGGGGGACATGACGGAAAACTCCCTAGCCATAACAGTCAGCGCTCGGCAGTGGATCGGGTTGTGTGCGTTGGCTGGTGGGTACTTCATTGCTCTCCTTGATCTGACAATTATTAACCTCGCAGTTCCCTCGCTGACACGGGACTTGGGCGCGTCCACAACCCAGGTGTTCTGGGCGGTCAACAGCTACGGTCTCGTTCTCGCACTGGCGATCATCCCGTCAGGTCGCTTAGGTGACCGATTCGGGCACCGACGCCTCTTCCTCTTGGGGACGATCATCTTGGCAACTGCCAGCCTCGCCTGCGGTGTCGCGACCTCTCCGTTCATCTTGATCGCCAGCCGGTTCCTTCAGGGAGTCGGTGCTGGCATGCTGGTACCGCAAACTCTCACGCTCATCGGCGTCACCTTCCCTGAAAATACCCGTGGGCGCGCAGTCGGCGTCTGGGGATCAATTGCAGGAACTGCGTCCGTCATCGGCCCTCTTGCCGGTGGAGTATTGATTGATGGTCTTAGCTGGCGCTGGGTCTTCCTCGTCAACCTTCCGATTGCGATTCTCGTCGTGGTTCTGGGTCTGCGAAGTCTTCCGATCGAAGTGGTCCGGTCCGTGAGAGTTGATTTCATGGGCACCTTTCTTGTGGGCATCGGCCTTGTGGCACTTCTCTATGGGTGTCTGCAAGGTCCCCATGCGGGCTGGGACCCGCTGACCATTGCTTGCTTGCCGTTCGCTGTGTTCTGCCTGTTTGCGTTCTTCCGGTATGAGCGCCGTGTGGATCCGGCGCACGCAGTTTTTCCACGGTCTCTTCGCGAGAATCCACGGTTCCTTGTTGCCGCTTTGTTCGGCCTTTTTGCCGCCCTTGGCGTGTTCGCCTTGACGTTTCTCGTATCGAACTACATCCAGTCCGT
>ERZ773059.1005-NODE-1005-length-14552-cov-5.161689_pt1 | contig 14552 bp, 20 predicted proteins | sample MGYA00580514_ERZ773059 | MGnify/ENA primary metagenome ERZ773059 (study PRJEB29015, sample SAMEA2737981) | human oral metagenome | biome: human oral; feature: human-associated habitat; material: dental | place: China | collected 2056 ...
CGAAGACTTCGGGGACTACTACGAAAGCGACTGGGCGGGAATCCTTGCCGACATGATTGACGCACAAATCCCCTACCGCGACCTGCAAAAAGAAGCGGACGAAGCCTACGACGAATGGCTGATTGCCCGCGCTGAAGACCGGGAGGCCGCATGAACGCTTTACTCGAAGACATCCTCGCAGGCGCACTGTTGATAACGGTCGCCATCGTACCTGGCGGCGAGGACAACCCGCCTGCCGTCGTCCGAACCGAATCACACCGCGAATGGGTACGCGAACAATGCGCGCGCCCCGACCTGACCGACGACGAAATCACCGCCTGCAAAAATTGGGAGAGTCACAAATGAACATCATGAACACAGATTTGGCAAAAGAAGCACGCCGGGTTGCCATTCTGCTTGGCGAAACTTGCGATTCCCTGAACATCAGCTACAGCCAAACAGCGGCTTTCATCTACGCCAGCCGCGGCGACGAATCCATAAACATAGAAATCTACCAGCTGGATAACGGCGTTTTCCATTGCTACGCGCGCACCTACCGCAAACAAGGAGATGTCACGGTACTTCAGGACAGGCTGCTTGAAGGAGGAAGCATAGGAGAGCTGGGCATCGCCGTCCGGCAATACCTCAACGAAGGGAAAGCCGCATGAACCGCACCATTGTCCACCTCGAACAAAACACCCCGGCATGGGAAGCGTGGCGGCAGACCCGCTTTGGCGCATCCGACGCCGCCGCGATGCTGGGCATCAGCCCCTACAAAACCCGCGAACAGCTCATGCGGGAAAAACAGGGAGCCATCACTAAAATCAGCGACTTTCAGCGCGAACTGTATGTCGCCGGACACGCTGCGGAAAAAGCCATCCTGCCGCACCTCGAAGACCTGGCAGGGCAACCCATCACCCCCTTGGTGTACGAAGGCGAAGACCGCATCGCGGCAAGCCTCGACGGCATCAACTTTGAAGGCACGCTCATCATCGAACACAAACTGCTGCGCGACAGCGATGCCAGCCGACGCCGTTTCAACATGGCGGCCCGTGGCGAACTGGCCGAACACGACAAGGCGCAAGTACAACAGCAGCTCATGGTATCGGGCGCGGAAAAATGCTGGTTTGTCGTCTCGGACGGCACCCCGGAAAACATGGCCATCGCCGACGTCTTCCCAGATGCCGGCTGGTTTGCCCGCATCCGCGCAGGCTGGGCGCAGTTTGCCCACGACCTGGAAGCCACCGCCGACGAGGTGCCGCAAATCTTGGCGAAGGAATACCGCGACCTCGACGCACAAATCAAGGCGCTGCAAAGCCAGCAGCAGGCAGTCAAAGACCAGCTAATCGCCCTGGCGGAAGAAGCGAACAGCGACAGCCTCGCCGTTGGCGGCATCACCCTGAAACGCATCGAAAACAAGGGAACGGTGGACTACAAAGCCATCCCCGCGCTCAAAGACATCGACCTAGAACCCTACCGTAAACCCGCGTCTGTTACATGGCGCATCAACATCAACAAGGAGTAAACCACATGGCAATCGTTACCTTCATCCTCGGCCATTCCGGCAGCGGCAAAAGCTACAGCCTGCGCAACCTCAACCCGGAACAAACCGCGCTGATAAACGTCATCGGCAAGCCGCTTCCCTTCCGCGGCGGCGGCAAACTGAAAAGCATGACGACAGACAACAGCGAACACATCTACCGCACCCTGCCGAAAATCAAATCCCCGGTGATCGTCATCGACGACTTCCAATACATCATGGCAAACGAGTTCATGCGCCGCAGCCACGAAAAGGGATACGACAAATTCAACGACATCGGCCGCAACGCCTGGGACATCCTCAACGTTGCAACCAGCCTGCCTGCTGACAAGCGCGTGTACATCCTCTCGCACACCCAAGAAAACGAGAGCGGGCGCACCAGCATCAAGACCATCGGCAAAATGCTGGACGACAAAATCACCCCGGAAGGCATGGTAACCATCGTGCTGCGCACCCAAGTCATCGACGGCAAATACCGCTTCGTAACACAAAACAACGGCAACGACACCACCAAAAGCCCGGCAGGTATGTTTGCCGATGCCCTCATCGACAACGACCTTGCTGCCGTGGACGCAGCCGTCTGTGAATACTACGGCATCGGCGAACCCGAAGAACCCGAAACCCAACCCGAAGACCAGCCCGAAGCCCAAACTGAACAACCAGGAGACGCCGCATGAACTACCAACCCATCCGCTTCGACCAACAAGAAGCCGAAAAAGCCGCCAGCTCAAACTACATCCCCGGCAACACCGCGCAAACCGTCAAAATCGACCGCGCCGAGTTTGTCACCTCGCCGAAGACCGGCGCGCAGGGTATCGAGTTTGACGTCCACACCCGCGACGGACAAAAAGCCTACTTCACCATTTGGCACCTCAAAGGCGACGGCAGCGCCAACGAATACAGCTGGCGCCTGCTGCAAAGCCTGATGGGCGTCTGCGGCGTGCAGGCCCTCACCCCGACATCCGTCACTGTGCCGAAATACAACGCGCAGACGAAGAACACCGAACAAACCGCCTGCATCAACGCGCAGGAATTACTGGGCAAAAACTTCACCGGCCTGTTCGTGGAGACCTGGAGCTACTACAACCACGAAGTGAAGCCAAAAATCGAACTCTTTGCCGCCTACACGCTGGAGCGCAAAAGCTACCGCGAACACAACGCGGGCGTGCCAGCGCATGACATCGAAGACGCGATGCAGGCGATGCTGCGCAAATCGCAAAAAAGCAAAACCGATGCGGAGAAAAGCGCGCACTACAGCCAGACCGGGAACTATGGGCAAACGGAGAGCCACCCAGCAGCGCAGGGCGGCAACTGGACACCGCAGGACAACTTCGATGATTCAATGATTCCGTTCTAGGAGAAACAAATGATACCGCCAATCGAACAAATGAAAATGGTCTATGACAAGCATCTACATTTGAAAAATGCTGCCGATGAACTGGGAATGAAATGGCAAACATTGTATTGGCATTTGCAAAAAGCAGGGCATCCAGTAACCGGAAACAAAGCAAGATATGGTTCCGAAACAGACAAGTTGGCATCAAAGGCAGAAGAGGATTTTAAGCAATTTGTACCTGATGCCAAAGATATGAACGAAGTCAAATACCAGAGCAAATATGATTTTGAAATTTACGGCATGAAAGTAGATGTAAAAGCATCAACCCTTAAAGGACACTGCAAGAACCAAGACCTTCGCAGATATTCATTCAGCGTTAAAAAACAGGAAATGTTGGCAGATTTCATTGTTGCCTTTGGATACAACAATGGTGAGCTGGAAAAGTGCTACTTATTCCCTAAAGAGCATATCCGATTTATGACAACCATATCTATTAGTAACGGCAAAAGCAAATGGCAAGATTTTGAGATTGCACCTGAAGAACTTAAGCCTTTCTTTGACAACTACCGTCAATAGAAACTACCAACCTAAATACCCCGAAAACGGGGAAATTAAAACCCAACCGTCACGATTTCCGTGACGGTTGCCCAAAAACCCACCCATCCACAACCGGAGACAACCCATGAAAGACTACACCGACGTCATCAACGACCTCAACGCCGGCATTACCGCCAGCACCCTGACCGCAGTCGTCTGCGAAGCCGCAAGCCGCGTGCTGACCAACGAAAAAGCTGCCGAAGTCACCCTCACCCTGAAGCTCAAACCGCTGAAAGGCACGCACAACCAGCTACAGGTGGAGAGTCTCATCAAGCACAAAATGCCGACCGCCAAAGGCGACAAGAGCGAAACCGTATCAGACGAGACCGTTATGTACGTCAATGCCAAAGGTGAGATGAGCATCGTCCCCGACAACGCCGTCGAACTGCCCGGCATGAGCCGCAAACCCATGAACGCATAAGGAGCCAACAATGGAAAACATCGACACCCTCATCAACCGCAGCGAAGTCATCACCGACCACCTGAACAAAATCGTGCATGACGGCGCACACGTCATCGCCCTGCCGGACGGATTCAGTCTTGCAAGCCTCGAACAATATGAAGCACAGCGCTACTACCCGCGCGGCTATTACGGCACCCGCGACTACCGCGACCTGCTGGCATACGCCGCAGCGCGCGAAGCGGACTTCACCGGTGCCGCTATGTACATCGACCCGGAAGACATGGTTGCCCGCATCATCTTCGATTACGACGGCGGGTTGGGTCACGGTAAGAACACCGCACGCTACATCGCAGAGACGACGCCGCTGTATTACGCGCTGCGACTCATCTGCGGCAAGGACGCTACCAGCCAAAAAGAACTGGTCCAACTGCTCGAAGACTGGGCGGGTGACATCACCGCCCACGACAAAGACGGCGCAGAAATCCCGCTGAACACCGCCGTCAGCCTGCTATCCAGCCTCACCGTCGAAAAAGCCAAGCGCATCAAACAGACGCAAGGCGACTGGGAGCACGAACGCACCGTAGCCGAACAGGCGGCGCTGAAAGCCGAGGGGCAAATGGTGGCGGAACTGCGCATCACCGACGAACTCTACACCGGTACCGAAGAAAAAATCACCGTGCGCGCCCGTCTCTCGCTGGTCGTGGCAGACGACAAATTTGCCCTCAACTTGCGCCTCATCGGTGGAGAAAAGAACAACCGGGCGAAGGCGCAAGAAATGCGCGAAATGGCAGAAAAAGCGTTGCAAATGCCCGTCTATAACGGCCAGTACGACAGCAAATAAAGGAGCGCGGCGGGGCAACCCGCCGCAAAGAAAATGGCAGAAAAAACCGAATGGGAAAAGGCCTACGACCGCATCAAAGCGAACGCGGGAAAAGTGGACGTTATCGCCGAGCGCGCAGCATTTGAAAAATGGCAGGCGCACTGCGGGCTGTTAACCATAGACCCGCGCCACCACGACGAAAAGACCGGCTACCGGGACACCATCACCGGGCGCAATCTTGACCGCTGGGATGCGTGGCTGGCGCGGGCCGTAGCAGATAGGGAATAACTCACACACCTTAAGTTGAAAGACGGACAAGCGGCGAGTGTCCGAAAAAACCGCCGCAGCATCGGGCGAGGGTTTTCTTGGTTCTCCACATGTGGTGCTTCTTTCGCTGACGATGCCGACTTGCCGCCGTAAGCGGCTCCCGAATTACAGGAGCAAATAATGAAACAAACAGACATCATTAAAAATATTGAAAACTGGTTCCGCACAGCAGTTCCTTCACCTGGAATCTTCGACCAGAATGTGCAGGCAAGCTGCGTTATAGAAGAAACAATGGAATTTGTTTCACATCTTGGATATGACAACGATAAAACACCCCTATATAGCCTAAAGAACCAGTTAAGAAGTGGGGCAACCCGAATATAAATAACCGATGCGGAGGCAACCAATGGCATTGCAACCCATACTTGACCCATGCTGTGGGGCAAAAATGATGTGGTTTGACAAACAGAACCAACGGGCATTATTCGGTGACGTGCGCAGTGAATCACATACGCTTTGTGATGGAAGAGCTCTGGAGATTAAACCAGACTTAGTGATGGACTTCACCGCCTTGCCGTTCGACGATGAAACATTCCGGCTGGTTGTGTTTGACCCACCACATTTAATTTACGCAGGGGAGAAATCATGGCTACGCAAAAAATACGGGAGCCTTAATGCCCAGTGGCGAGAAAGCCTAAAAAAAGGGTTCGCGGAATGTTTCCGTGTATTGAAGCCGGAAGGAATCCTGATATTCAAATGGAATGAAAGTCAAATAAAAATTAAAGAAGTGTTGGCGCTTACTGACCAAAAGCCATTATTTGGACATCCAAGCGGGCGAAAAGGTCTGACACATTGGTACACGTTTATGAAGGATACACCATGAACACACCCAACCCCGGAAGCGACGCTGCAATCAAACAAGGCTGCACCTGCCCCGTGCTGGATAACGCCCACGGCAGGGGAATCATGGGCGACGGCGAGAATCACGGCTACTGGATAACGGCGGGCTGCCCGCTGCATGGGCAAGAAATCAAATCCCCTGAATCCGAGAGATTTACAAAGGAGAGAACATGATAAGAAACATATCACGCAAAGAATTTGCCGCGCGTGCCGGTTTGAGCTTGCGCACCTTTGACCAAATGGTGGCCAACGGGCAGGTGCCGACAGGCAGAAAAATCGGCAGCCGCAGCTTTTGGCTTGAGCCGGTGGTTGACGCATGGGTCATCCGTGCAGCAGGACATCCCTACCCAGCGCCGGAGCTGCCGGAAGTGCTACAAAAAGAACTTGATGATGCTATCAAGAACCTGCGCGCAACTCATCAAGATAATCAGCCCATGCCTGCATGAGCTCTGTCCGTTGTTTGAGATAAAGCGCATGATTGTAAGCGGAAGAAACGCTGCGGCTATCCCAATGGGCGAGCTGCATATCAATATGCTTATGGTCATAACCCATCTCATTTAACAACGTTGAAGCCGTGCCACGGAAACCGTGGCCGCACATCTCATCCTGCGTAAATCCCATCGAGCGCAGCGCAGTAACAATCGTACCTTCACTTATCGGCCTGCCTGGACGGAGACCGGGAAAAACCAAACCCTTCTCGCCGCCCAAACGCCGCACATCCATCAAAACCTCAACCGCTTGCCGAGACAGCGGCACAATATGATCGCGGGACATCTTGATTTTCTCTGCGGGGATAACCCACATCTTGCGGTCAACATCAACATCATCCCAAGTCATTGACCGCAACTCCTTCTGCCGGACAAACGTCAGCGACAAAAACTTCATCGCCAGCGCTACCTGCCAAGTGCCGTGATAAACATCAATCGCGCGCACCAACTCAGCCAAACGGGCGGGACGGGTAATGCGCGCATGGTTTTTCACCTTTACCGGCTTAATCACACCCTTCAGCGGTTGCGCAGGATTGTAATCTGCCTTGCGCTTGCGAATGGCCAAATCATAAGTTTCGCGCACCAATCCCAACACCCGCAGCGCCATGTGGTTCTTCCCGGCTTCATCAATAGCGACAATCAAATCCTGCAAATCATCCGACGACAGCCCCGGCAGCGGCAGATGCCCGAAACGCGGCACAACATACTTATACAAACGGCTGCGGCACTTCTCCACATGTGCAGGCACACAGCGGCGGGCTTTGTCGGCAAGCAAATCATCAATCGCTTCCAAAATCGTATAGCCCCCTTCCAGTCTCCGGCGCCGCGCGTGCGCCGAATGAGGGTCAACATCATTATCCAGCATCGCACGATACTCAAAGACCTTATCGCGTGCGTCCTTGAGGCTCATGCCGGGATACTTGCCCAAAGCCAACTCGCGCCGCTTACCCAAAAACTGATAACGCATGCGCCACAGCTTCGAGCCATTGGGCTGGACAAGGAGAAACAGACCGTCGCGGTCAAAAAGTTTATATTTATCGGATTTCGGCTTTGCCGCTTTGATTTTCGCGTCGGAGAGCATGGGGGTTCAAAATCTGGTGCTTCATTAAGTACCCCCATTTTAACCCCTACTTTTTGCGTGTTGCAATGCACTGCAAAGGGATGCGAGGCGCTGCGAATCATGGCGCAACCTGCTGCTTTATCTAGTCTTTTGCAGCGCATTGCAGCGCATCGCTAATAAATGTGGTAGGCCCGGAGGGACTTGAACCCCCGACCAAGCGATTATGAGTCGCCTGCTCTGACCGACTGAGCTACAGGCCCGGAAATGAGGCGCGCATCATACGCGAATTGCGCTGTCTTGTGAACCGCGATGCGCGCCGCGAGACTTAATGCGCGACGTCTGATTTGTCGAGGAAGAAGACGACGAGGTCATGGAACTGGTCATCATTGACGGTTGAGCCGCCTTTCGGGGGCATGGCGTTAATGCCTTTGATGCCTTGTTGTACGAGGCCGTCCAGACCGCCCGCCTTGTCCAGCCGCTCTTTCCAGGCAGCGCTGTCGCCGAGTTTCGGCGCGTTCATCAGGCCAATGGCGTGACAGGTGGCGCAGAGTTTGTCGTATTCGCCTTGCGGATTGAAGTTGGGGTCGCGCGGTGCGGAAGCGCCACCTGCAGCAGCGACTTCGGTTTTGGCTTCTGCGGCGGGCGCTGCGGCGCTGCTGTCGGCAACGGCAGGAGCTTCGATTTTGGCTTCTGTGGCAGGAGCTTCGGTTTTGGCTTCTGCGGCAGGTGCAGCGGCACTGCTGTCACCCGCAGCCGGTGCGGCCGCACCGCTTCCGCCTTGCGGGATATTGGCGTTTTCCAGCAGGTAAACGACGACGTCGTGGAATTGTTCGTCGCTGATGCCTGCGCCGCCTTTGGGCGGCATGCTGCCCAGTCCCTGGATGCCCTGTTTGACCAACGCGTCAAGGCTGCCGTGTTTGTCGAGGCGGGCTTGCCAGGCGGCGGTGTCGCCGAATTTGGGCGCGCCCATCAGCCCGCTGCCGTGGCAGGCGGCGCAGATTTTGTCGTATTCGCCTTTGGCGTCAAAGGCGGGAGCGCTACTACCCGCATCGGCAACGGCAGCACCGCCAGCGGGTGCCGGTGCGCCGACGGTCAGTTGGCCGACCGGCGCGAGGCGCGACGCCTGTAATTCTTTGTCGATGGTGATGCTATCATCTTCGCCGCCCCAGAAGAAGAAGGGCAGGATGAGGAATACCGGCATAAAGAGTGCCGCTATTGTCATGATGATTTTGGTTTTTTGCGGGATGTCGGTTTGCGCCATGATGATGCTCCATTTTCGGAAGTTTTTTAGGAATTTGCGGTGCAAATTATCACAAATGCGCCCAGACGGCGCAAGCATTTGCGCGGTTTATCAGGTACACTTCGCCGCTTTCGCAAGGGGATATTTTTAATGGATGTTTCCAGGGTTCATTTTTTGACGGTCACGGCGGATGACGCCGGGCAACGGCTCGACAATTTTCTGCGCAAGCGTTATCCGGCGCTGCCGAAAAGCCGCATTTATCAGATGTTGCGCCGCGGCGAGGTGCGGGTGAACAAGAAGCGCGCCAAGCCGGAGTTGCGCGTCGCCGCCGGCGACGAGTTGCGCCTGCCGCCGCTTGCCGACGCCACCCGTCCGCCGCAAGATGTCCCCGCCTTTTGGTGCGAGCGCATCGCGGGCGCCGTTCTTTATGAAGACGACGATTTCCTTATGCTCAACAAGCCCGCGGGCATCGCCGTGCATGGCGGCAGCGAGCAGCCGTATGGCGTGATTGATGCGGTGCGGCAGGTATGGGGCGCGGGTTATGCCGAACTGGCGCACCGCCTCGACCGCGACACTTCCGGCGTGCTGGTACTCGGCAAGAACCGCGCCGCCCTCGCCGGATTTCAGGCGCTGATGCAGGCGGGCGGCGTGGAGAAGCGCTATCTCTGCCTGGTGGATGGCCACTGGAATCCAGCGACGCGCGAGGTGCGGCTGCATCTGGCCAAGGCGCAGTTGCAAGGCGGCGAGCGCATGGTCGTCGGCGCGGCGGACGGTCAGGAAGCGCGCACCCGCTTCCGTCTGCTGCAAACTTTCGCCGACGCCAGTCTGCTGGAAGCGACGCTGGACACCGGCCGCACCCATCAAATTCGCGTTTCGGTACAACACCGCGGGCACGGCATCGCCGGTGATGACAAATACGGCAAACGCGATTTCAACCGCGCCATGCGCAAGCGCGGCTACAAGGGCATGTTCCTGCACGCCGCGCATATTGCCTTCAGCTACGATGCGCGGACGATTGCCGTGGAAGCGCCCCTGCCCGCGCCTGCCGCGCACCTCTTAACCCTTTTACAACAGGAGATTGTATGAACTTTGACGAAGAACGCGCCCTTGCAACCGTCGCCCACGAAGCCATTGTCGAAATGCGGCGCAAACGCCGCTGGAAAATCTTTTTCCGCATCTTCTGGGCGCTCTACTGGCTGCTCCTCCTCAGCTTCCTTTTCGGCCTGAAAGGCAGCGACCCCAAAAGCGAAGGGGCGAGCTACCGCGGCAAACACCTTGCCGTCGTCAGCGTGCAGGGCATGATCGCATCCGACATGGAAGCCAACGCCGACGACATCATCTCCGGCCTCGAAAAAGCCTTCAAAAACCCGATGGCCGAAGCCGTCATCCTCGACATCAACTCCGGCGGCGGCTCGCCTGTACAATCCGGCGCCGTTTACCGCGCCGTCAAGCGCCTGAAAAGCGAGCGCAGCGACCTGCCGGTGTACGCCGTCATCGCCGACGTCGGCGCATCGGGTGCGTACTACATCGCCGCCTCCGCCGACGAAATCTACGCCGACCCGGCAAGCATCGTCGGCTCCATCGGCGTCATCAGCTACGGCCTTGGCTACCGCGACCTGCTCGGCAAACTCGGCCTGGACGCGCGCGTCTTTACCGCGGGCGAACACAAAAACTTCCTCGCCGGCGACAAACCGCTCGACCCGAACGAAGTCGCGCACATGCAGGCACTCTTGGACAACATGCACGCCCAATTCATCAAAGCCGTGCGCGACGGCCGCGGCGAGCGCCTGAAAGAAACGCCGGACATGTTCAGCGGCCTCTTCTGGACGGGCGAACAGGCACAGCCGCTCGGCCTCATCGACGCGCTGGGCGACAAAAACACCCTGCGCAACGCCAAATACAAAGACCTCGACTTCGTGGAATACAAACCCGACCGCACCCCGCTGGAAAAACTGCTGCGCGACATGGGTACCGAAGCCTCAGTCGGCCTGCGCAGCGCGCTCAATTTCAGCGAACAAGGCCACACCGTGCTGCTCAAATAACTCGCGCAGCGCAATCAGCGGCAAACCGACCAGGGCATTCGGATCGCGCCCTACGAGCGCCTCAAACAACAGAATGCCCAAACCCTCGGACTTGAAACTGCCCGCACACTGCAGCGGCGATTCCAGCGCCACATACGCGCGAATCTCCGCTTCCGTGAGCGGGCGGAAGCGCACTACAAACGGCTCGACACAAGAAAACACCACATCACCGCGACGCAGGCACAGCCCGGTCAAAAACTGCACCTCGCGCCCGCTGAAACGCGACAACTGCGCCACCGCATTTTCCACCGTATGCGGCTTGCCCAAAACATCACCATCCAGCGTCGCCACCTGATCCGAACCAATCACGAACGACTCCGCGTCTGCCGCCACCGCGCGCGCCTTTGCCACCGCCAGCCGTTCCACCAGCGCCTGCGGCGCCTCGCCCGGCAGCCGTGCCTCATCCACCTCGGGACTCACCGCCGCAAACGGCAAAGCCAAATTGCGTAAAATAGCCGCGCGAAACGGCGACGAACTCGCCAAAACCAACTTCATAAAAAACTCCCAAAAACACACATCATAAAGGGAAACACCTTGCCCAGACAGCTCCTCTCGCCCCGCTACCTCGGCCACTGGCTCATCGCCGCCCTGCTCTGGCTGCTCGTCCAACTGCCGCAACCGCTACGCATGACCGTCGGCGGCGCATTGGGACGCCTGCTCTACCGTCTCATGCCGTACCGCCGCAAAATCAGCGAAACCAACCTGCGCCTCGCCTACCCCGAACTGGATGACGCCGCCCGCGCCCGCCTCCTGCGCGAACACGCCAAAAGCGTCGGCCGCGGCATCATCGAAACCGGCATGGCGTGGTACCTCAGCGAAGAAAAACTGCGCGCCCTCTCCCGCTTTGAAGCCGACCCCGCCTCGCTCGCCCTCTTGCGCGACCCGGCCACGCCGGTCGTCCTCATCGGCTCGCACAGCACCCTGATGGAACTGGGCGTGCGCCTGCTCGGCCTCTACGTCAATGCCGGCGGCATGTACCGCCCGCTCAACGACCCCTTCTACCACTACTGGATCAAACACCACCGCGCCCGCGCCGCGACCGAACTCATCCACTACAAGGACATGCGCCACACCCTGCGCTTCCTCCAGGGCGGCGGCAACCTCTGGTACGCGCTCGACCAGGACATGGGCCCGCGCGTCAGCGTCTTCGCGCCCTTTTTCGGCGTGGCCGCGGCAAGCGTCAACATCCTGCCCAAACTGCGCCAGCGCACCGGCGCGCACTGGATACCGGTGTACATGTGGCGCGAAGCCGACGACCATTACGTAGTGCGCGTCGCCCCGGAAATAAAGCCCGTCGCGGGCGAGAGCGACACCGACGTCATGCGCCGCGTCAATACCGACTACGAGCGGGAAATCCGTCAACACCCCGAACAATACTACTGGCTGCACCGCCGTTACAAAAACCGCCCGGACGGCAGCCGCTACCCCTACCCGGAAAAACGGCGGAAAAAGCCCTAACCCTGAGCCCTCATGAAAAAAACCCTGCTCCTCCTCGCCCTGACCATCGCCTGCGCCCACGGCGCCAACGACGCCCCCTTTGCCGCGCTGGAGTCCGTCAGCGGCGAGCGCTTCGCCGCCGTTGCCAACCGCATCGAATACCAAAACATGATGCTCCTGCCCGAATACGCCGTGACCGCGCGCCACTACTACCTCGCGCCCGGCGATGCCTGGCTGGCGCACGTTGAGCAGGGCGACCACGCCGCCCGCGCCTGGCAGGGTAAGCGCAAACTCATCACGAGCCGCAGCGCCGACAGCGACCGCATCGAATGGTGGACGGATGACGCCCGCCAGCGCGCCGCCGCGCTCATCATGAGCAACGAAGCCGTCGATAACCGCGGCAACCACCTCCTCGCCTGGATAACGCTCTCGCCCGCCCAAGGGCGGCAAGACGCCGAAGCCGTCACCCAGGCGATGCTACAGGCGCTTGCCCAGCGCGACAGCGCGCGCATGGCGGCGCTGCTTTACGTCCCCGCGAAAATCACCAACCACACGCGCTACCGCCACGCCCTGCAACAATGCCTGCGCCCGCATCTGCATGAAATCGGCGAGAGCGAAGCGCTGCGCGAAGACGGCCACAGCCGCGCCATCCGCATCCGGATGCAGCGCGCCGATGGCACACGCGACGCCACCCTGCCGCTACAGAAAAGCGACGACGGCTACGCCTTCGTCCTCGACACCGACGCCTTCAGCCATTGCCAGAAAAAACACCCGCGCCGCTTGCGGCGGCGATAAAGAAAAACCGGCGCGTGTCGCCGGTTTTTTTGTGGGTACGGAACGACCGCTACAGACGGCTTCCGCCGTTTACTGCGGAATAAACAGCATCGTATAAACGACGATGACGACTACCGCGACCAGCGCCGGAACGGCGTTGCGCTTGACCAGCAGCAGCGGCGAGATTTTCGCCGCGCCGGAAACCGCGACCATGACGCCGGAAACGGGCGAGATGACGCGGCCGGTGTTCGAGACTTGCATCATCGGCGCGATGAGATAGCCGGGGTTGAGGTTCATTTGTTCGGCGAGGCGCGGCGCGAGTTCGACGAAGGCGAAGAAGGCGGCGTTGCCCGATCCGGCGGCAACCGCGACGACAAGGGTGATGACGACCAGCGCCAGCATGACGACGTTGGCCGCGCCCGCGCCTTGTACGGAGTCAATCAGCGCCTTGACGAAGCCGATGGTTTCGAGGCCGTGCGCGAAGATACCGGCGGCGACGAGCAGCACGACCACGCCGGAGAAGCCTTCCGCCATGCCGCGGTAGCAGACTTCGAGGCCGTCGTAAGTTTTGCGCGCATCCAGACTGCGCAGGAATTCAATCAGCGCGGTGATGAGGATGGTGAGCACGACCAGCCCGCCCAGTTTGATTTCCGGCAGGATTTCGCCGTTATAAATGAAAAGCCCGATAATCGGCAGAAAGGGCAGGATGAAGTAATACAGCGGCGCATCGCTTTTCAGCGCAGCGGCTTCGGCGGTTTCCAGCGCTTGAGCCGCGCCTTGTGTCAGCCCTTCGCGGCGGTCGCAGTAGCGTTGCCAGAAGAAATGGGCGATGGCGACGAAGAACAGCGCGACGATGGACATCGGCATGATGGTCTTGAAGCTGAAGGTGATGAGGTCAGCGTTGGCTTTTTCCGCGGCGAGGATGACATCGGCGGCGGTCGGCGCGAGATTCACCAACGTGGTCGAGGAGCAGATGGCAGCGGCAGACGGCACGCTGATGCCAAGGCGCACCATGATGGGGAAAAGCGTCGCCATCAGGAAAACGCCGAGCGCGGTCGCCGAGTGAATGGCGAACGACATCAGCGCCGAGAGGATGAAGCCGCCGACGAGCAGCACATAGGGCGAGCGCACATGGCGCAACGGCTTGTAGAGGACGCGGATGACGACGTCGTTCGCGCCGACGTGCGACATATAGGCGGAAAAACCGATGAGGATCATGATGATCATGCCGAGCGCGCCGCCGCGGTTTTCAAAGAGGCCGTAGATGTGGTTGCTGATATCGGCCACCGGATCACCGCCGGGGGTTTTGGTGATGGCGTTGCCCATGGCGTAGGCGATGGCCATCAGCGTGATGCCGATGCTGAAAAGCACGCCTTTGGCGTTGTAGCCTTTGATGATGAAGCCACCAGCGGCGATGAGCGCTGCGACGCCAAGGAAAATGCTGAGGTAGGTGCTGTTCATGATGTGTGCCTTGATGTTGAGAGTGTTTTTTGTCGGATTGGAGCGGGCGAGCGCTGCCGGTCAGTAAGTGTAGGTTGGGTTAGGGCGTGTTGACAATTGAGACATCCCCCTCCCCCTACGAAGCTGCACTAGGATGTGCCGACAATTCGGTGAACAAGCCCCTCTCCCT
>ERZ773059.1019-NODE-1019-length-14400-cov-14.230394_pt1 | contig 14400 bp, 11 predicted proteins | sample MGYA00580514_ERZ773059 | MGnify/ENA primary metagenome ERZ773059 (study PRJEB29015, sample SAMEA2737981) | human oral metagenome | biome: human oral; feature: human-associated habitat; material: dental | place: China | collected 2056 ...
GCACCCATGCCATGCACATTGGGCATTTGCGAACGCACAAATTGCCGTGTTCTTTTCAGCGACACGGCTTTTCCGCCCTCGATAGCGGCCTGCCCCCAAATGGCTTTCGTATTGGCATCGCCCGCTTTCCAGTCTACAAAGGTCTTTACGCCAAGGTGCGACAGCACATAGTCGGCCGCCAGAACATTGCCCGACTTCACTTCGGGATAGAGTATCGACGAGCTGTCGCGGGCATCGCGGGCATCCAGCTTGATGTCTTTGGCCATGATGCCCTCGGCTATGTTCCTAAAAACAGGGCCGCACATCAGTCCACCCGATGCGGGGATGCCCGTTTTCTGTATGCAGACGATACAACTGTATCGCGGAGCCTCGGCAGGGAAGTAGCCGGCAAAGCTCAACAGATAGTCTACACTACCGCTTTTATAGCCTGCCGCACCCTTAGACATTTGCGCCGTGCCTGTTTTGCCAGCCACCTGAAAGAGGTTCGAGCCGGCTTTCTTGGCCAACCCTTGGCTCACCACCTTGCGCAACACATCTTGTATCAGTTTTACCGTTCGGGGCTTGCATATCTGTTCGTAGCCTTTCATCGGCTCTGGGGGGAAGTCCATGATGGTAACGCCGCCCTTCACCACCTTTTTAACAAAGCGAGGACGCATCAGCTTGCCGCCATTGGCTATGGCGTTATAGAAGGCCAGCATTGAAATGGGCGGCACCTGCGTTTCGTAGCCGATGCTCATCCACGGCAGGGCCGTGTTGCTCCAATTCACCCATTGTCCGTTGGGAGCTTTCTTGGGCATGCGAATCTTTGCTGGCGACGAGCCTACGAGGGGTATTTGAAAGTCTAACCCAAGCCCCAGGCGATAAATGCCGCGCACAAACCGCTCGGGATTGTTGTGATAAAATTGGTCGATTACGCGACTCACACCGATGTTGGAACTCACTTCGAGCGAACGCGACACCGACAGCACGCCATATCCACCGCGCCGCCAGTTGTGGTCGCGCATCTCTCGGCCATACATTGGCCACGTTCCACCACCCGTATTCACTTGATATGCGGTGTCCACCACGCCGTCGTCTATGGCCGTCATGATGCTGGCCACCTTAAACACCGAGCCTGGTTCCAGCAAATCGCTCACCGCATGGTTTTTCAATTCGCGGTATTCGCCGTCCTGACAGCGTTCCATGTTAACGATAGCCTTCACGTCGCCCGTGGCTACTTCCATCACAATCACCACGCCCACCCTTGCGCTAATCTCCTTCATCTCTTCGAGAAGCGAGCGTTCGGCCAAGTCTTGCATGCCCACGTCGATGGTGGTAACGATGTCGGCGCCATCAATTGGGGGCGTGTCCATGATGTCGAGGAACCTGTTGAGCACCTTACGGCGATGGATAATGCCGTTAGACCCGCGCAGGATTGAGTCGTAAGACAGCTCCAAACCAAAACGCGCCGTATCTTTTGCGCCATACATGTCGCCCACGGTGCGCCCTGCCAACGAGCCATACGGACGTTGGCGCGCGTTAAATTCTTCGGTATGGAAACCGCTCTTGTATTTCGACATGCTGAATACGGGTAGCATGCGCACCTCGGTATAGGTGTTATAGTCCACGCGCCTGTCCCACAACAGCCAATGCCTACTTTGCTTGTTGCGCCCTTCTTCCAAGTGTCGCCTGAAACTTGCGGCCGACTTTTCGGGAAAGATGGCATGCAGACCTTGGCAAATGGAGTCGAGTTTCGCCTCCCACAGCGAGTCGTTCTTGGCCTCGCGCAGGGCGTTGAAGTCCATATACAGCTTATATTCGGGCAACGACGAGGCCATCAGTTGCTCGTCGCAGCTCAATATATTCCCGCGCATGGGCTTAACGCTCACGCTGTCTTTCTTCTGGCGGTCGGCCACGGCCATCCAATAGTCGCGCTTAGCCATCATGATATAAAGCGTCTTGCCAATCACCGCAATGGCCACCATCGTCATCAAGATGGTGATGAAGGTGTAGCGCGGCATGATTTTCTTCGACTCGAACTTGCTCATTCTTCGGGAACGTTTATGATATATGGTGGTTGGTCGGGCATGTGCAATGTTGTGTCGTTGCTTTCGCGCAGCAACCTCAGCACGTGGCTCTCCCTACTCTTCTCGGTTATTTGGCTGTTGCTCGACAGCGACTTGTACTTGGCATCTTGCAATTCTTTCGTCAGCTGGTCTATCTCGATGAGATACTGTTGGCAGCTGTACCTGTTGGCGATATACACAAAGATGAAAGCCGTGATAAGCAGCAACAACCATATCTGCTTGCGTATGGTTGAAGTGTTGAGGATGTCGCCACCAATGATTTTCATGAAGGTGAGGTTCGATGTCAATGGTGCATCGCTCTCGGTGGCTTGTTCCATAATGGCCTCTTTCAGCGTGGGCAGCTCGTCGGCCGTGGCCTCTTTCGTTTCGGCCTCATCCTCGTTTGTCTTTCCGCGCTCGCCTGCTTTGTCTTCGTTTGGGCGTTTCTCGCCTTTCGCGACCGCTTTCTTTGCGGCCTCGCTCTCTCGCTTGGCTATGTTCTTCAATGTTTCCACGGGGTCTGGTCCCTCGTTCGGCTGCTCCACAGTAAACCGAAGGTCGGGTTCGCCCGCGTTCATGTCTTTATCTTTCATCTCTTTTCTGCAATTCTAAGTTTTGCACTTCGGCTCCGCGGGTTGCGCAGTTGTTCGTCGTCTGTGGGCACAATCACCTTATTGTTCACCAACGCGAATGGCGTTTGCGCCCGCCCAAAGAAGTCTTGAGATAGTTTTCCTTCCACATTTCCCGTCTTCATAAAGTTTTTCACCATGCGGTCTTCCAGGCTGTGGTAGGTTATTACGCTCAGTCGCCCACCTTTTCCTAGCCATTGTGCTGCGGCTTGCAGCATCTCTTTAAGGGCGTTCATCTCGTTGTTCACCTCGATGCGCAGGGCTTGGAAAAGCTTGGCCATCTCCTTCTTTTCGCGTTCGCGCTTAAAGAAAGGCTCCACAATGGCCGCAAACTGCTGTGTGGTTTGCACGGCGGCTTTGGCTCGCGCCTTTACAATGGCCGACGCAATGCGGCGCGATTGGCGTATCTCGCCATAAAGAAAAAACACATCGGCCAACCTCTCCTCGTCGTAGGTGTTCAGCACCTGCGCGGCGGTTAGGGTGGCGTTCTTGTTCATGCGCATGTCGAGCGGCGCATCGAAACGGAAGGAGAACCCCCGTTCTTGGTCGTCGAAATGGTGCGACGACACGCCCAAGTCGGCCAATATGCCGTCAACATGGTCTACGCCGTAGTAGCGCATCCAGTTGTCTAGGTATCTAAAATTGCTCCGCACAAAGGTAAACCGCTCGTCGTTGGCCAGTGGTTGTTGCCTGTCGGGAGATTTGCGGCGCGTGTTCTCTTCGGCATCCGCATCTTGGTCGAAACTGAAAAGGCGCGCCGTTCTGTCCATTTTCGATAGTATATGGCGCGTATGTCCGCCTCCGCCAAAGGTTACGTCTACATAAACGCCGCCTTCAACGATGTTCAATGCGTCTACGCTCTCGTCAAGGAGCACCGGCACATGATACCCTTGGGCTGTAATGATGTTGTCGTTGTTCATTGGTTTTCTCCTTCCGGCAATGCCATAATGGCCTCAACAGCTGGCCCGAAGTCGTGGGCAGCCACGAAAGGCTGTTGCGTATTGGCCTCGCTCCAAATCTCAATGGTGTCGCCCATGCCCAAGAAACGAATGCTTTGGCTTATCTGGGCCATCGCCATATAACGTTTCGGGATGAGGAAACGCCCGTTTCCATCGAGCGTAACCAGTTCCACATCAGACACGAATTGCCTGAAAAGCTGTTGGTGGGCGGCGTTCCAACGCGACAGTCGGTTGCGTAGCGCATCCATCTGTTCGTTCCAAACGCTTTCTGGGTAAAGCACCAAACAAGGCTGGTGCAGGTCTTTGCAAAGCACAAGACTTTCTTCGCCCGATGCTTGCAGCACCTTGCGGAAAGCGACGGGCAAGAACACCCTTCCCTTCGCATCTGTCTTTGCTTCTGTGTTACCCAAGAACCGCATTCTTTTCTATTAGATGGAAACTACCGCCAAAGTTAATCATTTTTCCCCATCTTCCCCCACTTTTCTCCACAAAATGTGCTAATTGCGAAAGAAGAATTATGTTAAAAGAGAATTTTCAAGGCGTTGTTGTCCTCGTCCATTGGGCTAGAAAAGCCTGCATTTATAGGGAAATACACGGTTAATACTGCTAGAAAGCATCGTATTATTAGGGTTTATAGGTGGGCAAGATTATCCAACAGCATTGGAACACTTAGCTACATTAAAGGCTTGAAGTGCTTAAAGAGCCAAGCACGACTGAGAAACCAAGCACATCAAACCTGCCTAAACGACCCCAAAAAGCGAGAATATAACCGAGCCACAGCGAGGAATGTTGGCATATTCGTTGACAAGTTTTCAGAGAATTGCTTGTATATCTCAATGATTTTGACGAATTTTGTGTAAAGGTTGTGCATATCTTGGTTTGAACTTAACAACCTAAACGCCACCAAGCCACTAAAAATCAGCAACATGTAAGGCCTCTTAATCACGTTAATCTATTTAATTCCACAAGCAAATTTAGATATGAGATGTGTTATTATTTTATCTTTCTTGGCCCTATGCGCATGTAAAGCTACTTCAAAGAAAGCATTTGGCCCTGAGCAAATGCCAACTTATTCAAAACAAGCGGCAAAGTCTTCTTGTGTAGAAGAACGTATTAACCGGCAATTTATATCATTAACCAATAAGAGCCACTTGGTGAAGAGCAAAGAAACCTTGCCATACGATAAACGTATTGATATAAAGACTGTGAAATACAATCGGATAGAAAGTAAGTTGTTGAAAGGTGCTTCAGCATTTCTTTGCGATGGAGGAAACAAACTAAGATACCTACCTCTACCCAATAAAGGAGACGTGTCTTTGATCTTAGTACCAATGGACTGCGGGGATTTTGACTATCGATTTTACTTGCTAACAATAAAGAATAACACCATTATATCAGACCTTTATGTTGAAGGCATTTGGTATGAACCAGGTGGCCCTGAGTTGGAAGAGGTCACATCCTTCAAAATTGATAAGAACTTTTCTGTTAAGGTTAAGACTACATCATCGGGGTCTCCGCAGGAAGTTAGGAATTATATAATTAGGGATGACGGTAAAATTGTCGAAAAGTAGATACTTAGCATAATAAACTCGTTGGCGGAATTAATTAAGTACACGCTAAACTAGTTCCGCCAACAGATACACTCACGAAACAATAAACTCGCGAACTTACAAAGAAATCATCTTTACTTTCCCCATCATGTGCCATCATGAACATGCTTTCAACTTATAGAGAAGACACAGAACAACCTCCAACAGGTTATTTTTCGAGGCATACCCCCGTTTTGCAACCAACAAATGGGGCGAGATTTCAAATTTTATTGTACTTTTGTCCAGTAATTCATACATGAGAAGGGTGCTCATCTTGATTTTTTTGTGTATCACTAAGACAATAAAATCCTCACCGTTTAAGAAATACTACAAAGTTTGGACAATCTTAATGACAAGAAACAAATTATTCATCAAGCCATTGCTTAATTAATACTCGCCCATCTTCTGTTTCGACAAATAATTTACCATTCTCTAAAATCGCTGTTGGATATATATCCAAATAGGGAGCTTTCTCTATATTGTCTGGGTTGTATATGCAAATCTTTCCTTTTAGAGCATGAAAGAAGCCTAGTTCCCAAGGTGTCCATTTAGAACTTTGACTTGCTTGCGTATGTATGTATAATAATGCTTTTGACGATTTCAACCTTTCAATAATGGTTTTAGCTGTATTGGCATTGGTCAAGTATCGCTTTAGAGCATTTCTATCACTAACCCAATCAACATATACATTTATGTTGCTAAGATTCAATACAGATTTTAGACTTAGAAGTAACTCACTATCAAGAGAACTATGTGAGAGAAATAGATCATATTCTTTCATTTGCTCTAATTGAGAATTGTAGATGGAATAAATTAAATCATCTGGAGTATTAATGGGTGTAGGCACTTTCTCGTCTTCATCTTTCTTCCTTCCCTTTCTGTTTTTACGTAAACGGACTTCTTTTATTCCAAACTCTTGTAAGGCCTTGAATGCAAAATTTCGAAGATGGTAGTTTCTTTCCGAAGCATTTACTCTATGAAGGAATTTTATAGTAATAGGGCTTCTATACTTAGAAGCTTCGACTAACACGGCAAATCGAGTATCCACATCAATGGGATTAGTTCGTTTACAACGAAAGTAAGTTCTGATGTAATAATTTGAATATGAAGGGGTCACCTTTTGAGCGTATTTTAAGTTTAATGTTAATTTGTCCTCCTTTTTTTTCCTTTTCCTGGCACACTCCTCAAGGAGATTTTCTCTAAAACTCTCTCTCTCTTCACAGTACAATATAAGCTTTTTATGCAATGCTTTGTTCTTAATTATTGGTGCAGATACCTTTTTGATGTACTTTGCTGGAGAAGGAAAAGAATATCGTTTGGGAAAGCCTTTCTTTTTCAAGCCCTTATCCATCCTTTGATATTCCTTAGCCTTAGCACAGACATCATCCCATAAATATGAATATAGGTTTTTAAACTCGGACAAGAAATTTTCATACGCAAAGTCTTCAGGCATTATAGCTAAGACATTACAAATTGGATCCCAGAGTGTTTTCTGAAAACGAATTAATTCTGCACAATATTTTCTCTTTGTGCGTCCCATTTTACAACTTAATTATTCCACCCAAAAACAAAACTGTTATAGCCACTATCAGATAAAATGGAGTTGTGGAAACGGAACACATTGCCTCAATGACATTACAAAATTGCTTGCATTTATCTTTAAGTCCATCCACCTTGTATAGGCTCTCTATATAGTCTTTATCATTGTAGATACTTTTCAAAAACTCATTTTGAGATGCGATACACAATCGTTCTAGTCCTAAATAGTAACAATCAAGAAAATAAAATAGAACTATAGGAATAAGGCAAATCCACGCATTAGGTATTTTCATCTCCTTGTCAACAAGAAGAACCAACATTGCTGCAACAAGAGTAACTGTCCAAGTCTTGCAGTTAGCACTATTTGCTGCCATTCTATTGATAATGCCTTGAAACATCGATATGTGAGATTGTACTGCGGAGCTTTCTAATATCTCCATTTTTTTCTTATTTTCCATGTTGTGATTTTGTTAATTCGTATAACTTATCTAGTGCGTGAACACTTAAATCGCTAGAATACTGTGGAAAATCATCATGCAAAGATACATTATTCCACATTTCCGCCCATTTGTTTAGGACAGATGTATTAATATCAACAAGATGGTCAGTTGGTAAATCGTATTTTACATTTAACGCTCCCCCGCTGGAATAAGATCTTAGAGCCTTGCAAAGTGCCTTAAATCTGTATTCTTTAAGTTCTTTCTTTCTGATAAGTCGCGACGTCGAAATCTCGAAATAAATCCAAGGAGATTCTGTTTGATTTCTATCAGGGTTAGGTGTAAGCGAGTTCGGGGTATTCAGGAAAAATAAACACTCTGCCTTGTCTATCATTTGAGTGAGTGCCACGGAGAGCATCATGTGAACATGACTTGTTGAGTAATTCCTCTTTTTATAACTATAAGAACCCTCTTTATCATTAAAGCAATAATTATTATCTATCTGCTTTAGAAGGTCATCTGAATACCCCCAAACGCAAGAGTCAATAAACGCAGTTAGTTCAAAAGTATCTTTTAACCATCCTGCAAGAGCAATAGCAAGTTCCACATCCTTATGTGAATGCGATATAAACACGTCAGCTTCAACTTGCGGGAACCAGTTTTCCTGCATTTTACTCCCATCAAGAGAGCCGTTTTCTCCCACAAAAGAGTTTAATTTCTCTATAATACTATTCTTTTGGTTCGAGATACACTTTAAACCAAAATTGTAGAAATTGCCAAAGTGCTCTCTACTGAAATCATTTTTTTCTAATCTTAAGTCAAACCCTCTATACATAGATATTATTACTTTTTTTGCAAAGTTACTCATAATATAACAAGGACAGCCAACAAAACGGTAAAAAGCTCCGAAGTTATCTTGATTTTAACATAAAGGGATGACGGTAAAATTACCGAAGAGTAAAAGAGTAGAATAATGAACTTGTTGTCGGTCTCAACATAGTACGTACTAAATTAAGTCAAAGAACAGGTAAACCACAAACTTATAAACTCATTAACGTAACAACTCATTAACTTATTCTTTACCCACTATCTAATGATAAAAAGCTGGGTAACCTTACCACCTTGGCATACTGATAAAGGTGGGATAATCCAACACATCCGCTTTATGTCCCTTATGTTCTTATGTCTAAAAGACTTGTATTTATGTCAAAACACGAAAGGGCGAAAAGGTGAAAAGGTGAAAAAGTGAAAGGATGACTGCGCACTTTAAAGGTGAAAAGGTGAAATCATGGATGCGCCTATTAACCAGTTAAACCATTAACAGGCCAACACGTTTACTTGTCAACGCACAAACTCATAAACTCACAACTTATAAACTTATAAACTCACAAACCCATAGACTCAAGAACCTACAAACCCACGAAGGCATAAACTCATAATCTTAAAATCTTGCTTATTACTTTACAAAACACATCTTGTTCGTCACCCCATTCTAGAAAAATTAAGGGTTAAAAACATGCTATTAGGCATAAAATATCACCTTACACGTTATTTTTTCACCCCATTTTTGAGAACAAAAATTGCATTTAGCACCATTTTGCCTTTCTAGATTGTTGCCGGCTCGCATTATTTTATTCCCCGGAAACTAGCTTTTTGGTACTAAAACACCCGTGTTTAATGTGTTATTTGGCATGTTTTGAACATGTTTTCGATTGCGCAGAAAGTCCAAAAGCACCAAATTGCAATGCGTTTTGGTGCTAAATGCAGTGCGTTTTGATGCTAAATGCAATGCGTTTTGATGCTAAATGCAGTGCGTTTTGGTGCTAAATGCAATGCGTTTTGGTGCTAAATACAATGCGTTTTGGTGCTAAATACAATGCGTTTTGGTGCTAAATGCACATTTTTAGCGCAATTTGCACCTAAACACAGGCATAAATCGGTTTTCCACCGCTTATAGGTCGCCCCCCTTTTGCACCCAACAAGCCCCTGCGAGAATTGAATTTTTGCGACCGAGAGGACGATTGATGGATTTTAAAGCGCTCATAATGTTAAAATTCTTACTAAAAAGAAGACAAATGGTAGGTGACAAGTTGACGAGTTAACGAGAGATTTATCAGTTGACGAGTTGACGAGGTGATAGGTTGACGAGAGGTTAATCAGTTGACAAGGTGACGAAAACTTTATCAGCTGACGAGTTGACGAAAGATTAATGAGCTGACAAGTTGACAAGTTAACGAGTTGAAGAGAGGTTAACCTGTTGACGAGTTGAGAAGTGAACGAGTTGAAGAGTTAACGAGAGATTTATCAGTTGACAGGTTAACAAGCTGATGAGTAAAGAAGTGAACGAGTTGAGAAGAGGTTAACAAGCTGACGAGTTAACAAGAGGGAATAAACAAGGCATATCACTCCCCTCTCCCCTTGGAGAGGGGTTGGGGGTGAGGCTGGTTCCTCAAATCCCCCCAAACGAACAAGGCAGCGACGAAACAATTTGTTTCATCGCTGCCTTGCAATGTCGTTAAGCGAGGCCGTAGCCGCGACTTATTTTCCGTGATGTTCGTCAGAAACGGTGAGTTTCTTACGACCGCGCGCACGGCGAGCAGCCAAAACGCGACGACCATTCTTCGTTGACATCCTCTCACGGAAGCCGTGCTTATTCACCCTTCTGCGATTGTGGGGCTGAAATGTTCTTTTCATTGCTTTATCTTAATTTATTGTTATAATCTCGCTTTTGAGGTGCAAAATTACTTATTTCTTTTTAAACAGCCAAATGATAATGAGGATTTAAGCATTTAAGTGGATGAGTTTGTTGGTTTTAAGGCTCGTTCTAATATTTGCTTGGCCGTTTTTGAGGGTTTTACTTGCGTAGATTCTGCTTACCTATTGAGGGCGCATTGCAGGCAATGAAACTGAAAAGAGCAAGACAAAGACGGCGAAGACAAACCGAAAAGCTGTGAATGCAAACCCAAAAGCAGTGAAGATAAACAATTAAAAGACAGCGAACACAAACAAAATAAGGCCGTGAAGACAAGCAAAATAGGTCGTTAAAGACAAGCAGAAAAGGTCGTGAAGACAAGCAAAATAGGTCGTGAAGACAAATAAAAAAGACCGTGGAAAACGATACCAAGGAACGGCGATTGAACCTTAGTGGGGAGTGTTTAGAGCGTGCCTTAGAAACATCATGTGGGCTTTTCTAGGACCAGCCGTTAAAGAAGAAGGACACAGCACATCGTTACTTACACCCCGTAACCGCATACAAGGCGCAAACCTTACAACGACATGGCACCTGTCTACAACATAAAACCATGTCGCAACCCACGATGATAAAGCGCAACATTCCACACTTGCCGCAGCCTAGGTAGATGTACGGCAAGTTGACGTTTCACTCAAAGCGAGGAGGGATGCTAGAACTTACGCAAGAAAAGGAAAAGCGGTATGCCTGCCAAAGGCGTGCATAGTGCGCAAAGCACACAAAAGTATACTTTCACTTTCCAGTGTTCACGGCGTGTAAATAGCGGCATTAGCACAGGGGCTATGATGCAAGAGAGAATCTGTGTAACCGTCATTGTGCGTAGAATTTAAGATTTTAGTTTAGTTGAATGGAAGTCTTGTTTGCACAACTAAATGTCGTTCACGGTATGTTGAGCTTTTCAGTGGCAAAGACCCCTTTCGTTTGTCGACTGCTAAGTTACGCATAATATTTTACATATCACCAACTTTTAGAACATATTTTTTGTTCAAGCGCGATATTTTAACACTTCAACAACGTTTTCAGCATCAAGCACCTAGCTACCCAACTTGTTCCCTTTATTCCATTATGCTCGTTTTTTGGCAGAATGTTTATGCGACACGAAACAAACATTATACAACTTGTGACAAAATGAATGGAATATTAGCTGCACGCTGAACTTTTGCGACAACAAGTTAAGAAACAGCTACTTAAAGTCCTATCGGTTATTAAACCGCTTATCCAGACATTTTTAAGTTGTTTCCCTTGTTTCTTGTTCACTCTCCGTTTGTCTGTTGAACATCTTGCCTTTCTTATTCTTTTAACGTTCCCCGCCACGCCTTCAAGAACAAGAAAGGCAAGATGCTCAGCAGGCAAACAAAATCTGTACAGACTCAAATTCCCGATTTGGGTTAAAGAACATGGCGAATTGTTTGGGGTTTCAGCGCTATTCTTTTCTTCGTAACGCAACGCACCAAGCCGCACTTCGTACAAAGCACGGCCTATGTAAATATCATGTGGCACAATGAAAAGAGCATCTTTCATAAACAGAAAGAATGCACAAAAACGTGAGAAAGGACGTGTTTGCCAAAATAAGCACACGCGCCTCTGAACAAGAAGTACATGCGTATAGAGCAAGAAGAGGAGTTTTTTAAACCACAAAGAACATGCGCCCAAGACCCAAAAGGCACACGTCTACGCCAAGAAACAGATGCGCAGGCACAACGCAGGCATTGCACACAAGCCCAAAAGCTTGCATGCTTACATCAAAAGCCACATGTACATACACAAGGGAGTACATGCACATACACAAAGAAATACATGAACATATACAAAGAAGTACATACACTTATACGAAAGGGACACATGCACTTATACAAAGGAGTACATGCGTTTGGCCTAGAAGTGGTAATGCTTGCTTTGAGAAACACGCGAACACGCCAAGGGAACAGACGCCCTTGAATATGGAAGTACATGCACATGCGCCAAGGAGCACACGTACTTTTGCAAGATTATGAAAATGGTTTTCCGCGCCATTCGATGCCATGCGCATCGCTGTTCAGGTGCGGTATGATGCGCGAGCAACGAGGGAGGCGGTTCCTCCAAGGGCGCTTGAACGTTATTTATTTTGGTGATTATGAACTACTGAGGTCACACCCAAGGAGAAACCGCCAACGCGAAAAACCAATGAGGGGATGTTGACAAGCTAGGGAAGAGGCGCGCCGCGGTTAACACCTGCGCCGTAAGCCCTAGCCCACAACAAGGGATGTTGCAGCACTTGCCTTCACTTCGTATACATTGCCTTCCCATTTGGCCGCATTATGGGCTATGCCATAAACGCCTAGTGCAACTATCGGCATGCCAAAACACGCAAGCCGAGCGCGCTCATTCATTAAGGTTGGCATGCAACACACATGCAGAAGAAGTGGGAAAGGTGTTCAAATCCATATCGCAAAGATACAATGATGCCCTTAAAGGGCAATTGTAGCATTCGCAGTAAGAATGAGGAGGTATGTATATTGCACCAACAAAAGTTGCAATACAACTAGCGTCAACCCTCTCATTCTCGTTCTCTTATGTTCCTGTTTAACTCTTTCTACGATGTTTCAATAAATGTTATCAGTTAAGTCTAACTCTAAATTCTCTGCTCCGAAATCAAGTTTCTAATTCACTCTAACTCTATTCCTTGCCTGCTCGGTGGTGCATGTGCCGAGCCCAATCTGCCATGATGTACTCATTGTTGGGGCGACATTGCAGAAAGAAAACCATGCACCTGAGGGCGGTTACCGTTTACGGTACTGCGACGGGGAAACTCCCACCTGTTCTTTGAAGAACTTCCCTAGGAAGCTTTGGTTGGGGAAATTGAGTTCTTGGGCTATTTCCTTCACGCTCTTAGTGGTGTTTTTAAGTTGCACGCGCAACTCCAACGTGATGTACTTGTCAATCCATTGGTTGGGCGTTCGCTTGCTAACGTTGCGCACCGTTTCGGAGAGATACTTAGGCGTGATGCCCAATTGCTCGCCATACCAGCTTACGCGTCTTTCTTTTTTAAAGTTCTGTTCTACCATTTTAATGAACTTGGCGAAGATGGCTTCGGCTCGTGTCTTCTTCAAGTCCGTAGTCTGTTGTACACGATAGATTGCGTCCGAGGCGTTGTAAATCATCGTCGTAATCATCGAACGCACCGTATCTTTGCGATACCTATGCCCAGCCTGCTGCATTTTCTTCTCAATGAGCGACAGGTGGAGGAGCATTTCGCTTCCCTCTTCGGCATTGAGTGTGAATACAGGGTTGGTTCGTGAGAAGAGTATCAAGGACGAAAGCTCATGGATGCCCATGATGATTTCGTTCATGAAGTCCTTAGACAGCAGTATGGCTATACCCTTGCAGTTGGTGCTCAACTCCCCGCTGTTGAGTATTGGGCCAGCAGGAACAACCATGATGTGGTTGGGTTGAAGCTCATACGTAATCGTGTCTACTGTGTAACGGGCGCTACCCTGAGCACAAATGGCTAGCACCAAACATTGCATTTTGTGCGGACCCATGAGGTCCGACAGCTTGTTGAGGTCGTCGACGAGAACTAAGTCGTCGTCCATACACACAACGTCGCAGCTTTCTTTGACAATGGGAATTGTCAAGTCGTTCAATTGTAGTTTCCGCATTTCCTTACCTTTTACTTCGCAAATATAGGAAATTTTGAGCAGAACCGCAAGCTTTCGACAAGAAAAAAGAACGAAAATCCGAAAATAGTTATTTATTAAAAAAGAAACTTCTCATACAGAACAATTGATGTTTCCAAAGCTTCAACATTTTGGACATATTCTGAACGAAAGTACTTGTCTCCGTGGACAATAAGTTTAAAGGTTGGCTTAACAATGAATTTGCAGAAAAACTGCTCGTCTGTTGCGCTGTTGCAAATATAGCGAAAGCCGTTGATGTAAACTTTTTCTCCCGTTCGAGTTCCCCTAAAAGTAATACGTACAACGCCCTGAAAATGATGGGGGAAGACGTATGTAAGGGTGTCGTTGCGCACGTCTACGTAGCTTGGGCCGAACACTTTGACCACTCGCGGAGCGCGAACGAGCCGCAAGGGTGTGGCGGGAGGGAGCGTTTCGGGATGCGCATAGCGCACGGGCGATTGCCAAGAGATGGTGTCGGCAAGGTTCACTTGCCAGGGCAAGGCCTTGTCGTTGCCGTCTTGCCACTCGCTTTCGGGTGGTTGCAGTCCTCGGTTTGCTCGCCTGCAAGCCCAATTTTCATCGCTTTGGAAGGCGAAAGGACTACCGTCAGCGTTTTCGCCCCAATAGCAAACGGCCACTTGTCGGCGACCAACATGGGGCATTGTGGGGCAATACCACAGCGAGATGGTGTTGGCATTGCGCGACAGGAAAGGCGTAACGTCGTAGACGATGTTAACAACCGACGTGTCGCCTTGCGCGCGATGAGGTTCAAAGAGGTTTCTGCTTACGTTCATTCC
>ERZ773059.1021-NODE-1021-length-14396-cov-6.551356_pt1 | contig 14396 bp, 10 predicted proteins | sample MGYA00580514_ERZ773059 | MGnify/ENA primary metagenome ERZ773059 (study PRJEB29015, sample SAMEA2737981) | human oral metagenome | biome: human oral; feature: human-associated habitat; material: dental | place: China | collected 2056 ...
CCGGCTGCATTCCGTTTTTCAAAATGTTCCAAGCGGCGGTCAAATCCTGCTCGCAAGGCGGCGTACGCGGCGGCGCGGCAACTTTGTTCTACCCTTTGTGGCACATCGAAGCCGAGAGCCTGTTGGTATTGAAAAACAACCGCGGCGTAGAAGACAACCGTATCCGCCAACTGGACTACGGCGTACAAATCAACCGCCTGCTGTACACCCGCTTGATTAAAGGCGGCAACATTACCCTGTTCTCGCCGAATGAGGTTCCAGGTTTGTATGATGCCTTCTTCGCCGACCAAGATGAATTCGAGCGTCTCTACACGAAATACGAGCAAGACCCAAACATCCGAAAACGTACTTTGCCGGCAACAGAATTGTTCTCCACCCTGATGCAGGAACGCGCCGGTACCGGTCGTATCTACATCCAAAACGTTGACCACTGCAACACGCACAGCCCGTTTGATCCGCGCGTTGCGCCTGTTCATCAGTCCAACTTGTGTATGGAAATCGCCCTGCCGACCAAACCTTTGGACAACATCAACGATCCGAACGGCGAAATTGCCTTGTGTACCTTGTCCGCCTTCAACTTGGGCGCATTGAACAACTTGGACGAACTGGAAGATCTTGCCGATTTGACCGTACGCGCACTTGATGCCCTGTTGGACTATCAAGACTATCCGGTTGCAGCAGCACGCACCGCAACCATGAGCCGCCGCACACTCGGCATCGGCGTCATCAACTACGCCTACTATCTGGCGAAAAACGGCGTACGCTACAGCGACGACTCCGCCCTCGGCCTAACCCACCGCACCTTTGAAGCCATGCAGTATTACCTGCTTAAAGCATCGGTAAACCTTGCCAAAGAATACGGCGCATGCCCGCTGTTTAACCAAACAGTTTATTCGCAAGGCAAACTGCCTATCGACACCTACAAAAAAGACTTGGACGCCGTGTGCAACGAGCCTTTGTACTACGACTGGGAAAGCCTGCGCGCCGACATCGTCAAATACGGCCTGCGCAACTCTACCCTGACCGCACTCATGCCGTCTGAAACCAGCTCGCAAATTGCCAACGCCACCAACGGCATTGAGCCGCCGCGCGGCTTGGTAACAGTCAAAGCATCGAAAGACGGCATCCTGAAACAAGTCGTGCCGGAGTTTGAAGCCCTGAAAGACGCCTACGAAACCCTGTGGCAGCTTCCAGGCAACGAAGGCTACCTGAAACTCGTCGGCGTAATGCAAAAATTCGTCGATCAGGCAATTTCCGCCAATACCGCCTACGACCCGGGTAAATTTGAAGGCAACAAAGTTTCCATGAAACAAATGCTCAAAGACCTGTTGACCGCCTACAAATACGGCGTCAAAACCCTGTACTACCACAACACCCGCGACGGCGCGGACGATACGCAGACCGATATTCAGGATGACGGCTGTGCGGGTGGGGCTTGTAAGATTTGAGAGGTAAGAAATTATGTCAGAACAAAATACACAGGTTATTGCTATTGATAATACTCAGAATCTTGCATCACCAATTGGAGAATTAAATCAACAATTAGAACAATATTTAATACATATTGGTCTCCCTATAAATGATGTAGTTGCGGATGTAGTTGAAAGAAAAAAAGTTATTGCTCAAATTTCAGAGGTAATACAAATTTTACCTATCCAAGATAGGGGAAAGGCTCGTTATTTATCAAGATTTATTATAGCGATTGCTGCAGGACTATTTGATGGGGCTATAAATTATTTATGGGATGAAACTATAAAAGCACTCCGTCAACACGTTATAAATTTTGATATTCAATATTTTTATTCAGTTGTTGCGAAAATCAATTCACGGTATAAGTCTTTATCAAGTACAGAAGATATAGATCAGATTAGTGAACATGATTTACTTGAAGCCTGTCGTCGAATAGGATTTATTACAGATGTAAATTATCAAAGATTGAATCATATAAATTATATGAGGAATCATACTAGTGCAGCTCATCCTAATGATAATGAAATTGATGGTTATGAGATGATTAGTTGGCTTAATCAATGCCTGAAATATGTAATTAATGCTAAGCCTGACCATTCTCTTATTAGTTTTAAAACGCTTTTAGGAAATATTCGTACTGAACAAATACCTGAAAAAGATTTTTCAATAATTGCACAGGATTTGATTAGGCAACCACAAGAGAGAATAGATGATTTTTTATGGACAATATTTGGTCTTTTTGTTGATGACAGGACTGAAAAAACAGCCAAAGATAATATAACAGGTATTAGTAGTGCTGTTTGGAAGGCTGCAACAGAAAATAGAAAATATGAAATTGGTTCTCGATTTGGTATCTATAGAAAAAATGGGGAAGTTACAAAAAAACAAGCATGCCAAAAGTTTTTAGAAATTGTTGATGGACTAAAATATAAAGATGAAGATAGTTTGGCAGGTGAGTTAATTGAAAAGTTAGAAAACCTTCGTCAGGCTCACTTCGGTAAGGATAATTTTTATAATGAATATCCTCATGCTAAAGCATTAGATAGCAGCTTGCCTAAGACAGGAATAATTCCTCTTGCCGCATCATCAACATGGGTCAAGATTATCTCTATTTGTTTTATTGGAAATGGTTATGGTTATAGACAAGGGGTTGACGAGCAGGCATTGCCTTTTTATGAGAAATATGTAAACAATTTCACAGAAAAAGAATCTTTTGAATTTGTAAAACTCTTTTCAGATTATGAGTTTACAAGCTCTCTTGAGCGTGTTGTTCCTGATAAGAGAGTAAGAGAATTAGCAAAGAATCTAAAAGAGAGACATTCAAACGTTTATTTGCAGCGTGCATTAGAGCTAATTATTGCTGCTCCTCCAAAAACCTTACATAAATTAAGTAATACTGCAGAATTTAAAAGGATTAATTTTAATTGATAATGAAGGTAATTTAGAATGTCCTGCGAACACCTAGTCATGTCATACAGCACCTTTTCCAAAACCAAAAACGACGCGCTTAAAGAGCCGATGTTTTTTGGTCAGCCTGTTAATGTTGCCCGTTATGACCAGCAGAAATACGAAGTATTTGAAAAACTGATTGAAAAACAACTGTCTTTCTTCTGGCGGCCGGAAGAAATCGACGTGTCGCGCGACCGTATCGACTACGCCAACCTGCCCGAACACGAAAAACACATTTTCATCAGCAATCTGAAATACCAAACCCTGCTCGATTCTATCCAAGGCCGCAGTCCGAACGTTGCCTTGCTGCCTTTGGTGTCGATTCCCGAGTTGGAAACTTGGATTGAAACGTGGAGCTTTAGCGAGACCATCCACTCGCGCAGCTACACTCACATCATTCGCAATATCGTAAATGATCCGTCGGTCGTGTTCGACGACATCGTGCAGAACGAATACATCATCGCCCGCGCTGAAGACATTGCCTGCTATTACGATGACTTAATCGAATACACCCAGTATTACAACCTGTTGGGCGAAGGGACGCACAATGTCGGCGGCAAGCTCGTTACCGTGTCTTTGCGCGAGTTGAAGAAAAAACTCTATCTCTGCCTGATGTGCGTCAATGTGTTGGAAGCCATCCGTTTCTATGTTTCATTCGCTTGTTCGTTCGCCTTTGCCGAGCGCGAGTTGATGGAAGGCAACGCCAAAATCATCAAACTGATTGCCCGCGACGAAGCCTTGCACCTGACCAGCACCCAGCATATGCTCAACCTGATGCGTGCAGGTGCCGATGATCCTGAAATGGCTGAAATTGCGAATGAATTGCAGGACGAGTGTTTCAACCTCTTCAAAAAAGCAGCCGAGCAGGAAAAAGAATGGGCTGCCTATCTGTTTAAAGACGGCTCAATGATTGGCCTGAACAAGGAAATTCTGGCTCAATACGTTGAATACATTACCAATCTGCGTATGCAGGCGGTTGGCCTTCCTGCCGGATTTGAAGGTGCGACCCAAAATCCTATTCCTTGGATCAACGCATGGCTGTCTTCTGACAATGTACAGGTTGCGCCGCAGGAAGTGGAAATTTCTTCTTACTTAATCGGTCAGATTGATTCGGAAGTCGGCGCGGACGATTTGGGCGATTTCGAGCTGTAAACCGCGTTTCAGACGGCCTTTGGGCGTAACCGGCCGTCTGAAAATCTCTTTTCAATCCTCAAGGTATAACCAAAAATGAAGATTTATGGCGACATTGCGGTAAAAGCAGCTGAATCATATTCTAAATATGAAGATATGGAACAAGCTTGGACAGAGATTGCGGCATCATTTCCCATCAAGGAGTCAATTAGAAAAAAAGGATGCCCAAAGAATGCATTTTTGGGATTGTGTCGTGCGGGGTTGGTTAAAGGAATCAACCCGGAAAAAGTCAAAACCAAACATTCCAAAAACGGAGAATATGCCGTTGTAGCGGTCAGCCTTTTAAAAAATGATCCCGAATGGGCAAATCAGAAAAAATCCGTTTTCTGGCGCGAAATTGTGGGTAATGAAAAAAAATATAACAGCCAGCTTCATGTCGTTTTGGCCTTGTGGGAAAAAGGCTTGATTATTTGAATTTATATATTTAAGGCCGTCTGAAACATTGTTCAGACGGCCTCTATGCCCTAAAACACACATGGCACTCATTAGCACACACGACAAAACCTTCCAACTCCAACAAGGCGAAACCTTATTGGAGGGCTTGGAGCGCACTGGACACGAAGTTGAATACCAATGTCGCAGCGGTTATTGCGGTTCATGCCGGGTCAAAATCTTGGATGGGAAAGTCTCTTATGATAATTTTCCACTCGCTTTTGTCGCGCCCGGAGAAATTTTGCCGTGCTGCTGCCGGGTTACTGAAGACATCAAGCTTGATTGTCGTGAGCGCATCAAAGAGCCGGATTTATTTGATGTCGATTTATTTGAAGACAAATAAAAAATGCCGTCTGAACATTGTGGCCGAAATCTTTGATTTCATTTCCACCGTTCAGACGGCATTTTGTTTAAGCAACCTTATTTACGTTCGCCAACCGGCAAAACCGTCTTGCCGAAAGATTCGTTGATAACCTCTGCCGCTGCCAAGTAGAACGCACCAAGTGCAGTTACCAAGCCTAAGTAACCGCCGATATGGACGATGCTATGATTTTCCATGCCATCGCCAATACCCAGGGCAAAGAACGTCAGTGTCAAGAAAAAGAAAATACCGCTCAATACTTTAGGCTTGGTCAAGGTGGCCACAAACATCATCAGCGAAAACATACCCCATACGCAGAGATACCAACCGATAAATGCCGGGGCTGTTTCACCTTTGAAAAAGATGGTAAACAAAGCCCATGTCCACCAGAAGGTACCATAGCTGATAAAAGCGGTAAAGCCAAACGTATTGCCTTTCTTGAACTCAAACATACCGGCAATAACTTGGGCGATACCACCAAAGGCGAGAGCCATGCCCAAAACTAAGCCGATACCCTCTTGAGCAGTAAAAAAGCCGCCGTTAATCAGACTGAGCAACCAAGTTGTCAATGCAAAGCCACACAGGCCTACTGGACCTGGGTTCGCCAGATTTTCTTTAGTAGTAGTCATTTTATTTCTCCTCTAGTTATTAAAATAGGAAGCCTATTGTTACAGGTTTTATTTAAAATTAAAAGAAATAAATTTAAAAAAATCAGGCCGTCTGAAAAATATTTTTCAGACGGCCTTAAATATTAATAATTAAACTATCCCAAAATTGCCAAGATTTTCCTCAATTCATTGGCATCAATTTGACCGGGGGCCGACGTTTTTCCTGCTGCACCAAAGGTAACGGCCGAGCAGAAAGTCGAGCCGGCCAAACGGCTGACGGCCCCGATTTTACCCATAGACATAGTAATAATCGGGCGGTCGATAATTTGTGAAACATTGTATGTTGCCTGTAATAAGGTCAATACATCTTGCGGTGATTGCGGCATCACGGCAATTTTACAGATATCCGCTCCCCACTCGGCCATTGTTTTCAGACGGCCTGTAATGTCTGCCAAAGACGGCGTGGCTTGGAAATCGTGATTGCAAAGTAAGGCGGCAGTTTGATACTCATGCGCCAAAGCAATGGTTTGTTTTACGCCGCTTTCCTCGGCAAAAAGCTCAATATCGATAATATCGGCTTGTTTGGAACGGATGATTTTTTCCAATAAATCAAAATAATAGTCGTCAGAACAAGGCGTATTGCCACCCTCTTGCGCCCTTCTAAACGTAAACAGCAAGGGCTTGTCAGGAAAAGCCTGTCGGACAATACCTAATTGCTCGGCAATAAAATCGGCATTAAGCGCAGCTTGAAAAAAATCCGCACGAAATTCAATAATGTCAAAAGCCGTCTCTTTCAATACGCGCAAAGCCTGATCCAATTCCTGCGTATTGGCGGCCACCAGCGGCACGGCAATTTTAGGCAGGCCTTTGCCGATCTCGATATTTTTGATGATGACAGGTTTCATATTGTTCCTTTTTGCTGTTCAAGCCAATCAGTGCAGATGCTCGTAAATGGTTTCCGCCAATGCTTTGCTGATGCCTTCCACTTTTTCCAAGTCCTCGCGGCTGGCGGCAATCACGCCGCGCAGACCGCCGAATCGGGTGAGCAATGCTTGGCGGCGTTTGCTGCCGATACCTGGGATTTCGCTGAGTGAGGAAGTAACGCGTGCTTTGTCGCGTTTTTTGCGGTGGCCTGTAATCGCAAAGCGGTGCGACTCATCGCGTACGGTTTGCAATAAATGCAAGGCCGGACTGTTGGGCGGCAGGCGGAAGACTTCGCCGGTAAAAGGCAGTATGAGTTCTTCCATACCAGCTTTGCGCTCAGGGCCTTTGGCGATACCGACCAAAGGAATATGCAGCCCGAGTTCTTCCCATACCGATACGGCTACGCCGATTTGCCCTTTGCCGCCGTCAATCAACACGACATCCGGCCATTTGACGCTTTCGCCGTTGGCTTCGGCTTCCTGCATTTTGCCGTAACGGCGCGTCAACACTTCGCGCATGGCGGCGTAGTCGTCGCCAGGCTTGGCAGTCGTGATGTTGTAGCGGCGGTATTGCGAAGGCTGGATGTTTTGCTCATCGTACACAACGCAGGACGCAATAGTGGCCTCGCCTTGCGTGTGGCTGATATCGAAACATTCAAGGCGGTTGAGGCCGTCTGAATCCATACCGAGGATTTTTGCCAGTTCATCAATGCGGTGTTGCTGGCTGCTTTGTTGCAGGCGGCGTTGTGCAATCGCCATTTGCGCGTTTTGTTCCGCCATTTTCAACCAGACTTTGCGTTCGCCTATGGTTTTGGTGACAAATTGCATCTGCTTGCCGTGTTCACCTTCCAAAACCTCTTTCAGAGCATCAGGAACAGGAAAGTTGCTGATGATGATGTCGGGTTTGCTTTTGCCCAGATAGTGTTGGGCGACGAAGGCTTCGGCGTAATCTTGTCCGTTTGGCTCGGGATCGTTTTTGGTGTCTGGGAAAAAGCTTTTATCGCCGACATGCCGTCCGCCGCGGATGCTGACCCAGTGTACGCAGACCAGGCCGTCTGAAACCGCCAGCGCGAGTAAATCAATATCGTTTGGATTGTTCGGATTTTTACTGTCGATAAACTGATTACTCTGCATGATGCCGAGCGCTTGGATTTGGTCACGGTAACGGGCTGCTTCCTCAAATTGCAGATTAGCGGCGGCAGTTTGCATTTTGTGTTGCAAGGTGCGCGTCAGTTCGTCGGTTTTGCCATTGAGGAAAGTTGCTGCTTCACGCACGCTGTCGCGGTAATCTTCTTCGCTGATGTGGCCGACACAAGGCGCGGTGCAGCGTTTGATTTGGTAAAGCAGACAAGGACGGTCGCGATGCTCGAATACGCTGTCTTCGCAGGTGCGCAGCATAAAGACTTTTTGCAACACTTGAATGCTGTCGCGCACGGCGTTGCTGTTGGGATACGGGCCGAAATATTGATTAGGCTTCTTCAGCGTGCCGCGGTAATACGCCATTTGCGGATATTGATGGCCGCTGAGCATTAAATAAGGATAGCTTTTGTCATCGCGGAAAAGAATATTGTATTTCGGCGATAGAGCTTTAATGAAGTTGTTTTCGAGAATCAGCGCTTCGGCTTCGGAACGCGTGATGGTGGTTTCGATATGGTGAACCTGTTTTACCATCAATGCGATGCGCGGCGAATGGTCGTTTTTTTGGAAATAGCTGGAAACGCGCCGCTTGAGATTGACCGCTTTGCCGACATACAAGACATTGCTGTCTTCGTCAAAAAAACGGTACACGCCCGGCAGATTGGGCAGATTTTTCAGAAAAAGAGGTAAATCGAACGGTTCGGTTGCGCTCACGGGATTTTCTTTTGGAATAAGCAGGCCGTCTGAAAACTTTTCAGACGGCCTTTTTCATTGATGTTTAAGATTCTTGAGACGGAGTATCTTCAGCTTCTATCACTTGGTTTTCAGCTGCATCGCTTTCCAAAGCGGCTTCATCTTCAGCCTCTTCAGCCACACGCTCCAAGCTGACCAAGGTTTCGCCTTCGTCCAGATTAATCAGGCGGACACCTGCGGCAGCACGGCCGGTCTCGCGGATTTGCTCAACTTTGGTACGAATCAGGACGCCGCCGCTAGTAATCAGCATCAGGTCGTCGGTTTCGCTAACCAAAGTCGCGGCAACCAAATCGCCGTTGCGCTCGCCGGTATTGATGGCGATATTGCCTTGGCCGCCTTTATTCTTACGGCTGTAATCGGCAATCGGGGTGCGTTTGCCATAGCCGTTGGCGGTAGCAGTCAATACTTGCAAATCGCTTTGCTCGGCTTCAGGGGCGAAAGTAATCAGGCTGACAATCTTGCCATCGGCCGGCAGGCGCATACCGCGCAAACCGCCGCTGCCGCGACCGGACGGACGGACACCGTGTTTGCCGCTTGGCAATGCATTTTCGGCATTTTCATCATCCAAGCCGTCTGAATCTTCATTTTCGGTTTCGATATCGGCATCTTCTGCTTCATCGTTACCGGATTTTTCCCAATATTCATTAAAGCGGATGGCTTTACCCAAGTTGGAGAACAACATAATGTCGTCCGCACCGCCGGTTTGCGCTGCGCCGACCAAGTAATCGCCTTCTTTAAGCGCAATGGCTTTGATGCCTTGGCTGCGGACGTTTTTAAACGCAGACAGCTGAACTTTTTTCACCATGCCTTGTGCAGTGGCGAAGAAGACGTATTGGTCTTCCGGGAACTCGCGGACGGCCAAGATGGCGCTGACTTTTTCGCCTTCTTCCAATTGGATAACGTTGTTAATCGGACGACCGCGGCTATTACGGCCGCCTTCTGGCAGTTTGTACACTTTAATCCAATGGCACTTGCCCAAATTGGTGAAGCACATCAAATAATCATGCGTATTAGCAACAAACAGGGTTTCGATAAAGTCTTCGTCTTTGGTTGCTGCTGCCTGTTTGCCGCGGCCGCCGCGACGCTGCGCCTGATAATCGGTAGTCGGCTGGGTTTTGATGTAGCCGCCATGAGTCAGGGTAACGACCATTTCGCGTTGCGGAATCAGGTCTTCATCGGCAATGTCGCCACCAAACGGATTGATTTCGCTGCGGCGCTCATCGCCAAAGTTGGCTTTAATGTCTGCCAATTCTTCGCGGATGATTTGGGTAACGCGCTCAGGTTTGGAAAGAATATCCACGAAATCAATGATTTTGCTCATCAGATTTTTATATTCGCCGATAATTTCTTCCTGATCGAGGCCGGTCAGGTTGCGCAGGCTCATGCGCAAAATGGCATCAGCTTGCAATTCGCTCAGATAATAGCCCTGACTGTGCAACCCCAAATTCTCTGACAAGCCTTCAGGGCGCATCATGTGCAGGTCTAAATCCGTACGGCTGAGCATGTCTTCAACCAAGCTGCTACGCCATGGGCGGGACAGCAATTTTTCTTTGGCTTCCGGCGCATTGGCAGATTCTTTGATCAGACGGATGATTTCGTCGATATTGGACAAGGCAACTGCTTTACCTTCGGCAATATGGCCTTCATGACGCGCTTTTTTCAGGCGGAATAAAGTACGACGGGTAACGACTTCGCGACGGTGGCGCAGGAACTCGGACAGGATTTGTTTCAAGTTCAGCAAGCGCGGCTGGCCGTCAACCAGGGCCACCATGTTGATACCGAAGCTGTCTTGCAGCTGGGTCAGTTTGTAGAGTTGGTTCAAAACGACTTCGGCATTTTCATTGCGTTTCAATTCGATCACGACACGCATACCGGATTTGTCGGACTCGTCGCGCAGGTCGGATACGCCTTCCAACGTTTTTTCGCGTACCAACTCGCCGATTTTCTCAACCAGCTTGGCTTTGTTGACTTGATATGGGATTTCATCGATAACGATGGCTTCGCGTTCACCGTTTTTGCCGATAGGCTCAATATGGGTTTTACCGCGCATCACCACGCGGCCGCGGCCGGTTTTATAGCCTTCGCGAACGCCGCTTAAACCGTAAATAGTTGCGCCTGTTGGGAAATCGGGCGCTTGGATGATATTGATCAGCTCGTCGATTTCAGTTTCAGGCTCGTCCAACAAACGCAGGCAGGCATTGATGGTATCGCCCAAATTGTGCGGCGGAATATTGGTTGCCATACCGACGGCAATACCGGACGAACCATTGACTAACAGCGCAGGGAAACGGGTCGGTAATACCAGCGGCTCATGCTCGCTGCCATCATAGTTGGGACCGAAATTGACGGTTTCTTCTTCGATATCCGCCAGCATTTCATGGGAAATTTTTTCCATGCGGATTTCGGTATAACGCATGGCTGCTGCGGCCAAGCCGTCGACAGAACCGAAGTTGCCCTGACCGTCGATCAGTACATAACGCATGGAGAAGTCTTGCGCCATGCGGACGATGGTGTCGTAAACGGCTATATCGCCGTGGGGGTGGTATTTACCGATAACGTCGCCGACGATACGCGCCGATTTTTTATAGGCGGAATTCCAGTTGTTTTTCAACTCGTGCATCGCGTACAAAACGCGGCGGTGTACCGGCTTGAGACCGTCGCGGACATCCGGCAGGGCTCGTCCCACAATTACGCTCATGGCGTAATCGAGGTAGCTCTTGCGCATTTCGTCTTCAAGGCTGACAGGCAGGGTTTCAAGTGCAAATTTATGGTCGTTGCGGATGGTTGCGTCGGTCATGATTATCTGTAATTTCGTATGGCAAAAATCTTGTTGATTCTACCACAAAACAAGCGGTTTATGGCTTTTGCGTGAAGGCCGTCTGAAACAGGATTTCAGACGGCCTTCGTTATTTAATAAATTAAGTTTAGTTGCAGCCAGAATCTTTATCCGCAGCCTGCAAACTCAATTCTTTGCGTTTTTTAGCCCTTTCATAACGGCAGCGTTGGCGCGGTGTATTGATTTCCAAAGGCGGTACAGGAACTGGCTTACCGTCTTCAACAGCAACCATGGTGAAGTAGCAGCTGTTGGTATGACGCACTTCGCCGGTGTGGATGTTTTGCGCCTCTACACGGATGCCGACTTCCATAGAAGTACGGCCTGTGTAGTTGATGCTGGCGTAAAAGGTTACCAGTTCGCCGACATGAATGGGCTCTTTAAACAATACTTTATCAACAGACAGAGTAACGCAATAGGTACCGCTGTAACGGCAGGCGCAGGAATATGCCACTTGGTCAAGCAGGCGCAGAAGATCGCCACCGTGAACATTGCCGCTGAAGTTTGCCGTATAAGGCATCATCAGCTCGGACATGATGAGTTCATGGGAAGGTAGCTGGCGTTCCGGTTTCATAGTTTCTTCTCCTTTTGATATTTATTTTTAAATTGTCTGAAAACTTCAGACTGCACGTGTGCCAAATCATTCTACCGTTTTTAAACGTTGACTTTCAACTCCTTGCCTACCCGTTTACAGCCATTTTCTACGCGAAAAGAAAATCAGCAGTCCGATGATGATGCACAGCATCACACCCAAAACCATGAAATAGCCGTAATGCCAATGCAGTTCGGGCATATTGTCGAAGTTCATGCCGTAGATGCCGGTGATGACGGTCAGCGGCATGAAGATGATGGTGATGACGGTCAGGACGCGCATTTGCTGGTTCATGCGGTTGGACTGGAAGGAAAGGTAGATGTCCATCATGCTCAACACCATGTCGCGCGAGGCGTCGAGCGATTCGATAAGCTGCATGTTGTGGTCGTACACGTCGCGCAGATAGACGGTGGACTCGCCTTTGAAAATGGCAAAATCGCCGCGCACGGCAAGCTGATAGAACACGTCGCGCAAAGGTAAGAGCGTGCGGCGCAGGCGGACGGCGTCGCGCTTGAGGCGGTGGATTTTGCCGAGGATGTCGCTGTTTTCGTTTTTAAACAGGGATTTGTCTATGGCTTCGACGCGGTTGTTGTATTCTTCCAAGACGATGAAATAGTCGTCCACGATGCGGTCGAGCAGGCAATAGGCGAGGAAGGCGGTGTTTTTACCGAGGATGCCGCGCGGGTTTTCGCTCATTTGGCGGCGCAGCTGGCTGAACAGCCCCAGCGGTTTTTGCTGGAACGACAACACGAAATCCTTGCCGATAATCAGATACACTTGGTCGGAATTCAGTTTGCCGGCGGCGGTGTAGTGGTAAACCTGCGCGGCGATAAACAGATAATTGCCGTAGTCTTCGATTTTGGGGCGTTGTTTGCGGCTGAGGATGTCTTCGATGACCAGCTCGTGGATGCCGTAAGGTTCCAGCGCGTGTTTGAGGAGCGCGGCGTTGTTGATGCCGACAAAGTGCAGCCAGTTAGTCTGCCCCGCTTGCGGACGGACGATGTCGGGCAGTTTTTTACCCGCGAGATAATCGTGCTGGGCAAACGTATCGGCGGAATAAAGCGTCTGGTGGATGGCGGAACGCGGCGCGTTGTCGGTATTGCTGCGCGGGACGGTTTGGTCTTGCGGGATTTCGGCCTGTTCGGCGGTGTTCGGCTGTTGGCTCATAGGTTTAAAGGATGATGGTTTGAACGGGGAGGCCGTCTGAAATTTAAGAAAGAGCGGTTTACGTTGCCCCGGAAAGGTTTAAAGATTAGTTTTATTCTTGGCTTTCCCGGTTTCCAGCCTGCGCAGGAAAGCGTAACGGGCTGGCATAAGCTGATGATGGCAGCTGTATATTTCTTATTTCAATTCAATATGGTATGCCTTAGCGGAAAACGCAGTTTCTGCGAAGCTAAAACGGGGTTTCTGTGAAGCTGAAATAAGTTTATCCACTATAACGGTTAAAAGGCCGTCTGAAAATCAATATTTCGGAATCGTTTTCCGTTTTTATCGTTTTCAGACGGCCTTTTGATCTGCTTAATCCGTATTTGTTTGGATTAATCCAGCTTTTTAAAATGGCGGCGGCGTTCCAGTTCGCTCAGGTAACGCTTGCGCAGGCGGATGGATTGCGGCGTGATTTCAACGAGTTCGTCATCGTCGATAAACTCAACCGCACCTTCCAGCGTCAGCTTAATCGGCGTAGTCAGGCGCACGGCTTCATCGGTGCCGCTGGCGCGGACGTTGGTAAGTTTTTTGCCTTTGAGCGGGTTGACCACCAAGTCGTTGTCGCGGCTGTGGATGCCGATAATCATGCCTTCGTAGATTTTGTCGTTGGGCGATACGAACATACGGCCTCGGTCTTCCAAGTTCCACAAGGCATAAGCGACGGCTTCGCCTTGTTCTTGGGAAACCAGTACGCCGTTGTGGCGGCCGGGCATATCGGGTTTCACGGGCGCATAGTCGTCGAATACGTGGCTCATCAGACCGACACCGCGCGTCAGGGTCATGAATTCGCCTTGGAAACCGATTAAGCCGCGCGCGGGAATATGGTATTCGAGGCGGGTACGGCCGTTGCCGTCGCTTTCCATATTAGTCAGTTCGCCGCGGCGGCGGCCGAGTTCTTCCATTACCGCGCCTTGGTTGTCGTCGGGCACGTCCACGGTCAGGTTTTCATAAGGTTCGCATTTTTGGCCGTTAATTTCGCGGTAAACGACGCGCGGTTTGCCGACTGCCAGTTCAAAGCCTTCGCGGCGCATGTTTTCCAACAAAATGGTCAGGTGCAGTTCGCCGCGTCCGGATACGCGGAACACGTCGGCATCAGCAGTATCTTCCACGCGCAGGGCGACGTTGGTCAGCAACTCTTTTTGCAAGCGGTCGCGGATTTGGCGGCTGGTCACGAATTTGCCTTCGGTACCCGCCAGCGGGCTGGTGTTCACCATAAAGTCCATGGTCAGCGTCGGTTCGTCCACGCTCAACATCGGCAGGCCTTTTGGATTGTCTTTGTCGGTAATGGTCACGCCGATACCGATGTCTTCAATACCGGAAATAATCACGATGTCGCCGGCTTCGGCTTCTTCAAGCGGCACGCGTTCCAAGCCTTTGAAACCCAAAAGCTGGTTGATGCGGCCTTGGGCGATTTGCTGATCATGGTTCATGACGGCAACGA
>ERZ773059.1026-NODE-1026-length-14346-cov-15.872927_pt1 | contig 14346 bp, 10 predicted proteins | sample MGYA00580514_ERZ773059 | MGnify/ENA primary metagenome ERZ773059 (study PRJEB29015, sample SAMEA2737981) | human oral metagenome | biome: human oral; feature: human-associated habitat; material: dental | place: China | collected 2056 ...
CGGCGAAGCCGGCGCCGCCGGCGTGCCCGTCGTGGACGAAGACCGTGGGCGCCCCCGTCTGCGGGTGCGCGCTGATCGACAGCCCGCCGATGTCCCAGCGGTCGCAGGTGGCCAGCAGCGGCAGCATGCCGATCGACGCGTGCTCGGCGGCGTGCAGCGCACCGGGCAGGTCCGCCGGGGCGATGCCGGCGGACCGGGTGGCGCTCTCCGGCACCGTCCACCACACCGCGGCGGTCGGCAGTACGTGCTCGGGCATGTCCAGCTCGTGCTGGGCGACCACTTCCATCGTGGGCAGGGTCAGCTCGGTGTAGCCGATCACCTGGCTGGTGACCTCCACCGACCCGAAGGACCAGCGGATCCCGTCACTCCACATCTGGGCGTCGCGCTCGCCGACGATGCGCACGCTGGAGTGCTCTCGCGCCCGGGTCCGATAGCCGATCGCCGCTTTCTCGGTGACGAGCGCGGCCTCCTCGGTGAGCTCGGTGACGACGTAGCTGCGGCCCTGGTGGATGTAGACGGCGCCCTCGTGCACGGTGGAGTCCGCGGCGGCGCCGTCGACCGTGCCGATCACTGCGCCTGTGGGGGAGTCGATCACCGGTACCTCCGGCGGCCCGTCCCCGCGCAGGGAGGTCAGGTCCTGGGGGCGCCCGGGCAGGCTCGTGTTCCAGAACCATCCGGTGGGGCGGCGGCGCAGCGCTCCGCGGGCGGCCAGGTCCGCCAGAAGGGATTCGTCCGGCAGCCCGAATAGCGCTAGATCAGCTTCCCGCAGGGGCGCCTCGCTCGCGGCCGAGCACAGGTGCGGGGCCAGCACGTAGGGGTTGGCCGGGTCGAAGACGGTGGCCTCCGGGGCGGCGAGGACCGCCTCCGGGTGGTGGACCAGGTAGGCGTCCAGCGGGTTGTCGCCGGCGACCAGGACGGCGACGCCGCGGCTTCCGGCCCGTCCGGCGCGGCCCGCCTGCTGGCCCAGGCTCACGCGCGTGCCCGGCCAGCCGGCGATGAGGACGGCGTCCAACCCGGTCACGTCGATGCCGAGCTCGAGCGCGTTGGTGGTCGCTAGGGCGCGAAGGTGTCCGCGACGCAGGTCCTTCTCCAGTGCGCGGCGCTCCTCGGGCAGGTAGCCGCCCCGGTAGGCGGCGACGGCGCCGATGAGCTCGGGCTGGCTTCTGCCCAGGATTCGCCTGGCGTGTTCGGCCACGATCTCGGCGCTGCGCCGCGATCGCACGAAGACGAGGGCCCGCGCGCCCACGCTGAGCAGGTCCGCGAGCAGTTCCGCGGCCTCGACGACGGCGGAGCGCCGGGCCGAGGGGTCCTCGGTGGGGTCGAGCGTGTCGGGGCCGGCGTTCCGGGAGGTGCTGGCCCCGCCCGCTGCGGTATGCGCGGACGTGCTTGGATTCTGCCTGTCCCAGAGGAGCCACGGCTCGCGCAGGGCGGGCTGCCACAGGGCGAGAGTGCGCTCGCCGGCGGGGGCGCCGTCGTCGGTCACGGCGAGTACGGCGTCGGGCTCCACCCCGATGAGGCGCGCGGCCGTGAGGGCGGGCTCGCCCGCCGTCGCGGAGGCGCACAGCACGACCGGCTCCGGGCCGCCCGGGCGCAGGCGGCGCACCAGCCTCAGCAGGCGGCGCAGGACGAGGGCGACGTGCGCGCCCAGGAGCCCGCGGTAGGCGTGGCACTCGTCGACCACCACGTAGCGCAGCGAGCGCAGGAAGCGCGTCCACCGCTCGTGGCCCGGCAGGAGCGAGAAGTGCAGGAAGTCGGGGTTGGTGAGTACGACGTCGGCGTGGGCGCGTGCCCAGTCGCGCTCGGGCAGGGGCGTGTCGCCGTCGCAGGTGCCGGTGCGCACGGTGCGGATGGAGCCGGCCGGGACGCTGTCGGCCCGCTGGACGGCCTCGACCTCGGCCACAAGGCGCTCCAGGGAGGCGGCCTGGTCGGCGGCCAGGGCCTTGGTGGGGGAGAGGTACAGGGCGGTCGGGCGGCGGCCGTAGGCGGAGATGCGCCCTCCGGCGTCCGGCCCAGCGCCCGGCCCGCTGCCCTGGGCTGCGAGCACGTCGGAGACGACCGGCAGCCAGGCCGCCAGCGACTTGCCCGACCCCGTGCCGGTGGCCAGGACCGTGTGGCGGCCGGCGTGGACGGCGTCGGCGGCCCGGGTCTGGTGCGTCCACGGAGTCTCCACCCCCAGGCGGCCGTAGGCGGCCACGAGCGCGGGGTCGGCCCAGGTGGGCCAGGCGGCGTGGCGGGCGGGGCGCGCGGGGGTGCGCCGGAGGTGGACGAGGCGGCCGTCGCGCGCACCGATGCTCTCCAGGAGCTCGGTGATGTCGCGTCGGGTGCCGTCTGCCATGGGTCAAGTGTGCCGCAGGGGTGCGACACGAATCCGCAGGGGTGCGCCCGCGGCCGAGGCGAGACCGGCCTGCACTGGCCTGCCGAGTGTGGACGTCGGCGGCTCAGGTGGGTCATAATGGTGGGGAGCCACCCGGTTGGGCCCGGATGGCTCCCCTGGCGGGCGGCTCAGCTGAACCACCTGCCGAGGGCATCCACAAGGACACCGATGGCCCGGACCAGGCGAGCGATTCCTGTCAAGATCTCGCTCACCTTCCGGGCCATCTCCTTGTCCTTGCGGACTTTGGCATGTCGGCCTCTCGGCTTGGACACGGCCCCCACCTCCTCCCTGGCTCCTTAGCTTCCCCGGCAAGGACACTGGGTGTTCCGGGAGAAGGTGCCGGAGAAGGCCCCACCAGTATGCCGTGCGGACTGCCCGACCGGCCACAGTCCCGGCATGCTGATACGCCTGTCGCCCTACGGCTCCGCGTGCGGTCCCATGACGGGTGGGGCCCTGAGACCCGAAGGATGTGCATGAGCTTCAAGGCCCATCTCGTGGCCGTCTCGCCGACGGTGCCGCGTCTCGACATCCTTGCGCATCCGGAGGGCGGGCCCGAGGGCGCGCAGGCCTTCATCGACCGGTCGATGCCCGGGTGTCCGTCAGAATGACATTGGAGGCCCGGAGCGTCGTGCCCCTCAGAGGAATCCTTGCGATCATGCGGTTTCTCTCTTGCGTGTCTGGGCCCGGAGGGGCCAATGTCATTCTGGTGGACACCTGCCGGCTCGGAGTCGCTCGGCGTGCGACCCGTCCCTCCTTCGCCGGAATGCGGGCCCGCCATCCACCGTGGAGCACCCTGCGATGGCTCGCGCATCAGCGACGGCGCCCGCGGCTGAGGCGAGGTCGGCGTGGAGGCCGGGCGGGTGTGGACGTCGGCGGCTCAGGTGGGTCATAATGGTGGGGAGCCACCCGGTGGGCCCGGATGGCTCCCCTGGCAGGCGGCTCAGCTGAACCACCTGCCGAGGGCATCCACAAGGACACCGATGGCCCGGACCAGGCGAGCGATTCCTGTCAAGATCTCGCTCACCTTCCGGGCCATCTCCTTGTCCTTGCGGACTTTGGCATGTCGGCCTCTCGGCTTGGACACGGCCCCCACCTCCTCCCTGGCTCCTTAGCTTCCCCGGCAAGGACACTGGGTGTTCCGGGAGAAGGTGCCGGAGAAGGCCCCACCAGTATGCCGTGCGGACTGCCCGAGCAGTCCAGCCGCGAGCACAGAGCGGTGCCCTGTTGCCGCGGGAAGGATCAGCGCGGCTCGTTCTCATCGGGGAGGAGCGGCGGCGTCACCTGCCCGTCACGGTTGATGAAGCGCACCGGTGGAAGCGGCTGCGCCTGTTCCAGCTCATCGAGGAGGGCCAGTGCCGACGCGCTTCCCACGACCCGTTTCGAGGGGACGAATTTCAGCGCCGTGGAGTTGATCGCGATCTTCTCGCCCGCTTGAGCCATGCGGCTCGCCATATTCATCAGGGGATTCGAGCGCTCGCCCTCGTCGATCTCTCTCTGGAGAAATTCACGGCATTCTTGGACGTCTTCCTTCCAGCTTCGCAGCTCGCGCTGGATGAGGCGCTCGTGCCACTCGAAATTGTCGCCCATCGATTCAATGATCCACCCCGGCCACTGGGCGCAGAAGGCCTCAATCCCCATATCGTCGTCCATGAGGGACCACCAGCGCAGTGATCGCTCTCGGAAGTCGATGTGCACGCCCGTGCAGGGTCGCTCGTCGCGCGGCTGGTCGTCCCACAGCAGGGGCTCTCCTGCGCGGGAGCGTTCGAGGATCTCAGCTGCGATGCGACGCATATTGATGGGCCCCAGCTCCGCAATGACGTCGAGGGTCCCTTCGCCGCGCCACCTGAGGAGCTCGCCGTCCTCGAGGACCGCGGAGAACGCGTCGGCGGGCTCGAACTCGTCCCAAGGACCGAACCACGACGCCCCTTCCATCGTCTGGGTATCGTACGCAGTGCTTGTGAAGAGGGAGGCCGGGTCCACCCCTGCCGCCCAGAGCGTGCCGCGTGTGCCTTCGGGGGACCAGATGGCCGTCCACCCCGGCCAGGTTCTCTCTACCAGCGCATTGATCAGCCGTGGGAGGTAGAGCCCCTCGCTCTCCTCGGCCCACACGACCGTCTTCGACCTCAAGTCGATGAGCAGGGTGCCCTCGATCCATACGGCGCCCTTCCAGTCGTGCGGGGTATCGACGCCCATGGGCTCCATCTGACGCACGCGGTGCAAGGTGGCGTCGAACCCGTCGAGAGCGATGTCGCCTCCGATGGTCTGCGCGGCCCAGTGGTCGTAGTAGATCTCCGATCCGGACTCGGTCTGGACGATCACTCCCAGCCGTGAACCCACAATGAGTTTCCTTTCTCCTGCACGCCCTACTCGGCCACGTGGATTTCGGGCGATACGCCCAACAGCCCACTGAAACGGTCGACGTGACGGAGTGTGCGGGTGTGCGCCGGAGATGGGAGGTGGCTGTCGCGTGAGCCGATACTCTCTAGGAGCTCGGTGAGGTCGCGTCGGGTGCCGTCTTCCATGGGCCAAGTGTGCTGCAGGGGTGCGACGCGAATCCGCAGCGGGACGCTTTCGTGGCCTGCATGAAACTGGTGAAGAGTCAGGCGGCGCATGGCATGATCGCTCATACGAGCTGTCTCACCCAGAGAGGCCTGTTTGCGGAATTAAATAGGGTTCCGAGGGCGACATTGGAAATGTTTAATATATGCCAGTTTGATGTCTATTTCTGGTGCATATGTGTGAAGTATGCCAGGTTCTGAATCCGGTGTCGCTAATTTGGATTGAGGGAGAAGTCCAATTTTTAATCCACGTTTAATTCCTTGTCGCCTAGACGGAAAATTAGGTAAAAGAAGGGACGGGTAGGACGCTTCGTGGTGTAGCAGTCGTTTCGAAATGTAGGAATTAGGTCGTGAGTTTTAACTATACGTCAGAGGGTTCTGGACCTTAAGGTGCGGCGCTTTAAGGAGTTTTATGAAAAGTCGGTAACTTCGCTGAAGTCGATAAAGTCTTCTTCGGGAGCCCAGGAAAATTTCTCATGCCGCAATTCCGATAACCTTGTCATGCGAATACGCATTGGCGCTGTATTTAAGTTAAATTGGCCGATCGACAGAGAATGTTTGCTTAAGACTGACAAAAAAGGTTCTCCACTACCTCGCGTTGCGACTACTGCCTTGCCGTTTCTCGAGGGTTCCTTGCCCCAAGCTGATCCGGCAAGAGTGGCGCGAGCGAATCTCCCGGGAATGCGTCTCAGTGAATTGGGTGCCCATCGAATGACGAGGGCGCCTTCGAGTCCCATCGGCCATAGTGGGAAAAATGGCATCATTGGACCGCTGATCGGGCGAACGTAGAATAACTTGTCCTTCCCTTTTGCTGATTTCATCAACGCCCTGGCGTGTTCGCCCGAGTAATATATTGCTGCAATGTGCACAGAATGGTATGGAAGATTATCTTCACTCCATAAAAGAAGATTCCCTACCTGGGCGCCAGACGTCGGCTCCGGGAGGTGTGATATGTCGGTAATAGTATATGAAAATAGCTGAATCTCCGATGCGTTTTGAAGCGAAGCAAAATGCTGCCGCAAAGATAGTGAACCGGTAGTCGTTCCGCGAATACCTACCACTCCACTTTGATGATAATGAAATTTCGGTAACTCTCCATCGGGAAGTTGTTGATAATGGGTCGGTAAATATGTTGGATTCGGGGAGAATGTGGAGGGGCAGTCTCCGATCTGGAACAGGTTCCACGAGTCTCCCGGTGAGCTGGTCGGGACAACCTGAAATCCTCCGTCTCCATTAAAAAAGAAAGTCAGGATATGATGCATGACGCCATTGGGAAGGCTGATAAGCAATCGTCTAGACGCCTTGGCCGCCGTTTTTGAATATGACATCGGATTTTCTCCTTTCATGTTAAAGTCATATTTTTACGCCGCGGTACTCAAGAACCGAAGGGTGCTGTCAGAAAAGCGAGCAAAATTTATCGTACTCGTGGTCTAGTCTGTCTGCTAAATCCTGTCGTCTGAACGTGAGTACAGGGCGGCGTATGTTGTGGGTTGAACAAAGACATGCCTCGAGATTGTTTGAGGCGCTCCCAGAAGACCAATGAAGATTAGTACTTACCTCAGGTGGGTATAGTTCTGATCAGCCCGCTGAAACGGTCGACGTGGTATGCGAGCTCGTCGGCCACACGGTGCTTCTTGGTGTCGAGAGTGTCGGAGCCGGCGGTCCTGCGGAACCGCGACATGGGCGGCAGGATGCGTGAGACGGCGGTTCCTTCGACGCCGATGCGTGCGAGTCCCTCCAGAGCGGCCGCCACGAGCCGCCTGGTCGGCTCGGCCTTGAGACGCTCCTCGGAGATGAGGGCATCGAGCTCGGCTTGTTGGCGGCCCGTAATGTGGGCCTCCCACTGGGCGGCGACGTCGCCCGTCGAGGACACGGAGCGGACGAAGTCTTCGATGAGGTCGCGCTTGTTGTGCAGGGACGGGCTAGAGGCCAGTGCGCGTGTGATATCGACCGGGATCTCGCGGTCGCCGCCGTCGAGCTCGCCGCGATGCTTCTCGACGAGCATGAGGACGTAGTCGACATTGACCTCGACCTGCTTGACGAGCTCGATCTCGAAGACGAGGTCGTCGTTAATGACCTCCTTCTCCGCCGTTCTCGTCCGCCGCAGCTCCTGGTAGAGGTCGACGTAGACGCTCTTGTAGTCGTCGAGCTCGCCGACGTCGAGGACATCGGCGTCGGCGAAATCGTCGAAGCTCGTCAGGATGTTGCGCAGCCGCAGGATCGCCCCGAAGAGCCGGATGAATCGCTTCTGCTCGCTCTCGGAGGCGATCACTCCTCCGGGTTTGAAGCCCGCGCGCAACTCGCTTACCTTCTCAAGGTACTCCTGGAGGTACTCGGCGTAGGGGCGCAGGAGGACGAGTCCGCCGGCGTCCTTGTCGCCGAACAGGGCGATGGCTTCGTCAGTCTGCTCCTGCAGGTTGCGGAAGCAGACGACGTTCCCGTATGTCTTGACGGAGTTGAGGATCCGGTTGGTGCGGGAGAAGGCCTGGATCAGTCCGTGGGTGCGCAGGGGCTTGTCCACCCACAGGGTGTTGAGGGTCTTGGAGTCGAAGCCGGTGAGGAACATGTTGACGACGATCACCAGGTCGATGGCCTTCTTCGTCAGACGCTCGGAGATGTCCTCGTAGTAGTTCTCGAATCCCTGGGCGTCGGTGCTGCAGCTGGTGGCGAAAGTCCGGTTGTAGTCGCCGATGGCGGCGTCGAGGAAGGCGCGGTCGTCGGCCGACAGGCGCGTGGGGTCAACAGACTCCTCCCCCAGCAGTCCTCCGGGGGCGTCGGCGTTCGGCGCGCAGGAGTAGATAATGCCAACCGTCAGCCGCTGGTCGACGGGCAGCCCCTCCTGCTGGCGCTTGAACTCGCTGTAGTACTCGCGTGCCGCCCGGATCGATGCCGTGGCGAAAAGGGAGTTGAAGCCGCGCACGCGCGCATCGTGGAGCGTGTAGGAGCTGGCGCGCTTGGTCTTCTGGGCGAAGTGCTCGCGGATGTAGCGCACCACCTGACTCAGGCGCTGTGGGGCGAGAAGGGCCTGCTCGGTGTCGATCCCGGGGACCTCGCCGTCGCGGACGTCGTCGGGCATCTTGATGGTGTCGATGTAGTCGACACGGAAGGGCAGGACGTTCTTGTCCCGGATGGCGTCGACAATTGTGTAGGTGTGCAGCTGGTCGCCGAAGGCCTGGGCGGTGGTGCGCAGGTCCAGCTTCCCGGATGTCCCGGAGTTCTCGGCGAAGATCGGGGTCCCGGTGAAGCCGAAGAGGTGGTAGTTGCGGAAGGTCTTGGTGATGGCGGTGTGCATGTCGCCGAACTGGCTGCGGTGGCACTCGTCGAAGATGAGGACGACGTGCCCGTTGTAGATGGAGTGCCTGCGGTGACCGCCGACGAAGTTGGAGAGCTTCTGTATTGTGGTGACAATGATCCTCTGCTCGGGATCATTGATCTGGGCGGCCAGCTGCGTTGTGGACTGGTTGGCGGAGACGGTTCCGGCGGAGAAGCGGTTGTACTCCTTGATGGTCTGGTGGTCGAGGTCCTTGCGATCGACGACGAAGAGGACCTTGTCCACGTCCTCGAGGCCGGCGGCGAGCTTGGCGGTCTTGAAGGAGGTGAGGGTCTTGCCGCTTCCGGTGGTGTGCCAGATATAGCCGCCGGCGGCGGGGGTTCCGGTGCGCTTGTTGAGGGTGGAGGTGTTGATCCGCTGGAGGATCTGCTCGGTGGCGGCGATCTGGTAGGGCCGCATGACGAGCAGCTTCTCGGCGGTGGTGAACACGCAGTAGCGGGTGAGGACGGCCAGCAGGGTGTGCTTTGCGAAGAAGGTCCTGGTGAAGCCCTCGATATCGGCGACGGGCCGGTTGCGGGCGTCGGACCACCAGGAGGTGAACTCGAAGGAGTCGGAGTTGGCGGCCTTTGCCTGGCGCCGCCCGCCGGTGTTCTCGGTGACGTGGTCGAGGCGGGTGGTGTTGGAGTAGTACTTCGTGTCAGTGCCGTTGGAGATGACGAAGACCTGCACGTAGCCGTAGAGGCCCGAGCCGGCCCAGAAGGAGTCGCGCTGGTAGCGGTTGATCTGGTTGAAGGCCTCGCGGATGGGCACGCCGCGGCGCTTGAGCTCGACATGGACCAGCGGCAGGCCGTTGACGAGGATGGTGACGTCGTAGCGGTTCCTGTGTGTGCCGGTGTCGACGACGTACTGGTTAGTGACCTGGAGCCGATTGTTGTGGATGCGCTTCTTGTCGATGAGCCGGATGTTCTTGAACTCGCCATTGTCCCGGCGGAGGACCTGGACGTGGTCCTCCTGGATACGGCGGGTCTTGTCAATGATGGAGTCATTGGAGGCGGCGATGGACTTCCTGAAGAATCGCTTCCACTCCGCATCGCTGAAGCGGTAGTCGTTGAGGGCCTCGACCTGGGCGCGGAGGTTGGCAATGAGGTCGTCCTCGGTGTCGAAGCGGACGTACTCGTAGGCCTGGGCCTGTAGCTGCTTGATGAAGGCGGCTTCAAGGGCGGCCTCGGACTGGTAGGTGGTGCGGTCGCGCTCGGCGGGCTCGTACCGGGCGACGACGGTGGATTCCTCGGTGAGAATGACGGGTTCGATGCCAATGGCGCGGGTGTCGTGGGTAGTCATCCTTCTGCGGTCCTCTCGCTGGGCGGAGTCGGCGGGGCTGGTGAGGCGGCCGGCAGGTCGCGGTTCTCCCAGTCTCCGTAGGCGCCGCCGTCCCAGAGCCATGAGAGGCGGCCGTTGTAGGCGCGCCCGGTGGCGATGGCTCCGGCGGCGGATGGCGAGGCGAAGGGGATGTCCCGGGTGACGACGGCGGTGGCGCCGTCGATGCTGATGGAGCCGTCGGCGACGAGCTTGGCGTGGCGCTCACGGTAGGCGGCGTAGGCGCGGCGGGTGCTCGGGGTGCGTCCGACGCTGGTCCACGCGGCGGTCACGCGGGAGCCTTCGAGGAGGAGGAACTCATCTCCGACGACGCGTGCGCGCGCATCGATACCGTTGCGGACGACGGTGAGACGGAAGACCGGGGAGGCGTCGGATGCGGGTTGCGGCGAGGGATCGGGGGCAGTGGATGCTGCGGTGCGCAGGACATTGACCCCGAGGACGGGGAGGATGCCGCGAACCTGGGCGAGGAAGGCCTCGGCGTCGGAGACCTGGGCCTCGGAGAGCCTGCGGGGCTGAGGCCTTTGCCTGTTGTCGGGCAGGGAGCAGCGCTCGGCACGGGTGGCGATGTCGAGGAGTCGGGCCTCGAGGTAGCCCCAGTGCCCTTCGTTGAAGGAGTCGTCCCGGCTTGAGATGAGGACGGCGCGGTCCCACCAGTCGCGGTTGCGGTCGTGGTCGCGGAACCTGGCTGTGAAGGACTCGGTACGTCCGATGTAGCAGGTGGTGCTCTCAATGGATGAGGGGTCTTCGCCCAGGAGGAGGTAGACACCGTTGCGGTTGGCGTCATCCCGGGCGAGGAGGCGGGTGAGGTCGGAACGGGAGCCTGTGAGGACGTGTCCGGTCCAGCCCGCGACATCGGCGGTGGTGATGCCGCCGGGCTCCCCGTCGACGAGGAAGAGTTCGATGTGCTTGCCGCTCACCCTCAGACCGCCTTCTCCGGGAACGTGAGGAGTCTGTCCCGGTAGTACTCGTACTGCTGCCGACGCGCCTCCAGCTCCGCCTCCAGCTCCGCCTCCAGTGCAACGAACTTGTCCAGGATTGTCACGATCTCGTGTTGCAATTCAAGTGGAGGGACCGGGACCCATATTTTTGTGAGATTGGAGGTCGAGAGCTCGATTACCTTCGTTCCGAACGCGTACCTGCGTTTGTCGGAGTTGAACCGAGCCGTTCGGAAGTAGTATGAAAGAAACTTGGTGTCCTGATCGGTTGACAGGGCGGTCGCGTGCCCTCCGGTTACGGCAGGTTGGCTCCCCGTCCATGCAACTGCTTTGCCAACATCCTCAATATTCTCACTTGTGTTGGCGATGACGAGGTCTCCTGGTGCTACAGGTGCCAGCTTGCCTGCGTGCGCCGGGGTGACGTGGGCATATGTGTGCGCTGTGTGCGCCCCATATTTTGTATATATATGACCGTAATGGATGGCGGCAACACCCTTGTCTATGAATGTTGACTTAGGCATGCCGGTTCCTCGGCGGAGTTCTGCGATCTCTCCGAGCGGTTTGTACTCGACCCCATCCGGGCACATCTGACGGATCATGTCGTCAATGCGGTTCACTTCTCGTCTCCCTCCAGGTCGGCCACGATCTTATCGATGCCCGCGCGAAGTTCCTCCTGGTGGGTGACGATCCGCCTGATCCGGGCGTTGAGCTCGGCGATGTCAATGACCTCGCGTGTGTCCTCGGCCTCCACGTAGGCGGACACCGACAGGTTGTACCCGTTGTCGACGATACGCTCCGCGTCCACCAGTGCGGCCGTGTACTCGACGTCGGCGCGCTCCCGGAGCATCCCGAGGATCACCTCCTGGTTCTCAGGGGAGAGCTTGTTCTTATTTCCCTGCCGGACGAACTGCTTCGAAGCGTCGACGAACAGAACGGCGTTGTCTCTTTTCGCCTTCTTGAGTACGATAATGCAGGTGCCGATCGTTGTGCCGAAGAAAAGATCCGGTGGCAGCTGGATGACCGCATCGACATAGTTGTTGTCCACAAGGTACTTTCGGATCCTGGCCTCCGCGCCCCCACGGTACAGGACGCCCGGGAACTCGACGATTGCTGCGACGCCGTCGACCGCCAGCCACGAGAGCATGTGCATGGTGAAGGCGAGATCCGCCCGCGACTTCGGCGCGAGCACCCCCGCCGGGGCGAAGCGCGGATCGTTGATGAGGGCCGGGTCGTCCTTGCCGACCCACTTCGTGGAGTACGGAGGATTAGAGACGATCGCCTGGAAGGGCTCGACCTTCCAGTGGGCGGGGTCGGTAAGCGTGTCCCCGTGGGCGATGTCGAAGCTCTCGAAGTTGATGTCGTGCAGGAACATATTGATCCGGCACAGGTTGTAGGTGGTCAGGTTGATCTCCTGGCCGAAGAACCCGCCGACGTTGTCCCTGCCGACAAGATTCGCGAACTTCAGCAGCAGCGAGCCCGAGCCGCAGGCCGGATCGTAGACCCGGTTGAGCCGGCTCCTGCCGTCGGCGGCGATCCGCGCCAGGACCTCGCTGACCTCCTGCGGGGTGAAGAACTCGCCGCCGCTCTTGCCCGCCGAGGAGGCGTACATCGTCATGAGGAACTCGTAGGCGTCCCCGAAGGTGTCGATCGCTGTGTCCCCGTAGGACAGGTCGAGGTCGCCGATCGCGTTGAGCAACCTCACGAGTTTTCCGTTGCGCTGGGCCACGGTGCGGCCCAGCCTGGTGGAGTTGACATCGACGTCGTCGAAGAGGCCGCGCAAGTCGTTCTCCGACCCGCCGCCCATCGCCGAGGCCTCAATATTCTTGAATATCCTGGCGAGGGTCTCGTTGAGGTTCTCGTCCCGGGCGGCCCGCTCGCGCACGTTGGCGAACAGTTCGCCCGGAAGGATGAAGAACCCCTTCTCCTCCACGAGGCCCTGGCGGATCCCCTCAGCATCCTCCTGCGCCAGGTAGCGGTAGTCGAAGTCCGGGTCTCCCGCCTCCCTCTCGGTGCGGTTGACATGGTCGGTGAGGTTCTCCGAGATGAACCGGTAGAACAGGAAGCCGAGCGTGTAGGCCTTGAAGTCCCAGCCGTCCACGCTTCCGCGCAGGTCGTTGACGACCTGCCAGATCGTCCTGTGGAGCGCGGCGCGCTCGGTCTCCTTGCTCATCGGGCGGGCCTCGTCGTCGGGAAGGGGTGCGGAGGGCAGTGCGCCACCCGCCTGCGACCTCCATCACCAGGCGCACGTGTTCGACGACGCCGTCCGCGGCAACCCGCGGACGGCTGACTGCGGGGGATGGGCATTGGCGGGCCCGTGTGGCCTTGACAGTGCCTCTTCCTCAACCTCATTCTTGTACAAGATCCAGTACAGGTGAGGAGTGCCCATGTCTGTCGTGACGGCGAGCGAGGCTCGCGCGAACCTGTTCGGGCTCATTGAGCGGGTTAACGAGGATGCCGCGCCGGTGGAGATCACGTCGCGGCGCGGCGATGCCGTCCTCATGTCCCGCGCTGAGTTCGACGCACTCGAGGAGACGGCTCACCTGCTGCGCTCTCCGGCGAACGCCGCGCATTTGCTTGAGAGCCTCGCCCAGGCGCGCCGGGGCGAGGTCGAGGAGCACGAGCTGCTCTCATGAGGCTGGTATTCACGCCGGACGGCTGGGCCGACTACACATCCTGGTTGACCGTCGACCGGCGCATGCTTCCCCGCATCAACAAGGTTCTTGATGCTGCTGCGCGACACCCCTTCGAGGGCATCGGCAAGCCGGAACCGCTCCGCCATGCCTTTGCCGGGGTGTGGTCGCGGCGCATCTCGGGCGAGCACCGGCTGGTGTATCTCGTCGACGGCGATGACCTGATCATCCTCCAGGTGCGGTACCACTACGAGTGAGATCGGGGATCTCCGCCCCGTGGAGTCCCGGGTTCCGGCCGAGGTCCTCGATAGCGTCGAGGACGCGGCCGCGCACCAGGCGCCCGCCCGGGCTGTGGCGGAACGCGGACGCACCTTTCTCGCATGCCTCTGGGGGTAGAGGTCAGAAGGATGCGAGAAAGGCGCGTTCACGAGACAAAGGTGCGTTCACGTCAAGACGCGCGCTCCGTCCGCCGCCCCGGGATTCAACCGTCTGGAGCTGTTCGGTGGGGCGGGTGGTACTCGCGCCGATCAGTTGGGCACGCGGCCCAAGGCCCACGGCGCCATCGAGGCCGTCCCAGGGGCCGCCGTCGTCGAGTGGCAGTTCCGGCCGCGGCTCCCGGCCCCGCGACACGCCCCGCCCGCCGCCCGACATTTCATCATGTGATCCCGGACACACGACAGATCGAGGGGTGCAGAGCCCCGGAATCCCGCCGAAAGTGTTCGTACGCCAGTTCGAGAGGTGTCGACATGACCACAATATGTAGTGGTCACAGGCCAGTCTCGCACCTACATGATGTGTTGCATACGTGTCATTTGTGTCATTCGGTTGTACTCTCAGTCCTGGTGGTGCCGAGCCGGACACCCCTCCCGGGACCGGAGCAGCGCCTGCCGCACTCGTTCACCGACGCACTGGAGAGTCCCGTGTCAGACAGCAGCCAGATCCCCACCGCCGCCCACCTCGCCGCCGCTCACCCCGAGCTCGTGGCGCGCGGCTCCGCCGACTCCGCTGTCGCCCACGGCTCACGGCCCCGGATCGACGCCGTCTCCACCATCACCGAGTACCTCGACCGCTCCGACTGGCGGGTCAACGCCAACGCCAACCAGGGGTACTCGCTCGGCGGGATGATCCTCAACACCTCCGGCAAGGTCATCGCCAACTACTGGCTGAGCCAGATCTACTCCCAGGAGGCGGGCGACGCCCA
>ERZ773059.1027-NODE-1027-length-14338-cov-11.852132_pt1 | contig 14338 bp, 15 predicted proteins | sample MGYA00580514_ERZ773059 | MGnify/ENA primary metagenome ERZ773059 (study PRJEB29015, sample SAMEA2737981) | human oral metagenome | biome: human oral; feature: human-associated habitat; material: dental | place: China | collected 2056 ...
CAGCTGGCCCAGCCCCCGGCACCTACCACCAGGGACCACCAACAAGGTAACGGGGCGGCTCACCGCGCGATATCGCCCGCGCTCGTCGACGACGGCACGGCAAGGGCGGCGAGCGCGGGAGCCAGGGCGCGCAGGGCCTGACCGCGGTGGGAGATCGCGTTCTTCTCCGCCGGGCTCATCTGCGCCGTGGTGCGCCCCGTGCCGCCCGGCGCGTCCTCCTGGGCGGGCACGAAGACCGGGTCGTAGCCGAAGCCGCCCTCGCCCCGGGGCTCGCCCAGCAGGCGGCCCTCCATCGAGCGCTCGATCCTCGTGACCGTCAGCCGGTCGCCCGGTCCCGCGGGAGCGGCCAGCACCGCCGCGCACGTGAAGCGCGCCGTACGGTGGGGGTCTGCCACGTCGGCGATCTGGTCCAGCAGAAGACGCAGGTTGGCCGTGTCGTCGCCGTGGCGGCCGCACCAGCGGGCGGAGAAGATGCCGGGCGCGCCGCCGAGCACGTCCACGCACAGGCCCGAGTCGTCGGCGACGGCGGGCAGGCCGGTGGCCCGCGCCAGGGCGCGGGCCTTGATCTCCGCGTTGGCCGCGAAGCTGAGCCCGTCCTCGACGGGTTCGGGCGCGCCCAGGGAGGCGGCCGAGATGATCGAGCGCGGGTCCAGCCCGGGCGCGAGCGGCGCGAGGACCGCCCGCAGCTCGGCGAGCTTGCCGGGGTTGTGAGTGGCCAGGACCAGCGCGGCCCCGTCGGGCGCGGTCACGCCCGACAGCGGTGCCGGCGCACTCACGAGGCCTCCTGCGCGGCGTCGTCGCGGGTCGAGACCGTGAACGGCCCTCGTCCCGGCCCAGCCAGCGCCCGGGCCTGCAGCGCCGCCAGCTCGGCGTTGCCCTTGGCGGCCAGGTCCAGAAGGGCGCACAGCTCGTCGCGGTTGAAGGGGACGTGCTCGGCCGTGCCCTGGACCTCGACGAAGTGCCCGTCCCCGGTCTGGACGACGTTCATGTCGGTGTGGGCGCGCACGTCCTCCTCGTAGGGCAGGTCCAGGCAGGGGGCGCCGTCGACGATGCCGACGCTGATCGCGGACAGGGAGTCCGACAGGACCGGCCTGCCCGCTCGCGGCCTGATGTGCCCCTTGCCAGTGCCCCAGGCGACGGCGTCGGCCAGCGCCACGTAGGCGCCGGTGATGGCGGCTGTGCGGGTGCCGCCGTCGGCCTGGAGGACGTCGCAGTCCAGGGCGATGGTGTTCTCGCCCAGCGCGGCGACGTCGATGATGCCGCGCAGGGACCGACCGATGAGGCGGGAGATCTCGTGGGTGCGGCCCCCGACCCTGCCGCGCACCGATTCCCGGCTGCTGCGCTCGGAACCGGCGCGGGGGAGCATGGCGTACTCGGCGGTCACCCAGCCCTCGCCACCGCCCTTGCGCCAGCGCGGCACGCCCTCGGTGAAGGAGGCCACGCACAGCACCCGGGTGCGGCCGAGCTCGATGAGCACCGAGCCCTCTCCGTGGTCCAGCCAGTTGCGGGTGATGGTCACGGGGCGCAGCTCGTCGGCCGCGCGCCCGTCCTTGCGGATCTGCTTGGAGGGCTCGGTGTCTGTCACGGCGTCAGGCTACCCGCTGCGAGGCTGCGCGGAGTGCCCGCCTGCGCCGTGATGCGGCCCCGCACGCGACGGCGTCGAGGGGCGGGCCGCTGCCGTCGCTCGTGGGATCGGGGCGGCGAGCTCCGGCGGGAGTCGCGACGGAGAGTCACAGTATGGTCAAGAATGCTGATCTCCGGTAGTTCCTGCGAGCCGCGGGGGTATACCTGAGGGGCCCTTGCACACCCCCCCACCCCCAAGGATCCCGTCGTGATGACCGTCTCCCAGATCAGCTCGCGCCGCTCGAGCAGAGTGCTGTCCACCGGCAGCTGGCTCCTCGCCCTCGCCCTCGCCATCGTCCTCGCCCCAGCGGTTGCCGGGTGCGACGGCTCCGCCGCGCACGGGGCGCCGCCTGCGAGCACCGCCGCCACGACCCCGGCCACGGTCGAGGTCCCGGACGTCGTCGGCATGAAGGGCGACGACGCGGCCGATGCCCTCAAGAAGGCGGGGCTCTCCAAGAGCCCGAGCTATAAGGACGCCGACGGCGAGGAGTCCGTGTGGGATCCGGGAAACTGGTCCGTGACCGCGCAGGACCCGGCGACGGGCGAGCAGGTCCCGGCTGACCGGGCGATCACGCTCACGGTCAACCATGACTCCGCCGATGCGGCGGCCTCGGCGTCGGCGTCCGCGTCCGCTGCTGCGGAGGCGTCGGCCTCAGCAGCTGCGGAGGCCGACGCGCCGGCGTCCGCAGCAGGGCAGACCGGGCCGGAGGAGCAGTCCGCCCAGGAAGAGGCGGCCCAGCCCGAGGCGCCGGCCCAGCAGCCCCAGTCGGAGCCGGAGGAGCCGGCCCGCACGTACTACGCGAACTGCACGGAGGCGAAGGCCGCCGGCGCGGCACCACTGTACCGGGGCGACCCCGGCTACCGGGACAAGCTGGACCGCGACCACGACGGGGTCGCCTGCGAGAAGTGAGCCGTCGTCGGTCCTGTGCGCAAGAAGGGACTCGAACCCTCACGCCCGAAGGCACCAGAACCTAAATCTGGCGCGTCTACCAGTTCCGCCACTCGCGCTGCGCGACTCACCCTACCGTCTAGGGGCCTGCGGTGCTCGTGCGCGGCCTGTCGGCGGCCTGCCGACAGGCCTGCCGCACGGTCTCGCGGCTGCATGAGCGCCTGCCTACGCTGGACGCATGGCACGCACCGACTCCTCCGCGCCCGGCACCCGCACCACCGAGCTGCTCCCGGTCCTGCCCGGCGAGATCACGGCCGCCCTGGCCGATGCCGGGAGCCCGTTCGACCTCGCCCGGGCGGTCCCCGACCCGCAGGACGCCCCGGTGCTGCGCTGGGGGATCCTGGGCGCCGGCCACATCGCCGGCACCTTCGCCCGGGATGTGCCCGCCTACTCCTCGGGGCTCGTCACCGCCGTCGGAAGCCGTGACGCCGCCAGGGCCCGGGCCCTCATCGAGGCCCGTCCGGGAGCGGGCGGGGGCGAGGCCGTCCGCGCCCACGGCTCCTACGAGGCCCTCGTCTCCGACCCCGGCGTCGACGCCGTCTACGTCGCCACACCGCACGCCTTCCACGCCGACCATGCGCTCCTGGCACTGGAGGCGGGCAAGCCCGTCCTGGTGGAGAAGGCCTTCGCCCGCAGCGCGGCCGAGACCCGCCGCGTCCTCGATGCCGCACGGCGCCGGGGCCTGTTCGCCATGGAGGCCATGTGGATGCGCTTCCTGCCCGGCCAGGTCCTGGTGCGCGCGCTCGCGGCCGGCGGCGCGCTGGGCGCCATCGAGCACGTGCGCGCCGACCACTTCCAGTCACTGCTGCAAGTCGAGCGCCTCACGCGCCCCGACCTCGCCGGTGGCGCCCTGCTGGATCTGGGCGTCTACCCGCTGAGCCTGGTGCACTCGCTGCTCGGGGCGCCTCTGCGCGTCGCCGCCGTCGGCCGGCTGAGCGAGGCGGGCGTCGACCTCGACGAGGTCGTCGGCCTGCTCTACCCGGGGGCCACCGCTGCGGCGGCCTCCGGCATGGGCGCGGCCTCGGGCACGAGCGCGGAGATCACCGGCTCGCGAGCCAGGGTCGCGCTGGCCGGACGCTTCTACGCCCCCACCACGGTCCAGGTCGCCTGGGACGACGGGGGCCGCCGGGCGACCTGGGACGGGAGGATTCCCGGCGGCTTCCAGTTCGAGGCCGCCGAGGTCGCCCGCTGCCTGGCCGCGGGTGCAACCGAGTCGGCTCTCCTGCCGTGGGCGGCGACCCTTGAGGTCATGGAGCTCATGGACGAGGTGCGCCGCCAGATCGGGGTCGTCTACCCCGGGGAGTGAATGGAGCCCGGCTCACTGCCGCCGGCGCGGCCGATCAGTCGATGCCGAGCTCCTTGCGCAGGCGCGCGACGTGGCCGGCGGCCCTGACGTTGTAGCGGGCCAGCCGCACGGCGCCGTCGGAGCCCACCACGACGGTGGAGCGGATGACGCCGGTGAGGGTGCGCCCGTAGCTCTTCTTCTCGCCCCAGGCCCCCCAGGCCTCCATGACCCGGTGGTCGGCGTCGGACAGCAGCGGGAAGGGCAGCGACTGCTTGCGCGCGAAACGGGCCAGCGCCTCCGGGGAGTCGGGGGAGATCCCGACGACGGCGTAGCCGGCGACCGCCCACGCCTCCAGGGAGTCCCGGAAGTCGCAGGCCTCCTTGGTGCAGCCGGGGGTGGAGGCCCTGGGGTAGAAGTAGACGACGACGCCGTGCTCGGCGCCGTGCGCGAGATCGGCCAGGGAGACCTCGGTGCCGGCGGCGTCGGGCAGGGTGAAGTCGGGGGCCTTGTCGCCGGTGGCGAGCTGGGGCACGGCGTCCTCCTTTGCCGGGGTGATGGACCCTGTGACTGGTTACTGGCGTGACGGACGGTCTCACGGAGAGAACGGAGAGAGCGGGACCGCCCAGCGCCGCTCGGCGCGTCGGGCGGTCCCGCTCATTGCCGTGATCCGGGACCGGACCTCCGATTGTGACTCGCCTCAGGCCGCCGGCGCCAGTGCCTCCTGCGCGGCCTGGACGCGTTCGAGAGCGCGCTCGAAGCGCGAGGGCGACACGGCGGTGCTCAGCGAGCTCAGCTCGGCGCGCGCGGCCGTGAGCTCGCGCTCGGCGGCCTCGCGACGGGCCGGGGCGGTCGTGATGGTGTGCGTACTCATCTGTTCTCCTTCTCCTCATAGCCCTCATGCGGGCTCCTCGACGCCGGGCGGAGTGCAGGTGGTTCCTGCGGCCCGGCGGTGCTGTGGCTGCGGGGCGCCGCCGCATGAGTTGGGCGGCGGAGAGCACCCGGTGGTCGGGACCGCAGAGAGTCGCTGCGGCGCCTGCGACCGACGCACGTGCCGGTACCGTCGAGCACGGCGGGCGGCGGGTGCACTCCCCGGGCCGTCGACGAACTGCGATGCCACGCCTTAGAAGATCGGCGATCTCGCAGCCGCGCGGACTGCCCGCCCACCGAGCGCGCGGCCGCAGGTGCGTTCCTGCGGCCGACACGCGGCCCGTGCGTGGTACCCCCTCAGGGACTCGAACCCTGGACACCCTGATTAAGAGTCAGGTGCTCTGACCAACTGAGCTAAGGGGGAATTGAGTGTTGTGCGATGGTCGCCGCCGTGCCCGTGCGAGAACCTGGCGGCGGTACCCCCTCAGGGACTCGAACCCTGGACACCCTGATTAAGAGTCAGGTGCTCTGACCAACTGAGCTAAGGAGGCATGTGCCAGATCGTCTGTGCCTGGCGACGGAGGAATACTTTACTTCTCGACTGCGGGACTGTCCAACCCCGACGGCGCTGAATCGCCTCATTGTGCGAGAAGTCTCAGGGGTGGTTGTGGGGTCCACCGGGTCCGAGCTCGGCCGCGAAGCGGTCGGTGGCGGCGATGAGTGCGGACAGGGTCTGCGGCTCGGTGAAGGAGTGCCCCGACGCCGGCGAGATGTGCAGCTCGGCCTCCGGCCAGGCCCGGTGCAGGGCCCAGGCCGTCGCGATGGGGCAGCACATGTCGTAGCGGCCCTGGACGATCACCCCGGGGATGCCGTGGTCGGCCAGCACGCGGGCGCCGTCGAGGAGCCGGCCCTCCTCCAACCACCCGCGATGGATGAAGAAGTGGTTCTCGATGCGGGCGAAGGCGATCGCGAAGGCCGGGTCCTGCACCTCGTCGATGTGGGCCTGGTCGCGCAGGAGCGTGGAGGTCGCCGCCTCCCAGGTCGTCCAGGCGATGGCCGCCGGGCCGTGGACGACGGGGTCGGGGTCGGTCAGCAGCTCGTGATAGCGCTCGATGTAGCCGCCCGGACCCACGTCCCGGCCGGCGGCGGCGGCGTAGCGCTCCCACTCGTCGGGCCAGATCATGTCGGCGCCGCCCGCCTCGTAGAACCAGTCGAGCTCGCGCCTGCGCAGGGTGAACACGCCGCGCAGCACCAGGGCGAGCACCCGCTCCGGGTGGGCCTGGGCGTAGGCGAGCCCCAGGGCGGATCCCCACGACCCGCCGAAGACGAGCCAGCGCTCGACGCCCAGGTGCTCCCGCAGTGCCTCCATGTCCGCCACCAGATGCCAGGTCGTGTTCGATGACAGGTCGGCGTCCGGCTCCCAGGCGTGGGGCAGGGAGCGCCCGCACCCGCGCTGGTCGAACAGGATGATGCGGTAGCGCTCGGGGTCGAAGACCCGGCGGGAGTCCGCCGAGCAGCCCGCGCCCGGCCCGCCGTGGACGAAGACCGCCGGGATCCCCTCAGGGTTGCCGCAGGTCTCCCAGTACACCTGCTGGCCGTCGTCGACGTCGAGCAAGCCCGAGGTCGTCGGCTCGATCGGCGGGTAGAAGCCTCGCTGCGATGGACCGGACGGGGACGCGGAGGCTGCGGAGAATACGGAGGATGCGGGAGGTGCGGAAGATTCTGAGGAGCCGGTCGTGTCTGCCATGGGCGCATTGTGGCACCGGTGGCGCGGGCCATGGGCGAGGAGGCGCGGTGCCGGGCCCGGCCGGGCGTCGGGCGCGGTTGATTCACGCCGGCAGGATGCGCCGCGGTACCGTGGGCCCCGTGACCACCCCCATTGTGACGCTCGCGACCTGCGCAGACTACTCCACGCTCGACGACGACGACCGCGAGCTGCCCGACGCCCTGCGGGAGCGGGGCATCGAGCCGCGGGTGGCCGTGTGGAACGATCCGTCCGTCGACTGGGACGACGCCGGTGTCGTCGTGCTGCGCTCGGTGCGCGACTACGCCAAGAAGCGCAACTACTCCAAGTTCCTGTCCTGGTCCCGGTCGGTGCCGCGCCTGGCCAACCACCCCGACGTCGTGCGGTGGAACTCCGACAAGCACTACCTGTCCCGCCTGGCCGAGCTCGGGGTCCCCATGATCCCGACCACCTGGCTCGAGCCCAGTGCCGGCTACTCCAAGCACCAGGTCCACACGCGCTTCCCGGCGCACGGCGACTTCGTCGTCAAGCCCGCCGTCTCCTCCGGCGGGCGGGGGACCGGCCGCTACACCGCGACGAACGCGCGGTCGCGCGCCGACGCGATCAACGACACCATGCACCATCTCGGGCGGGGTCGGTCGGTCATGGTCCAGCGCTACCTGGAGGAGGTGGATCGCAAGGGCGAGCTCTCCCTGGTCTACTTCAACGGCGTCCTGTCCCATGCGGTGGAGAAGGCTCCCATGCTCCATCCGTCCTTCCGCTCCGCCGATGAGGTGCACGAGGAGATCGTCACCGCCCGAGAGCCCAGCGAGCAGGAGTGGCTGTGGGGAGAGCGGGTGCGCAAGGCCATTCACGGCCTGATCAAGGAGCGCTCGGGGCGTGACATCCAGCTCCTGTTCAACCGCGTCGATGTCGTCGCGGACGGGCAGGGGGGCTTCTACCTCATGGAGGTCTCGCTCATCGACGCCGGCCTCTACCTCGGCTCCACGCCGGACGCCCTGGACAACTTCGCCGACGCCATCGCCCAGCGCGTCTTCTGGTGAGCCCCGACGGGGCGCGGTGGTGCCGGCGTCCGCAGCCCCGCACGCGCACTGAACAACCTTCTGGGGTTGATCTCACACGATCAACCCCAGAAGGTTGAACTATGCGGTCGGTTGAGCCATTCTCGTGTCATGTACGTGCTCACCATCGACCAGGCGCACAGCCGCCGCTCCCCGGACCGGGTCCCCGAGCTGCTCGTCGCGCTTGCCGGCATCGACGTCTTGGCGTCTTTTGAGCGCACCGTGGGGGACGAGGTGCAGGGCGTGCCCGCCGATGCTGCGGCGGCGCTGGCGGCCGTGCGCATCGCCCTGGCGGAGGGCGGCTGGCACGTCGGCCTGGGCGCCGGCGCGGGCGTCCTCGGGACGGACGGCACTGCCCGCGGGGGGTCGGGACCGGCCTTTCTGGCGGCCCGAGAGGCTGTCGAGGCGGCCAAGCGCGCACGTACCTCGGTGGCCGTGCGCGCGGCCCACGCGCCTGAGAAGGCAGCCCAGGCTCAGGCGCTCCTGCGGCTCATCGGGGCTCTTGGGCTGGGGCGGTCGGCCGGACAGCGCGAGGTGGCCGCACTCGCCGCTCAGGGGATGACCGGCAGGCAGATCGCCGAGAAGCTGGGAGTGAGCGAGCAGGCCGTCTCCAAGCGCCGTCTGGCGAGCGCCTTCGACGAGGAGGTCGAGGCCCAGCCCCTGGCTGCTGCTCTCGTCGAGGCCCTGAGTCCCGAGCCGGAAGGAGCCCCGTCATGAGCCTGTTCTCCCTCGGCACGGCCCTGGGGGCGCTGCTGATCTCGGCAGTGGGCGGATGGGGCGCGGTCGTCCTCGTCCTGTCGTGGGCGCGCGTTCCGGACCTGCCCGCAGATCGCATATCGTCGCCGGACGGCCGCCCGGCCGCTGTCCTGGGCTCGTCCGCTCCGTCCTCGTTCACGGTGATCCGGGGCGGCACCTGGATCGGAGCCCTCGAGCGCGTGGCGACGACAGGGGCGCTCCTGTTCGGACAGCCGGCTCTGGTTGCTGTGGTCGTCGCCGTCAAGGGGCTGGGGCGCTGGTCGGAGCTGCGCGACAATCCGGGCTTCAACGAGCGGTTCATCATCGGCACGCTGGCCTCGCTCATCTGGGCCGGTGCCTGCGGGCTCCTGGGCAGGGTGCTGCTGGAACGGTTCATATGGCTCTGATGTGAACCCTGCGCCCAACAACCGGGCGCGCTGCGCGGGCTTCCGGGAGGCTCTCGCCCTGCAGGATGAGGGTGTTGGACGCGCTGTGGTGTAGACAGTCCCCATGCGCACACTGCTCAACCTCATCTGGGTGGTCCTCGGCGGTTTCTGGCTCTGGCTGGGGTACATCTTCTTCGGCGTCATCGCCTGCATCTTCATCGTCACGATCCCGGCGGGGGTGGCCTCCTTCCGCATCGCCGGCTATGCCCTGTGGCCCTTCGGACGCACCGTGGTCAGCAGGCCCGGCGCAGGCGCCCTGAGCTGTCTGAGCAACGTGATCTGGTTCCTCGTCGCCGGCGTCTGGCTGGCGATCGGTCACCTGACGACGGCGGCCGCGCAGGCCATCACCATCGTCGGGATCCCGCTGGCGATCGCCAACGTCAAGATGATCCCCGTGACCTGCTTCCCCTTCGGCAAGGAGGTCGTCCCGGGCGACGGCATCCTGTGAGACCCCGGCCTGCGCGGTGGACCCCCGCGGGCTCCGGGCCGTCAGGCGGTCAGCGGCGCGAACGCGGCGCCCGTGACCGCCGCGAGGCGGTCCGGGGCGAGCATCACGCTCATGCCCCGACGTCCGCCGGAGACCAGCACGCGGTCGAGCGCCTCGACCGAGCGGTCGATGACCGTCGGCAGGCGCCTCCTCTGCCCGAGCGGCGAGATGCCGCCGACGACGTAGCCGGTGATCCGCTCGGCGGCGGACGGCTCGATGAGGGCAGCCCGCTTCATCCCCAGCGCGTGCGCGGCCGCCTTGAGGTCCAGGCGGTGGTCGGCGGGGATGACGCACACGCCGACGTCGCGGCCCTCGCCCACCAGCAGCGTCTTGAGCACGGCGGCAGGATCCTCGCCGAGCGCCCGAACCGCCTCGAGCCCGAAGCCGAGATCGGAGCGCTCATCGTGAGCGTAGGTCATCGTCTCGTAGGGCGCGCCGGCGTCCTCGAGCGCCCTGATCGCCGGAGTCGCCCCCGCGTGCGCGCGCCTGCTCCTGGTCCTCCTGCTCATGACGGCGACCCTACTCGCGCCGGACCGGCGCCGCCTCAGGTCGAGACGCGCCCCTGCCTGACCCAGTGCAGCGCGTAGCAGGCCGCCACGAAGACCGCCGTCATCCACAGGGCCGGCCGCTGCGTGGGATCGAAGACGATGAGCACGCAGGACGCCGCCGAGGTGGCCAGCGCCGCGAGCGGCACCCACGGGTAGCCGGGCGCTCTGAAGGAGGGAGCGGAGGAGAGCTCGTCGTCGCTGCGCCCCGCGGTGCGCCGCCGGTGGCGGAAGGCCAGGTGGGAGGCGGCGATCGAGACCCACACGAGCATCACGGCCAGGCCCGAGATCGAGACGAGCACGATGTAGACCGTCGAGGCCGCCACCGCGCTGGTCGCCAGCGCCGCCAGGCCGCCGATCATCGAAGCGGCCATGGCCGGGGCGGGCACTCCGAAGCGATTGGTGCGCGCCAGCACCCCGGGCACCGTCCCCTCATTGGCCAGCGACCACAGTATGCGGGTCGAGGCGTACAGCCCCGAGTTGGTCGCGGACAGGATGGCGGTGAGGATGACGACGTTCATGATCGTCCCGGCGGAGGGGATCCCCATCGCGTTGAAGACCGTGACGAACGGGCTTTCCTCCACGCCCGCCTCGTGCCAGGGGATGAGGGCGCTCATCACCGTGATCGAGCCGATGAAGAAGACGACGAGACGCCACAGGGTCGCGTGGATGGCCCGCGGGACGGTGGCCCCGGGGTCCTTCGTCTCGCCCGCCGTGATCCCGATGAGCTCGGTGCCGGAGAAGGCGAAGTTGACGGTGAGCATGGTGGTGAAGACTGCGCCGAGGCCGGTGGGGAAGAGGCCGTCCGCGGTGAGGTTGTGCAGCAGCGGCGCCGAGTCGTAGCCCGCGTAGGGGATGACGCCGACGACGGCCAGGCCGCCGAGTATGACGAAGGCGAGGATCGCGAGGACCTTGACCGAGGACAGGAAGGACTCCGCCTCCGCGAAGACCCGCACCGAGGCCAGGTTGATCGCGAGGATGAGCCCGATGAAGAGCGCCGCCCACATCCAGACCGGTGTGGAGGGGAACCACCCCGTCATGATCATGGCCGTGCCGATGACCCCGCCGAAGCTGATCATCATGAGGTGGCGGCTGGTCATCCGGCGCTCGAGGGCCCGCAGCCCCGTGCCGGCGCCCCGGGCGTCGGGCGGGGAGGGCGCGGGGGAGGGGCGGACGGTTCCGGCTGACGGTGCGGATGCCTCAGGGGTGCTGGCCATGAGCGGGAGGCTATCGATGCCCGGTCCTGGCTTCGGCTAGCGTGTCGCCATGCGAACTCAATCGACTGAAACCGGCCCCCCGCACGACCATGCCGGGCTGTCCGAGATGCTGGCCCGCGGCACCGTCGTCCTGGACGGCGCCATGGGGACCGAGCTCGACGCCCGGGGGGCCGGTACGGCCCAGGAGCTGTGGTCCGCCCTCGCCCTGACCGAGGCGCCCGAGGCCGTCACCGCCGTTCACACGGACTATCTCTTCGCCGGCGCCCGGGTCATCTGCACGAACTCCTACCAGGCCACCGTCCCCGCCCTCGTGCGCGCCGGGCGCACCGAGGCGGAGGCCCGCGACGTCATCGCGACCTCCGCGCGCCTGGCCCTCGACGCCCGCGACCTGCACATGAGCGCCCACCCGCAGGAGACCGTGCTGGTGGCGGGCAGCCTCGGCCCCTACGGCGCCTACCTGGCGGACGGGGCCGAGTACACCGGCGCCTACACCACCAGCGAGAGCGACTTCGAGACGGTCCACCTCCCGCGCCTTCAGGCCCTGGCCGAGGCGGGGCTGCGGCTCTTCGCGATCGAGACCCAGCCGCGCCTGGATGAGGCCCGCTGGCTCGTCGCGCGACTCCGGCGGGCCGCCCCCGAGGCCGAGTGCTGGGTCTCCTTCCAGGTCCGCCCCGACGGCGAGCACCTGGCCGACGGCACCCCGCTGGCGCGCGCCGCCGCGTGGGCCGACGCCGAGGACGCCGTCGTCGCCGTCGGCCTGAACTGCGTGGCCCCGGCGGTCGTGGACCGGGCCCTGCCGCTGCTGCGCTCGGCGACGGGCAAGCCCCTGGTCGCCTACCCGAACTCCGGAGACACCTACGATCCGGCCACCAGGACCTGGCGCCCCGCCCGCGGGCCGGAGCGGTTCACGCGGTTCACGGCCTCGGCGCCCGCGTGGCTCGACGCCGGCGTGCGGCTCATCGGCGGCTGCTGCCGCACGACGCCGGTGGACACGGCGGTTCTCCACGACCTCGTCGTCGGCGGCTGAGGGAGGGCCGTAGCCGGTCAGGCTCGTGGACTGAGGGCCTCAGCGGCCGGCTCGGCCCGGCGAGGGCCGGGGCGTCTGGAGTCCTCCAGGGACCGGGCCTCGCGCAGAAGCCGTCCCAGGACGCGCAGGACGGCGTCGCGGTGCTTTCGGCTGAGGATCCAGGCGGGCAGCCGGTGGCCCAGCTCGCGCCCCGAGGGCCGCAGGCGGGCTCCCACGAAGCCGAGGAGGTACTCGGCGTGCTCGCTGTTGGCGACCCACAGGGTGCGCCCGGTGCACGGGGCGCTGAGGTAGAAGGGCAGGCCGTACAGGGCGTCGACGCCGTCGGAGGTCCTCAGCAGGCTCATGCGACCGGTCATGATCATGGGCGTTCCGCACGGGCAGCGCCGCGCGGGACGCGAGCCCGGGGACAGGTGCAGCACCACCGCCCGGCGGCGGCCGCAGGCGGGGCAGCGCCAGGTCGTGCGGGCCTGCGCAGGCCGTGCGGGACTGGGGCGGTCTCCCACCCACCTCTGGCAGCAGCCGCAGAAGCAGCCCGACTCGGCCCCGTGGGCGCTCCACGTGCAGCGGGTGCAGAAGACGCCTCGCGCGACCACGTGCGCAGGGCCCGAGCAGGCCGGGCACACCACCCACGTGTCGAGGCGCGGCACGGCGCGCAGCGGCACAGCCGTCATGTCCGTCATGGCCCTCATGGCTCCTTCTCGCCTCAGTCCTGCGGCCCGACCGACAGCAGGTGCACCACGGCCCGGTCCTCCCGGTCGCACTCGGCCAGATCCACCAGGGCCGTCAGCCGCCAGTCGTGGTCGCCGTCGGGGTCGTCGATGACCTGGGTGGCGAGCCAGACCCGCCTGCGCGAGGCCTCCAGGGCCGCGCGCAGCCGCTCCGAGACGCCGGCGGCCGCCAGTGCGGTCTCATCCGGGGTCTCGTCCAGCGGCGCCAGGGAGGTCGCCCGGGCGGCGGTGTCGGTGCCGATCCAGTCGTACTCGTCCCAGTAGCGGGCGAGCGCACCGTCCCAGCGCTCCTCGCCCCAGCCGGAGGGGGCGTCGAGCCGCCCCAGGGCCTCGACGTCGTCGCGGGCCATGAGCTCGACGCGCCGAAACATCTCGCGGCGCACCGCCACACGGAAGGCGTGAAGATTACGGGTGAGGGCGACTCTGCCGTCGGCGTCCGCCCCGAAGGCGCGCTCAATGCCCGTCGAGATACCGGCCGAGTCGTCCGCCTCCGGGCGGTCGCCCTCCAGCAGACCCGCGACCTCCGCGGCCCGGCCGGACTGCGCCGCGCCCAGGGCCTCCCACTCGTCCAGCAGGGAGGAGTCAACCGCGCGCACCAGGGCCCCGAGCCAGTCGACGAGCTCATCGACCTCGGGTGTGCGGTGCTCGTCGGGGACGACCTGCCGCAGGGCCCGGTAGGCGTCGGTGAGGTAGCGCAGGATGACGCCCTCGCTGCGGCTCAGCTCGTAGCGGGAGATGAGGTCGGAGAAGGTCATCGCGTTCTCCACCATGTCGCGGACCACCGACTTGGGGCGCAGCTCGTACTCGGCGATCCAGGGGTTCGCCTCCTTGTACGTCTCCAGCGCCGGCGTCAGCAGCTCGGCCAGCGGCCGGGGCCAGGTGATCTCCTCCAGGGCGGCCATGCGCTCCTCGTAGTCGAGACCCTCGGCCTTCATGGCCGCCACGGCCTCGCCGCGGGCGGCCCGCTGCTGGGCGTACAGCAGGGGGCGCGGGTCGTCCAGGGTCGCCTCCACCACGGAGACGACGTCGAGCGTGTGCTCGGGGGCGTCCACGTTCAGCAGGTCCATGGCCGCCAGGGCGAAGGGGGCCAGAGGCTGATTGAGGGCGAAGTCGCCGGGCAGATCCACGGCCAGGCGCAGGCGCGGACGGCCGTCCCGTTCGGACTGGGCGCTGGAGACGTGCTCAAGGACCCCGGCGGTGCGCAGCGACTGGTAGATCTTGATGGCGCGCCGTACGTGCCTGCGCCGCTCGGCCTCGCCCTCGTGGACGCGCGAGAGCAGCCCGGCCATGGCGGCCACCGGGTCGCCATCGCGCTCCATGAGGTTCAGGACCATGGTCGTGGTGATCTGGAACTGGCTGGTGAGGGTCTCCGGGGCGGCGTCGCGCAGGCGCTCGAAGGTCTTGTCCGTCCAGTTGACGCGGCCCTCGGGCGCCTTCTTGCGCACGATCCTGCGGCGTTTGCGCTCATCGTCGCCCGCTTTGGCCAGGGCTCTGGCGTTCTCGATGACGTGCTCGGGAGCCTGGACCTCCACGTAACCGCGCGTGTCGAAGCCGGCCCGGCCGGCCCGACCGGCGATCTGGTGGAACTCGCGGGCCGTCAGATGGCGCTCCTTGGCGCCGTCGA
>ERZ773059.1029-NODE-1029-length-14330-cov-2.429282_pt1 | contig 14330 bp, 10 predicted proteins | sample MGYA00580514_ERZ773059 | MGnify/ENA primary metagenome ERZ773059 (study PRJEB29015, sample SAMEA2737981) | human oral metagenome | biome: human oral; feature: human-associated habitat; material: dental | place: China | collected 2056 ...
GGCGGTATCAAAACCCCAGGTGGGGACGTCGTCAGGGTGCAACGAGCGGTGCAGCGCCAGGGTCCGGTCGTCGACGAAGTGAAGTTCGGACTGCAGGTACTCCGAGTACAGCGAGAGGTACCTACGCAGGAAGCTGAGCTGGGAACCACCCCGATCCAGCTTCAGGGCCAGGGCCCGGGTCCGGGGACTACGTGGCACGTACGTCATCACCCGATCGGCGAGCTTGTGCAGCCGCTCCGAGGCCTGCAGCAGCCGTTCGACCGGTTCGGCGCCGGGGAATTCCCAAACCGCGAGCTTGCTGGCGTCGCGTCCGGTGGCGTACGGGTGCTGCTCGAAGTAGGCCCGGACATGTTCGAAGATCCCACGGAAAGTGAGCGGGTTACGATGCCCGGAACTGGCGTGGTAGAACTCCGGCACCCCGACTTCAGGCTCGGTGGCGCAGGCCACCAGGACCGCGTTCACGACATGGTCACAGGGCACGATGTCGATCACCGCGTCCGGCGATGCCGGGAACTCCGGAAGGTTCCCGCGACCGTAGGCCAGGATGATCGGCTCGGCCATCTTGAAGCCCTCGATCCACCCTGGGTAGGGATGCGCCAGGCTGGACTCGACAATCGCCGGGCGGACCACCGAGACCCGGATCTGCCGACCGACGTCGGCCACCACCCGCTCCCCCATCGCCTTGGCGAAGGTGTAGACGTCGGTCCAGCCCAGGGAGCGGGCCCGTTCAGTCCCGGCCGCCACCAGCTGGCGTTGCACCCATTCCCGGCGGCGTCGTTCGGTGTCCTCGGCGGTGGTCAGAAAACCGGCCTGCCGGTGCAATGCCTCGGCGGCCTTGCGAAGTCGGGTGAGCTGCCGGGCGGTACGTGATTGTGCTTCGAGGTGGTCCTTCATAGCCAACGCGGCTCGGGTCTCAGCCTCGTAGTCGACCTCGTGGCGATGCGGTTCTTCGGGGATCGCGCCGCGGCGCCGACCGGCGGTGAAAGCGGTCGAAACGTGTACGTAGTGCGGGATCCGACTTAGGCTGCCGTCGGGTCGGGTGACGGTAGCCAGAAGCTTGGTGAGCAGGGCCCGGGTCCCCACCACATTAGTCAGGAAGGCCTGGTCGAGGGGCGGGTCGAAGGAGACGTCGCCGGCACAGTGCAGCAGCACATCGATGTCGTCGGGCAGGTCGGGGACGTGGGGCAGGTCACCCTCGATTACTTCGATCCGGGCCTGCACCAGTTCAGCGGCCGTACCGTACTGCTCGCGTACCGCAGCGAAGATCTTCTTGCCGACCAGTTTCACCACCCGGTCGTGGGCACTGACAGATCCTTTGCGTCGGACCAGTACCCCGATCCGGGTGTCGGGTAGCTCGGTGAGCACCTTCCACAGGATCTGCTCGCCGATGAAACCGGTCACCCCGGTCATCACGATCTTCTTGCCGGCCAGCAGGTCCGCGATCCGGCCCGGCAGCGGCGGTGGCTGACGGATCGGGAGATTCTCGGAGCGGAAAGCCGAGGCTGGAGCGCCGGTCACTGGAGGCCTGCCTGTGGGTCACGGGTCATCGACAAGGCCTCCGGCAAGGTGAAACCCCCCACGTATAGCGCGGTGCCGATGATCGCGGCCTCCACTCCGAGCGGAACCAGACCGCACAGGATCCGGACGTCGTTCAGGGTCGAAATCCCGCCCGAGGCCACCACGGCAGCATCGGTACGGGCGCAGACATTGGCCAGCAGTTCCAGGTTGGGCCCGGTCATCATCCCGTCACTGGCTACGTCGGTCACCACGAACCGGGGGCAGCCGGCGTCGGAGAGCCGGGCCAGGGTCTGGTATAAGTCACCGCCCTCGGTGGTCCACCCTCGAGCCGCCAGCCGGGTTCCCCGGACGTCGAGACCGATCGCGATCCGGTCTCCGTAGGCAGCGATCACCCGTTCGCACCAGTCGGGGTTTTCCAGCGCGGCAGTACCGATATTGACCCGTCGACAGCCGGTCGCCAGAGCCCGTTCCAATGACTCGTCGTCGCGGATCCCTCCGGAGAGTTCCACGTTGATGTCCAGCCCGGTGACGATCTCGGCTAGCACCTCGGCGTTGGACCCGCGCCGGAAGGCCGCATCTAGGTCCACCAGATGGATCCAGTCGGCGCCCTCGTCCTGCCAACGCTGGGCCACGGCCGCCGGGTCGCCGAACACCTTCTCGCTGCCGGCAACGCCTTGGACCAGTTGGACGGCCTGGCCACCCTGGACGTCGACAGCAGGCAGCAACACGAGTGGTTCCACGCCCTGAACCCTACCGGAGTCAGCCGCTCTCGACCCCATGCCGCCGGCGCGGGAAGGACCGCCCGTTCAGCCAGCGACCGACCCAGGTGTGGCGTACCAGCAGTTCGTAGCTGCCCAGCAGCAGCGCGACAGTGCCGGTAAAGGTGATCGTGATCTTGATCCACCACGGCCAGGGCAGGTCCGCCACCAGTAGGCCGAGCGCCCCGATCAGGCCCAAGTGCAGCAGATAGAGCCAGTACGACGAATCTGCCAGGTAACGCAGCACCGAGTTCTCACCGCTCAGGAAGCGGATCGCCAGCGCTAACGAGGCGTACACCCACAGGTAGACCCCCACTGCCCCGTACAGGCCGGTGAGCAGGTCCGGCATGGGGAGCCGACGCCCGGGGAGGTTGGGCCCGGCCATCACGAACCACGTCACCGTCCAGATCCCGGCGGCCAGGCTGTAGCCCAGCCAGCCGCGAGCGATCCGCTGCAACCGTTCCGGACGCCCGTACAGCAGCCAGCCGATCAGGAATGCGCCACCAAAGGCCAGGTACGCTGCCAGCTCGGGACGAATTGTGGCCGGACCCTCGATCGCGAAGCTGCGCCATCCTTGGAGGGCGATCGCGGCTAGGTGCGGCAGCGAGGCCAGCAGCACCCCGGCCGGGGTGGCCAGCAGATCCCCCAACCAGGAGCCGACCCGATCTCGCCGTCGGGACCGATCCAGCCGCGTAACGAGGGCCCGGACCAGCAGCAGCACCGCGTACAGCCCGAGCAGCTGCCACAAGAACCACAGATGACCGGGGCTGATCAGCAGTAGCGGGTCGTCGGGTGCCGGCTGCGGATTCGGGATCGAGTGAAGCCAGCCGTACACGATCGCAATCGCTACCACTGGAACCACCGCGATCGGCCAGAAGACCAGCAACGGCAGGCCGATCCGCTTTAGCCGGTCTCGCGCGAAGCCCCAGGTGCCCTTGCGGGCGAGCGACATCCGAGCGAAGAAACCAGCCAACAGCAGAAACAGGGGCATCCGGAACAGGTGCGCCCAGGCGACCACCACGCTGGCGATCGGCGAGGTGGAGCGGTCGGCGATGATCCAACGGAAACCGGCGACGTACGGCAACAAGCCGTGGAAAACGATACCGAGCAGCAAGGCCCCCGCCCGTAACGCGTCAAGGCCGTGGAGTCGACCCGACAGCGGCGCAGCTGATCCCCGATCAGTCACAACTCCTCCTATATGTAGGACTAGTAATACTAGTTATACCTGATCGGCTCGCGGGGAGGAAGACCGGGGAATCAGCGATGCCGCCAGCCCTCGCGAAAGCGAGGGCGATCAAACCCGGCGGCAGAGCACCCGGCCTGGACGAACGAACGACGAGAAACGCAGAACCTCACCACGACCCGAAGAACCTTCTCGTCGTGAGGAGGAAGACCGGGGAATCAGCGATGCCGCCAGCCCTCGCGAAGGCGAGGGCGATCAAACACTGCTACAGCTGGGTGATCCAGGTTCGCAGTAGCCGGGCACCGGCGGCCCCGGATTTTTCCGGGTGGAACTGGGTAGACCAGACCCTCTGATATTCGACCGCCGCCACCATCCGGCAGCCTTCGTGCCGGGTCCAGGTCAGCAGCGCCGTCGCCGGGAGATCCTCGGCCCGCAGCGCCGCGTACGAATGGACGAAGTAGAAATGTTCCTGCTCGATGCCGGCGAACATGGCCGAACCGTCCGCCGCCTGGACTGTGTTCCACCCCATATGCGGCAGCCGGGTCGTCGGCACCCTGGTCACCTTTCCGGGATAAACACCTATACCCGCCGTGACCACACCATGTTCGTCGCCGGATCCGAACAGCACCTGATGACCGACGCAGATCCCGAGCACCGCCCGCCCGGACGCCACCCGCTGTCGAACGATCACGTCGCCGCCGACGTGGCGTAGCTGGGCCAGGCAGGCGGCGAAGGCCCCTACCCCCGGCACCACCAGTCCGTCCGCGGCCAGGGCGGCCACCGGGTCGGCGGTCAGCTCGACAGCGGCGCCGGCCTCGGCCAGGGCCCGGGTCACCGAATGCAGATTGCCCGAGCCGTAGTCGAGCACCACCACCCGGGCAGCGTTCATAGGGCGCCTTTGGTGCTCGGCACTCCGCTGACCCGCGGGTCGGGCTCGACGGCCATCCGCAGCGCCCGTGCCAGGGCCTTGTACTGGGCCTCGGCGATGTGGTGCGGGTCACGGCCGGCGAGCAGCCGCAGATGTACGCAGAGCCCGGCGTTGGTCGCTAGTGACTCCACCACGTGGCGGGTCATCGCCCCGGTGTACGGCACCCCGGAGCCGGCGATCTGGACGTACGGGTAGCCCTCCGGCTCGCCGGAGCAGACCACGTACGGCCGGCCTGCGACATCGACTACGCAGCTGGCCAGGGCCTCGTCCAGCGGCACCACCGCATCGCCGAAGCGCCGGATCCCCCGCTTGTCTCCCAGCGCCTGGCGCATCGCCTGCCCGAGCGTAATCGCGGTGTCTTCGACGCTGTGATGACCGTCGATATGCAGGTCGCCGGTGGTGGTCACGGTGATGTCGATCAGCGAATGCCGCGACAAGGCGGTGAGCATGTGGTCGTAGAAGCCGACTCCGGTGGTGATGCTGGATTCGCCGGTACCGTCAAGGTTGACGCTGACCCGGACTTCGGATTCGCTGGTCACCCGTTCGACGGTCGCTGTCCGGGCCATCACTGATGTCCTCTCTGCGGCGCCCCCTCGTCGAGCACCTGCGCCAGGGCGGTGTAGAACCGCTCCATCTCTGCCGGGGTCCCGGCGCTGACCCTCAGGTAGCCGTCCGGGCCGGTCTCGCGGACCAGTACCCCCCGTTTCAGTAGCCGCTGCCAGACGTCGTGGCGGTCGGCGAAACGGCCGGTCAGCACGAAGTTCGCTGCCGACGTCACCGCCTCCAGCCCTAACGCGGGCAGCCGGACCAGCATCTGGTCGCGGACCTCGCGCAGGCTTGCGACCTGGGCCAGCATCTCATCGGCGTTGCGTAGCGCCACCTCGGCCAGGGCCTGGGTCTGCGCTGACAGGTGGTACGGCAGGCGGATGATCCGCAGCGCATCCACCACCGCCGGGGCCGCAGCCAGGTAGCCGAGCCGACCGCCGGCGAAGGCGAAGGCCTTGCTCATGGTCCGGCTCACGATCAGATTCCCGAACCGGGGCAGCAGTTTCAGCGCGGTCTGATCCGGTTCCGGCGCGAACTCGTGGTAGGCCTCGTCGACCACCACGATTACCTCGGTCTGTTCCAGCACCGCGGTCAGGGTGGCGAGGCTGGTCAAGGTGCCGGTCGGATTGTTGGGAGTGGCGATCACCACCACGTCGGGATGTTCCCGCCGGATCGCGCCCAGCACCAGGTCCGGGTCCAGGCTGAAGTCCGGGTTGCGCGGTGCGCTCAGGTAGCGGGTGTGGGTGTTGCGGGCATATTCGGGGTACATCGAATAGGTGGGTGAGAAGCCGAGTACCGCCCGGCCAGGCCCTCCGAAGACCCCCAGGACCTGGGTCATCACCTCGTTGGAGCCGTTCGCCGCCCACACCATTGAGGCGCTGACCTGATGGCCCAGGTAGTCAGCCAGGAGTTCCCGTAGCCGCCAGGCTTCCCGGTCCGGGTAGCGGTTCATCCGCTCGGCGGCGCTGGCTACGGCCTGCGCCATCTCCTGGCGCACCCGGGGCGAGGGGGGGTATGGGTTCTCGTTGACGTTGAGGCAGACGGGCACGTCGAGCTGCGGCGCCCCGTACGGTTGCTCGCCGACCAGCTCGGGGCGCAGTGGCAGGTCGGCCAGGCTGATGTCGGCCTTCATGATTCACGCCTGACCCGGATCGCGTTCGCGTGGCCGGGTAGGTTCTCGGCCATGGCGAACCGCTCCACGCTGTCAGCCAATTCCAGCAGCGCCTCGCGGGAATAGTCGATCACGTGTACCACCCGCCGGAAGCTGGCCACGGTCAGCCCTGAGGAGTGCCGGGCGGCTCCCGCGGTCGGGAGTACATGGGTAGAGCCGGCCGAGTAGTCCCCCAGTGAGACCGGGGTGTGGCGGCCGACAAAGATCGCGCCCGCGTTGTGGACCCGGGCCGCGACCTGGGCCGCCTCGGCGGTGTGGATCTCCAGGTGCTCGGCGGCGTAAGCGTCGACCACGCGCAGCCCCTGTTCCAGGTCGGCCACCAGCACCACCGCGGACTGTGGCCCTGTCAAAGCGGCCCGGGCCCGCTGTGCGTGGCAGGTCTGCGCCACCATCGGCTCCAGTTCGGCCTCGACCTGGTCGGCCAGCTCAGGCGAGGTGGTGACCAGCACCGAGGCGGCCATCGGGTCGTGCTCGGCCTGGCTGAGCAGGTCGGCTGCTAGGAGGCGCGGGTCGGCGGTCTCGTCGGCGAGGATCAGGATCTCGGTCGGCCCGGCTTCGGCGTCGATGCCGACCCGGCCGCGCAACAGCCGTTTGGCCGCCACCACATAGATGTTGCCGGGGCCGGTCACCAGGTCCACCTGGGGGCACAGCCCGGCAACCCCGTACCCGAACATCGCAATCGCCTGGGCGCCGCCCACCGCGTACACCTCGTCCACGCCGAGCAGGTGACACAGGGCGAGGATGGTGGGATGCGGGTAGCCGTCGAAATCGGCCTGGGGTGGGCTGGCAATGGCGACCGAGCCGACACCGGCGGCCTGGGCCGGGACCACGTTCATGATCACGCTGGAGGCCAGCGGGGCAAGCCCGCCCGGCACGTACAGCCCGACCCGGCGGACCGGGACCAGCCGGGCGGTGATCTGGGCCCCCGGCGCTACCTCGACAGTCGGCTCGGGCATCGCCGCCTCGGCCTGGCAGACCAGCCGCCGGCGGCGGATCGACTCCTCGAAGGCTGCCCGCAGGTCCGGGTCAAGTTCGTCGGCGCAGCTACGCAGAACCGCGTCGGGTACCCGCAGGGTGGGCGGTACGACCTTGTCGAACTGGTCGCACAGACGCCGCAGCGCCACTTCCCCCTCGTCGGCCACGGCCTGGCAGATCGGGGCCACCTGCGTCATCGCATGCTCCACGTCGATATCCGCCCGGGGCACGATGGTCTCGTAGTCGAGCTGCTCAGCGGCGCGGGAGCGAAGATCCAGACGGGTCAGCATCCACGCAGCCTATCGCCGATCCCGGCGGTGGTCGGCGAGCAGACTCGGCTCTTCGGTGGCCCCAGCGCGGCAGCGCGGCCCGCGGCAGCACCGAGCGGTAGCCTGCCGCCATGACTGACCTGGACCGAGGCTGAGTCGGTGCCCGTCTCCCGGGCCACGCCCGCGCTCGACGCGCTACAGGCGGCTGGTGTTGCGTACACGCTGCACAGTTATCGCCATGACCCGGCCGTTACCCGTTTCGGTGAGGAGAGTGTTGAGGCTCTGGGTGTCGACCCTCGTCGGGTCCTGAAGACCCTCGTAGCCGCAGCTGCCGCAGCCCGCGGTCCGGATCTGGTGGTGGGGATCGTTCCCGTCAGCTCCCGGCTTGATCTGAAGGCCTTGGCTGTCGCCATCGGCGCCAAGAAGGTGCAGCTGGCAGATCCCACGCTCGCTGAGCGGTCCAGCGGGTACGTAGTGGGCGGGATCTCGCCGCTGGGTCAACGAACCCGGTTGCCGACGGTGCTGGACGCCGCAGCGCTGGGGTATGAGACGGTGTACGTATCCGCTGGTAGACGCGGCCAGCAGGTCGAACTGGCCCCGGCCGACCTGGTACGGCTCACCGGAGCCCAGATCGCCAAGATCAGCCGCTGAGAACGGTCCGCCCAGGCGCCAAACCTTAGCCGCGCCGCGACGGGAGCCGGATCCCCAGCAGCCGCCGCGGTCTCGGAGTCGGTTCGAGCGGGATCGGGGCGATGTCGTGACCCACCACCTCCCCGGAGGTCAGCGAAGCCTCCGGCGTCGGTGTCGGCTGTCGGCGGGGTTCGGCCTGGTCGTCGGGGTCGGGCCCGATCGAAACCCGGACCAGGATCGGACCCACCGCGGCGAGGACCCAGACCAGCAGACAAACCCAGGAGTGGAGCTGGAGCTCGATCGGCAGCACATCGCCCGGCTGGGCGCTGGCCAAACGGTCGTTGAAGTCGCCCGGGCCTAGCGCGGTCCCGGTGGCCCAGCAGATCACGGCGCTGATCAGGCAGCCGAGCGAGGCGATCAGATTCACTACCGGTCCGCGGCTGCCGAACCAGCGCCAGGCCACGATTCCCAAAGCGATCCCGGCGGTGAAACCAATTCCTGAGAACCAAGCGTCGGCGGCGAAGACTTCGGTCAGATCGCGTTCGGTGGTGGTGGCGGTGAAATTGTCGCCCACGGTGTAGGTGGGCAGGTCGACGGCGCACCACCATCCGACCCCGGCGAGTGCCCCGACCACCAGACAGAGCACCAGATAGATCGACGCCCAGACCAGGGTACGTTGGATGGTCCGGTTTCCTGCTGTGGCATGGTCACCGGTCGTCATGTCACCTCCTTGAGGCACCAACCCTAGCGACGCTCAGGCGACACAGCTGGGACCCAGCAGGGCCTTCAGGTCGGCCATCAACGCGCCGGACATCGCCACCCGGACCGTCGGCAGCCGCAAGGTCTTGGGCTGATCGGTAATCAGCCGCAGCCAAACTTCTTGCTGGCCCGGGTGGGCGGCAAAGACCTCCTGCAGGTTCTCGACCAGGCTCGAGGTGATCTGGCTGCGTGGCACCGACAGCACCAGCGGCGGCGAGCTGCCATCGGCGGCCGTGTTCACTACCGTTACCGACTGGCCGGTGATCTCGACTCGTTCGTCTTTCTGCCGGACCCGGCCGGTGACGGTCACCACGGTGTCGGTAGCCAGGGACATCGCCACCTGGTTGTAGCTCTTGGGGAACAACAGCACCTCGACCGAGGCGTCCAAATCCTCCACGGTCACGATCGCCCAGAACTCACCGTTACGGTTCTGTTTGCGCACCACCGAGGTGATCATCCCGGCGATGGTGACGACCTGATCATGCGGATCGAGCAGCAGCTGCGAGATCGATATGTCGCGCAGTCCGGCGATGATGTGGTCGATGCCGTTCAGCGGGTGGTCCGACACGTACAGGCCGAGCATCTCGCGCTCGAACGCCAGCTTGGTCCGCTTGTCCCAGTCCGGCAGGTCCGGCACCGTGGCGGAGGTCGGCTGTGGCTGGTCTCCGGCCCCGGCACCGAACAGGTCGTCCTGGCCGAAGGCCTGATTGCGTTTGAGGTCGATCACGTTGTCGACGGCCGATTCGAAGACCTCCATCAGCGCCCGCCGGGGATGGCCCATCGAGTCGAAGGCGCCAGCTTTGATCAACGATTCCACCAGGCGTTTGTTGCAGACCTCGAGCGGGGCCTGATCGAGGAAGTCGTAGAACGACTCGGCCGGGCCGGCTTCGCGGCGCCGGTCGACCAGCTTGTCCACTACCGCAGTTCCTACGTTGCGGATCGCGGCCAGTCCGTAGCGGATGGCGTCGCCGACGGTGGTGAACATCGACTCGGATTCGTTGACGTCCGGAGGCAGGACCTGGATCCCCATCCGGCGGCATTCAGCCAGGTAGACCGCGGACTTGTCCTTGTCGTCGGCGACTGACTGCAGCAGCGCGGCCATGTACTCGGCCGGGTAGTTGGCCTTCAGGTAGGCAGTCCAATAGCTCACCAGCCCGTACCCGGCGGTGTGGGACTTGTTGAAGGCATAACCAGAGAACGGGAGCATGACATCCCACAGCGCCTGGATCGACTCGTCGGAGTATCCGTTGCTCCGCATCCCGGAACGGAAAGTCTCGAACTCTTTCTCCAGGATCTCGGCTTTCTTCTTGCCCATCGCGCGACGCAGCAGGTCGGCCCCGCCGAGGGTGTAGCCGGCGAGCTGGCGGGCGATCGCCATAATTTGCTCCTGATACACCAGCAGGTGGTACGTGGTTCCCAGGATCGGGTCCAGGGGCTGTTCCAGTTCGGGGTGGATCGGGGTAATTGGCTGGCGGCCGTTCTTGCGTTCGGCGTAGTTGATGTGGGCATTGGCCGCCATCGGCCCGGGCCGGTAGAGCGCCAGGACGGCGGCGATGTCCTCGAACCGGGTCGGCGCCATTAGCCGCAGCAGCGACCGCATCGGGCCACCGTCGAGCTGGAACACGCCCAGGGTGTCGCCCGCGGCCAGCAGCTGGTAGGTGGGCTGGTCGTCGAGCGGCAGCCCCAGGATGTCAATCTCGGTCCCACGGTTGGCCCGGATCACGTGCAGGGCATGGTCGATGATGCCGAGGTTACGCAGCCCCAGCATGTCCATCTTCATCAGGCCCATCTCCTCGCACTGCGGGTACGAGAAGCCGGTGATCTTGACCCCGTCGTTGCGCATGTGAAGCGGGATCAGATCCATCAGCGGGGTTGAAGAGAGGATCACCGCGGCGGCATGGACACCGGTCCCCCGGATCAGACCCTCGATTCCGAGGCCGGTGTCGATGACCTTCTTCACGTCGGGATCCTCGGCGTACAGCTGGCGGATCTCGCTGCCCTCGTGGTAGCGGGGATGCTCCTTGTTGTGCAGGTCCGCCAGCGGCACGCCTTTGCCCATCACGTCGGCCGGCATCGCCTTGACGATCCGCTCCCCCATCGCGAACGGGTAGCCCAGGATCCGGCTGGCGTCTTTCACGGCCGCCTTGGCCTTAATCGTGGAGAAGGTGTTGACCTGGGCGGTGTACTCCTCCCCGTACTTATCGGAGACATAACGCACCATCTTGTCGCGCTGACGATCGTCGAAGTCCAGGTCGATGTCGGGCGGGTTGATCCGTTCCGGGTTCAGGAAACGTTCGAACAGCAGCCCATGCTCGAGCGGGTCGAGTTCGGTGATCCGGGTCAGGTAGGCCACCATCGAGCCGGTAGCCGAGCCTCGCCCCGGGCCGACCGGGATGTGGTTCTCGCGGGCGTAGCGGCAGATGTCGGAGACGATCAGGAAGTACGAGGCGAAGCCCATCGGCTCGATCACCCGCAGCTCGGTCTCGATCCGCTCGGCAACCTCCGGGGGCGGGTTGTCGCCGTAGCGCAGCCGGACTCCCCGGTCGAGTTCCTTGCGTAGCCAGGATTCCTGAGTCTCGCCGGGTGGGACGTCGAATTGCGGCATCCGGTCGACGTGGGCGAAGGCCTCGTCGTACGGCTCGATCTGCTCGGCGACCAGCAGGGTGTTGTCACAGGCCTCGGGAAGATCCCGGAACAGGTGACGCATCTGCTCGGCGCTGCGCACGTGGTAGCCCTCGCCTCGGAACCGGAACCGGTGCGGATCGTCCTTGACCCGCCCCACCCCGATGCACAGCAGGGCGTCGTGGGCGTCGGCCTGGTCGGCGGTGACATAGTGGGAGTCGTTGGTGGCCAACAGCGGCAGACGCAGGGTTGTGGCGATCTTCAGCAGGTCGGCGCGTACGTTGCGTTCGATGTCGAGGCCGTGGTCCATCAGCTCGACGTAGTAGTTGCCTTCGCCGAGGATGTCACGGAAGGCGGCGGCCGCCGCCAGGGCCTCGTCGTACTGCCCGAGCCGCAGCCGGGTCTGTACTTCGCCGCCGGGGCAGCCGGTGGTGCCGATGATCCCCTCGGCGTACTGGGCGATCAGTTCCCGGTCCATTCGGGGTTTCATGTAGTACCCCTCGTAGCTGGCCAGGGTGGACAGCCGGAAGAGGTTGTGCAGCCCGGTGACGTTGCGGGCGATCATGGTCATGTGGGTGTAGCGGCCGCCTCCGCCGACGTCTTTGCCGCCTTCGACGTCCGGGTCGTCGGCCTCCCGCTTACCAGTCGCCCAGTATTCCTGGACTCGGCAGCGGCGGCTGCTGGGAGCCAGATAGGCCTCGATCCCGATGATCGGTTTCACCGGGTGTTTCTTGGCGGTCTGGAAGAACTCGTACGCGCCGAACATGTTGCCGTGGTCGGTCATCGCAATCGCCGGCATCTGCTGGCGGGCGGCCTCGGCCAGCAGCAGCCCGTTCTTGGCGGCCCCGTCGAGCATCGAATACTCGGTGTGGACGTGCAGGTGGACGAACGACGAGCTCACGGGTACCGGATCCCTCCTCAACGACGACCTGGCCGAACGCAGCGGCGCGACGGTCACCAGGGGACGGGTACCGACCGCTGCCGGGCTTCAAGACTCAGGAGAGCCACCTTAGCCCCGTCCGCAGCCCGCCACGGCGAGGCCAAGGTCGGTGTCGTCGGCAGGCCACCGGCACTGGTAGCGCTGCCGTCCGGGCCAGCACGGATCGTCCGGACCAGGGGTGATCCGGAAACCGATTCGGGCGTGGAAGCCCACTGCATCGTCGTCGGTCTCGGTCAGCAAGAGCCGTCGGGGCGCCAGTTCCCGGGCAACGGTCGCCTAAGCCTGGCCGATGCCGCAGTGGTGGGCGTCCTCGGCGACCGCGAAGTAGTCGATCACCGCCGGATCCTGGCCCAGGTTGACCATCCAGAGACCTGATCATCCAGTCAGCCGCGAAGGCCCCCAGACAGGTCAACGCCGGCAACTGGGTGCCGGAGGATCCGGCGCAGGTCCTCCGCCTCGGCCTCGCAGGCCAACCAGGCCAGGTGCCGCAGTTCTGGCCGGGTCAGATCGTTCTCGGACCAGCCGGCGGATCATGTCGCCGGCGAGAGGCGCTCCTCGGCTGCCCAGGTAGACAAGGCATCCAGGATGATGCCCCAACTACGGGACGCGGCCTGGGCGTTACCCTCCGGGTCACCTCCGAAATCGATGGTGAACCTGGGGCTCGGCGTGATCTGGATCATGGCGGGTAGCGACGCAATCGCGTACGGAAAAGCGACGAAGTGTCCGGCACGCGGGATCCGCTCGTCGCGCACCTGCCCTTGCCAGCCGCGGGATCGCAGCCGCTGCACGATCCGCTGCGCATAGTCAGCCGACGGCCACAGCCCGTCGTCGAGGCCGCTGATCAAGACGATGGGGCCTCGGATCCGCTCGACCTCGATCTCGGCCTCGGGTCGGCTGCGTCGCAACGCCGTGAGGAACATCTGCCGTTGGCGCATAGGCCGGCCGAGGATGACAGATCGCAGCCAGCCGAGCGCCGCCGAGAATGCCCCGCCCTTGGCGGGGACGAAGCCGAGCGGCTTACCGTCGCGGATCCAGGCGGGCTGGTCGAATCTGTAATTGGCGGTGATCCCGGGCTGGCGGATCGACGGCGGGGCACCCGCCACCACGAGACCGACGCCGGCATGGTCCGCTGCCACTTGGAGTGCCAGCTCGGCTCCTCTCGACAGCCCGATCAGCGCGATCTGGCTGGTCGAGACGAAGGGGTGCCCGGCCAGGTAGTCCACGGCGGCGTCGAGGTCCTCGAGCGGGATCCGCACGAGGTCTGGCGGCCGGCCCTCCGCTTTGAACCAGTTGAGGCTGAGCACCGTGTAGCCGTGCCCGGCCAGCAGGCTGCCGGCGGCTTCGAGGTTCGCCCCGTCGGAGCCTGCGAGCAGGATGACGCCGGGCCGGGGCTGGTCGTCGTCCGGGCGATGGATCGTGCCGACGATCGGGCCCTGATGCACCTCCTCGCGGCACACCTCGTCTCCGAAGTGCCTCGTGAACGTCGTTTCGGTGATCTGCTTGCCGTCGTGGCGGATGACGGCGTGGTAGGTGAGGGCCCACGCCCGGGTACGGGTGAAGAACGCGGACGGATCCTTCGGGGTCATCGACCAGAGCGGCCCTAGCGGGTCGACGCCGCTCCACGAGGAGCCCGGGAGCGGGGCCTGCCGGCGCAGGTCGATTATCCCTTCCGAGTCCACACGGAAGGTCGCGTGTGAGCACCATTCCCGCAGCGCCCCATCCTGCACGGACACCTCAATGTCGAGGATCGCCCCGGGGTCGGCACCGGTGATTACGAAGGCGAGATCCTCGTCGACGCGGGATCGTTGCGGCTGGATCTCAAGACGCGGGGGCATCGCCGCAAGATATCAGTCACCGCGGCAAGCAGATCCATCCGGTGCCCGGAGCAGGGGTGTTATCTGTATCTCATTTCCCCAGGCTCAGTCTCCTGCTCCCGCTGCCGGTTCTTGTGAGCCGGTCCTCGAAACAGGCAGCGGCGCCTTGTCCTGGGCCCGGTCGGGCGCAGTCTCACTGGGCAGGTCCTCGTCGGCC
>ERZ773059.1033-NODE-1033-length-14293-cov-26.609285_pt1 | contig 14293 bp, 13 predicted proteins | sample MGYA00580514_ERZ773059 | MGnify/ENA primary metagenome ERZ773059 (study PRJEB29015, sample SAMEA2737981) | human oral metagenome | biome: human oral; feature: human-associated habitat; material: dental | place: China | collected 2056 ...
AGGGGGTGATGCCGTTCGTCCATACGAAAATCGGGCAGACCCGAGGGACTTTCATTCCTTCGGTCTGCCCGATAACGGTTCACTTGTACGTTGCTTCTACACAGCAGCCATTTCAAGGGGCTAGTTCTTGATCAACTTCTCAGTGTAGGTTTGTCCGTCTTTGATGACGCGCACGAAATAGAGCCCGGCCGGAAGTCCCGCGATCGGGATTTGGAAGGTTAGTCGATTCGTCTTAAACGATCTTAACATCGTTAGTCCGCTCCAAAGTTGGATCTCATACGTACTTGTAACGCACTTTGTGGTCAAACAGCCTTGACCTTGAGGAGACAGAATTCCATCGCCCCCTTCCGTCAGTTTGAGTGTCACTGCATCTGTGGCGGGGTTGGGGGAGAGAGAAAAAGGTGCTAATCCCAGATTAATTGTGCCGTGATCGATGCAAGATCCACTCCAGCCGCAGTTATTTCTTTTGCTTACTTGTATGCGAAAAGCACCGTAATCAGCTGTTTCTATACTCACGTGAGAAGTTCCTTGACCCCCAATGATTTTTCCACCCCAAACAGTCCATTCTATAGAATCTGCATTCCCAACGTCATCTATCCAAAATCCATACTGAGAATTGGGTGCCAATTGATTGTTATGAGCCATTCCTTTTATCATGGTCGGCCGTGAAGGCGGTTTACAAAATAAGACATCTTGAAGAATTGCAGTGGTGTCAATGGATCGTTTCATTCTTTCTATCTGCCCATTTGTGAATTTTGTTCGGCATAGAGGATTAGCATATGACATGTAATTAGATGCATCAGGGGTGTACCTCTGTTTATGTCCATCTTTTCCGGTGCCCGTATATGCACAAGTAGTCATAGACCACAAGCAAGGATCGGCGGGAGTATCTGAAATATAATCCCCACAAGTAGAAGAATTACTTCCATCTACAAATTCTCGGCATTGTGTGCTGTCGTGAGAATCTGGTTCATTCCATGTTCCGTGATGGGTGTGATAGAGTCCGAGACAGTGCCCCATTTCATGGGGCAAATCCGAAGTCTCACAACGATCACTACGTATAATGAGAGCCGTTGAAGGGATAGAATCAGCCTGTCCCGACTTTGTCCATAAGCTCTTGGGGACCACATATATATTAATAGCATTTTTACGCCTTGAAGTATTAAACAACTCCCTCTCTTTACCTGCTAAATACTTATAGTTATTATCAAGAAGATCGACACCCTGCAAGACGAATTGTATCCGAACATTTGCGAAACTGTTATTTAAATAGTTGACTACCAATGGTGCAATCGTCTTACTCGACCTCAATCCTGTACTACTTTGAACAATATGCACAAAGATGTTTATTCGGTATAATTTGTTTGCTCTAATAGGTTTTAGAGATGGGTTAAATATCCATTGAGGAGGTTCTGGTGAAGGTGTTGAACAGATTTCTTGTGCATTTATGATTGTAACACAAGAAAATAGCGACACAAGAAAAGCGATCGTCTTTTTCATCTCATTTCGTGGTTAGAATGAATATCAGTCTATAATCTTCAAGGCGAGCGTGGGGAGCATCGTACTTTGTCGGATCGGCTTTCGCCAAATAAATATGATATGGTGTATGATATATAGAGGCACCTTTGCCAAAGAGGAGTTCAAAGGTGTCGAAAAACCAAGCGCTGTCACCTTGTGCTGCTGGTGCATCTCTGATTTCACCAATCAATCGGAAAACGTCCTGTACCTCTTCCGATTTATTTTTACAATAATAGCTTACAGTTCCACATGGTTTGGAGGGCACTTCCAAGCGGGTACTATCTCCATTTATATTTAAGTAAGCATAGATTTTGATCTGCTCCATCATTTGAATACTGTCAAACTGAACCAGTGAACATTTTGTATCCACGTCATCTTTGACGCCTTGGAGTGAAATCAAGATTTCTTCATTTTTACCACAAGCCACTTTACATGACTGACGAGCCGTTAGTTCAAAGACCGCAAACTCCAAATTGTGTGGAAATATCGGTTCTTCTTTTGTCCTAGCCTCTTTCTCACACCCCGTCGCTACCATCAGTAGTAGGAAGAGGACACTAAACCATAAAATGAATTTCGCCTTCATTTCTCATCATGTTTTCCGTTAATCACAAGCTCCGCTTCCGGATCGATTTATCTCGCTGCGCCTCCGGGGTGCGGTTCCTAAGGGCGCCTTGACGAGTCTGGCGGAGTGTCATCTATGGTTTTCATACGACTGTCCTGTTTAATATTCGACGCAAATATAGCATGTATAGTTGTAATGCGAAAGCCATTTTCCGAGATCCTTGATAATTCACTCCTAAAAGATCTCTTTTTATTGTAAATCGGATTTTTTGATGAAAAACTTCGTTCTCCACTTTCTCTCGCTTCTCGTATCCTATGGAATCTCAGAGAGGGATAACTTTCTGACAAGCGATCATTCTTCAGGCGCTCGTCAAGCTCGATATGAACGCAAGAGGAAATGCCCTTCGCCATCGACGGTATCTCGGTAAAAGGCCGTTACACGATTATTGAAGGATAGGCTTTCGTAACCGTAGCAGGGCTTTTACAGGTCCCAAAACTTTTGCTGCGACGTTTGCCGAAGATTTTAGCACACCTTTGTGGACGAGAAAAGAGAGGTCTTATGACTACTGCAAGGTGATGAAAGCAGGAGCACCTCGCTCGTTTCCTATTCGTTCCCTTTGGGCGAGCAGAGTGATCCGTATCCACTCATTGACAAGTACTTAAATCCCTGATCTTTTGTTTTATGGGGAGATTTGCGATTTCCGCACGGCGGGTGACATCGGCATCGACCGTCCGGAGAAGCGCGAGATCCTGCATCACATCCCACCCACACCCGAGCAAGAGGCGTTCATCGGTAAGCTGATGGAGTTTGCCAAGACAGGCGATGCTACGATCTTAGATCGTGCCCCGCTGAGTGAAAAGGAGGAGAAGGCCATGATGCTTATCGCCACAGATCTCGCAAGGAGAAGATTTAAGAAACTTATATCTTTCAGACAATCAGAAAACTAAGAAAGAATAAAGGATAAAAGGGTTACGAGTTGGAAACGAGCGAGTTTCTTTCCCTTTCTTTATTCAGCATTGCTCCAAAGAATACTTAATTCAATACTACAAAGTTACTCTTTTTTTGGTGAAAACTGATTAAAAACACATGAAATTTAGTCCTTATAAGTAACAAATTTGAATTTTGCTTGGAGTAACGTCCATAAAAGCGTATCTTTGTATGCAATGACTTCAACAACAAAAGAAAGTATATCAACAAATGAAGGCGATAAATAGAATTAAGGCTGTGCTGGCTGAAAAACAAGTGTCAGGTAAATGGCTGGCAAATGAAATTGGTCGTACCGAAAATACAGTTTCTCGGTGGTGTGCCAACAAAGTGCAGCCATCCCTCGAAAACTTACTTGATATCGCGGAAGCGTTGAAAGTCGATATAAGGGATTTGCTTAGACCCTCGCAAGAGTAATGCTGTAATTCCTCTTATAAGTTTTCTCTAATAGTAAACTTCTCATAATAAAATACTATGTGAAGGTAATACAGTCAAGAATTATGAGCGAAAAAGATTTGACCGAAGAAGATATAAAGTTGCGTTTTATAACACCTGCTATAATCAATGCAGGATGGAAAAACGAATATATCCGAATGGAATACTATTTTACCGATGGTAGGGTGATATTTCAAGGTAATATACATGCACGTCAAACTGGCAAGAAGGCGGACTATCTCTTATTTCACGCTGCCAATAAGCCTCTTGCTATTGTAGAAGCGAAAGATAACAACAAGCCTCTTGGTGGAGGTATGCAACAGGCGATGGAATACGCTCAGATTCTTGATATCCCCTTTGCATACAGCTCCAATGGAGATGGATTCTTGGAGCATGATTTCTTGACAGGAAAAGAAACTGAACTCTCGTTGCAACAGTTTCCTGCACCTGACACATTGTATCAACGACTTATCAAAGCTAAACAATTAAGTGGTGAGGCATTGAAAATAGTAGAACAGCCGTATTATTCAGACCCATATACCTACGAGCCTAGATATTATCAGCGTATAGCTGTCGAACGCACAATAGAGGCTATTGCCAAAGGCAATGACAGAGTACTGATTGTAATGGCGACAGGTACAGGAAAGACTATCACAGCCTTTCAGATTATTCATCGGCTGAAAGCCACTGGGAAAAAGAAAAAGGTACTTTATCTCGCTGACCGAAATATTCTGATAGACCAGACAATGGCGCAAGACTTCAAACCTTTCAAAAAAGTCATGACTAAAGTACAAGGGGCTTCCATTGATTCAGCCTATGAGGTTTATATGGCATTGTATCATCAATTAGTTTCTAATGAAGTAGGAATGGAAGACCCTTTCAAGCAGGTCCAACCTACTTTCTTTGATCTTATCATCGTTGACGAGTGTCATCGTGGTAGTGCCAAGGATGATAGTGCATGGCGCAAGGTGCTGGAGTATTTCAATACGGCTACCCAAATCGGTATGACTGCTACGCCAAAGGCAGAGACCGGAGCTAATAATCTTGATTATTTCGGTGAACCTGTGTTTACCTATTCACTTTTGCAAGGAATACAGGACGGTTTCCTCGCTCCTTACCGTGTGACGAACAGCTATATCAGCATAGACCTTCAAGGGTTCAAGCCGGATGACGACGAGAAAGACTTGCTGGGCAGGGATATAGCGCAAAGATTGTATGAACGCAAGGATATAGGCAGAGACATAGCCTTCACCAAACGGAGGGAGATTGTAGCAAAGCGAATCACAAAAATGTTGAAACAAATTGGCAGAATGACCAAGACCATCGTGTTCTGTACGGATATAGAAGAGGCAGAAGCGATGAGAAGTTTGTTGGTCAATTTGAATGCAGACTTGTGTAAAAAGGATGCACGCTACATCATGCGCATAACAGGTGATGACAACGTAGGAAAGAAACAGTTGGACAACTTCATAGATATTGACCAACCTTACCCTACTGTTGTTACAACGTCTGAGTTGCTTGCTACGGGTGTGGATTGCAAGACCTGTGGACTTATAGTCATTGACAAGGAAATAGGTTCCATGACGGAGTTTAAGCAAATCATAGGACGTGGTACCCGACTGAGGACAGACAAAGGAAAGTGGCATTTGGAGATATTGGATTTCCGCAATGCCACAGCGAAGTTCAAAGACCCGAAATTCGATGGCGACCCGGAACCCCCGCAAGGGAAAAGTGGAAAGCCATACACTATACCAGAAGAACCGTCAAGTGTTGTCTCAGAGCCTCATGTCAAGTATCTTGTTGAGGGAGAGAAAATAGCAATAACTACTGAGATCGTCAGCATTCTTGGCGAAGATGGCAAAACCATGCGTACAGAAAGTATCACAGACTTCACGCGCAAACAGATCAGAAAACGTTATGCTACATTAAGCGATTTCGTAAAGAACTGGACTGAGACGGAGCGAAAGAAAGCCGTTGTTGAAGAATTGAAAGACTATAGCGTTCTTGTTGATGCTGTTAGGGAAAAGAATCCTGCATTAGCTCATGCTGACATCTTCGATGTGATATGCCATGTGGCGTTCGACCAACCTCCAGTAACAAGACGTGAAAGGGCTAATAGAGTGAAGAAACGGAATTACTTTGCCAAATATGAAGGCAAGGCACGGGAGGTATTAGAGGCTCTTCTCGACAAATATGCGGATTATGGAATCTTGAACCTTGAAGATTCTGATATTCTCGATACCGCTCCATTTAACCAGATAGGCAAGCCACAGAAGATAGTAAAGCTATTTGGTGGTCTAAATAATTTTGAACGGGCGTTAAAAGATCTTGAAAATGAAATTTATAAGACAGCATAAAAATGGCAGTAAATAATATAGTAAAGCGTCTGCAAAATATAATGCGGCAAGATGCGGGTATCAATGGCGATGCACAGCGTATCGAACAGATGACATGGATGTTTTTCCTAAAGGTATACGATACCCAAGAGGAAACATGGGAATACAAGGCGAGCAAGGAGCAGAAAACCTTTGAGTCCATCATCCCAGAAGAATTACGCTGGAGAAATTGGGCTATTGATGAGAAAGATGGCAATGCGCTGACAGGCGATGCCTTACTCACGTTTATCAACGACAAACTTTTTCCCACGCTGAAGGCACTTGAAGTGACACGTGAGACCCCTCGCAGCAAGGCTATTGTCAAAGAGGTTTTTGAGGATTTGAACCAATATATGAAGAATGGTATTCTGTTACGTCAGGTCATCAATGTCATCAACGAGATTGAGTTTGATGATGCTGAAGACCGCCACATGTTTGGTGACATTTATGAAGGAATACTCAAAGATCTTCAGTCGGCTGGTAATGCAGGTGAGTTCTACACACCGCGAGCTTTGACGGATTTCATCATACAACAGCTTAATCCAGTGCTTGGCGAAACCGTTGGTGACTTTACATCAGGTACAGGCGGCTTCCTCACTTCGGCTTTAAACTATCTGCAGAAACAGGTACAGACCACGGATGACGGGCGACTCTACCAGCAGTCTGTCATCGGGCAAGAGTGGAAGCCTCTCCCTTACCTTCTTTCCATCACCAATCTGCTCCTGCACGATGTGGAAGCACCGAATATCCGCCATTGCGATTCGTTGGGCACGAAGATGTCAGACTTCAAGGAGACGGACAGGGTCAACGTTATTGCCATGAATCCACCCTACGGAGGAAGCACAGATGCAGCTGCTAAGAGCAACTTCCCTATGGAGTTTCGTTCGAGTGAGACTGCCGACCTGTTCATGGTGCTTATCATGTACAGGCTGAAACGTGACGGACGTGCCGCTGTTATAGTTCCTGACGGTTTCCTCTTTGGCATGGATGGGGCAAAACTTGCCATCAAGCAAAAGATGCTCCGTGAGTTCAATCTCCACACCATCATCCGTCTGCCAGGCAGCATCTTCTCACCATATACCAGTATTGCCACCAATATCCTGTTCTTCAATAACGAGCGAGTTGATGGAGCGGAAGAAGGATTTTCTACTGACAAAACATGGTTCTTTCGCCTTGACATGCCTGAAGGTTACAAGCACTTCTCAAAGACCAAGTCGATGAGACTTGAGCATTGCCAGCCAATCTGTGACTGGTGGAACGACCGCAAGGAAATCTCTTCTGATGAGTTGGGAGAGAAATCCCGCTGCTTCTCCGCCAAAGAGTTGTTCGACATGGATTGCAATTTCGACCAATGCAAGTTCCCCAAGGACGAAGAAGAGATACTTCCCCCTGCCGAACTCCTTGCCGACTACTTCATGAAACGCAAGGCTCTTGACCACGAGATAGACAAGACGCTGGCAGAGATACAGCGGATATTGGGAATAGAAATCAGCAAGGAGTAGTTACCACTTAATTTGACGGATAATGAAAGATTTGACAGTTTCAAATATAGAACGCCAAAATGTACTCAACAACCGTTTTGCTGTTGACGAGATTCAAAAGCGACTTGAAATTTCAGGAATGCTTTTCGAAGGTGAGTATTGGTTGACAAAAAAAATGGTTGCCGATTTTTATGGTGTTGATGTATCTACTATAGATAGATACCTTGCGTCCAACAACGATGAACTAAAGCATAATGGATATGTTTTATGTAAGGGTAAGTCATTGAAAGAGTTTAAGTTGCAATTTGCCCACCTTATTAATGAGGCGAGCAAAACCACTCAACTGGGACTCTTTAATTTCAGGGCTTTCCTCAATATTGGCATGTTGCTTACGGAGAGTGAAAGGGCAAAAGCTTTGCGTAGTATGATTCTGGATTTAGTCATTGCAACGATACATAAAAAAACAGGTGGAGGTACAAAGTTTATCAACAGGAGGGATGTCAACTACATTCCTGCTGCAATAACAGAGGAAAATTACCGTAGGAATCTCACTTCGGCAATCAGCCAATATGTGCAAGGACACCAAACTTACAAGTATGCGCAAGTGACTGATCTGATTTATAAAGCGGTATTTAAGGAGAATGCTAAAGAATATCGCGAAATACTACGCCTTGACACTAAAGACAATGTGCGCCACACTCTGTATGCAGAAGTCCTGTTGGTAATTTCGTCTTTTGAGAATGGTATCGGAGCAGCTATCCAGGAGCGATACAAGCAGAATGGTGCAAAGAAGCTGACTATTGAGGAAGTTGAACAGATTGTTGGTGAATTGGCAGAGCTTCCGATGCAGAGGCCTTATCTCAATGATGCCAGAACCAAAATGGCTTCGCGCGATTTCAGTTTTCGTGATGCCTATCATGGAAATATCGCTGAATATCTTAAAGCTCTCACTCCAGAGGAATTTGAACGGTTCATCGGAGACCAATCTGTTGACTTCGACCATATATTAGAGAGCAATAAAGATGTGCTCAAACGATTAAAACAGGCAGAGGATGAATAACGAGATACAATATGTCAGTTATGAAGAATCATTGGTGGTCTATCGTAAGATGATAGATGCCAGCGATGGAGGATTTACAGGGGTTCGAGATAAGGGCGGCATACTTGCCACATTGGACTTTGTGCAGAATGACATGTACTATTCGACCTTTGCGGAAAAGCTCTCTTATCTGGTCTTCAAGTTCTGCTCAGGGCATTATTTCAATGATGGGAACAAACGCATAGCCTTAACTTTAGGAGCATATTTCCTTCATAAAAATGGTTACCCATGGGAGGCTTGCATATTCATGCGCCAGTTGGAAGCTATAGTTTATCATGTAGCTGCTTCGCATATTGACCAAGACCTTCTCTTGAGAATAATGACAGCATTCATGTCTGGAAAAGATTATGATGAAGAACTGAAAATTGACATTGCTAATGCGATGAGCAATGGAGAGTTAGGCATAAATGGTGAAGATTACAAAAAAAAGAATGACAATGAAGATTATTGAGAAGATTCTGCTCATGATCTGTTTGTGTTGGGGACTTACGGCCAATGCACAGGCTGTCGAATATACATATAAGGCGCTTGCAGCCGAAGGTTGCAATATGAAGTACAGTGTAGTGAAGCAGGACACAATGTACTCCATAGTTGCGACAGCAAGCTCAGACAGAATGAATTTCCTTAGTAATCCAACAATGAAGATAAGGACATTCTCTGGAAAATACCTTGAATTAAAGGGGACTGTAATTGGTAATGGGAGCCAGTCAGTAGGTATTATCAGCGGCAATGTCGTAATACCTGTTACGGAGATAAGTTCTACCGTCCAGTTTTGGATTACTCCACAGCAATTTGAAATCTTGAATGAGGGTGTGGCAAAGATACGTCTTTCCATGACACCGATGAATCACGAGCGTACCTTCAAGAAAGACAAGATTGGGAAAAAGTTATATCAATTCTACTTGAAAGAAAAACAAAAAAACGAGAATTTCTAAATCAAATAGAATGCAATGAATGGCAAGCAATTAAAAAACAGCATACTGCAATGGGCTATACAGGGAAAACTTGTGCCCCAAGACCCTAATGACGAACCAGCAAGCGTATTGCTCGAAAAGATTCGTCAGGAAAAAGAACGCTTGATCAAAGAGAAAAAAATCAAGCGAGACAAGAACGCATCCATTATTTACCGTGGTGAGGACAATTCCTATTATGAGAAGTTTATCGCTACAGGTATGGTAAAGTGCATCGATGAGGAGATACCATTTGAGATACCACAGGGGTGGGAATGGTGTAGGTTGCGTGATATTATAGAGGGCACTAATGCTGGCAAAAGTCCCAACTGTGAAAAACGTCCTAAAAAAGAATATGAATGGGGCGTTCTAACTACCACAGCAATACAAGAGAATGTTTTTTTACCCACCGAGAACAAAGTGTTACCGCCAAACTATATCGTTAATTCAGAACATAGCGTACAATATGGAGATATACTTATTACACGAGCAGGGCCTATAAACCGAACTGGAGTTGTATGTTTGGTAGATAAAGAATGCGGTAATCTTATTTTATCCGACAAAACGGTACGAATAGATTATCTCCGTAATTATTGTAATCCAATATTTATTGTTCTTGTACTTAATAGTCCTGCTATTCACGAACTTCTTATGAGTGTGACAGTCGGGATGGCAGCTTCACAAGTAAATGTATCGCAAGGTAATATTCAAAACACACTTATCCCTTTTCCTGGCATAAAGGAACAAAATCGTATAGTGGCAAAAATAACAGATCTATTACCAATTATCGAAAGATATAATTCAGGACAAGAACAATTAGAAGAACTAAACGCTCAATTACCTAGTTTCCTAAAGAAATCTATTCTCCGGGAAGCCATTCAAGGAAAACTGGTTCCTCAGATAGAATTGGAAGGAACGGCACAAGAACTGCATGAGCAGATTAAATCAGAGAAGCAGAGTTTGGTTAAAGAGGGTAAACTGAAGAAGTCTGCTTTGACAGATTCTGTTATCTTCAAAGGTGACGATAACAAGTATTATGAGCAGGTAGGAAAGAAGTGTATTGATATAACGGATAAAATTCCGTTTGAGATACCTAATAATTGGGTATGGACAAGATTATCCGATGTGGCTGACATATATACAGGAAATAGTATTAGCGAAACTGAGAAGAATGCAAAATATACTAACGTCGTAGGTCGTAACTATATAGGGACAAAGGATGTAGGATTTGACAATAAAGTTTCCTATAACAATGGGGTTGCGATCCCGAAGGAATATGAGCAAAATTTTAGAATTGCTCTTAAGGACTCTATATTGATGTGCATAGAGGGTGGGAGCGCAGGCAGAAAGGTCGCAATACTAAATCAAGATGTATGTTTTGGTAACAAGCTATGCTGCCTTTCTCCATTTATAGAAATAGGGAAATATATCTACTTCTATTTACAATCTCCGTCATTTATAGATATGTTTAATCAAAACAAAGGAGGTATTATTGGCGGTGTGAGTATAGCAAAAGTAAAAGATATATTAATCCCCTTGCCTCCATTGAAAGAGCAATGTCGTATTATCCATAGATTGGAAGAATTATATGCCCGCTTATAATGGAGCATATAATTCTCCAATCGCATTTGCGATTCTTTCCTGTTCTTGATATGGTGGGATACCTATCAACAACGAATAGAAGATATCTTTGTTCAAATGAGGAATAGCAGCTCCTTTCTTGGAGTTGCGTAGTAAGTTTTTATAGAATTGAATGATGTACAACACGTATGGTAGGTACATTCGACTGCTTACCCAAAGTTGCATGAACGTGCTACCCATATAGCCATCGTGAGGAACAGTAAATACTTCGCCAGAGTTTTCTCCATCTACAAGAATGATATTGTCACCTTTGTTGACAAACTTTCCTTTGATCAACTTGTTTCCTGTAGACTTTCCACGTAGATACTTTGCATCAAGACAAATGTATTGACCTTCTTTCTTTTCGCCATCAATAAGTCTGCAAATATGCGAAAGCCTAACCACTTCCCATGTGCTTGGAAAGTCGTAATCTGATTCAATCGGGACTGCAATTCCATCTACCTGCTCATAATACTTGTTATCATCATCACGGAAGATAGTGCTGTCAGTAACATCTTTCTTCTTCAACTTACCCTCCTTGACAAGGCGAAGTTTCTCTTCTTTGACACGTTGAAGAAGAATAGATGCAGGTTCTTCTGAGGTATCTTGTGCAACGAGCCTGCCTTTAATGGCTTCTTGCAAAATAGACTTCTTCAGCAAATCATGGATTTGTAAATTAAGTCTATCCAATCGTTTTTGGTTTTCTCCATATTTACAAACCTGCTCTAATACTTGGCTCAGCTTATCCGTGATGCGGATTTGTTCATTATAGGGAGGTATGGGCAAAATCATTTTTGCCAATGTCTTTCCATTACAATTTGGCTGAGCTGTAGCTATTGTTCCATTCCTAAGCTGCTCCCAATACAACCTACACTCCATAAAGTATTTCATATAGTGGGAAGAAAGCATGTTACTATATCTTGTTCTGATGAGATATCCTGCATAAATAGATGGGTAAGGAACATCACTTACAAGGAAAGATTTGCCTACTGTCCCTCCTGTTCTTGCAAACAATATATCACCTTTTTGAAGCAAATATGTATCAATGTCACTTTTGTTTATATGGCAGAATGGAACTTTTACCCATAAAACTTCACCGTCTTGAATGTCACTTATGCGCACCATCCTTATATCACCCGATTCTTCTGCTGGAGCGTTATATCCATATTGAATCGAATGAGACAAATTTCCCCAACGCTCCCATTGCCAGCTCTCAGGTATCTCAAATGGTATTTCGTCATCTATACAAACCACCTTTCCGTCTGCGAACTTCTCATAATAGGAATTAGGCAAAGCAATTCTATTATAATATATAGAGGATATTCTCTGAAATAAAAAAATGTAATTATGGTAGAATCATTCAAGACTGCTCTCAGAGAGAGCAACATGGCGGAGAATACCATTTCAGCATACACCTATGCTGTAAATGACTACTTCGCCAAATACAAAGCGCTGAACAAGCGAAACCTACTCTTGTACAAGGCTAACGTTATTGAACAGTTTAAACCTAAGACTGTGAACCTCCGCATCCAAGCACTGAATAAGTTTTTGGAACATATTGGCAAACCCAAGCTTCGCCTAAAATCGGTTAAAGTTCAACAACGCACCTACTTGGAGAATGTAATCAGTCAAGCGGATTACATCTTCCTCAAAAAGAAACTCAAACAAGAAGAGAACCTAATGTGGTACTTTGTAGTACGTTTCCTAACAACTACAGGTGCTCGTGTCAGCGAACTTATTCAAATTAAAGTTGAACATGTTCATATCGGTTACTTTGATATTTATTCCAAGGGTGGAAAGGTTAGGCGGTTATTTATCCCTAAGCGTTTAAGGGAAGAAGTTGAAAAATGGTTTAAAGAAACGCAACAAACCACTGGCTATATCTTTCGCAACCGTTTTGGAGAGCGTATCACTACTAGAGGCATATCCCAGCAACTCAAAAATTATGCTGAGCGGTATGGGCTAAACGCCAATGTTGTATATCCTCACTCCTTCCGCCATCGATATGCTAAGAACTTCTTAGAGGCTTTCAACGACATCGCCCTGTTAGCAGACCTTATGGGACACGAAAGCATTGAAACCACTCGTATTTATTTGCGCCGTACAGCCAGCGAGCAGCAGGCAATAGTGGACAAAGTAATTACTTGGTAGCCTCTTTTGCTTGAATTCTAATCGTTAGAATAATTGCTTGATGTTGTAGTCTGATGAGAACTTGGGAATAGGTTTCGAGCTTGCCGAGCATTTGATGAGCAGTGGCAACAGAATGATAAGCATTGAGGATTTTCACGGCTTCATAGTAAAGTACGTCTATCTTATTCGTCAAGGTAACGATTTTCGTGAGCCTCTCTAAGTAAGGGGATGCCGAGTTTTTTTCTACGATAACCTTAAAAGTTTCTCCCAATAGTCTGGCTCGGACAAAATCAGTTTTTGATGCATCACCAGACCTGCGGTAAAGGTCTAAAACTTTCTGTTGGTCTTCGGATTTAGGTATTCTGATATGCCATCTGTCCCATCGTGGGCAGGTGGCACGCCTGCCGTCTGGCATCTTCTGTTTCTGCTTTTTCATTGCTTTCTAATCAACGTGAGTTCGACGTAAGAAAAAGGGCAAAAAGAGGCGGGAATCAAGAGAAAGTTTGTATCTTTAATGCGCTGATAATAAGGAATAAACTATACAATGATTCCCGCCAATAAGACTATAGAAATATACTATCTCGTCGACAAATTCTTGAAAGAATACGACGCCGTAATCAAAAGTCATTCCTTGGAAAAGGGTGCCCCAAAGAAAAGGAGGAACCGCAAATTCACAATGTCCGGTAGCGAGGTGATGACGATTCTCATCCTTTTCCACTTCTCCTCTTTTCGAGACCTGAAGCATTTCTATCTCTTCGTCCGATCACGCATGAAGTCTAATTTCCCCCACACTGTGTCCTACAACCGATTTGTAGAATTAGAGCGAAAAGTCTGTATCCCGCTTGCTGTCTTCCTAAAAATGAAGGCTTTGGGGCAATGTACCGGCATATCTTTTATCGATTCTACTCCTATCCGAAGCTGCCATATCAAAAGAGAAAAGCAGCATAAAACCTTCAAGGAATTTGCCCGGAAAGGGAAAAGCACGCTTGGGTGGTTCTATGGATTCAAACTCCACTTAATCATTAAAGACAAGGGAGAACTACTTGATTTTCTTCTGACTCCGGGCAATGTAGACGACAGAGCCCCCTTGAAACACATGGACTTCCACAAACGGATCTTCGGGAAGCTCTTCGGAGACA
>ERZ773059.1036-NODE-1036-length-14274-cov-3.319994_pt1 | contig 14274 bp, 28 predicted proteins | sample MGYA00580514_ERZ773059 | MGnify/ENA primary metagenome ERZ773059 (study PRJEB29015, sample SAMEA2737981) | human oral metagenome | biome: human oral; feature: human-associated habitat; material: dental | place: China | collected 2056 ...
GTTCGTGGTTCTGTAATGAACCCTAACGATCACCCACACGGTGGTGGTGAAGGTAGAGCACCTATCGGTCGCAAGTCACCTGTTAGCCCATGGGGTAAAGTGGCTCACGGTGGTAAGACACGTAAGAAAAGAAATGTTAATGACAAGTATATTGTACACCCAAGAAAGAAATAGGGTAGCAATTAAGGCTGAAAGGGGGAGAAACCTTTATGGGCAGATCGCTTAAAAAAGGACCTTTTGTTGACGCTAAGCTTTATGCAAAAGTAGTCAAAATGAATGAAACAAATAATAAATCTGTGATCAAGACATGGTCACGTGCTTCTACTATCTTCCCAGAGTTTATCGGACATACCTTTGCTGTACACAATGGCAGAAAGCATATTCCGGTATATGTTACTGAAGACATGGTAGGACATAAATTAGGAGAATTTTCACCAACTCGCACCTTTGGTGGGCACGCAGGGGAAAAATCTTCATCAGTACGATAGCAGAAAGGAGATAGTCTAGTGGAAGCAAAAGCAGTTGCAAGAACAGTTCGCATTTCTCCACGTAAGGCACGCCAAGTGGTTGACCTTATCCGTGGGAAAGACATTAATGAAGCTTACACCATTTTGAAATTTACTCCACATAAGGGTTCTGCAATCGTGACAAAGGTTTTAAAATCTGCTGTTGCCAATGCGGAACATAACTATGATATGAATACCGAAAACTTATTTGTTAGTGCGACTTATGTTGATCAAGGTCCTAGCTTGAAGCGTTTCAAACCAAGAGCTATGGGTAGAGCAGACGGAATCACTAAAAGAACCAGTCATATCACAGTTGTGGTAAGCGAAAGATAGGAGGAAAGAGATGGGTCAAAAAGTCAATCCGATAGGTTTGCGTGTTGGCATTATTCGTGATTGGGATGCTAGATGGTACGCAAATGATAAAAACTATGTTGATCTCCTCCATGAAGACTTTAAAATTCGTAAATTTGTTAAAGCTAAGTTATTTGATAGTGGCATCTCAAGCGTTATTATCGAACGTACAGGGGTCACTAAGGTAAAAATTACCGTTCATACAGCAAAACCTGGTATCGTTATTGGTCGTCAAGGGGCTGCTATCGAAGTTCTTCGTGGGGAATTAAAGAAGATGACAGGTAAAGACGTCTTTATCAATGTCATTGAAGTAAAAAAACCAGATGCAGATGCACAACTCATTGCTGAATCTGTTGCTGATAGTCTTGTACGTAGAATGCCTTTCCGTCGTGCGATGAAACAAGCACTTCAAAGAGCAAAACGTGCTGGCGCAAAAGGTATGAAAATTGCGATTAGTGGTCGTTTAGCTGGTGCTGATATCGCTCGTACAGAGTGGGCGAGTGAAGGTAAGGTACCACTTCATACATTAAGAGCAAATATTGATTATGGTTTTTATGAAGCTGACACCACTTATGGTAAGATTGGTGTAAAAGTATGGATTTATAATGGAGAAGTTCTCCCTGAAGAAAAGAGAACCACCAAAAAGGAAGGAGGTCGCTAAGTTATGTTGATGCCTAAAAGAACAAAATGGCGTAGACCGCATCGCAGATCTTTAAAGGGTAAAGCACATAAAGGGACAAAGGTCACTTATGGTGAATATGGTCTTCAAGCGACCACTGGACATTGGATTACAAGCAGACAAATCGAAGCTGCTCGTATTGCAATGACTCGTTACATCAAGCGTGGTGGTAACGTTTGGATTAAAATCTTCCCTGATCAACCAGTTACTGCAAAACCGGCAGAAGTCCGCATGGGTTCTGGTAAAGGGGCACCTGATTATTGGGTAGCAGTTGTTAAACCTGGCCGTGTAATGTTTGAACTTTCTGGCGTATCAGAAGAAGTTGCACGTGAAGCATTGAGACTTGCTATGCACAAGTTGCCAGTAAAATGTAAAATCGTTAAAAGAGAAATGGAGGGTGAATTAAATGAAGGTTAGTGCTTTAAGAGAGCTCTCTGATAAAGAATTGCAAGAGAAGGTAATTGCGCTTAAAGAAGAACTTTTTAATTTACGCTTCCAAGCGGCGACAGGGCAATTGGAAAATCCAATGCAAATTAAGACGGTTCGTAAAGACATTGCCAAAGCTAAGACAGTTATTCGTGAACGCGAATTGGCTAATGAAGCTAACTGATAGGAGGAAATAAAGTGGCAGAACGTAATATGAGAAAAGTTCGCTATGGAGTTGTTACAAGCGATAAGATGGACAAAACCGTTGTTGTTGCTGTTGATACGCATAGCCGCCATCCTCTGTATGGCAAAATCGCAAAGCGAACAAAATTGTATAAAGTACACGATGAATTAAACCAAGCTGGTATTGGGGATAAGGTTAAGATTATGGAAACTCGTCCTCTTTCTAAAACCAAAAGATGGCGTTTAGTTGAGATTGTGGAAAAGGCAGTAATTATATAATTTATTCGCGGCGAAAGGAGGATCCCTATGATTCAACAGGAAACTAGACTTAAAGTCGGTGACAATACAGGTGCAAAAGAACTCCTCTGTATCCGCGTTTTAGGTGGTACAAATCGCCGTTACGCATCAGTTGGGGACATTATTGTTTGTGCAGTTAAGGAAGCTACACCCGGTGGCGTTGTCAAGAAAGGGGACGTTGTAAAGGCAGTTGTTGTCCGTACAGTTCGTCCAGTTAAACGCCCTGACGGATCTTATATCCGTTTTAGCGAAAATGCTGCAGTTGTCATCAAAGAAGATAAGAGCCCAAGAGGTACTCGTATATTTGGGCCTGTAGCTAGAGAGCTTAGAGAGAAAGATTTCATGAAAATCGTATCTCTAGCTCCTGAAGTGTTATAATAATTCGCCTCGGAGGTGAAAATAGTGGCAAAAATGAACGTAAAAAAAGGCGATATGGTTATCGTTATCGCAGGTAAAGATAAAAATAAAGTAGGGAAAGTTCTAAAGGCTATTCCTAGTGAGTCACGTGTCATTGTGGAAGGCGTTTCTATGATTAAACGCCACACCAAGCCTTCTCAAAAGGATCCTCAAGGTGGGATTGTTGAAAAGGAAGCAGCGATTCATGTTTCTAACGTTATGCCATATGATGAGTCAGTGAAAAAAGGTTCACGTGTTGGACACAAGATGGTAGACGGTAAAAAAGTTCGTTATTTCAAAACAAGTGGAAATACATTCTAGAAAGGAGGACAATAGATGGCTAGATTGAAAGATAAATATGTAAAAGACATCATGCCGGCGCTTCAAAAAGAGTTTGGTTATACCAATGTTATGGCTATCCCAAAACTTGATAAAGTCATCATTAATATTGGCCTCGGGGAAGCTGTTCAAAATGATAAGGCAGTGGACGCTGCTGTTGGTGATTTGACAATCATTTCTGGTCAAAAACCACTCGTTACTAGGGCTAAAAAATCAATTGCAGGTTTCAAATTGAGAGAAGGCATGCCAATTGGTGTTAAGGTAACACTTCGTGGGGAACGTATGTATGAGTTTGTCGATAGACTATTTAGCGTTGCCCTTCCACGTGTACGTGACTTTCATGGTGTACCTTCAAAGAGCTTTGATGGTCGTGGTAATTATAGCTTAGGCTTAAAAGAACAACTCATCTTCCCTGAAATTGACTATGATAAAATTGATAAGATTCGTGGTATGCAAGTTGTCTTTACGACTACCGCAAAGACAGACGAAGAAGGTCGTGCACTTTTAGCACACCTTGGTATGCCATTTGCAGGCTAATAGATGGAGGAACGTATAGATGGCTAAGAAAGCAATGGTTCAACGTGAACTAAAACGCCAAAAAATGGTAGCAAAATATGCAGCTAAGCGTGCAGAATTAATCGCCAATCATGATTATGAAGGGCTTAGCAAATTACCACGTGATGCGTCTCCTTCACGCTTACACAATCGTTGTAAGGTGACTGGACGTCCACATGGTTATATGCGTAAATTTGGAATGTGCCGTGTAACTTTTCGTGAGTTAGCAAATGAAGGCAAAATTCCTGGCGTTACAAAGGCAAGTTGGTAAGATAAATCCTTTAAAGGGGGTCACAAATATATGGTAATGACAGATCCAATCGCGGATTTTCTAACAAGAATCCGTAATGCAAATATGTCAATGCACGCCAATGTCGAAATCCCATCTTCAAAGGTAAAAGTTGCACTAGCTGAAATCTTGCATAAAGAAGGCTACATTGCAAACTTTGAAGTTAAAGAAGATGAAGGTAATAAGGCAACAATGAAAATTACACTAAAGTACAGCCCAGATAAAGAGCGTGTTATCACAGGTTTGAAACGTATTTCAAAACCAGGCTTAAAAGTGTATTGCAAAAAAGATAATATTCCAAAAGTACTTGGTGGTCTTGGTGTAGCAGTAATTTCTACTTCCCAAGGCGTTATGACAGATAGAGAAGCAAGAGCTAAGGGCCTTGGTGGCGAAGTACTCTGCTATATATGGTAAATAATAACTAGGGAGGTGGAAAGATGTCTCGTATCGGCAAAAAACCGATTACTATCCCTGATGGTGTAACGGTAGAATTAACTGATAAAAACTATGCAACAGTAAAAGGTCCTAAAGGTAGTTTAGAAAAGCAATTACCGGAAGCTATGGTAATTAAGCAAGAAGAAGGTGTGATAACTGTTGCTTGTCCAAATGATGATGTGAGAAATTATGGTAATCTTTGGGGACTTACTAGAACTCTTTTAAATAACATGGTACTTGGTGTAACTGAAGGTTTTTCCAAGACCCTTGTGATGAAAGGGGTAGGTTACAGAGCATTAATGCAAGGCAAGAAACTTGTCCTTAGTGTAGGTTATTCACATCCAATCGAATTTGAACCAGAAGATGGACTAGAAATCGAAGCACCTGAAGCGACTAAGATTATAATCAAAGGTTTGGATAAGCAGAAGGTTGGTGCTTTAGCCGCTGACATTCGCGCAACTCGTCCGCTTGAACCTTACAAAGGTAAAGGTCTTCGTTATGAAAATGAAACCATTAAGCTTAAAGCTGGTAAGACTGGTAGCAAGTAATCGCGGAAAGGAGTGAGTTGGGTTGAAAAAGCAATATGATAGAAAAACCGTTCGTACAAATAAACATCGCCGTTTACGCTTTACATTGCGTGGTACGTCTGAACGTCCTCGTTTGGCTGTTTTCCGTAGTGCAAGACATATTTATGCCCAAGTAATTGATGACACTAAGGGTGTGACCCTTTGCTGTGCTTCTACCTTGGATACTAAATGTGAAGGAAGTAAAATTGAAGTGGCTAATCAAGTTGGTCAAGCAGTTGCTAAAAAAGCCCTTGAGGCAGGTATCAAACAAGTTGTCTTCGATCGTGGTGGTAATATCTATCATGGCCGTATTAAAGCTTTAGCCGAAGGTGCAAGAGAAGGCGGCTTAGAGTTCTAATTCCGATGAAAAGGGAGGGAAAAGCGTGAGTAGAGAAATTATTGATGCAAAAGAACTCGATCTACAAGAAAGAGTTGTAACCATAAATCGTGTTGCTAAAGTTGTAAAAGGTGGTCGCCGTTTTAGCTTTGCAGCACTCGTTGTTGTAGGTAACGGCAATGGCATTGTTGGTGTCGGTATGGGTAAGGCGAATGAAGTACCGGAAGCTATCCGTAAAGGCATTGAAGATGCTAAGAAAAACCTAGTACGTGTACCTGTAGTAAATGACACTGTTCCTCATGAAGTGATTGGTAAGTTTGGGGCAGCTCGTGTGATGTTAAAACCAGCTAGTGAAGGTACTGGGGTTATTGCTGGTGGTGCAGTACGTGCAGTTGCTGAGCTTGCAGGGATTAAAAACATCCTTACAAAGTCATTGCGCAGTGATAACTTAATCAATATCGTAAAAGCGACAATGCAAGGTCTTACTAGCATGAGAAGTGCAGAAGAAATTGCAAAGCTTCGCGGTAAATCTGTAGAAGAAATCTTAGGTTAGGAGGCACACGATGGCAAATGTTAAAGTAACGCTTGTACGTTCTGTAATTGGCGCAAGCGAAAGACAGCGTAAGGTCGTCAAAGCCCTCGGACTTAAAAAGACTAATAGCTTTGTAGTAAAAGAAGACAATGCGTCTATCCGTGGTATGATTGACAAAGTTAGCCATTTGGTTAGCGTAGAAGAAATTGACTAATTAGGAGGTGTGAGAATGAAACTTCACGAGTTAAAACCGGCTGAAGGGTCAAAGCACGCCCTTAAGCGCAAAGGTAGAGGTCCAGGTTCTGGATTGGGTAAGACAGCAGGTAAAGGTCACAAAGGTCAAAAGGCTCGTTCTGGTGGTGGTAAAGGTCCTGGTTTTGAAGGGGGACAAACACCGATTCAACGTCGTTTGCCAAAGAGAGGCTTTACCAATCATCACTTTAGAACCCTTTATTCTGTCGTTAGTCTAGATACCCTAGAACGCTTTGATGCGGGTATAGTGGTAACCCCTGAACTTCTAGTAGAATCAGGGTATGTTAAGCAAATGAAAAATGGTGGTGTAAAAGTCTTAAACAATGGTACATTGACAAAAGCACTTACCGTTAAAGTTAACGCTTGTAGCCAAGGTGCAAGAGAAAAAATTGAGGCAGCTGGTGGAAGTATCGAGGTGATATAATGCTAGGGACTTTAAAAAATGCCTTACAAACACCTGATACAAGAAAAAAGATTTTATTTACTTTGATGATGTTTTTGATTTTCCGTATTGGGAGTCATATCCCGGTACCAGGAATTGATTCAACGGTAATTGCTGATTTAATTAACAAAGCGAAGTTACTTGGCTTTTTTGATATTATTTCCGGGGGTGCTTTTAGCAACTTCTCTATTTTTGCGATGAGTATTACCCCTTACATTAACGCATCCATTATCATGCAGTTGATGACAGTCATCTCACCTCGTATTGAGGCATTGGCAAAGGATGATCGTAAAAAAATTGTCGAGTATACAAGATACTTGACTGTTGTTTTAGGGTTTATCCAAGCAATTGGGATTTCTTTATCCCTTCGTCGTGCAATTACCGATACGAGTAGCTTGAGTCTCTTTGTCATCGTTATTTCCTTAACGGCTGGGACGGCTTGTCTCATGTGGATTGGGGAACTGATTACCGAAAAAGGTATTGGTAATGGGATCAGTTTGATTATTTTTGCAGGGATCGTTTCTCGTATTCCTCATGGTATTATGTACCTTTATGAATACTCTAAGGGTGGTGCCTTGCAAATTTTGTCTGTTATTGGCTTTTTGGTACTTGCTTACCTCATCATTATGGCAGTTGTTGCTGTCCAACAAGGGGAAAGAAGGGTACCTATCCAATATGCTAAGCGTGTCGTAGGACGCAAAGTCTATGGTGGGCAATCTACTCATTTGCCTATTAAAGTCAATTCTGCCGGTGTTATTCCGGTTATTTTTGCGATGAGCCTTTTGATTTTCCCAGGTACCTTAGCGGCTTTCTTTCCAGATAGTCCAGCAGGGCAATGGGTAACAGCTCATTTCTCATTTAATAATTTACTTTACAATGTGATTTATGCATTGTTGATTATCTTCTTTACCTATTTTTATTCTTCTATTACTTTCAATCCAATTGATGTTGCGGATAACCTTCGTAAGAATGGTGGCTTTGTACCAGGGATTCGTCCAGGTCGCCCAACAGCAGAATACATTATGAAAGTAATGAATAGAATTACACTTTTTGGGGCGATTTTCCTTGCGCTTATCGCAGTTATGCCAACACTTCTTACTTCTGCAACAGGGCTTGAAGTTTACTTTGGTGGAACATCACTCCTCATCGTTGTTGGGGTTGCTCTTGATACGATGAAACAGCTTGAAAGTAATATGTTAATGCGTAACTATAAAGGCTTTATGAAATAAACTGGAGGCAAGCGATGAATATCCTATTAATGGGTGCTCCAGGAGCTGGAAAAGGAACCCAAGCTGCTATTTTACATGAGCGTCTTGGTATTCCCCATATCTCTACTGGAGATATGTTCCGTAAAGCAGTGAGTGAGGGCACTGTCCTTGGTCTAGAAGCAAAACGCTACATGGATAGTGGTAATCTCGTACCTGATGAGGTTACTATTGGTATTGTCCGTGAAAGACTGGCTGAAGCTGATTGCCAAAAAGGCTTTATGCTGGATGGTTTTCCTCGTACTGTTGGGCAAGCAGAAGCACTTGATGAGATATTAAAAGAATTACATCTAGAATTAGACACTGTCTTAGAAATTGATGTACCTTTTGAGATTCTAACAGAAAGAATTACAGGACGAAGACTCTGTAAGGCTTGTGGTGCCACTTATCATGTTGAGTTCCATCCACCACTTAAGGAGGGTGTTTGTGATAAAGATGGCACAACACTTTATCAGAGAAAAGATGATAATAAAGAGACAGTACAAAATCGTCTTAGCGTTTATGAATCTGCGACTGCACCACTACTTGATTTCTATCGAGAAAAGGGCATCCTAGTAGAAATTGAGGGCAATCGTGACTCAAGCGAAGTAACAAATTCTATTCTAGCCCATTTGGAGAAGTGAAAATGATAACGCTAAAAAATGAGAGAGAAATTGCTCAAATGCGTGAATCAGGTAGAATTGTTGCTGAGACACTCAAAGAATTAGAAAATGCCTTAGTCCCTAATATGTCTACACTAGAGTTAGATGAAATAGCAGAAGACTATATTAGAAAAAAAGGCGCAACTCCTTCTTTTAAAGGATACAATGGATTTAGTGGCTCAATTTGCACTTCCCCAAATGAGGTCGTTGTCCATGGGATACCAAGTGATGATGTCATTATAAAGGAAGGCGACATTATTAGTCTTGACTGTGGTGCTTATTTAAATGGCTACCATGGTGATGCAGCACGTACATTGGCGTGTGGTGAAGTCAGTGAAAGTGCAATGAACCTAATAGAGGCAACTAAAAACTCTTTTTATCAAGGGCTAGAGCAGTGTGTTATTGGTAATCGTATTGGAGATATCGGTCATGCTGTTCAAGTCTATGCTGAAGATTTAGGCTATGGGGTAGTAAGGGATTTTTGTGGACATGGTATAGGAAAAAACTTACATGAAGATCCTCAAGTGCCCAATTATGGTAAAGCAGGATTTGGTGCACGTCTCAAAAAAGGTATGTGTATCGCCATTGAACCAATGATTAATGCGGGCACTTATGAAGTTGAAATTTTAGATGATGACTGGACGACGGTGACTCGTGATGGTAAGCTTTCTGCACACTATGAGAATTCCATTGCTATTACAGAAGATGGTGCAGTTATTTTAACTGACCTTTAAAAGGAGAGAGGGTATGAGTAAGGATGTTATTGAGGTACAGGGAAGCGTTGTAGAGTCTTTGCCTAATGCAATGTTTAAGGTAGAACTTGAAAACGGACACACTGTACTGGCACATATATCTGGTAAAATCCGTATGAATTTTATAAAAATTCTACCAGGAGATAAGGTCACTATAGAATTATCCCCTTATGATTTGACACGTGGTCGCATCACGTACAGATTTAAGTAGAAATCTCTACCGAGGAGGCTTAATGATATGAAGGTAAGAGCGTCTGTAAAACCAATGTGTGAAAAATGCAAAATAATCAAACGCAAAGGTCGCGTCATGGTTATTTGTGAAAATGCGAAACATAAACAAGTACAAGGCTAGAACTAGGAGGTGCATTAGATGGCAAGAATTTCTGGGATCGATCTTCCAAGAGATAAAAGAATTGTAATAGGCTTAACTTATATCTATGGGATTGGAAGACCGACTGCTGAAAAAATTGTTAGCGAAGCGGGCGTCAATCCAGATACTCGTGTTCGTGACCTTACTGATGCTGAAGAAGGAAAACTTCGTGAATTAGTAGGTCAATATACTGTAGAAGGGGACTTACGTCGTGAAGTTTCTCTAAACATTAAAAGACTTAGCGAAATCGGTTGCTATCGTGGCATCCGCCATCGTAAAGGATTACCAGTTCGTGGTCAAAAAACCAAGACCAATGCAAGAACACGTAAAGGCAAATCAAAAAGAGCAGCAGCTGGTAAGCGTAAATAGTTAGGGGTGAATCAATTGGCAAAACCAAAAAAGACAACGCGTGTACGTCGTAAGGCACGCAAAAATATTGAAAAAGGTGTTGCACATATCAAAAGCACCTTCAACAATACAATCGTAACTATTACTGATGTGAATGGTAACGCTCTTAGTTGGGCTTCTTCTGGTGGTATGGGTTTTCGTGGTTCTCGTAAAAGCACACCATTTGCTGCTCAAGTTGCTGCGGAAAGTGCAGCAAAGGCAGCTATGGAACATGGCTTAAAAGAAGTGGAATGTTTGGTAAAGGGTCCTGGCTCTGGTCGTGAGGCGGCAATTCGTGCTCTTCAAGCTGCAGGTCTTGAAATTAACATGATTAAAGACGTCACCCCAATTCCACATAACGGTTGTCGTCCACCAAAACGTAGAAGAGTATAAGGAGGAAAATCTCGATGGCTAGAAATAGAGAACCTATCGTTAAAAGATGCCGTGCTCTTGGGATTTCTCCTGCTGAGCTTGGTTATAACAAGGATACCACTAAGCGTAACCCACCAAGAATGAATAAAAAACTCAGTGAGTATGGTAAGCAATTACAAGAAAAGCAAAAAGCTAAATTTATTTATGGTGTTTTAGAAAAACCATTCCGTAACTACTTTGATAAGGCAAAACGTATGAAGGGTCAAGCTGGTGAAAACCTCATCATCTTACTTGAAAAACGTTTTGATAACGTTGTTTTCCGTGCTGGCTATGCTAAGACACGTCGTGAAGCACGCCAAATGGTTGTTCATAATCACTTTACATTAAATGGTAAGAAGGCAAACATTCCTTCTATGCAAATTAAGGCTGGCGATGTTATCGCTATCCGTGAAAAAAGTGCAAAATCTCCACACTTTAAGGCACATCTTGATTCATTTGGTCTCAATGCACCAACAGCATGGTTAGAAGTGGATAAGGATAACTACACCTGTAAGATGTATGCTGAACCAAAACGTGAAGATATCGATATCCCAGTTGAAGAACAAATGATCGTCGAACTTTACAGCAAATAATTCGGTCTAGTTCCAATTTTCGCTACTGTCGGTTGGTATGGAGGTTATGTATGATTGAGATTGAAAAACCGAGTATTGATTGCGTTGAACTAAGTGATGATAACAGATATGGTAAGTTTGTTATTGAACCATTGGAAAAAGGTTATGGTGTGACGCTAGGAAACTCCTTGCGACGCATTCTGCTCTCATCTATTCCAGGAGCAGCTGTGACTTCTATCCATATTGATGGGGTTCAGCACGAGTTTTCAACCGTACCAGGCGTTAAGGAAGATGTTTCTCAAATCATTTTGAATATTAAACAGCTGGCGATTAAATGTAATAGCGATGAACCTCAAACTGTCATCATCAATAAGACTGATGAAGGAGAAGTTTTTGCCAAAGACATTATCACCACAGATGCTGTTGAAATACTAAATGGCGACTTAAAACTTGCTACCTTAGACAGCAATAGCCGTCTTTATATTGAAATGGTGGTAGAAACAGGCCGCGGTTATGTGCCTGCTGAAAAACACAAAAAAGAAGACATGCCTATTGGCACAATTCCTATTGACTCTGTGTATACGCCTGTGCATAAGGTGAACTTTACTATTGAAGATACACGAGTTGGTCAAGATACTGACTATGATCGCTTGACCATGGAGCTTTATTCTAACGGCAACATCAAAGCAGTGGATGCTTTGAGTTTGGCTGCCCGTATTCTATCTGAACACCTTACCTTATTTATTGGACTAACAGGCAATATGGAAGGTATGCCGATTATGATAGAAAAAGAAGAAGAGGAAAAGGATCAAGTCTTAGATATGACCATTGAAGAGCTTGACCTATCTGTACGTTCTTACAATTGCTTAAAACGTGCAGGTATTAATACTGTTTTGGAATTAACACAAAAATCTAAAGAAGATATGATGAAGGTGAAAAACCTTGGTAAAAAATCTTTAGAAGAAGTTAAAGAAAAAATGGGTGCTTTGGGTCTCATGCTCAAATCTAATGAAGAATAATTAGGAGGTAAAGGATGAAACATCGTAAAATTGGCAGTGATAGTTCTCATCGCCGTGCGATTCTCCGCAATATGACTACCTCAGTCCTACTTCATGGTAAGGTAACCACTACTGAACCTAAGGCAAAAGAAGTAAGACGCATGGTAGAAAAAATGATTACTCTTGGTAAAAAAGCTGACCTTGCTGCATATCGTAAAGCTTGTGGCTATCTCATGGATGAAGATGTTGCCCACAAACTTTTCAAAGAAATTGCACCACAATATGAAAACAGAAATGGTGGCTATACACGTGTAGTAAAAGCTGGTTTCCGTAGAGGGGACGCAGCACCACTAGCAATTATTGAATTGGTGTAAATTGAGGTAGGGTCAGGTTAACCTGACCCTATTTTTTTAGGAGGCTAAGATGATTGAAGTCAAAAATATATCGTTTCAATACGAAACAGAGAGCGAACAAGCTAAAAAAGTCCTTGATCATCTTAACCTTTCTTTAGGTGAAAAAAGCCATATTGCTGTGTTAGGGCAAAACGGTTGTGGTAAGTCAACCCTTGCCAAACATCTTAATGCTCTGTTATTGCCGACTGTGGGAACAGTTTTGGTTGATGATTTGGATACAGCAAATCAAACAAATCTCTACGATGTCCGCTCTCGAGTGGGTATGGTATTTCAAAATCCAGATAATCAAATGGTAGCAACGACGGTTTTAGAAGAAATCGCCTTTGGACCAGAAAATATTGGCTTAGCACCAGAAGAAATTGCTCAAAGAGTTGATGAAGCACTTGAGGTTGTGGGGATGAGTGCATTTAAAAATGCCTCTCCTCATCATTTATCTGGAGGACAGAAACAACGCATTGCTATTGCGGGTATTATTGCGATGAAGCCCAAATACATTGTCTTCGATGAGCCAACAGCAATGCTTGATCCCTCTGGTCGTAAACAAGTCATTGAAACTTTGCTAAATCTCAACAAAAAAGAACATATTGGTATTATTAATATCACACATTTTATGGAAGAAGCTGCCTTGGCAGATAGGGTCTTGGTGATGAATCAAGGTGAAGTTGTCCTTGATGGTTCCCCAAAGGAAGTCTTTCAAGAAGAAAGTCTCTTGATGTCGCTTAAACTCGATGTACCTGTGGCAACGATGCTTGCTAATCGTTTGCGACACGACTATCCTTGTCTTCCTCATGATATTTTAACGATTGATGAATTAGTGGAGGTCCTATGTCCATCTCATTAGAAAAAATTTCATATACATATAACCCATTAGAGCCTAATGGTGCCTATGCCTTGAAAAACTTAAACCTTAATATTGCGCAAGGGGAGTTTATTGGGCTTTTAGGCCATACTGGCTCTGGAAAGTCGACCCTTGTACAGTTGATGGCTGGATTAATTCAACCAACTGAGGGTCGACTTTTTGTTGATGGTATTGACTTTTCAACCAAGACCAAGGAAAGACGTCAAAAAAAGCTTGAGGTTGGTTTGGTGTTTCAATACCCTGAGTATCAGCTTTTTGAAGAGACAGTGGCTAGAGACATTGCTTTTGGGCCAAAGAATTTAGGCTTATCTGAAGAGGAAATTACAAAAAGGGTCAAGGAAGCGATGGCGCTCGTTGATTTAGACTATGAGACCTACAAAGATGTTTCTCCTTTTAGTTTATCAGGGGGGCAAAAAAGACGGGTAGCGATTGCAGGGGTTTTGGCAATGCGTCCAAGCTATCTTATCTTAGATGAACCGACAGCAGGACTCGACCCTAAGGGAAGAAATGCCATCTTAAGTAAAATTAAAGCTTTGCATGAAACCTTGGGGATGGCAATTATCCTTGTCTCCCACAGTATGGACGATGTGGCAAAGTTTGCCTCAAGGCTTTTGGTGATGAATAAGGGTGAGCTGGTTTTAGAGGGTACCCCACAGGTGATTTTTGAACAGAAAGACTTTTTAGAGTCCATTGGACTTGGGGTACCGAGTGTCACTCAGTTGATGTATCAGTTGCGTGAGAAGGGGCTAATGGTCTCTCCATCAGCCCTTACCCTTGAGGAGGCCTACCAAGAGATTATTAGGGCACTCATGGAGAGAGGAGGAGGTTTATGCTAAAGGATATCACCATAGGGCAATATTATGAGGGCAACTCTTTTGTCCATCAATTGGATCCAAGGAGTAAGATCACAGCAATCTTCTTTTTTATGGTTGGTCTTTTTATGGCAAAGACTTTTCTTACTTTTTTTTGTGCCTATACCATTAGTTTTGCTATGTTACTGATTAGCAGAGTCCCTATGAAA